>Ga0075436_100001481_pt1 | contig 15996 bp, 11 predicted proteins | sample RhiMethybrSRZTD5_FD_75303 | JGI IMG/M metagenome (GOLD analysis project Ga0075436, IMG submission 75303) | Populus rhizosphere microbial communities from Tennessee, USA - Rhizosphere MetaG P. TD hybrid SRZTD5 | ecosystem: Host-associated > Plants > Roots > Rhizosphere > Soil | place: USA...
GACCGAGGAGCAGCGCGCACGGGTGCGCAAGTCCAACGATGATTTCGTCAGGAGACACGCCGTGCATGCCGTGGAAGCGAACGTTGTGTACGCAGTCGCACGGCTCTGAGGCCGACTCACCCGCGGAAGACATCGGTGCTCGAGTAGCCGCGCGCCCACGTCCTTGTACCGCACGGGGCTTTTGTCAGCGCTTCACGAACCGCAGCACGAACTTGTCCGAAGGCGCCGTCTCGCTCCAGGCGCTTGCCCGATTGTCGCCCGCGTTGCGCATGAACGCGCCTTCTGCTTCGAGCACGAATCCGGCGCGCTTCACTTCCTCGACGAGGAACGATTCGTCGATGCGATGGAGCGTCTTGCCGGCCGAGATGCCCGTCCCCGCGAGCGCGGAGTGATCGACGATCACGTAATGCCCGCCCGGCTTCAGCGCCGCGAAGATCTTCCGGTTCATCGCATCGCGATCGATCGGCAGGTAGCTGATGTCGTGGTAGTTGAGGACGAGCGTCACGAGGTCGAGCGGCGGCGCTTCCGGCGGCACCGGGTCGTCGAACGGGCGCGCCGCCACGACGAGATTCGCTTGCGGATGCGCGGCGATGCGTTCGTTCAGCGCCGCGCCGGGCTTCTGCGCCTGCGCCCAGACCTTCCCGGAAGACCCGACGGCGAGCGCCAGAATTTGCGAGGTATAGCCGGTGCCCGCGGAGATATCGAGCACGCGCATTCCCGGGCGCACCTGCGCGAATTGCATCAGCTCGACCGGGCGGCGCGACGCGTCCATGCGATGGTCGCGCTCGGTGCGCATCGGATCCGCGAGGAGGGCGCGATAGTTCTCGGCAGGCACGGATGTCTCCTGCCCGGATGGGATCGCACAACCCGCCAGCGCCGACAGTCCGATCGCCGCGAGCAAAGCGGTCGCGCGAGCAACCCATGAATCAGCCGTCAGGCGAAAAGTTTGTGGCGCAGAATGCGCTGATGAACAGTCGTCGTTTCGAGCTCGAAATGCGTGTTTCCCAGCTTCGGTCTGAATGCGACGCCCTGGCAGCGTCCTACGCCAAGGCCGCAGTTCTCGTCGAGCGCGTGCGAACAATCGGGTCCGATGAGGATCGCGAGAAGGCAGGGCGCAGGGCGGAGAAAGCGCGCAAGCTCCTCTCGCGATGCGAAGCTCAGCTGTCGATAGCACAAGGGCAATTATCTGCGCTAGGCCTGCGGTAGCGACGCCGAGGTTGCTGGCGGCCATCACGCGGACCACCGGCCTTATTGCGGTGCCGTCGGCGTGAGGGAGCCGACGGGAGCGCTGCGGTTATCCGTGACGTGGTTGTTGCCGAGCGATCGAATGGTCCCACCAGGCGCGATCTTCCACGGGTAATTGTTGTTGACGATCGTGCTGCCGGAAACCGCGAGGATGGTCGAGCCATCACCGACCCCCTGGATCTCCAGCGCAGCGTTCGAGGCTCCCTCGATCGTGCAGCGCGTGACCGTGACGCGGACGACCTCGCCGGCGCTGACGGTGAACGTATCGATGCCGTCATAACCGCCCGAAATGACCGAGTCGCTGATGGTCACGATGGCCGAAAGTCCGCCCCGGGCGAGCACTCCGGTGGAGCCGTTGTCCACCATTTGCGACCCTGAAATCTCCGCGACGACCCCGTTGGACAATTCCATTGCATTGATGGAGTTCTTCCTGAAGATCGAATTCGTCACCCTCAGCTTTCCGGGCCCAAAGACGTATATGCCGTCACTGGGCTGGTTCGCGATCAGGCTGTTCTCGATGATGAGGGTGTTCGCCCCGGACATCGCGATCCCGGCAGTGTTCGGAAGGGACCCGGGGAACGCAACGATCTGCAGGTTCCGCAGCGCGATGGTCAGGCCCGAGGCGTTGATGCTGATGGCGGGCAGAAAGCCGAACGACGTGATGCTTGCGACGGCCCCTGGAACCGCCTGGATCGTCGCGGACTTGGCGATGGTGACGGACGCCGTGTTGTAGTCGGCCGAATCGAGCATCCAGACTTCTCCGCCGTCGACGATCGCATCGAGCGCGGCGGGCAGCATGCGGCAAGGGTGTGCCAACGTGCAGGGGCCGCCGTCATGGCCTGTCGAGCTGAGGTAGGCCCGCGGAAGTTGTGCGTTCGCCACAGCCGACAACGTCAGTGCGGCCACGCAAGCGAAAGTGCGGAGTAGGACTGCGCGCGTGTTCATGCTGTTCCTCCCGGGAAGAGTCCGCTGGCCGTCCAGCAAGACGCGCAGAGTGTGTCACTTTTCCCGATCTCAAGCGCCGGCCGCGCGCAGCCGTCAGCTGGTAAAATAACGGCTCGTTCAACCGCTATGAAAGGAGGTGATCCGTGAAATCTAGGACCCGTCAAATCGCGATTGCAGCAGGGATGGTCCTCGCCTCCGTAGCGACCGCAATCTACGCGGCGTGCCCGCTCTGCCTGTAAGAGCGTAAGGGTTCTCGAAAAGGCCGGGCCGAGCGCCCGGCCTTTTCATTTATCGCGGCGTCAGTTGAGGCAGCAAGGCTTGCCGTTGATGGTGACCTGCGTGTTTCCTCCGACGCCCGTGGTCTTGTTGCACGTCACGTTCGTCGTGGGAGCGTTGGGCGGCGTCGCCGGAACGCCGGTCGAGCAATGGAGCTGCGACTTCGCGAGGTCGTAGCCCTTCGAGCACGCGGTCACGCGCGTGCCCGTCATGCTGAAATTCGGCGCGTTGAGCGGAAGCGTCGCGCCGCCCCAGCTCGTGAGCGTGCACCCGCCGGCCGCCGCAGTCGGTGTCGTTCCCTTCGGCGGCGTCGCGAAGATCCCCTTGGGCGCGCCGCTCGTGGTGACCGACTGCGGCGTCCCTTTCGAAACGCACACGCCCTTGGCGTTCCAGGTCATGTTCATGCAGCGGTCGCACTCTGCCTTGGTGTATCCGGAATGCTGGACGTTGCAGAGCACCCTCGGGGCCTGAGGCGGCGCGACGCCTTTCTCGCCGCCGACCACGATCGGCTTGGTCTGCGGGTTCGTGGCGACGCACGTGCCGTTCGGAAAAACGCGCGAGACGCTCCACGTCATGTTCGAGCACTCTTCGCACTGCGCCTTGGTGTAGCCGAGGTGGTGGACGTCGCAGACATTCTTCGCATGCGCCGCGGCGCTCGCGAAAGAAAGAAGGCAGGCCGCAGCCGCAATCCAAATCGCTTTCATCACGCTTTCTCCCTTGATGAGTTGTCGTCGAATCGCACCATCAGCGCGGCAGGACCACGAGATCGCCACGCACCGGCTTGAGCGCATCGGTCCCCTTGAACGTGCCGAACGAGACTTTTTCCTCCACCGACGTGATCTCCACGGTGCCGAGCGTCTTGCGCCGCACCGACAGCACCTCGCCGGTGGCCGGGTCCGTGAGCCTCCCGACGATGTGCTCGACGCGGAAGCGGTCACCTTCCCTGAGCCTGGAGTTGCGACCCGCGTTGATCGCGATGGCGTTGCCGTCGAGCTGCACGACGAGCGCCTGCCACGGTTGGCGCGCGGAAACCGCGATGATCTCCGCCACGGCTTTTTCGATCGCGTGTCGCGTCGCTTCTCCGAGCGGCGTGTTGTTGAACGAGTCGCTCCCGAGGTTCATCGCGCGATAGTTGGTGCCCGCACTGAAGGTCGTGCTGGAAATGGGCTCCCGCACGGTGAGCGTCTGCACCACCTGGCTCGTCGTGGTGTCGACGATGCGCAGATCCAGCGCTACCGCGCCTTCCGTTTTCTTCATGCCGAGGAGGCCCCCCAATGCGCCGGCGCCCGAGATGCCGATGTTGACGCTGCTGCCATTGTTCTCGAGACCGAATTCCGTGACCGAGCCGATGACGATGAACTGCGCCGCCGTGACCGCGCCGGCCTTGGGTCCGGCTTCCGGAGTCACCGCATTGGCCGCCTGGATCTGCTGCTCGCCGACGACGCGATCGAGGTTGGCGCGCTCGAGGATCACGAAGCGGCCGGTCTGATCGATCGCCCGCGTGAGCATGGCCGCGAGGCCGCCGCCGACATCCCAATTGCCATAGGCGGCGTTGAACGTGCTCAGCGAATCGAACTTGTCGACGACGATGGAGCGTTTGGGTCCGACGAGCGCCTCGGCGGCTAGCGTGGAGAATGTCGGCATCGCCATGCACAAGGCGGCGATGAAACCTTTCATTTCCATAGGCATGAACCCCATGGTTGTCCGTCGCCAACGCAGCATACTCCAGCGGCGGCGGTTAGCGACGGCCGTGCCCGCTCTGTGCCGCTTCGATCGCACGAATTGCCTGTTCAGCCGACTGCGCCCCTATGGCGACGCTCAGCAGCGCAGCTGCGTACGCTTCGATCGCGTTCATGGCTGTGAGGATGGCGTTGCGCATGAGGTTCTCCGTGAGCTCTCCGTCGTGGAAATCGATCGCCATCCTGAATCTCACGTGGCCGTCGTCGAAATCCATGTCGTAGCTCCCGACCATCAGCCGCCAATTGACGCGCGTGATGAGGCGCGACATCTCATCGCGTTGGGCGGGCTCGACGTTGACGCCCAGGTTGATGTAGAAGACGAACCTCTGGCTGTCGGGCGCGATCGCCGCGAACGCGGTGGTCACCGGAACGCCTGCGCCGAATTCGATGTGAAAGCCCGCGACCGTCTCGTCGCGCTCCGGCTCGAGGCCGAGGTCGGTCAGCAGCCGCTCCAGGGCGGCGATGGTCTTGTCAGCTGGAGTTTCGTGGGTCATTGGTCCAAGCGAAAGGCCCCAAAGGCCACTTGCTCTCGACGTTCTTGATTCTCCTCTGGAACTCTTCCTCGCTGAAGTATCTCTTTCCAGTGAGGCGATTCATGCCGATGTCGAGGCCTTCTCTCAGCGCCCTGTTCGTCGAGAGATCGCCAATGAAGAGATTGTCCAGGTCATTGAAGAAGTTCTTGTGGCGCGCCTTGGCGGCTGCCTCGATCGGCTTCTGATCGGTGAGCTTGCCGACTTCCGGCTGCTTCCCGGCCCGGTCCCCGTCGAGCAGCTTCTTGGCCTCGCTCCACTTCTGCTTGCCGACGAGCGTCGAGACGTAGTGGTCCGCCATGTCCTTCGAGGAGATGATGTGACGCCGGTCCTGCTTGGTGGCCTTGAGATCCACGTCCTGGCCTTTGTTGATCTCCGCGGTGGTCACCGTGAAGTTGCTGGGCCGCGGGATATCGAAGTCTTCCATGGTGCCTTCGCCGTCGGCATCGATGTCGCTGGCGGCAGTGGAGTCCGGCGGATTGACGACGCCCTCGATGTGGATCCTTTCCTTCGTTTCTTCCTTGCTTTCGACGACCAGCTCGAGGGAGACCAGCTTGTGCTGGGTCCTGATGGGCCCGAGTCCTTTCCTGATGTCGTCCTCGTGAACTCCCGGCTTGTTCTGCAACGCCGCGGCTTTGGCCATCGCGGCGTCGAGATCAGCCTTCTTCTGCTCCGGTGTCCGGTCGTCCTTGTCCTTGCCGAAGAGCTTCGCGAAGAGCGCCTTCGCCTTGCTCACGATCCACTCGATGGCCTTGTCGATCGCCTTGTCGACCATGCCGCGGACCTGGGCGATCACTTTGAGCACCTTGTCGGCGATGTCGCCCATGCCGAGGTAGCTCGCAAGGAAGGAGATTGCGAGCGAGAGGACTCCCGCCAGCGCGAGCTCGATCCGCTTGGCCGCGCCTCCTATGACGCCGCCCGCGATGTCGACGATGGAGTCGACGAAGGACTTCACCACCTGCGCGATCCTCGCGAGCTTCGAGACGAAGGTCTGGACCGTCCTGTAGATGGACACGATGGCGTCGATGAAGCCGGCGCCGGGGATCAACGCCGCGACGATCTTGCCGATCGCGGACTTGACGACGGTCTCCACCACGAGGCGGATGATGGCATCGACGATCATGTCCTTGAGGTTGTTGAGCTTCTCCTTGATGACCTCCCACGCCGCGGCCGGGCCTCCCGTCACCAGCGCCACCACGACGTCGAACGCGATCTCCAGCCCCTTCATGATCTTCTCGCCCGAGGGGCCGAGCGCCTTCACGATCTTGGCGCGGATGCCCGCCCACGTGATGCCGAGCACGCTCAGCGCGCACTTGCCGAATTCGGCCAGCGTGAAGGCCTTCGGAACGTAGACGCCGGGCAACGCCCCCACGAGCCAATCGAGTAGCCCCGCCTTCAGGTGGGTGCCGAAGTTCGCGGTGAATCCTTGGAAGCCGAGCTTCGCCGCGTTGATGAGGTTGCCCATGAAGGGCATCGGGTTCTTGAGGATGCCCTTCAGCGCGGCGCCGGTGCGCTTGATGTAGGCCATCGTGCCGGGCGCCAGCACGTCGAAGATGATCTCGAGGAGGTCGAACGCCGCCTTGGCGCCCCACTTGGTGAACTGGATCGCGAAGTCGCCGAAGACGGCGTACACCTTCGCGAAGAGGCTGGTGATGAAGATGAGGTCCTTCACCTCGAGCGACTTGAAGAACTGCGTGAAGAGGCCCGGAATGGCGCGCACGAACCCCTTGAGCGTGTTCACGGTGTCCCGGAACCACTTGATCGCGCGCGGGACAGCCTTCGCCTTCTGCATCTTTTCCCAGACGTCCGCTTCTCCCACGTACACCATGAATTCGCCGAGCAGGGCTTCGAAGTCCTGCGACATGGGCTGCTTCGTGATGGGATCGTGGCCGAGGACGCCGCACAGCAGCTTGTATGGCGGGTAGGTGCCGGCGTATGCGGCGAGCGGCTTCAGCACCGCATCCTTGATGAGGTTCACGATGTCGACGACGAGGCCGATCGCGAACGCCTTCGCCATCATGACGGGACCTTCGATGAGCGCCCTGCCGCGGTTCCAGACGCCTTCCAGGTCGCCGATATCGGAAGCCTTCAGCCCCTTGATGAACGCCTTGACGGCCTGCCAGACGGCTTCACCGATGTTGCGCAGCGAGTCGAATTGCTTCTCGACCCAGCGGCCTACCTTGTCGAAGATCCCGTAGGTGTCGAGCGCCTGCGTGATGAGGAACCCGCCGGGCAGGATCTGCGTCATCGCGCGCATGATGTTCGCGGCGCTGCGGTCGACTTTCTCGCGTGTGATCGGGTTGAAGCCGATCACCACCGTGAAGAACGAGAACCCGGGAATCTTCTCCGCGGCCTTCCTCGAGATGTAGGGCGTGGGATCGAGGAATCCGAAGTCGAGCTCGCGCTGCACGGCAGGAGCGCTGCGCTCGCGGACGGTGACATCCTCGCTGCGGCGCACCGTGGGAGCCTGCGCGGCGGCGCCCTGCTGCAACGTGTGAACGAGCTCGTGGGCGATCAGCTCGCGGCCCTCGCCCGTTTCCGGCTGGAAGCGATTGCGTCCGAAGTAGATGCTGTCCCCGACGGTGAACGCCTTCGCTCCGACCTGCCCGCTCAGGCCCGCGGCGCGGTCGTCTGTGTGGATGCGCACGCGATCGAAGCGCGCGCCGAAGCGCGGCTCCATGAAGCGGCGCACGGTCGCCGGCAGCGGCGCGCCGGAGGCGCGCGTGTTCGCGATCTCCGCGGCGATGTTCGCCCCAACGTTCGGTGCGCCGTCGGCCAGCCGCGCGATCGCGGGAGCGCGCGGAGCGATGTGCGCGGCGATCGGCGCCACGTAAGGCGACGCCGCCGACTGCGGCATCCGCACGATGCGCTCGGCCGTGCGAACCGCCTCGCGCTCCGCGGCGTCGTGCGGGGACGACACGGCGAGTGCAGAGCGTTGGAGCGCCGCTGGCTGCGGATCGGGCGCGCGATTGACGAGCTTCGGTGCCGGCGTCGACATGGCGCAAGGCGCTAGAGGGCGCGCCCTTCCTTGATCAGCTCGCGCTGGATGCCGCGCTCCACGTCTGCCGCGCGGATCGTCCCGTCCCCGCGCGCGAGCGCGCGCAGCGACGCGTGCCGCGCGACGTTCACGATCGTGCCGCCGGTGATCTCGTGCTGCTCGGCGATGCGCGCGAGGTCGAGGGACGCTTCCAGCTGCGCCGCTTGCGGGAACGAGGAACGCCAGATGCGCAGCCGCTCGGCACCTTTCGGCGCGGGGAAGTGCACGACCGAATCGAAGCGCCGCAGGAATGCCTCGTCGATGTTGTGGCGGAAGTTCGAGGCGAGGATCACGACGCCATCGAATTCCTCCACTCTCTGCAGGAGGAAGCTCACGGTGTTGTTCGAATAGGCCGAGTGGACGTCGTCGCCGAGCCGCGCGCGTTTCGCGAAGAGAGCATCGGCCTCGTCGAAGAAGAGAATCCACCCGCGATGCTCGGCCTGGTCGAAGAGACGCGCGAGGGCTTTCTCGCTCTCGCCTATAAACTTCGAGAGAACCATGGAGAGGTCGACACGGTAGACGTCGCGGCAACGAACACCGTCACCGCACATCTTGCCCAGCAGGCATGCGCACGCCGTCTTGCCGACACCCGGCGGGCCCACGAAAAGACTCACGTATCCGGGACGAAGCCTGCGCCGCATCCCCCAGTCGTCCAGCAGCGCGGGTCCATGGCGAAGCCACACGCGGATCTCGTCGATCTGCTCCAGAGTCGAGGACGGGAGCACCAGGTCCTCCCACGCGAGCGGCGTGGAAACGCGGCGCGCGGGAAATTCGGGACCGAAGTCCGGGGCGGCCTCGACGCCGTGCGTGACCAACCCGAGGAACGCACGCGAAACATGGAGCGCACCCGCGAGCGCCGGCTCGCCCGCCGGAACCGCTGCGAGATGCACGAGGTCGAGCTGCGCGAGGCGCCCCTCGGAGCCCAGCATGCGCATCGCGATGAAGCGCGCCGCGAGGTCGTCGCCGCCGAGAACGAACGCAGCGGTCTCGCCGGTCGGAAGGAAGCTGCCGTTCGCCTGCGCCTGGAGTCCCCCGAACTCGGTGAAGCCGCGTTGCGTCGCGGCATTGCGCGTCCAAAGGCCATCGAGCAGTTGCGGGCGCAGATGCGGCGTGAGCGCGAGGATGAGGAGCAGGCGCTCGTCGGGCGCGACATCGTGGCGATGCAGGAACGCGGCGTAGGGAGAGTGGCTTGGATCGAGCGCCGGAGGCGGAAGGCTGCGCGCCGGCAACGCGGGGCTTCGCGACGGGTCGTCGAAGTACGCCGCGAGTCGCGCCTGCAGCACGCGCACGAGCCAGTCGAGATCGGCCTCGAGATCGCGCGCGTTGGCGATCAGCGCGTCGGCCAGTCGATGAAGATCGGTTTGGTCGTCCATGGAAGTTTCACCGTGCCGATGGTCCAGGGAAGGCTCGCGAGAAGAACGTCGAAAGCGCCGGGCTCGACGCGCACGCTCCAGGCGTGGCCGAGGTCGCGCAACGCGCCGCGCCTCTGCAGGAACGTGCGGCGCAATCCGGCGGCGCTCGTCGATCCCAGCGCGGACCAATGCGTGATGACGGCCGCGAGCAGCGCGTCCGCTTCCTCATGGTCCTGCGCCGTCAACAAGCCTGCGCCGACGAGCACCATCCGGTCCGGGACGATTCCCAGCAGGAGCTTGATGACGACGAGCTCGAGCTCGTGGATCTCCTCCTCGCCGCGAAGGAGGTAATGAAGGAGCGCCGCGGCGCGCGCCAGCGATGCCTCGGGAATCTCGCGCGCGTCCCCGGTGACGATGCCGGCCGCTTCGAAGAGACGCGGAAGGTAGGGATGCAGCAAGACGAGACCTGCGTCATGCGCGACGATCCCGTCGGCGATCTCATCCGTGCGCAGAGGCTCGATGAAAGTCTCCGATGCGGGCTGGAGGCGGCGCGTCTCGGTTTCGACCACGCCGGAAGTGGAATCCGGCCGCGCTGCATGTTCTGCGAGCGTTTCGAGAATGACGCGCGCCCCGGCCCGCTCGAAGGCTTCGCGCAGCACCGGTCGCGCCGAGGCATCGCGCCCGCCTGCGCCGAGCGACGCGAACGCCAGCACGAGCGCCTGGATCCGAAGTGCTTCGTGCTCCGCACGGTCGCCGCATTCCACCAACGCTCGCAGTCCGGGGGACGACGCCAAAGCTCTCGTTTCCGTTCGCTCCAGGACGGCGGCGACGGCCGCCGAGCGCTCGTCCGCGCCGAGGAGCTGCAGCCATCGGAAGCAGGTCGCAACGCGTTCATCCGCCGAGCCGTGAAGCAACGCCATGAATCCCGGAATGTCGGACGCAAACGCCGACGCCTCGGTTCGCAAGTCCACGACGAGCGCGGTCTTATCGGCCGATTCGTGCCACTGCATGCGGCCGTGCGAGAGGTAGTGCAGCAGCATTTCCCGCCGGCTCGCGGTGCGCGTAATACGACGCACGCCGGGAGCCGCTGGCACGCTTTCCTTCCATCGGCGCAATGCCTTCCCGAGCTCTTCAAGGAGCAGCGGCGGAAACGATTCGGCGATGCTCGCCTCGCGCGGCAGTTTCAGCTCGAGTAAGAGGATCGGAATGCGCACGACCTCGTCATTCGCCGCCACGGCATCGAAAGCCTCTTCGAAGACGGACAACAGGGAATCCATCTCGGCGCGCAATTGCATTCGCGTGGCGAAAGCGCTTTCGGCCGACGGCGCCTTGACGCGCCATTGGTGGCGGCGAATGCGATGCGTCGCGCCTGTCATATGCGGAAGCCGCCCTGCTTGATCAGGTTGCCGATAGCAGTGGCCGCGTTGGTTTGCCCCGCGCCTTGCACCGCTTGCTGTGTCGTTTGAAGCGCTTTGCCGAGCGAGTCGCGCACCTTCGGATCCGCGATGCCGCCCATGGCTCCCGCCAGCGCGGCGAAGGCCTTCGCACCGTCGCCTCCGGCGGTCGCGAGATCCACGCCGGCGCTGGCCGCCCGGTTCGTCGCCGTCGCAATGCTCGTCGCGAGGTTCGTCTCCGCATTGCGCAGCAGCGTGGTCGCCTGATCGCGCGCGCCACCCGCGAGGGTGGGATCCGTGAGGATGTCGCGCAGCCGTTGCACTTCGGCCACGCCTTCGTTGACGGTCTGCACCAGCGCTCCCAGGAGCTTGTCGGCGAATCTGCCGCCCGCCTCGGCCGCGGCCCCGATGGCGCCCGTGGCGATCACGACGGGATTCGTGACGGCAGTCCCCACGATCTGCGAGAACGCGTCGACGGAGTCCTTGAAGAAGTTGAAGTAGTCCTTCTGGATCGCGACGTCCTTTTGCCACTCGCCGCGGAGCTTGTCCTCGATGTCCTTGAGCTTCGACCCGAAGATCTCGTCCCACGGCGGCAGGATCCTGGGTCCGTCCTTGATGTCGACGGGCGGCTTGATCGGCACGTCCGGCAGCGTGACCTCGATGGGCGCACGCTGCGGCTTGTCGGCGCAGCAGCAGTACGGCAGCGAGAAATCGGCGACGACGCGATCGTTCTCGTCGTAGACCACGACGAACGTCCCGCCGCGGCACACGCCGCCGAAGTGCTCCAGGCCCTGGTTCGTCTTGATGTAGTTGTCGAACAGCAGCTCGAGCTCCCGCTGCTTGTTGTTGTTGTCGATGATCCGGTCGAGCCAGTCGATCCAGGCGCGCGTGCGGCTCATCATCAGGTCGTCGAACGGCGTGGCGAGCGTCTTGCGCGCCATGTCGCCGAAGGCCTCGCCGAACTTGCCTGCGGCCGTGACGAGATCCTTGTAGCCGCAGACGGAGTCGGCCTGTTGCCGCAGCGCGAGATAGTCGGCGTAACCGGCTGCCTGGAACGGCGCGATGGCGGTCTTCACCGCGTCCTGCACGGCCTTCTGGCTGTCGCCCGCGACGACGGTGGTCGCCACGTTGTCGATGACTTGCGGCAGGAGACTCCCCGGGAGCTTGAGGGCAGTGTCGATGCCTTGCTCGAAGACGCCGCCGAACTTCTCGGCCTCCTGGATGAGCGTCGCCACATCCTTGCGCAGCAGCTGGTGGATGTCGTAGAGCTCCGTGTACCAGAAGGGAGGCTTGATCGTCACCGGAGTCTTCTCGGAGCGCAGCGCGACCGCGCGCAGGCAGATGGGAAGGTCGTGCTGCGTGATCTGGTCCTGCAGCGCCTTCATCACGGCCTTGATGTCCTGGCCCTGGTGACCTTCGATGCGGAAGAAATCGAACGCGCCGATCTGGTAGTCGAGCGGCTCCGTCACGTCGGGATCGTTGCTGTAGCTCTTCGAGCGGTAGCCGAGGTTGCGGTCATCATCTCCGCGCCGCGACCGACGATAGTTCCAGGCCGACTGGATCGGCAAAGTCTTGTCGGTCGCGTAGTAGTACGGAATCGCCCGGTCTTCCAGCGCCATCGTTTCCATGCGGCTCGGGGTGATGACGATCGCCGCGTCGGCGGGCGATGCATAAGTGTTGATCAGCGTGTGCAGCTTCCCGGCGAGGAAGCGCGCATGCTCGTACGCATTGCCGCCATGCGTGGTGAGGGGCGAAGGATAGAAGTCGGTGCGATAGGCGCGCGGGTTGGCGAGGCTGCCCAGCAGCAAATGCTTGGGAAAGGCTTCCATGGGCGGGCACAGGACGACATCGTCGTCGTGCAGCACCTCGCGAAGCGCGTTCCAGGTCTCCACCACATCCTTGAGGAAGTCGTAGTAGTACTGGATCCGTGCATCCGCAGCGTTGTCGCGGATCGACTTCAACGTCGCGTTCCAGCCGCCGATCGGGTCGTAGCCGAAGAGGTCCACGAGGAACTGCCACAGCTTTGCATCGAGGCTCGGCAGCGCACTCACGATGTTCGCGTGGATCGCGCCGCACGTGCCGCGGTAGAGCTTCGCGAGGTTGGCGTAAGTACCGACGGGGCCGTTGATCTCCACGCGGCTCGCGACCATCCGCTCGACGCCGAGCGAATCTTCGCTGTCGGTTTTGAGCTTGACGAGCAGCTTGTCCGCATCCGCCTGCGAGGCGAGCAGGAAGCGCACCTTGTGTACCGCGTCGAGGCCAAGGTTGTCGCAGTCGGTGCCCGAGCAGAGGTCCGAGTCCTTCAGGTAGCTTTCCATCAGCATCACGACGACCCAGTCGGTGAGCTTGCCCGGAAGGTTCGAGAGCGGCTTCACGATGCCCGCGTCGCCCGGCTGAAGCTTGTAGGTCAGCGCGACGAGCTCGAAGAGCTGCATCATCTGGTTGTTCGGATAGAACGGCTCGTAGCGCGGCGCCGATGTGCCGTAAGGCTTGAAGCGGTCGAAGGCCGTGTCCTGCTCGAGCATGAGCAGGTCGCCATTCGTGGTCACGCCGACGCCGTTGCGGATGCGCACGTCGCCATCGACGACGTCCACCCGGAGGCCGCCGACGATCCCGACGCCCAGCAGCTCGATGCGCGTGAGCCGTTCCTGGTCGTCGAGGTAGCTCGTGACGCCGTTGAGCTGTTTGTCGCTCAGGACCTGGTTCGGCTCGAAGACGGTGTAGTCGGTGACCATGTCGCCGAGGCCGTAGAGGATGGTCATCTGGTCGTTGGGGGGCATGGCGCCTCCTAGGGATTGGGATCTTTCTCGGTGCCGAGCGCGCTGCTGCCCAGCACGAACGGCGCCGGGTCGCCGCACGGGCGCAGCTCGTTCGGGGGATAGACGTTCTTCACCGCGTACAGCGCGTCGATGAGGGCCTTGAGCCGCGCGGCTGCGTCGACGAACGGCTGCCCGGCGCGAACCGGGAGCCACGCCTTGTACGCGTTCGCCAGCTTCGCGATGGCGTCGGATTCGGCCCAGCAGATCTTCGGGACGATGTGCGCCGGCACTTCCGCCCGGATGGTCTCCTCGACGAAGCGGCGGAAGTCCATGTTCTTGAACCGGCCTGCGTCGGCCGGAAGCACGATGTGCAGACGGTACGAGTACGGATCGTCGTCGACGCACTCCGTGCACGACGGATCCACGCACACGGGCAGGAAAGGATCCGCGTTGCTCCCGGGCCGCAAGAGGATGTTCTCGATGAGGTACATGCCCTCGGTCAGTGGATTCGCGCTGAGATCGCGCCGCGTGATGTCGGCGATGTCGAGCAGACGGGCGATGCGTACCTCGAGCCCCGATACGTTGTTCGTATCCCAGAGGTGCGCGCCGTCCGTGTAGACGTAGCCGAGCGAGCGCTCGGAACCGAGCGTCGGGCACTCCTTGAGGAATGTGCACTTCAGGCCGATCGCCTTGGTGTCGGTCATGCCGAAGAGCGACCGCATGATGCCCACGTAATGGTGGAAGTTCTCCGCCACCCGCGACAGCAAGTGGTCGAGGAAGCGATTGCGGCGCGTCAGTCCTTCTTCGGGTTTCTCGAGCTGCGCCTGGAGCGTGGCCTCATCGATCGTGTCGGGATAGACGCGCGCCGCATCGCGGAAGCTCGTGACGACCTGGGCGTGGTAGGACTGCGTCACCGACGGGTCGCGCGAATAGAGCTCGCGCACGCGGGCGAGCGACGCGAGGAAGTTCGCCATCACCTGGTCGAAGAAGAGCAGATAGCCCTTGAGCTGCAGCGCGCGCGCGCGGCGCCGCGCGTCGCTTCGCGGATCGAGCCCGGCCTGCGACAGACCGTAGATCGCCGGGAAATGATTCTGGAAGGAGTAATAGTCGCGCACACCACGGAATCGGCCACGCTGCAGCGCGATGTCGTCGGCGCCCTTGTTCTCGTCCTTGGCGCGCGCCGCCTTCTCGAGCTCGTCTCGCCTCAACTTGACCAATGCGTCGAATGCGGGACCCGCCGGCAACGGAATGTCGCGCTTGGTGAGGAGGATCCTGCCGAAGGTCTCGCTGAGGCGGGGCGCCGTGTCTTCAGGCACTTTCATGCGCCACTTGTCGGCCGGCGGCTCGATGTAGGCGGGTGGCCCGGCCTTCACTTCGTTCATGACGATGTCGCGTATCGCAAGCACGCCCTCGATGTCCATGATCACCGCGATGACGTCGGAGAGCCGGATCTCCCTGCGCAGCTCGGCTTTCTCCAGCTCGTCGTCGGGAATGAACCCGTGCTGCAGGGAGGGGCCCTCGAAGATTTCGGGAACAGTCCAGCCCATCGCGCGCATCTCGTCGAGCGTGTAGTTCACGACCCGAGGCGTGAGGAACTCGCTCACGTCGAATTCGATCCGCGCGGTGACCTCGACCGGATCGGCGGTCGGATCCAGCTCGACCTCGGCGCAGAGCGCGTAGTCGGTGTATTTCACCAGGTCGACGGAGACGAAGTCCTCGCAGAGGTTGCGGTTCTCCTGCAGCAATGCCATCGCATCCGCGCGGATGCCGTTCGGATTCTTCGCGCCGTCCTCGAGCTCCAGCAACACGCGATAGAGACCCTTGAGGGTCACGGCGCGCAGGCCGGGCTTGCCGCTGCCGGGCGGGATCAGCACGCCATTCACCAGATCGACGTCGTAGGGCTCGTCCGCCGTGCGGATCCAGGCGTTGCGCACGCCGTTCATGTCGATGAGCAGCTTGCGATAGTCCCCGGTCGCGAGCGGCCGGCACGGGAGGATCTCGCGCGGACCGTAGAACTGGCCCTGCATCACCAGGGCATTGTTCGCGGGGTCTTCCTCCGCCAGGAGATCCGGAATCGAGAATTCGCAGCGATGCGCGAGCTCCGTGAGCCCATAGCTCGAGAGCTCGAGGATCGTGATGCCCGGGTCGTGCGTGTTGTGATCGTTCCACGTGTTGCGCGACATGGCGCGCACCTGGTCCATGCCGCGCGCGAAGAGCGCCCGCTGATCCAGCGCCGGATCGGCTTCCGGCGTGCGCGCAATCGTGAGGCTGCTCGTCACGATCGTCGATCCTCAGGTGTCGAGCACTTCGGCGATCGCATGCTGCGCGGCCGGCACCAGGATCGCATCGGGCCGCTCGACGGTGATCTCCGGCGTGTCGCTGATCGGCGCGGATCCCACGACCGAGGAGCCCATCTTGAAATCCGTGACGAAGTCCACGTAGTCACGGTCCTCCACGAAGTCGAGGAGCACCGACCTGTAGACGCGGCCGCCGAACTCGATGGTCGGAGCAGACTTGCACCCTTCGGTGAGGCAAGCCCACGGAGCCATCATCTGCACCAAGTCCTTGTTCAGGACGTTGCGATAGAAGTTGAACGGCTTGTCGGGGTAGAACCGCACCTTGAAGTCGAGCTGGATGCTCTGGAAGCGCGGATTCCTCGCGTGCACCGTGACGCCCATGCCGACGTAGCGCTCCGCGAACTTCCGGATGCGATCGAGCG
>Ga0075436_100001482_pt1 | contig 15994 bp, 16 predicted proteins | sample RhiMethybrSRZTD5_FD_75303 | JGI IMG/M metagenome (GOLD analysis project Ga0075436, IMG submission 75303) | Populus rhizosphere microbial communities from Tennessee, USA - Rhizosphere MetaG P. TD hybrid SRZTD5 | ecosystem: Host-associated > Plants > Roots > Rhizosphere > Soil | place: USA...
GTGCGGGAGGTATCTAAAGATTAGTGTATTTGCCCGAATAAATTTGCGATGCTAACTAAGGTAAAGGTAAAGGACTCCGTGGAATGTTGACGCAACTACCGGCTGTTATGCAGGTGGTGCTGGTGCTGATTGTCGTGACCGCCGGAATTTACGATCTCCGCTATCGCCGGATACCTAACTGGCTGGTGCTGGTAGGGTTAGCGCTGGGGTTCGGGCTGAACACATTTTCCTTCCATCTGGCGGGCCTCACCCGGGCGGGCCTGGGAATGGGTGTGGCACTTCTCGTCTATTTCCCCTTATATTTGCTGCGCGCGATGGGCGCTGGCGATGCCAAGCTCATGGCGGCGTTGGGGTCGATCGTCGGCCCTGGCAACTGGATCGTCCTGTTTGTGGCGACCGCCATACTGGGCGGCGTGATGGCGGTGATCGTGCTTCTGTTCGCCGGCCGCATCTGCAAGACGTTCTGGAACGTTGGCTGGATCCTGAACGAAATCATACACTTCCGGGCTCCGTACCACAGCAGCGAAGAACTCGATGTGAGAAGCGCGCGCGCCATGCGCCTGCCGCACGGCGTAGCCATTGCGCTCGGCTCGATTGCATTTTTGGTGGTGGCACATAGGTTAAAGTTCTGATTTCATGATGTCGAATCTACCGGAGGGTGAAGCCATGGCGTACGTGCAAGTCTTTCTTTATCTGCAGATTCTGGATTTTCTCACTACGCTGGTGGGTTTCAAGCTGGGCATATCCGAAGCCAGCCCGCTCGTACGCTCGCTATTGCATTTTGGCCCGAGCTTCGCCGTGGCAGCGTCCAAGATCGTGGCCGTCAGCCTGGCGGGTGTATGCGTGGGCCTGAACCGCTCGCATCTAGTCCGCTGGATTAATTACTGGTACGCCGCCCTGGTCATCTGGAACCTGTGCAATATTCTGGCCGCGTAGGAGCGGCACTTTCAGTTGGGCGGATAAACACGCTCGCGAAGCAGGTTGTTGGGACTCGGGGTGGATTCAAAGCATGTCTTACCGGTGACCTCTCCGGCCTTGAGCAGGCGCGCGCGGAGGTAGTGGTCACGCAGGTAGATCTGGTAAAGAGGCGGATCATCCGGCTTGACCACGTAGGTGCCTTCCTGGAGCGCTCCGGTATCACGGTCCTCCGCCGCGACGAAGGAATTGGGTCCTGTGGGGCGGATACGGAACTGCCCGGTCGCAGGCTCGTAGTTGGCGTAGCTGAAGCATCGTCCGATGCAAACACGGTCGATCGTATGCCCCAGGAGGTTCACGTCCCGGCGCTGGTCACAGAGCGCGCTGATCACGCGTGAGCCGGGGGGCATCTGGTCCACGCTCTGTTCCATCAGGCTCTCCACGTAATTCAGAGCGCGGGTGTCCACATACAGGAAAGAGAAGAACAGGCCCATCAGGATGGCAATAGCCGCCTTTTCCCGATTGCCGGGCACGATTTCGCCCAGCAGCGCACAGCCGCTCACGGCTACGATGAGCGACATCCGTTCACTGATATAGCGCAGCGGATGGTTGTAGCCCGGCAGCAGAATGGCACCGGGGAGGAAGAGCACGGTCGCCGCCGCGATGATGCATAACTGGAGCGGAATCCCGAACAACATCCGCTCCTCTCCTTTACGCTGCACAGCGCGCAGGAAAAGCACAAACCAGATCACCAGCAGTATGAATTCCAAGGGGTGATACTTAGATTCGAAAACGGACATCTGATCCACGCCGGTCATGCTGACCACCTGGTCGGCCGACCAGCGAACGGCAAAATGCACCATTAGAAAATGCCGGGTGACGATGAGGGCGGCCAGCGCGCTGAACATCAGAATGGGCCGCGCCCGGGGGCGGATTTTTCGCGCTATCCAGGTGTACAGGGTGGCGCCCGCGAGCCAGAACACAGGTAGAGCGTGGGCCAAGCAAGCCAGGACGATCAGCGGAACAGCGCCGAGCGCGGACCGCCCAGTTGGTTTCCACAGCAGCGCGAAGGCCCAAAAACACAGTCCCGTGGCCAAGTAAAAGTTCATGAAACCGATATGAAAGACCCAGCCATACGAGAGCATGGCCAGGAATGTGAGGATGTACCATGGGCGACGGCGCGAGACAGTGCAGATCAGCGCGAAGGCGCCCCAGAAGAATATGAGGACGGTCAACGGAACGGCGATGTGCTCCGCGCCCCAGGGACCCGCCAGGCGCATCAGTCCGGACAAAATCAGGTCGAACAGCACGTTGGTCCGCTGGAACGCGAGGAACAAGCCGGGCGCCTTCCCCTCGCCGATAAGAATCGACAGCCAGGCGTTATAGAGGTGGCTCGAAAGATCGCCCGCCTGAATACGCGCTTGCCAGAAGCACGGCACCAGAACCAGCGCGGAGATCAGACCAACGCGGACCCCAGTTCGCGCGAGGAACTCCGTTGGAGCGTCACCCACCTCTGGCGGGGTCACCAAGCCCGCGTCCTCTTGCACGGCGCCGGCTGTTAGGACCGTGTTCATAAGCGAATGGTATGGAACTGCGGGATCAGCTCGAAAGGAGTCTGAACGCTCTTGATGTGCTCGCCGATCTGCCGGATGTTTTCTTCGTCGAGATGGTTGGGCCCTGCCGCCAGACGCAGGTAGCGGATACCGGAAGGATTGATTTTCATGATGCGGCAGCAGGTGGCGTCTACGGCGGTCATATCCCTGCCGGCCACGAGAACCCCGACCGGCTTGGGATTGCCCTGGATCGGACCGTTGCCTTCCATGCCGACCACGCCGTCCACGATGGCAAAATGGCGCGGGAAGGCGCTATGAAAATCGGCGATACATTCATCGATACCGGCCCAGTGGAGAACGTTCTTCGGCCAACCGTAGACGCTCCCCGGAGCCAAGCCGAAGAAGTTCTTCATACTCAGGGTCGCACCCACCCAGTGATGCGTTTTCATCTTTGGAATGGACACGACCAGGTCGGCGGCAAGGGCGGTATTCGGGAAGTACATGGAAGTGAGGCGTGAGAACGGGTCGCGCAGCAGCACCTGGGAAACATCATCCGTATTGAGGTCGGTGAAAAGATCCTCGAAATGCGGGATCGTCTCGAAGTAGCCGGCGGCATCGGCGAGGTCGAGAGTAACGCGGCGATGGCCCGGCCCTTCGGCGATGCGGACATCCGCGGCTCCCAACCCGCGAAAGGCTTCCAGGGCGGCGTGCACCAGCATGGGGTGTGTGTTGATGGTGGTGCCGGGATCGAACTCGACCAGGTTCGGCTTGAGCACCACGCGCTTGCCGCGCACATCCACGCGATGCTCCACGAGCAGCCGCCGGACGGTGTCATAGAGGCCTTGTGCGTAACTGGCGCGCACGATGGATACACGCGGTGTCGACTGGCTGCCGCTCACCAGCCCGCAGCGAGTAAGTGCCAGGCCGCTTGCCGCAGCCCCGAGCGCCTCACGACGTGTGATTTTGCTGTCCACTTCTACTCCAGAAAAACGTTATGCCCGCGCAGCGCCGACTGCGCGAGAATCCAAAGGGCAGAATCCACCAGGCGGCGGGATGCCAAGCGCCGTGCCGGGCTCGCGGCCACAATCCCATGGGCCTGCAATCCCAGCTGGAGCCAGCTCAACCCTTCGGACGATTGACAGCTCCGCGCTTGCTCCTGGGCCGCGTCCAGCGCGTTTCGGAGCCGGGGCAATTCGACCTCATCCAACGCCAGCAAAGCCTGACCGGTGGTCTCGGGATATGACGGCGCATCCACTCCCAGGACATTGCTCCGGCCATAATTCCATCCGCCGTCCTTGCATAGGCGGTCCACCAGAAATTGACGCCCGACCTCGATGCGCTTCTGGATGCCGTTAGAGTTCAGGTGCCGCCGCGCTTTCTCCAGCGCCAGAATGCTCATGGCCGTTGGCGTGACCCAGGCCGCGGCGCCGGGAAAAAAAGGCCAACCTACGCGCGGGTTACTGGTTCCCAGCAACTCGCTGCGCATTCTGGAGGCAAATGAGTCCGTTTCCTGTCCGGTTTGCCCCATCAGCCAACCGATGGCGCTCGCATGATGCGAGCCTCCCAGAGCGTCACGGGGCAGCAGCGCCACCATGGCCGTGAACCAGGTGCTTTGCGTGATCGAAGGGGACGGCGGCCAGCCTCCATCGGGCCGCTGGGCGGCGCGCAGCCAGGTGAAGCCTCGTTCGACGCTTTGCGCATCAGATTGCCCGCATAATTGCGCCAGCAGAGCAAAGACCGTCGGCTCGGTCCACGAGCTTCCGGCTTTGCGGTATGACCACCCGCCATCGCGATTCTGAAGGCCGATGATGGTTGCGATATCCATTAGTTTTGGAGGGTGGTGTCTGGTTGGGGGCGCCAGGCGGCTGGCTGCCGGGCACACCTCTCCGGCACACATCCCGAGTTCGGAAATCCGGCCAACGGCGCCGATTCTGGCATTCGCCCCCAGGGAGAAAGCATCCTCGACGCCCACCCACATCGTGGCTCTAAGAATCAGCGCCTATCGTTGCAGACCCTGTCCCTTCTAAAAGAAGAGACAAGGGCGGCCGGCCTCCGAAACCGGATTTTTGCCGCGCATGGAAAGAACTTACCGCTGGGCTTTCCGTTTGCGCCGGCGCATCATCAGCATCACCAGCAAAAATCCTGCGGTGAGCCAAAGTACAGTTTGCATTACCATATCACTCATGATCGGCGGTTCTCCTTTCCTATCCGTGGAATGACTTCATCAATGGGAACAAATACTTGAACACCTGCAACAGTCCAGGGCCGGCCGCCACAACCAACATGGACGGCAAGATGAAGAAGAAGATCGGGAACACCAGCTTCACACCGACCTTCCCGGCGCGCTCCTCCGCTTCCTGCCTACGGCGGACGCGCAAAAAATCAGAATGAGATCGCAGCGAGTCGCCCATGCTGGTACCGAAGCGGTCGGTCTGCACCAGGATGGCAACCAGCTTCTGCAATTCCGGCTCGCCTGTGCGCTCAGCAAGATTTCGCAGCGCTTCGGAACGGCGTTTGCCGGCACGCATCTCGAGGTTGACCAGGCTTAACTCCTCGCTCAATTCTTTGTGCGTAAGCTGCAACTCGCGTCCCACGTGTTGCAGGGCCTGGTCGAGACCGAGGCCTGCTTCGACCGACACCACCAGCATGTCCAGGGCGTCGGGCAGAGACAGCCGAATGATGTCCTGCCGCTTGGCGATCTTCTTGTCCAGAATGAAACCAGGAAGGTAAAAGCCCATGAAGCCGGCGAACGCAATGGCCACGATGCGCAGCACCGGGTTTGCAATCTCCGACTTGAGCGCGAAGGCGCAGATCACCAGCAAAACGCAGAGGCTCAACTTGATACCGCTGAAGACTTTGATCGCCGTATCAGACCGGTAGCCGGCCATGATCAGATCGCGACGGACGGCACCGGCATCATCCGGCGAGATGGGGACCTTTTCACCCACCTGCTGGATCACCCGGACAACCCATCCGACCTCGGGCGTGTGAGATAAGGTGCCGGCGGCTACGCCGCCCTCAACGTCCAGCACGGGTCCGCCGAGCCGCTCGTAGAAACGCCCGGGGCGGGCGTAACTGCGATATCCGTAATAAGAGATCGCCGCCATCAGCAGCGAGAACAGCACGATTGAAATAATTATCGCCATGGTGCGTCAGACCTTGATGTTGATGATGCGCCGGATGAAATAATTGCCCAGGAGCTGCCCCAAGATGGCGAACCCGATCAGGTACCGGCCGTCCGGATCTTTCGCCATGCCCTGCAGGTAACCGGGGGAAACGACCAGAAGAGCAAACATTGTAAAGATGGGCATGAGCATCAGGATGGTCGCGGTGAGCCGGCCGTGCGCGCTGGCGGCCTTCACCTGGCCTTTCAGGCGGAAACGCTCGCGAATGACCTCGGCCAGGCGCGTCAGAATCTCGGCCAGGTTGCCGCCGGTCTGCTTTTGCAGGAGCACTGAAGACGCAAAAAAGCGCATGTCCAAAAGTGGAACGCGGTTGGCGAGGTTGGTCAGGGCAACCTCGAGGGCCGCGCCGAGGTTCTGTTCGTTGAACAGGGTGCGAAATTCCTGGCCGAGGGGCTCGGGGAGTTCCTCACCCAGCATCTCGAGGCTGATGGTGAAAGCGTGGCCGGCGCGCATGGATCGCGCCAGAAACTCCAGGGCCTCGGGAAACTGCTCTTCGAGCTTGGCGAGACGCTTGGTTCGCGTGCGTCGCACGTAGAGATAAGGAAGGGTCGCAAAAGCCAGTCCGAACACAACCGACGTTATGCCGTATCCGATGATCGGAAAGCGCAGGCCGATCAGGCCGCCGACGAAGGAAAAGATCACGGCCAGGATCAGGAACTTCATAGGCGTCCAGTCCAGGCCGGCCTGCTGCATCTGAACCTGCAGCTTCTGCGCGACGTCCAGGCCCTCGATGAAGCGCTCCATGAACGAGCGGGCATCTTCAGAAGGTTCCATCAGCAGGTTGCTGATGGATACTTCGACGCCCTTTTCGCCCGAGGCAGTTTTCAGCATGGAGCTGACCTGCTTCTTGCGCTTGGCATCCCAGAACTTGGATGCCACGGTGACGGCGATCATGATCACCACGAACAGGACCAGAAAACTTACGGCAAAAGGCATCCAGATCATGTTGTGGCCTCTTTAGGAAATCTCTACTACCGTTTGGAAGATGGACGCCGGCAACTGCATGCCGGACGCGCGCAAGCGTTCGTAGAACTTGGGACGGATGCCGGTGGCGCGGAACCGGCCGGTGACTCTTCCGGTTTCGGTGAGCCCGGTTTTCTCGAATACGAAAATGTCCTGCATGGTAATCAGGTCGCCTTCCATGCCCACGCATTCGGTGACGTGGGTGATGCGGCGGGTACCGTCGCTGAACCGGGCCACCTGGACAAACATGTCTACCGCGGAGCTGATCTGCTGACGGATGGAGCGCACGCCCATGTTAGCGTTCGCCATGCCGACCATGACTTCCAGACGTCCGATGGCATCACGGGGATTGTTGGCGTGAACCGTAGTGAGCGATCCATCGTGGCCCGTGTTCATGGCCTGCAACATGTCCAGCGCTTCCTCGGAACGGCACTCACCGACGATGATACGGTCGGGACGCATACGGAGAGCATTGACTACCAGGTCGCGAATGCGGATGGCGCCGTGGCCTTCGACGTTGGCCGGGCGAGTCTCCATGCGCGCCACGTGGGTCTGGCGGAGGCGCAATTCGGCCGCATCTTCGATGGTGACGATGCGTTCGTCCTCCGGGATGTAGGAAGAGAGCACGTTGAGCAGCGTTGTTTTTCCGGCGCCGGTTCCGCCCGAGATGACCACATTCAGCCGCGCCTTGACGCAACACTGCAGCAACTGCAGCATGCCTTCCGTCATAGCCAGTTTTTTGACCAGATCTTCGCCTTGTAGCGGGTCCCGGCCGAAACGGCGGATTGAGAGCAGCGGGCCGTCCACCGCTACTGGCGGGATGGCGGCGTTGACGCGCGAACCATCGGGCAGGCGGGCGTCCACCAGCGGCGATGACTCGTCAACACGGCGGCCGACGCGCGAGACCACCTTTTCGATAATGCGCAACAGGTGGGCGTTATCCTTGAATTCCACCGGCGTGCGGTGCAATTTGCCGGCGCGCTCCACATAGACCAGCCGCGGCGTGGTCACCAGGATGTCGGAGATGGTAGGATCGCGCAGCAGGGGCTCGAGCGGGCCCAGGCCGAACACCTCATCGAGCACTTCCTCGATGACGCGGTCCTTTTCCATCAAGCTCAGAGGCGTCTTCTCTTCCTCGATGAGCCGTGCCACGGCGGCGCGGATCTCAGCCCGCGCGCGCTCGCCCGCCATGGCCGAGAGGGCCTCCAGGTTGATGCGGTCGAGCAGCTTGCGATGAAGGGTAAACTTCAGCTCCTGATGCTCGGGCGTGAAGCCCTCGTTGCTGAAGAGGCGATTTACCCAGCCCGCTTCTCGGTTTCCGGTGCGTTGTACGGTTTCAGTCAGCATTCGTTTGATCTCTTAACCGAAGAGCGAAAATTTCTTCTTTCCACCCTTCTCTTCCTCAATTCCTCCCGCCTTCATGGCCATGCGGTTCAGTTCCTTGCCCAGCCGGCTGTTGGGAGGCAGCAGCGAGCCTTCCGAGTAGGACTCGTATAGCGAGGGATAATCGTTGGGGAGCGTGGCGAACACCGGCAAGGACATCATTTTTTCCAGTTCATCCGGTGTGACGTCCAGCCGCTGTGGCATCCGGTTTAACACCAGCCGCAGGCGTTCCCGCCCGTAGCCCACGCCGGAAAGCGTCTGGATGATCTGTTTGGACTGGTGGAGCGCCGGAACATCCAGCGTCGTCACCAGGTACGTCTCGTCGATTTCTTCGAGCGAGTTCATAGCGGTCAGGTTCAGGCTCCGCCCCAAATCAACAATGGTGAAGTCGTACTGGCCCCGGCAAAACGTGAGCATGTTCTGCATCTGCTCTTGATTGGGCTGTTGTTTAGAGGCCAGGGCCTGGGGCGCGGCGATGATTTCGAGCCCCGGCATCCCATTGGAGATCAGGGCGTTCCAGTAACTCGCGTCCAGCCGGTGCAGGTTATTCAATGCGTCCAGCACTGAGTAGGGCGACTTGCTCTTCATGAGGAAGCGGATCATGCCGGCGTCCAGATCCAGGTCGGCCAGCAATACGCGCTTGTCCTGCCGCCCCAGCTGGGCCGCGGTATGGCACGCAATGGTGGTGGCCCCGCAACCACCCTTGGCCGACAGGAACCCCATCACCTTGCCCTTCTGCTTGAGCCGCTCTCGAGTCTTGTTTCGCTCCAGTGACTTGCGCTCAAGAGCCTGCTGCAGATTAGCCTTAAGGGGCGGATGCAGAAACTCGTGGGCTCCCGCACGCAGCGCGCCCAGGATCAATTCCGGTTCGGCTGTATTGTGGAGAGCGATGACCATGGGATCCACGGAGGTGGCCTTGATCCGGCCGACCACATGCTCCATGGGTTCCCGAAGCTTCATGACCTCAAGGATCATCACTTCGGGACGAAGCCTCTCGACTTTGTCTAGAAATTCCCCAAGATCGCCCAGCTCATGCTGTTCGATGAGAAGACGGACGGGTAGCTCCTGCAATGTGGAGTGAACTTCATCCCACAGTTCCTTGGTCTCGATTACTAAACCAATCGTTAACGGATACACTGCAAAACCTCAACCACTAACTTCATCTACTGGCTCGCTCCCGCTCCTCCTCCGCCGCCCGACCGTGCCGGCGCCGCCGCGGAAGGCGGCGGAGCAGCAGGCGTGGGTGGCGAGGTCGGTTGCGGCGGCTGTCCAGGCGGCGTTAGCATCGGCACAAACTGGATCTGCGGCGCACCTTGTTGTTGCGACGCCCCGGGCAATGCTTTTTGATTTTGAAGAAGTTGCTCGACCGGAATCGTGTCGGCAGGCGGCTTCACCGGCACCGGACCGGTTACGTCCATACCAGGATTCTGTGGCGAAGTTGTGTATTCGCCTTCCAGCGCCTTCCGTGGCATCTTGATTTCGGGCGCCGACTGTCCTTTAGGGATGGGCCGCACCAGTTGCGGCGTCACCATCACCAGCAGCTCGGTGTTGGTCTTGTTCAGCGTGCGCGAGGTGAAGAGTTTGCCCAGCAGCGGAACATCGCCCAGTCCGGGAATCTTGCTTAATTGCTCGGTCACGCGCCGGTCCAGCAGGCCGCCGATAACGAAACTCTGCCCTTCCTCCAGCTCGATTTCGGTTTGCACTCGTCGCGTGCTCAGCGCCGGAATCGTGAATCCCTGGAATACCAGGCCGTTGGCAAAGTCGAGCGAGCTGACTTCGGGCGTCACCTGCAGCCGGATCGTCCCCCGCGGGGTGATTACGGGAGTGAAATTGATGCGCACGCCAAACTCACGAAACTGAATGGTCACTGCGCCGAGGCCGCCGCCGCCCCCCTGCAGCGTGGGATAAGGGAACTCGCCGCCCGCCAGGAAGCTGGCGCTCTTTCCGTTGATGGCCAGCACGTTCGGCTCGGCCAGGATTTGCAGAAGGTTGCGGGACTCAAGCGCTTTGATGGTGGCCCCGAGGTTCAGGTCGGGACGGAAAAAAAAGATGTTGAGAAGGTCGCTGTAAGTGATGGTGGGTGGGGAACCCGGATTGCCGGTAATGGTCGGTGGAGAGAATTGGCCGGTTGTCACGCGGCCTATGGTGTTTGTGGCTCCCGTGCTGAGAAAGTTCAATCCGAGGTCTTGAACGGCTGCGCGGTCAACGTCGGCAAACCGCACTTTAAGTATTATCTGGGCCTCCGTCGGTGGAACATTCACATGCAGAAGGTTCACCGTCTTCCCCAGGGTGGTGGCAATGGCGACTGCGCGATCGACACTTGTAAGGTCCTTCGCGGTCCCATGCACAAAAGCTGTGTCGTTCTCAAACGAAACTTTGATATCCTGCCCCGGCATTTCGCGGTCGATTTGCTGTTGGATCGCGCTGACCTTGGAGGTACTGGGGCGAATCGTGAGGTCGAAGAACAGGCGATTGCCGCCTTGCTGCCAGATGATCATGCTGGTCTCGCCGGCGGATTTGCCGTTCACCAGGACCTCGCGCGGGTTGACGGCCAGGGCTTCGGCCAAGTCCCCATTGGCTACCGAAATACGCTGGATATTGATGGGGCTATCGACCACCAACGACTTTCCTACGGTCACGAACAAGTCCCGCGCCGCGGATGTACCATGCTCCTGCGCGCTGCCCACCGTCTGTGTTTGCACTGCCGTAACGGCAGTGGCGGCGGCTTCGGCTGCCGACATGGGCGCCTGAGCCAGTGGCGTGAAGCCCACGCCGATCGAGAAGCTCAACATAGTGCCAAACAGTTTCTTGAGCATTACTGGGCCTCCGGAGCGGACTGGAATTTCGATTCGACGCGTCTGGCCCCATTGATCACCTCGACGGTGACGGGGGCTGGCGGCCGGGGCGCTTCCGCGACCACCGGGGGCAGTGTCACGCGTGTGACTACGCGGCGCGGTTTAGGCGCACTGGACTCCGGGGGCTTGGGCGCAATGCCGTACAGGCTGGCCAGCGCCACACCGGTAGTCTTGGCGGTCTGAGTGTCGAGAGGATTGCGCAGCACCAGCTGGATCCGGGTCTCGTTGCTCGCCAGGCTCAGAATCTCTGCCTGCTCCGGCGTGACCAGCAGATTCACCACCTGGACCTGCACCGGCTTACCCTCGGTGTCTTTCTGGAAGTTCTGTCCGGCGGAGAGGACTTCGACGTTCTGCAACAAGGTTTTCGAAACGGTTCCGGTGTTGCTGGTGGCGCCAGGCGGGGTGCCGGCAATCAATATATCCACGCGCATACCCGGCACGACAAATCCGGCCACGCCCACCACTTCATTAACGCGTACGGCGAAAGCTCGCATGCCCGCTGGAATGGTGGCGGCCAGGCCGGCGCCCGCGCCCTTCGGGGCGAGGCGGTTCTCGAGGATCGGCTCGCCATCATAAATGGCAGCCATGACGCCGCGGCCCACTACGTCCTCTTTACGCACCAGGGAACCGCGGGGCAGCGCTCCGCTCCAGTCTCCCATCTTCAGATCCGATTCGCGGATCAAAGTGCCGAGATCGAGGTTGCGCGCCGCAACGATCACCTGTGTGGTGGGTTGCTTGGCGTTGGCCGTCACCCGCGAGGCGATCAGCCGGTAAAGCAATAGGCTGGCCCCCGCGGAGACGACGAATGCGAAAATCAATACAGAAAACAGACGCTGGTTCATTTTTCACCTTTCAATGAGCGACTCTAAAACCGGCCCCGCCAGTTCTTCCGGCCGGGTCGCGGTTGGTAATTTAGGGTCTTGGATCTCCCGCTCCAGGACCAGGGGACGTCGAACTGGTTGCAGCCGCGGTTACGGTTATGTAACGTTAACTCGCGGACGTGTTGGCGGTCGCGAGATCGCTGTTAGCCGAAGTCCAGATCCCAGATAAACTGCCTCCCGAGCTCACGAAAAGAGCGGAAGTGGCGAGACAGACAAAAGCCAACAACAGGGTATATTCGATCAGGTCTTGCGCCTGCTCCTCTTTCAAAAATTGCATCAGCATGGTTTTTCTCCTTATTTCGTCGTCAATGCCTTTCTGTGCTCCGATCTCCTGAACCAGACGTGAACAGGGGCACGTCATCCGCCAGAGGTTAGCTGGCGGACGTGTTGGCGGTTGCGAGATCACTGTTGGCCGAGGTCCAAATACCGGCCACACTGCCGCCGGCACTGATGAACAGCGCAGCCGACGCCAAACAGACAAAGGCCAGCAACAGCGTGTACTCGATGAGATCCTGACCTTGCTCGTCGTTTAAGAACCCGTTCCACATTTTCTTCACTGTTTCTCTCCTTTTTATGACTGCCTGTTCCGAGTGATGTGGAGGGGCATGTGGTTCATGCCCCTCCCTAGAGTCACTAGCTGGCGGACGTGTTGGCCGCGGCCAGTCTCGAGTTGGTGGCCGTCCAGATACCGGCCACGCTGCCGCCGGCGCTGATGAACAGCGCGGCAGAAGCCAGACACACGAAAGCCAGAAGCAGCGTATATTCGATCAGGTCCTGGCCTTGTTCGTCCTTAACAAAGTTGCACAGCAGCGTTTTCATGATGGTTCACTCCTTGTATTAGTTATGGTGATCGTAAGATCACGTGTTTGGGATTTCGTGATCTCGCGATCACGATCTTTTCCGCCGTGGGAAACGGCGGAAACCTGGTTCGCCTCAGTGGAGCCCGCGTCAGCGGCCCGGAATACAATGGCCACGCCGTCGTCGTACACGGGTCGCCAGCGCCGGGACTCTTTGAGCGTGCTCGCCAGAGAGGCGGTTGGCGGCAGAAGGATGGTGTTGACGTGATACTGGTCCAGGTTCTTCTCCCAGTCGTACCGGACGTTCATCACGTCCAGATACTTCTCGTTGAAGGTGGAGCCGTAAAAATCACTTCTGCCGTCAATAAAAACTTTGTTCGCGGGGTAGAGCCGGTAAATCAAGTAGCCGCCCCATGCGTCTTCGGTAAAGATGGTGTCCGAAGCGCCCGCTCTTTGCAGCATGGCGACAGCCTTCGCCGGATATTGCCTGCGATCGTATTCCGCACGGCATTTGGCGGGAGCATTCGGCGCGTAAAACAGCGCAGCCAGCAGGCCGACGGCGGCCGCGCTCGCGATGTGCATCCGTGGAATGGAGTCGGTCTCGCCGAAGTCGGCCGCAAAGCGCTGGAGACGGGCCGCGCCAAGCCGCAACCAGTTCGCCAGGTTTTTTCCGGGAAGCTCAACCACCAGCTGCTGGAGCATCATCGCCACCGGCACCGAGGCGACGATCATGAATATCGGAGTGTTGCGTACCGCCACTAACGCCAGATGCGCCCAGCCTGCGATCAGCAAGGTGTAGACATAATCCCGGCGCATCAAGCTCCACACCACTGCCGCCAGGCCCAGCAGCAGCATCGGCTCGAAGAACACCGTCGCCGGGTGATGAAAATTAAAAGACTGGAACTCGACGATGTTCTTGCGTTGATACTTGTCGGTGAGATATTCAAAAATGTGCGCGTGCAAGTGGTACGTGTAGGGATTCACCAGAGTCACCAGCGCGCAGCCGGCTGCCGTGGCCAAGTACGGCAGACCGCGCCTGGCGGCCTCCCTGCGAGCATCCGCGCTAGCTTCAAACAGCGCTGTCAGCAGCTGGCCGGCGGCATAAGCCCCGATCAGGATCAGCCCCACAAAGAAACCCCCGTGCAAGTTGGTCCACAGAAGCGTGAGCCCGGGCAGGTACCACAGAAGCTGCGTTCGGCCTTCCTTCACGCGCTCGAGGATGGAGAAAAAAACCACCGTAAACAGCAGCGTGAACAGGTGCGGCCGCGCCAGCCAGTGAACCGCCGAGCCGCCGGTTACGAAGAACATAACCACGACCGCCAGCAGCGGGTTTCCGCATTGACGCCGCAGAAGACGGAACAACAGGACCGAAGTGAAGCAAATCACGAGCAGGCTGGCCAGGATCACGGCCGCCATGCCCCATTGCAGATTTAGCCACCCGAACGCCACATCCCAGAGCCATTCCCAGGCAAACCAAGGCTGGCCCGCTTTGGTGTACGAGAACATGTCCTGGGTGGGGACGCGGTGATTAGCCAGAATCCATTCGCCGGTCCGCAGGTGCCATCCGGTATCGCCATCGCCCAGCATGCCCGGAGCGCCGCCCATCCGCAGAAACACGAAGGCCAGCGGCATGAGGAACGCCACATCCGTCAGCGACGGAAGCAGGCGAACCGCGAAATGTGGCCTCGGCGTGTTCATATTATTCGACTAGTGCCGCCATCCTTACCAGCAGCGGGCTGTTTGTGAGCGGCTGCAGAACGGTCGGGCTGCCGCCCATTCTCAGAGTCCCGGTGATGATTACCATAGGCGTCGTAACTCCACCAGTACCCTGCATATCCAGCGTTGATCCGCGCGGCTGGTATATCACTCCGTAGAGATGAAGGCCTGGCGCGGCCTGAAGTTGCCAGTCGGTCGTTGCGATGCCGCTTCCCGAGGCGGTGGTGGTCACCTCCGGATTCCCATTGATGCACGGCGTGGCCAGCGTGCCACCGCCGCCACAGCTCACATCGTCGACGATGTTGCCACTGTTGTCGTACTTGACCGTTGAGTTCTGTTGGTCCTGCCAGAGGACCGTCGGTGCGAAGCCCGCCAGTTCGCTTGGAAGATCGGGGCTGTTCACGTTCAGACCGTGGAGATTGAACTGGGATGCCGAGGTCGTGCCCATCTGAACTTCGACACCTCCATACTCGAACTTATTGGCACTCACCAGGCTCGACAGGGCCGAGGGAATGTACAAGCCGGGATAATTCTGATCGGTAAAGATCATGATTTCGCCGGCATCTGAGTTGGCGACCATGTTGCCCGCAACCATCGGAGTCTCATCTTGAACCGTCACGCCGTTGGATTGGGAGTAGATCGGATTGCCGCCTGATCCCGATTGATTTGTGCCAGCCATGACGTATCGGCCCGGCGCCATGGTAATCACCGATCCGGGGTTGTTCGCGTTCACCCCACCGAAGAAAACGTAGTTGCTAAAGCCACTGGTGCCGCCCGACGAATTGACGAAATTCACGCAGCCCTTGATGGTGATCGGGTTGCCGCTCGGCCCCGTGATCTTGCCTGACTTGTTTACAGAGGCGCCATAATAGGTGCCCGGCCCCACATTCACGCAGGAGCTGGTGCCATCGATGATGTCGCCTGGTACCGGGCCGCCGCACAGCGTTCCCGAGCAAGGGGTCGCCGGCGCCGGCGCATCGGTCGAACTCGGTGGTGGTGGTTGGCCTTTTCCCTTCATTGGATCTTGGAAGTTGGCCTGCTCCGCCATCCCGCTGGTAGGCGACGGCGTCACATTCGTGGAGTTGTCAAAATTTCCGGTGCCGCGAAGGCCCACGAAAGCAGCCGTAACGGATGTACTGCCGCCCATGTGCGCCGCGCAATTGGGGCCGCTGCAACTGGCAGTGGAAGCAAGATACATCCCACCCGTTGCCGTGATGCCTCCGCCACCCTGCATGTCAAGATCGGTTCCCCGGGCGTCCCCTACCGCATTAGGATCGTTTTCACGGTTAAGCAAATAAATCGACCCGTTAACCGGGCTATCCACTATGGCGGCAGTCGCGCGCGCGCTCGATTGACCCCAGGGGAAGCGGAGCACAGCGGAAAATAGCTGCGGAATCCGCTGCGTCACGCGCGCCGTAATCCAATAGTCGGCTTTAATGCCGGGTGCGGTAGGAATCGGTTTTGTTACCGGGTCGGCGTTCGCGTCCGCGTCGATGATCACGTTCTGATTGGCTGTGCCGGTCGAAAATCCGTTCTGCTTGGCGTAGAGACACGCCACGTTCGGTTGAGTGATCGGGGGTGTCGTGGGCGGGCTGGCGGGGCATGCCTGGGCGGTTACCGGGCAGATCAACCCGGAAACCCCGCACTTGAATGAGCTGGCCGCGCCGACATCCGCCAGCGCCTTCTCAACTCCGGCCATGGCCGCTGCGTCCGCGGCGCGCTGCGCCGACTTCTTGACGAAATATC
>Ga0075436_100001483_pt1 | contig 15992 bp, 5 predicted proteins | sample RhiMethybrSRZTD5_FD_75303 | JGI IMG/M metagenome (GOLD analysis project Ga0075436, IMG submission 75303) | Populus rhizosphere microbial communities from Tennessee, USA - Rhizosphere MetaG P. TD hybrid SRZTD5 | ecosystem: Host-associated > Plants > Roots > Rhizosphere > Soil | place: USA...
CGCAGCCAGTGCGCCAGCCGGTTCGCCCGCCGGTGCAGCTCGCCGTAGGTGAGCGCCTCCTCGCCGCAGACGACGGCCGTGGCCTCCGGGGTGCGGCCGGCCTGCGCCGTGAAGAGCTCCGCGGCCGTGATGCCGGCAGGAGCCCAACTGTTCCAGGCGGTCTCGCCGTCGCTCCATTCACAGCTCATCTGGTGCCGTTCGGCCGCGCTCAGGAGAGCGAGCTCCGAGAGGCGGCGCCCTGGAGCCTCCCCCGCCGCTGCGAGGAGACGAGAGAAGCCGGCAGCCAGACGCTCGACGGTCGCGCCGTCGAACCGGTCGCGGTCGTACTCGACCATCCCGGCGAAGCCGCTCGCCCCAGGGGTGAACGTGAAGCTCAGCTCGAACTTCGCCGTGCCGGTCGCGACTTCCCGGGTGTGGAGATCAAGACCCGGCAGCTCCAGCACGCCGGTCGGGGCGTTCTGCACCACGAAGAGGACCTGCACCAGCGGCAGCCCGTTCAGATCGCGCTCCGGCGCGAGCTCCTCGACCAGCCGTTCAAACGGCAGATCCTGATGGGCGAAGGCGGCAAGCGTCGTCTCCCGCACCCGTCCCAAGAGATCCTCGACCGGCGGGTCGCCGTCGAGGTCAAGGCGCAGGATCAGGGTATTGATGAAGCAGCCGATCAGACCCTCGGTCTCGACCCGGTTGCGGCCAGCCACCGGCGTGGCGATCACGAGATCGTCGTGTCCGCACACCCGCTGCAAGAGAGCGGCGAAGACGCTCAGCAGCGCCATGAACGATGTTGCCCGAGCACCGCGGGTGAACTCCTTCAGCCCGTCGAGCGCGGTAGGCGAGAGGGTCAGGGGGCGCGTCTGCCCGCGGCGGCTGGCCGCGGTGCGGCGCGGCCGGTCGGCCGGCAGCTCGAGAACCGGCGGCGCGCCCGCGAGACGATCGCGCCAATACTGGAGCTCCGCTTCCAGCACGTCCCCGGCGAGCCAGCTCCGCTGCCAGGCCGCAAAGTCCGCGAATTGCACCGGCAACTCGGCAAGAGGCGAGGGCTGCCCCGCGGCAAACGCCGGGTAGAGAGCCGTCACCTCCCGCACCAGCACTCCGAGCGACCAGCCGTCGCTCACGATGTGATGCATGGCGAGGAGCATCAGATGCTCCCTCTCGCCCAGACGCCAGAGCCCCACCCGCAAGAGCGGTCCCCGCGCCAGATCGAACGGCCAGCGCGCCTCCGCCGTCACCAGACCCTCCGCCACCGGCTTCCGCAGCGCCGGGGAAAGGCCCGTCAGGTCCACCAGGGGAACCGCCAGGGCGTTCAGAGGGGGCGGCGGCAGGATCACCTGCCGCGCGCGACCCTCCGCTGCCGCGAAGACCGTGCGCAGCGACTCGTGCCGGCGCACCACCTCCGCCAACACCCGCGCCAGCACCGCAACCGACAGCTCCCCGCTCATCCGCAGTGCGATCGGCACGTTGTAGAGAGAGCCGCCTTCCAACTGGTCGATGAACCACAGCCGCTGCTGCGCAAAGGAAAGCGGCAGGTCCCCTCCGCGATCGACCCGTACGAGCGGCGGCGGCGCGGCGCGGCCCAGGCGCGACGCCTTCTCGACCTCCTGGGCCAGACCGGCGACCGTCGGGTGCTCGAAGACCGCCCGCAGCGGCAGCTCGACCCCGAAGGCCGCCCGCGCCCGCGAGACCAGTTGCGTGGCCAGGAGGGAGTGTCCGCCGAGAGCGAAGAAATCGGCCTCCGCTCCCACTTGCTCGATTCCCAAAACCGCGGCAAAAATCCCTGCCACGAGCTCCTCGACCGCGGTGCGCGGCGCGACCCGAGCCGCGCCGGCGGCCAGCATCTCGGGCAAGGGACCGCGCTCCGCGAGCCACCGCCGGTCCACTTTGCCGTTGGGCGTCAACGGCAGGGCTGAAAGCTCGACAAAGCCGGCCGGCACCATGTAGCTGGGCAAGTGCTGCTCGAGCGCCTGCCGCAGCGCTCCTAGAGACAGCTCGGCGCCTCCGCCACCCCCGACATAGGCCACCAGGCCACGGCCCCCGGGAAGGTCGTCCCGCAACACCACCGCCGCTTCGGCAACGCCCGCCAGCGACGTCAGCGCCAGCTCGATCTCCCCCAGCTCGATGCGGAAGCCGCGCAGCTTGACCTGCTGGTCCTCACGGCCACGGAACTCGAGGTTGCCGTCCGGCAGCAGGCGCGCCCGGTCCCCGGTCCGATACAGACGCTCCCCCGGCAGCGCAGGGCTCTCCAGGAACCGTTCCCCGGTCCGCTCCGGCTGACGCCAATAGCCCAGGGCCAACCCCTCCCCGCCCAGGTACAGCTCGCCCACCCCACCCAATGGCACCGGCTGCAACCCCGCATCCAACACGTACGCCCGTGTATTGGCGATCGGCCGGCCGATCGGCACCGTCACCGCATGCGCCGCCACCGTCTCCACCCGGTACCAGGTGCTGAAGGTGGTGTTTTCCGTCGGTCCGTAGACATGCAACAGACGCTCCGGGGCGCCGCCCGTCAGGACCTTGCGCACGGCTCCAGGATCGACCGCCTCACCGCCGAACAGGACGGTGTGGGCAGCGGCAAAGGCTCCCGGCGCCTGCTGCGCCACCTGGTTGAACAGCGCCGTGGTCAGGAAGAGCACGCGAATCCGTGCCGTTGCCAGAAAAGCCGCCAGAGCGGCCGGCGACAAGAGCGTCTCCTGCGGCACCCCTATGAGCGTTGAACCGGAGAGCAGCGCACCCCAGATCTCGAACGTCGCCGCATCGAACGACAGGTTCGACAGTTGGGCAATCCGCCTGGTGCTCCTCAGATCGACGTAGTCCGTTGCCAGGACCAGGCGCACGACGGCGCGGTGCGGCACCACGACACCCTTGGGCCGGCCCGTCGAGCCCGAGGTATAGATCACGTAGGCCGGATCCGCCGGGCCCGTCGCCAAGCCGGCAGCCGGCTTTTTCCTCCCGCCGGAGATCTCCTTCCACTGCGCGTCGAGCCGGACGACCCGCGCCCGGGACGACGGCAGCCGGGGCGCCAGGCTCTCCTGGGTGAGCAGCAGCGGCGCGCCGCTGTCTTCGAGCATCCACGACAGCCGCTCGCGCGGGTAGTCCGGATCGAGCGGCAGGTAGGCGGCACCGGCCTTCAAGATCCCCAGCATCGAAACCAGCAGCGCGCCCGAACGCTCGAAGCAGACTCCCACCACATCCCCTGCTCCCACCCCCTGCCGGAGGAGAAAGCGCGCCACCGCGTCCGAGCGGACGGCAAGCTCCTTGTAGCGCAGCTCCTCCCCGCCATACTTCCAGGCGAGCCGCCGCGGGTGGGCCGCCGCCTGGAGGGTAAACAGCTCCGGCAGCGTGCTGCCCGACGGCCACAGCGTGCTCGTGGCGTTCCACTCGACCACGAGCTGATGCCGTTCCCCAGGTCCCAAGAGAGACAGTTGCGAGACCGGAAGCGCTGGATCTTCGACCACCGCCGCCAGGAGAACCGAAAAGGCCGCCGCCAGCCGGTCGATCGTCGGGGCATCGAACAGGTCCCGCGCGTAGGAGAGAGAGCCCGCGATCCCGTCACCGGACTCGTGGAGCGACAGGCTCACATCGAATTTGGCGACCTCCTCCAGAGGCTCCCGAGGAACCAGCCGCAGCCCAGGCAGCGCGAGCTCCGCCATCGCCGCAAGCGCCGCGTTCTGCCAGGCGAACATCACCTGGAACAGCGGCGTATGGGCCAGGCTCCGCTCCGGAGCGAGATCCTCCACCAGCTTTTCGAACGGCAGATCCTGGTGCGCGTACGCGTCGAGCGCCTCCCGCCGCACCCTTGACAACAGCTCGGTGAAGAGCGGCTCGGCCGACAGATCGGGCCGCAGCACCAGGGTGTTGACGAAAAACCCGATCAGGCCCTCGATCTCCAGGTGACGGCGGCCGGCCACCGGCGTGCCCAGCGTGAAATCGGCTTGACCCGCAAAGCGCGACAGCAGCACGCTCCACGCCGACACCAGCGTCATGAAGAGAGTTGCTCCCTCGCGCCGGGAGAGGGCGGTGAGAGCCTGGGAGATCTCCGGCGGCAGCGACAGGGGACGGACGGCGCCGCGGAAGCTCTGCACCGTGGGGCGCGGCCGGTCGGCCGGCAGCTCGAAAACCGGCGGCGCGCCCGCGAGGCGATCGCGCCAGTATCGGAGCTCCCCTTCCAGCACGTCCCCGGCGAGCCAGCTCCGCTGCCAGGCCGCGAAGTCCGCGTACTGCACCGGCAGCTCGGCAAGAGGCGAGGGCTGCCCCGCGGTGTCTTCAGCCAGCGCCGCGTAGAGAGCCGTGACCTCCCGTACCAGCACTCCGAGGGACCAGCCGTCGCTCACGATGTGGTGCATGGCGAGGAGCATCACGTGCTCCGTCTCGCCCAGACGCCAGAGCCCCACCCGCAAGAGGGGTCCCCGCGCCAGATCGAACGGCCGGCGCTCCTCCGCCTTCACCAGGTCCGCCGCCGCCAGCTCCCGCGGCCCCGCGGCGAGAGCCGTCAGGTCCACCAGGGGAATCACGACACCGGCCGGGGGAAGAATCACCTGCCGCGCCTGTCCGCCCTCGCCGCCGTCACTGCGAAAAACCGTCCGCAGAACCTCGTGCCGGCGCACCACCTCCGTCAACACCCGCGACAGCAAAGCGACCGACAGCGGGCCGCTCACCGAGAGCGCGGTCTGCACGTTGTAGAGAGAGCCGCCCTCCAACTGGTCGATGAACCACAGCCGTTGCTGGGCGAAAGACAGCGGCAGGTCTGATCCGCGATCGATCCGCGCGAGCGGAGGCGGTGCGGCGCCCCCCAGGCGCGACGCCCTCTCGACCTCCTGGGCCAGACCGGCGACCGTCGGGTGCTCGAAGACCGCCCGCATCGGCAGCTCGACCCCGAAAGCCGTCCGCACCCGCGAGATCACCCGCGTGGCCAGGAGCGAGTGTCCGCCCAGGGAGAAGAAGTTGTCCTCGACTCCCACCCGCTGCCGCTCCAGGACCTCTTCCCAGATCCCTGCGAGCATCTCTTCGACCGGACCGCGCGGCGGCGCGTGCTCCTCCTGCCGCTCCGGTCGATCCCCCTGGGCCCGGCTGCCGGAAGCGAGGAGGGACGCCAGCGCCCGGCGGTCCACCTTGCTGCTCGGCGTCAGGGGCAGCGCCGCAAGCGCCGCAAGCTGCGACGGCACCATGTACGGTGGCAGTCGACGCGCGAGGAAGTGCCGCAGCTCCCCGGCCGCGGGAGCATCGCCATCGCCCGCCGTGTAGGCGGCGGCCAGCCGGCGGTCCTCGGGGCCGCCCCTGCCCGCGAGCACCACCACCACAGCCTCGCCCACTCCCGGGTGCTGCCGCATCACCGCCTCGATCTCGCCGAGCTCGATGCGGTAGCCGCGCAGCTTCACCTGGTGATCGATGCGGCCCAGGTAGTCGAGCCTGCCGTCATCCAGGAAGCGCGCCAGATCCCCGGTGCGGTAGAGCCGGGCCCCGGGCTCCGCGCCCGTGGGGTCCGGCACGAACCGCTCCGCGGTCAGCTCGGGCCGGTTGAGATAGCCGCGCGCGAGCCCCACCCCGCCGACGTGCAGATGCCCGGCGGACCCCAGAGGCGTCAGATGGCCTGCCCGGTCCAGGAGGACGGCGCGGGTCTCGATGATGGGACGGCCGATGGGCACCGGCCCCGAGTTCCCGTCCACGGGACCCACGGTCGAGTAGACCGTCGTCTCGGTCGGCCCATAGCAGTTCCAGAACGACCGCGTGACGGCCGCGAGATCGGCCGCCAGATCCGGCGCCAGCGCTTCGCCGCCGCTCAGCCCCCGAATCCCCCCGAGGCCTTGCTTCCCGATGCTTCCCAGGAGCAACTGCCAGGTGACCGGCGTCACCTGCACCACGTCGACGCCCCAGCGTGCGATCAGGCGCCCCAGGGCCGCGCCGTCGGCGGCCTCCTCGCGGCGGGCGAGGACCACCCGCGCTCCCACCGCGAGCGGCAGGAGCAGATCGACGACCGCCATGTCGAACGAGATCGTGGTGGCCGCCAGAACCGTGTCGGCGGCCGTCATCCCGGGCCGCTCCCGAATGGCGGCGAGCAGGTTGACGAGCGAGCGGTGGGTGACGACCACCGCCTTGGGCCGGCCCGTCGAGCCCGAGGTATAGAGCACGTAGGCAGGGTTGTCCGCGACGGCCCGGGGAGGCGGCTCGGCCGCGCTCTCGGTGTTCTCCGGGGTGAGGTCCGCCCGCCCGCCATCCAGCACCAGGACCGGCAGGGCGGCGGCGGCCGGGATCGCCCCGGCAAGGCGCGTCTCCGTCAGCAGGACGGAAAGCCCGGCGTCGCCGGCCATCCAGGCCAGCCGCTCGGCCGGCAGGCTCGGATCGAGGGGCACGTAGGCGCCGCCGGACTTGAGGATGCCGAGCAGGCTCACCACCATGTCGCACGAGCGCTCGAGCAGAACTCCCACCCGCGCTTCCGGCTCGACCCCGGCCCGGCGCAGCCAGTGCGCCAGCCGGTTCGCCCGCCGGTGGAGCTCGGCGTAGGTGAGCGTCTCCTCGCCGCAGACCACCGCCACGGCCTCCGGGGTACGGCCGGCCTGCGCCGTGAAGAGCTCGCCGGCCGTGATGCCCCCAGGGGCCAAGCCGCCAGCCCAGCCGTCCCCCGTGGTCTCGCCGCCGCTCCACTCGCAGCTCACCTGATGCCGTTCGGCCGCGCTCAACAGCGGCAGATCGGCCAGCATCGCTCCCGGGCTCATTCCCTCCAGCAACGTCCGCAAATGGCCGAGCAGGCGCTCCACCGCGACTGGCTCTACCCGCTCGCGCTCGTAGCTCAAGCGCAGCGCCAGCCGCTCCCCTTCGAACACGATCAGGGCGAGCGGATAGTTGAGCGACTCGACCCCGCGGCGGATCGCCAGCCGCAGCGGAATCGAGCTGACGAAGTCCCGGTCCAGGATCTTGTCGATCGGCAGATTCTGGTACACCAGGATGCTGTCGAAGAGCGCCAGCCCCCGCGGCACGTCGCTCCAGCCCTGGATCGAGGCGAGCGGCTCGTGCTCGTGCTGCAGAAGCTCGCTCCCGGAATCCTGGAGCTCCCGCAGCCACGGCAGCAAAGCGACGTCGTCTTGCACCTGGACCCGCAGCGGCAGGGTATTGATCAGCAGCCCGACCATCGACTCGATTCCAGGCAGCGGGGCCGAGCGCCCGGAGACCGTGGTGCCGAACACCACGTCGCCTTCCTGGCTGGTCCGCGACAGCAACACCGCCCAGGCGCCCTGCAACAGCGTATTGACGGTCAGCCCATGCCGCTTCGCCAGGCCGACGAGCGCGGCCGTCGTCTCGACCGCAAGCTCGGTGCCGCGCTCAGCGTACGAGCGGCGGCCTCCGGAGGCGTCCCCGCGCGGCCGGGCTCCCGGCAGGGGCGTCGGAGCCGAAAACCCCGCCAGGCGCCGGCGCCAGAACCGCTCCGCCGCCGCCCCATCCCGGCGCTCCTGCCAGGTGATGAAATCCTTGTAGGGCACCGCCTTCTCGACGGCCGGCTTGCCGCCCCGGCAGAGCTCCGCATAGACCGCGAACACCTCCCGCAGCAGCAGCAGCAGCGACCAGCCGTCGAGGATCAGATGATGGAAGCTCCAGACCAGCTCCCAGGCCGCCTCCCCGGTGCGCACCAGGGTCAAACGCAGGAGAGGAGGATGGGAGAGGTCGAAGCCGCGCTGGAGATCGGCGCCCAGCAGCTCCGCCATCGACCGCTGCCGCTCCTCTTCGGACAGGCGCCGCCAGTCCTTCTCGTCCCAAGGCAGCGGCACCCGCCGGGCGACGACCTGCACCGGGTGCGCCACGTCCTGCCAGTGAAACGAGGTCCGCAGCACCGCATGCCGCTCGAGCAGGCGCGCCCAGGCCTCTTTGAGCCGTTCCACCTCCAGCGTGCCGGAAAGCTCGGCCACCAGCTGCCGGACGTAGAGCCCGTCGTCCGGCTCATTCAGGGCGTGGAAGAGAATCCCCTCCTGGACCGGCGACAGCCGGTAGATGGATTCCAGGTTTTCGGGTCTCATCCAGCCAATCCTTGCTCTCGGTGGGCGAGCTGGCTCATCAGCTTTTGGAGCTCGGGCTCGGAGAGACCGGATTCCGCAAAGTCGATGGCAGCAGCCCCGTCATCTCCTGGGGTGAGCGCCAGCCCCTCCTGCGGGACAGTTTCCTGCTCCGCGGTCTCGACAACGATCCGTTCCGCGGCCGCGGCCAGCTCGGAGATCGTGGGATGGCGGAAGATCTGGCGCGGCGTCAGCTTGAGCCCCGCTTGCGCAGCCCTGGAGAGGATCTGGATGCCGATGATCGAATCGCCGCCCAGGGCGAAGAAATTGTCGTGAATGCCGATGCCGTCACGCCCCAGGACCTGGGACCAGATCTCCGCCAACGCCTTTTCGGCAGCGGTGACCGGCGCCGCCCAAGCGGACGAGACCTGCTCCTCAACCGGCTCCGGAAGCGCCTTGCGGTCCACCTTGCCGCTCGGCGAGAGCGGCAGGCTCGGCAGGAACACCCACGAGGCGGGGATCATCGTCGCGGGCAGCTTCCCCAGGAGATGCGCGCGCAGCGCCGCGGCGTCGGGCGCGCCGTCGCCAGGGGTTGCCGGCACCACGTAGGCGACCAGGCGGGTCTTCCCCGACAAGCCGCGCGCCAGGACCACCGCCTCCCGCACGGCCTCGTGGCCGGCCAGGGCGTGCTCGATCTCTCCCAGCTCGATGCGCACCCCCCCGATCTTGACCTGGTGGTCGAGGCGGCCCAGGAATTCCAGCTCGCCGCTCGCCCGGTGGCGCACGAGGTCGTCCGTGCGATAGAGCCTGCTCCCCGGCTCGGCGGCGAACGGATCCGGGATGAAGCGCTCGGCGGTCAGCTCCGGGCGGCCGAGATAGCCGCGGGCCACCTGCACGCCGCCGATGTGAAGCTCGCCGGCCCCCCCCATGGGGACCGGCCGCAGATGGCGGTCCAACACATGGATCCGGACGTTGTCGATCGGCCTGCCGATCGGAACCGGGCGCGCGTCGCCCTCGGCCGCACAGGGCCACCAGGTGACCTCGACAGCCGCTTCCGCCGGACCGTAGAGATTGTGGAGCTCGATCCCCAGGCGTCCCAGGCTCGCGTGGAAACGGGCGGCGAGATCGCGCCCGAGAGCCTCGCCGCTCAGGAACACGCGGCGCAGGCAGGCGCAGGCGTCGAGCCCCGGCTGCTCCAGGAAGACCTGGAGCATCGAGGGGACGAAGTGCACCATGGTCACCCGAGAGCGGACGATCTCGTCGCGGAGATACGGCGGGTCCAGATGCCCGCCGGGCCGCGCCACCACCAGGCAGGCGCCCGCCAGGAGAGGCCAGAAGAATTCCCAGACCGAGACGTCGAAGCTCGCGGGAGTCTTTTGGAGGACTCTGTCCGCCGCCGTCAGCGGAAAGGTCTCCTGCATCCAACGCAACCGGTTGACGATGGCGCGATGGCTGTTCATCGCCCCCTTGGGCCGGCCCGTCGAGCCGGAGGTGTAGAGGACGTAGGCGAGCTGGTCAGGGCATCCGCCGCCGGCCGGGTTGCCGGGATCGGGGCCGCTCCGCCACGGGGCGTTGGAGGCGATCAGCTCCTCCGTGAGCGCCACGGGAACGCGGGAATCCGCGAGCATGTAGGCGATCCGCTCGGCGGGATAGGAGGGATCGATCGGCACGAAGGCACCGCCGGCCTTGAGCGTCGCGAGGAGACCCACGACGAGGTCGGCCGACCGCTCCAGGCACAGCCCCACCCGCACGTCCGGCCCCACACCCAACCGCGCCAGGTGAGCGGCCAGCCGGTTGGCGCGGGCGTTGAGCTCCCGGTAGGTCAGGCTCTCCTCGCCGAAGACCACGGCCGGCGCCTCCGGAGTGCGCTCTACCTGCGCTGCGACCAGCTCGTGCAGGCACTCCGCGCTCCCGGGGACGGCGGTGGCGTTCCACTCGCAAAGGATCTGCTGCGCCTCGGCCGGGCCGAGCATCTCGAGCTCCGAAAGACGCCGCTCCGGAGCGCGGGTCATCGCCGTCAGGAGATTGGCGAAATGGCCGGACATGCGGCGCACGGTCGAGGCGTCGAACAGATCGAGGTTCCACTCGAAGGCGGCGGCCAGGTCACCGCCGATTTCGGCGGCGAGGAGCGCGAGGTCGAGCTGGGCCGCGGGCCTCTCCAACGCGACCGACTCCAGCGTCAATCCGCCGCCAACGCCGCCGGTATGGACGCGCGCTCCCCCCTCGCCCAGGGCGAACGCGGCCAGATTTTCGAGCTCCGGCACCGGCGACCGCTCGAGCACGAGCATCGCCTGGAACACCGCCGGCCGGCTCGGGTCGCGCGCCTCCGCCAGGCCCTCGGCCAGCAGGGTGAACGGGAGGTCCTGGCGCGCCAGGCCGTCGAGCGTGGCGCGGCGCGCCCGGGCCAGCAACGTCAGGACGTCGGGGTCGTCCGCCAGCTCGGCGCGGAGCGGCACCGGGTTGACCAGGTAGCCGACGAGCCCGGCAAGCTCGCGCGACGACCGACCGGTGGTCGGCGTTCCGACGAGGAAATCCTCCTGCCCTCCGTGGCGGGCGAGGAGAGCCTCGAAGGCGGCCAGGAGCACCATGAAGAGCGTCGCCTCGGAGCGCCGCGCCAGGCCGGCCGCGGCGAGAGCGAGATCGCCCCCCAGGCGCCCGCCCGAGAGCGCTCCGCGGAAGCTCTGGAGATCCGGCCGCGGCCGGTCCAGGGGCAGATCGAGCGGCGCCGCGCCGGCAAGCTGCCGCCGCGCCCGCGCGAGCATCTCGTCATACCGGCCGGCCGCCTGCTCCCGCCGTTGCCGCGCCACCAGCTCGGCATAGGGTACGGCCGGAGCGGCGGGGATGGGCAGGCCGGCATACAGGTCACCCAGCTCGCGCAACAGCACCGCGAGCGACCAGAAATCGGCGGCGATGTGGTGCACCGCAAGGACCAGCACGCTCCCCGTGGGATCTTCCGGCCCGCGATCGAAGAGAGCCGCCCGCAAGACCGGCCCGTTTTCCAGATCGAACGGGCGAAAGGCCGCCTCGCGCACGCGCCGCCCGAGCTCCCCGGCGCTCCAGCCCGAGGCGTCCTCCTGAACCCACACGGCTTGGGCCTGCGCCGACGGCGGGTGAATGCGCTGGAGCGGTCCCTGCGGCCCGTTGGCGAAGGTCGTGTGGAGCGCTGGATGGCGTTCGACGAGCGTCAGGACGGCGCGGCGGAGAGCCTCCGGGTCGACCCCGTCGACCAGCCGGGCCGCCCCGGCGATCGTGTACGCCGCGCTCGCCGGAGCCAGCCCATGCAGAATCCACAGCGCCTGCTGTCCGAACGAAAGCCGGTATTCATCCGTCCCTGTGTCCGTGTCCGTCCGTGCCCGTCCGTGCTCGTCCGTGTTACGCCCCGCGGCAGCCAGCGCCGCCACCTCCCGCGCCGCCTCGGCGATGGAGCACCCGGACAGCAGCTCCGCCACGGACGGCGCGGCGCCGTACTCCATTTCAACCGCATGGCTCAGCTCGATCGCCGCCAGGGAATCGAGGCCGAAGGACGACATCGGCCGCTCGCGATCGATGCGTGCGGGATCGAGCCGCACCACCCGCGCGAGCGCCGCGTGCAGGAAGTCTTCGATCGGGCGCCCTTCCGGTCCGCTCGCAGGCTCTTCCGTCCCGGCGTCGGGCGCGGCGGCCGCCGGGTCACCCAGGGCGCTCCGGCCCAGGATCGCAAGCCCGCCGTCCAGGTAGAGGTCCCGGCACCGGTGACGTTGCACCTTGCCGCTCGTGGTCCTGGGCAGCGAGGCCGGGCGGATCAGGACCAGCTCGTAGAGCTGTGCTTCATGCTCTTCGGCGAGGCTCCGGCGCACCGCCGCCGCCACCTCCTCGACCGCCAGCGCCGGTAGAGCGTGGCGATCGGCCTCACGCTTGGCCTCAAACACCACGACCAGCCGCTCCTCGCCGAGAACCTCCACCGAAAAGGCCGCGCCGCACCCGGGCCGCAGGACGTCGTGCGCCCGCTCGGCGGTGAGCTCCAGATCCTGCGGGTAGTGGTTGCGGCCGCGCAGGATGATCAGGTCCTTGCGCCGGCCGGTCACGTACAGCTCGCCATCCCGCACGAACCCGAGGTCACCCGTGCGCAGGAAGCTGCCGCCCCCGTCCGCGAGCCGGGCGTGCAGCTCCGTCTCGCTCACCTCCGGGCGCCCCCAGTAGGCCGGGGAGATGCTCGGACCGGAGACCCAGATCTCGCCGACGCGGTCCGGTGGGCAGGGGACCCGGCTCTCGGGGTCGACGATCACCACCTGCTGCTCCGCCCAGGCGCGGCCGCTGCTCACCAACCGGAGAGCCGGGACCTCGCCGGCCGCGGCCGGCAGCACCTCCTGCCGCGCCAGCGCCGCCGCGGCGACGGTCGCAACCCGCGCCCCGTCCCCCGGGCGCCCGCCGGTGACGAAGAGCGTCGCCTCTGCCAGGCCGTAGCATGGATAGAGCGCCTGCCGCGCGAAGCCGCAGCCGGCAAAGGCCGCGGCGAAACGGTCGAGCGTGTCGGCGCGCACCGGCTCGGCGCCGTTGAAAGCCACCGTCCAACTGCCGAGATCGAGCCCCTCCCGCGCCTCCGGGCCGATCTTCTGCAAGCACAGCTCATACGCGAAGTTGGGGCCGCCGCTCGTGGTTCCGCGGTAGCGGGAGATCGCCTCCAGCCAGCGCCTGGGCCGCTGGAGAAAGGCCGTCGGCGACATCAGGACGCAACGGCCGCCGCAGTAGAGCGGCTGGAGCACATTACCGATCAGGCCCATGTCGTGGTAGAGCGGCAGCCAGCCCACCACGACCGCGTTCTCGTCGAGGCCGAAAGCCTCCCCGATCATCCGCTCGTTGTGCAGCAGGCCGCCCTGAGTGACGACCACCCCCTTGGGCAGCGCGGTCGAGCCCGAGGTGTACTGGAGGAAAGCCGGGGCATCGGGCTCGGGATGCTCCTCCGGCGCCTCTCCCGGCGCGGGCTCCGGGGCCGCTTCCATGTCCATCGCCATGTCCATCGCCAGCCACTTTGGCGCCTGCAAGGAAGGCTCCCGCCTGAGGATCTCCGCGGCTCCGGCGAGCAACGCGTGCGTCGTCAGCACCACGGTCGGCCGGGCGTCCTGGACGATGGCCCGCAGCCGCGGCTGATCCCGCCGCGGCCGGGGCGGGTAGGCCGGCACCGCCACCACGCGGGCATACAGGCAGGCGAAAAAGGCGACGATGAAGTCGAGACCCGGCGGGTAGAGCAGAAGAGCGCGATCGCCGGCCGCGGCTTCCCGCCGCAACGCCGCTGCCTGGGAGCGCGCAAGCCGATCGAGCTCACCCCAGGTCAGGCTCGCCGATTCGATCTCTCCCTCGGCCAGAAAAAGGTAGGCCGGCCGGTCCGGGGTCAGGCTTGCCCGTGCCCGCAGAATACCGTCGAGAGTCGCGACCTGACGGATGAAACGTGGAGGACTTCCACGACAGATTGACAGATCCACCATAAACTATCTTAGCGTAGACCCCGTCATCGGGTCCAGGACAGCGGCGCGGCGGGGCGTCCCGGATGGGCCTTGCCCAGCTCGATCTGGGCAAGCAGCGAGGGGTCGTCCCCGAGCCCCTCCGCGGTCTTTGCCTGCGACTTGCCGGACAACGCCCGGAACAGCCGTGCCAGAACATGGTCTCGCTCCATCGCTCCTCCACTGAGTCCAGGGGGTGATTTTTCCCCCGCTTTGGGTCACCGTATCGGACAGGCGCGGCCCGCGCGGACCAGGGTGGCCCGCGGCCGGCGCCGCGCCGGAGACCCGATCATGCACCGCACTTCCCTGGCCCTGACCCTCGCCGCCTCAATCTTGACCTCCGCCCCCACCCTCTTCGACCCGCTCTGGAATCTGCTCTCTTCTCTCGGGAGCCCAGCGGCCACAGACGAAGGTTGCGGGTGGGATCCCTGGGGCCGCTGCCCCGCCCCGCAGCCGGCGGCCGATGCGGGTTGCAGCTGGGATCCCTGGGGCTGCCCAAAGTGATCATAGATTGGTGAATGGGAGGTCCTGGTCATAACGGGAGCGGAAGAGATAGCGCAGGACGCGGCGGGCCAGCTCGGCCGTCGCCTCCTCGCGCTCCACCGCCTCCTGGAAGAGCCGCAGGGCGGCCAGGGCCTCCCGGTGCACCCCCTTGGATTCAAAGACCCTGACCAGCTCCGGAGTGAGCGCCTTGACCTCGGCCGTCCGGCCCTCATCGAGAAGCAGGGCTGCTTCCTCCAGCAGCGCCAGGGCCACGTCGTAGAACATCTCGCGGGCGGCGAACTGATGGCCGGCTTCCGCCAGGATTGCCAGGGCTTCCGCCCTCAGCCCTAGCCCTGCAGCGATCCGGCCTTCCAGCCAGATGAAGCGGCTCAGATTGATTTCGTCCTTTAGCTCGCCAGCGAGGGCACGCACCTCCCGTAAGAGCGTGGCAGCCTCGTGGAAACACCCGACGTGGGTCAGGTTGACGGCCAGATTGAAGTGCAAGCTGTACCAATCGCGGGGCTTGGCCTCCCGATCGACGAGCGGAACCGCTTGAAGAAGGGTTTCGATGGCGCGCTCGTACTCCCCCATGACTTCCAGGGTGAAGCCCTTCTGGATCAGGGCCAGCTCCGGCGATCGACTCACGACCGTAGCCTCGTCAAGGCGATTCAACGCCTCGGCCAGGCGACGCTGGTCCCTCCGCAAGGCACCTTCCAGGTGGAGCAGTCTCCCGGATCGAGGACTCCTTCCGGATCGGAGCCGGCCTGCCAGAGCCGGGCTGCATCCTGGCTGGAGTCGCGGGCTCAGCCCTGGAGCCAGCCGCTGGGCCGGCTGCTTCAGCTCTTGAGCCTGCCGCTGCCAGCCGGCAGGGCAGGGCTGCGAGCCAAGGCTCAGCCCCCGAGACAACGCTTATGCCCGTTCCCTGCCGAGCAGGGTGTGGCAGGACCTTTCGTTCAACGCTGGCTGAGGCGGGGCATCTGCGGCACTGCCCTGCCCGCCAAGCAGAGAGTCTCAAAAGGAGTGATTCTCAGTGAGAGACAAAGGAAGCGACAATGGAAACGACAAGCGCCTCGCCAAGGTGCTGCGCTGCGCCGAGGTGGTGGACCGGACCGGCCTCAGCAGAGCCACGATCTACCGCCGTATGAAAGACGGAGGGTTTCCCCGGTGTCGCCGGCTTTCTGCTGGCGCTGTCGGGTGGAGTGAAGAGCAAATCGAAGCGCGGATCAAGGCACGGTTTAGTGAGCCGGAAAACGGGGCGCCAATCTGACAACTTTCTGGCGCGGCCGGCGAATTGCTCGGCTTGTCCCCGGCTCCGCCGGGCGCCAAGGGCCACTCTCAGCTCCTGCCCTCCCCGGTCTCTCCGCTCTGCGCACCACGATGTCGTCTCGTTAAGCCTCCGGAAGCGGAACCCTCTCGCGATCATGCGCCGCAGCGCCGAACCAGCGGCGAGGACCCCCCGACGAGGAAGCGCAGAGCGCGCTCGCCCTATGCGCAGCCGGGCGCCGGCCCTGCGCGGGGGGGCCCGGCCGCGCCCGCTCATTTGCTCGAGCAACGCCATTTCACGCCGCCGTTTCGAAGCGCAGCTCGGGATCGTGTTGCGCGCGGCGCAGGTAGCCGGCGACCCGCCCGGCCAGCTCGGGGGTGGCCGTCTCCATCTCGACCGCCCGGCGGAAGAGAGCGAGCGCCTTTTGCGCCTCCGCGTGCACGCCCTTGGACTTGAACACCGGCGCCATCTGGAAGACCAGCCGCTTGACCTCCGCCGTCCGCCCCTTGGTGAGGTAGAGAAGGGCCAGGTCCATGCCGGCCTGCGCTTCGTCGTAGCGCAAGTCGTCCCGGGCGAAAGCCGCCCGCACCCACGAGAGCGCTTCGATCGCGCGGTCGAGCCGCCCGAGGCCGGCGTCGATCTTCCCTTCCAACCAACGCAGGCGAATCTGGTTGAGGCCGTCGCCGAGCTGAGCCTGAAGACGCCGCAGAGCGGGCAGCATCTCCGCCGCTTCGGCGGTCTGCCCGACCGTGCAGAGCGAATCCATCAAATTGAATTGGACCATACAGAGCAGGT
>Ga0075436_100001484_pt1 | contig 15992 bp, 15 predicted proteins | sample RhiMethybrSRZTD5_FD_75303 | JGI IMG/M metagenome (GOLD analysis project Ga0075436, IMG submission 75303) | Populus rhizosphere microbial communities from Tennessee, USA - Rhizosphere MetaG P. TD hybrid SRZTD5 | ecosystem: Host-associated > Plants > Roots > Rhizosphere > Soil | place: USA...
GGGTCGCCGCCGGTCAGGATCACCTCCCAGATCTCGCGCCGCGCCCGAATGTAGGCGAGCGCTGCGTCGAGCTCGGCACCAGTGAGCGCGGGCCGTCCATGCGGACCTACCATCTCGCGGCGGAAGCAGAACCGGCAATAGACCGGACAGACGTGCACGAGCTTCAACAAGACGCGGTCCGGATAACGATGCACGATGCCGGGGACCGGGCTCATCGCGTCGTCGCCGATCGGATCGCCGCGCTCCTCGGCGGCGACCTCGAGTTCCGCCGGGTCCGGAACGAACTGGCGCGCAATCGGGTCCTGCGGATCGGACGGATCGATCAGCTCCGCGAGCGCCGGGCTGATCGCCACCGCATAGCGGGCGGCAACCCGCTCGAGCGCGGGCAGGCGTTCTGGCGGCACCAGGCCGGCGCGCAGGAGCTCGCTCGGATGACGCAAAGTCCTTGCGGGGGTTCGCATGGTCACGACCTCGGCGGAGAGCGGGAACGGCGGACCAAACTCCACATTTGGAGAACGCGCAACCGCGTCACGCGATCTTGGCCGCGCCTCGCATCCGGCGGTATGACTGCGGGATGGAGTTCGACGACGAGTTCCGGGCCCGCCTGCACGACCTGCTGGTCTGGCGCCGCGACGTGCGGCGCTTCCGCACCGATGCGCTTCCGCCCGGCACCCTCGACCGGCTGATCGCGGTGGCCTGTCTGGCGCCATCGGTCGGCTTGAGCCAGCCCTGGCGGTTCGTCGTCGTCGACGGCCCGGAGCGGCGCCGCGCCATCCTGGACGATTTCACGGCCTGCAATGCGGCCGCGCTCGCCGCCTATGAGGGCGAGCAGGCCGGCCGCTATGCGGCGCTCAAGCTCGCAGGTCTCGCGGAGGCACCCGGCCACCTCGCGGTCTTTGCCGACCGAGCGACCGAGACCGGCCACGGACTTGGCCGACGGACCATGCCGGAAATGGCGGAATATTCCGTCGTTGCCGCCATGACAGCCATGTGGCTCGCGGCGCGGGCGGAGGGGATCGGAATGGGCTGGGTGTCAATCCTTGATCCCGAGCGCGTCAAGGCGATCCTCGAGGTTCCGCTCGCGTGGCGCTTCATCGGCTATTTCTGCCTCGGCTATCCGGAAGCCGAGCAGGCAAGGCCCGAGCTGGAGCGGGCCGGGTGGGAACAGCGCCAATGCGTCGAGGCGTTCGTGCTGCGCCGCTGAGCTCACTCCGGCGCCGGAAGCGGCGTCCAGATCACCTGATCGACGCGGGTCGCACCGGTGACCAGCATGACGAGCCGGTCGAAACCGAGCGCGCAGCCGCTCGCGTCCGGCATGCGGCCAAGCGCAGCCAGGAAATCCTCGTCGAGCGGATAGTCCTCGCCATAGCGCCGCCGCTTGTCGGCCATCTCGCTCTCGAAACGCCGGCGCTGCTCGGCCGGGTCGGTCAACTCGCCGAATCCATTGGCGAGCTCGACGCCGCACAGGTAGAGCTCGAAGCGCTCGGCGACGCGCGGATCGGAAGCCTTCGGCCGCGCGAGCGCCGCCTCGACGGCCGGATATTCGCACAGAACAGTGGGCCGCCGGAGCCCGAGCTGCGGCTCGATCCGCTCCACCAGGACGCGGCTGAACACATCGCTCCAATCGTCGTCATCGGCGCAGCGCACGCCGGCGGCGACCGCCTGCCGCGCCAGTGCATCGCGATCGCCGGCGTGCTGGCCAAGCGTCGCCAGGAGATCGACACCGGCGAGGCGCGCAAAGGCTTCCGCCACCGTGACGCGTTCCGGCGGCGCGAACGGGTCCGCGACCCGGCCGCGGAACGAAATCTGCTTCGCCTCCGCAGCTCGCGCCGCGATTACGAGAATGGCGGCGCAATCCGCCATCATCGCCTCATAGGTCTCGCCGCTCCGGTACCATTCGAGCAAGGTGAATTCAGGGTGATGCAGCGCGCCGCGCTCGCGGTTGCGAAACACGCGGGCGAACTCGAAGATCCGCTGCTCACCGGCGGCGAGCAGCTTCTTGGCGGCGAACTCGGGCGACGTATGCAGATAGAGCCGCTCGCGCGCCATCGCCGGCGTCACGAGCTCGGTCGCAAAGGCGTGCAGATGGGCCTCATTGCCCGGCGAGCGCTGCAAGATGCCGGCTTCGATCTCGAGGAAATCGTGGGCCACGAAGAACGCCCGCAAGGCCGCCCGCACCTGCGCGCGAGCGACCAGAAGCGGCCGCCGGTCGGCATGCACGTCCGGGGTCCACCAGGGCGACTGTGCGGCCATTCAAAGCATCTCCCCGAGCTTGCGAAAAGCGCTGGCGCTGGCCCACATAATCAGTATGTTCCGGCCCCAAACGGGGCCTGCGGTCCCTCCCCGCAGGCGCGGCGAGGGCCGTTTGGTCTCATGCCTGTCGAGGAACATCCCGTGAAAGTCATTGCCAGCTCGCTCCGCAAGGGAAACATCGTCGACATCGACGACAAGCTCTACGTCATCCTGACGGCCGAAAACATCCATCCCGGCAAAGGCACGCCGGTGACCCAGCTCGACATGCGTCGGCTGAGCGACGGCGTGAAATCGTCGTTGCGCTACAAGACCACCGACCAGGTCGAGCGCGCGCACGTGGAGGAACGCTCGTATCAGTTCCTCTACAACGACGCCGAAGGCTTCCATTTCATGAACATGGACAATTACGAGCAGATCACCGCGCAGGAAGACATGATCGGCGACGCCGCCAAGTACCTGCAGCCGGAGATGTCGGTGAAGCTCCAGGTGCACGAAGGAACGCCGGTGTCGATCGAGCTGCCCCAGAAGGTCACTCTCGAGGTCGTCGAGACCGAACCGGCATTGAAGGGACAGACCGCGTCCGGATCGTTCAAGCCGGCGCTGCTGTCGAACGGGGGGCGCACCTCGGTGCCGACCCATATCGTGACCGGGACCCGCATCGTGGTCTCGACCGCGGACGGCTCCTACGTGGAGCGCGCGAAGGATTGACGCTCAGCGAGTGACACCAGGGATCGCGCGCGGGAACTCACAGCCGCGCGCGCTTGTCGCGTTCCCGGATCGGCAAAAGCCATCTTTAGTGCGCATCCTGCCGTCGGCGGCGCGTCGCCGTGCGTCCGCGGAAACGGGTGACCGCGGGCGGATGTCAGTGTCTTTCGGACAAGGCTCGAGTGCGACGTATGACGGATGACGTCATTCCCGGCGATCTCCGGGATTTCATCCTCAGACACATCGATTCCGTCGCGCAGCTCGAGGCGCTGCTCCTCTTGCGCGCGAACCCGAATGAGGGCTGGGACATCGAACAGACGGCTGCACGACTCTATGTCGAGCAGGGAGAGGTTGCCGAGGTCCTCGCGCGCTTAAGCGCGGACGGGCTCCTGCGCTGCACCGACGGGCGTTATCGTTTTGGCTGCGACGCGGCGGAGCAGCAAGCCATGGTCGATCGTCTCGCGGCTGCCTATTCCCTTCACCTCATTCCAGTGACGGCGATCATTCACGCCAAACCCCGGCGCATCCGCGAATTTGCCAACGCTTTCAAATTTCGAAAGGATCGCTAGCATGGCCGCGGTCATCTACGGGCTTTGCACACTTGCGGCACTGCTCTGCGCCTATCTCCTGCTCAATGCATATCGGCGAGGGCGCTATCGCCTGCTGCTGTGGAGCGGACTTGGATTCGCCGGGCTGACGCTGAACAACCTCGTGCTCGCGCTCGATAAGCTCGTTTTCACGCTGGTCGACCTGACGATCTGGCGGACGCTGATCGCCCTGCTGTCGACGATGATCATCTTGTACGGCCTGATCTGGGATACCGAATGAGCAATACCCTGGTTCCCCTGCTGATCGGCGCAACCGCGATGGCCTCGCTCGTGGTGGGGCTATTCTTCCTGCGGTTCTGGCGGCAAACGCGCGACCAGCTTTTCCTCTGGTTCGCGGTCGCGTTCGCAACGGATGCGGCCACGCGGGTGCTGCAAGGTACGGCTCATTTTTCCGACGAGAGCGAGCCGTTGCTCTACGTGCCTCGGCTCCTCACATTCGCGCTGATCATCCTGGCCATCGTGCAGAAGAATCGCCCCTCCCGCAGGTGAAGCGACGAATCTCGCCCGATGATCCGGGCGCGCCGGCGCTCAGGTGCCCACTCGGAGCGGCGCGTTGAGCTTGCGCAGCGCGGCGAGCACGGACAGCGCCGTGATCCTTCCGGTCTTGGGATTTTCCGACGGGATGTTCTCGATCGCGAGCGAGAAGCGCGCCGAGTCGGCGTCGACCTCGATCGTGTGACAGTTGCGGGCGACCGCGGGATCGGCCCAGATCTCGATCGTGGTGCGGTCCGGGCCGATGCCGGCGAGTGCGAGCGCCGCGACCACATTGACGTTCTCCGGGAAGCCGGCCGCTGCCTCGCGCGCGGTCCCGGCGAAGATGCGTTTCGCCGCATTGAGCCCGGTGACGGAGATGCCCTTCTTGACCAGATAAGGCGCACCCGAGAGTCCGGCGGGCGGCTTGCGGGTGATCATGCGGACCGAATGGATCTCGCCTTCGGCGGCGGCCGCCACGGCGTCGAGCCCGAGCAGCGCGCCGGTCGGCACGATGATCTGACCCCCGTTCGCCTTGGCGAGCTCGATGAGATGTGGCCGTGGCAGCAGCCCTCCGGCGCTCAGCACCATGACGCGCTTGCCGGCCTGCAGCATCGGGCGGCAGATGTCCTCCAGCACGGCGGCCGGCGCGCATTCCACCGCGAGGTCGGCATGCTGCGGGAAGGCGTCGAGCTCGACCAGCGGGCAGTCGAGACCCTGGGCATCGAGCCAGGCCTGCGCCTTCGCATGGTCGCGCGCCGCAACGCAGGCCAGCGTCAACCCGGGCACGCCATCGGCAAGCCGGCGCGCCAAGGCGCGACCGATGGCGCCGAGTCCGGCAATGGCAACGCGGGTGACTGACATCGGGGTTCTCCTGTGGGCGAAATCCGCTCATACGCGGCGGGCAGCGCGGCGGCAAGCCGCGCTTGACGCCATGCGCCGCATGGCCCATTTGGTTGGCACTCCCACCATCATGCAACCCCCACAATAACCAACAAGAAACCATAAGGAGCCATCCATGCCCAAGCTGTTGATCGGCGCAGCGCTCGCAGCCGTCGTGAGTCTCGCGATGCCGGCGTCGGCGCAGACCTATCCGACGCGTCCGGTGACCATGATCGTTCCGTTCGCCGCCGGCGGACCAACCGACGTGCTCGCCCGCATCGTCGCCGCACGCATGGGCGAGGTGCTCGGCCAGCAGGTGGTGATCGAGAACGTCGGTGGCGCCGGCGGTATGACGGGCTCGGCCCGTGTCGCCCAGGCGAAGCCCGACGGCTACAACATCGTGCTCGGCACGGTCGGCACGCACGCCCAGGGCCAGACGCTCTACAAGAAGCCGCTCTACAACGCAGCGACCGATTTCACGCCGGTCGCGCTCATCGCCGAGGTGCCGATCGTGCTGATCGCACGCAAGGACCTGCCGGCCAACAACCTCCAGGAATTTGTCGCATACACCAAGAAGAACCAGGACAAGATGACGTTCGGCTCGGCCGGCGCCGGCTCGGCCACTCACCTCGGCTGCGTCGTGCTGAACAGCGCGATGGGGACCCACGTCACCCATGTCCCGTATCGCGGCACCGGACCCGCCATGCAGGACCTGCAGGGCGGCCGCATCGATTTCCTGTGCGAGATCGCGAGCACCGCGAAGCCGCAGATCGACGGCGGGTCGGTCAAGCCGATCGCAATGCTGACCAAGCAGCGCTCGCCGGCCCTGCCCTCGGTCCCGACCGCGGCCGAGCAGGGCCTCAACGTCGAGGCCTACACCTGGAATGCGATTTTCCTGCCCAAGGGCGCGCCGGCCGACATCGTGAAAAAGCTGCACGACGCGGCGCTTGCGGCCATGCACACGCCCGCCGTCAAGGAGCGGCTGGAGGCACTCGGCGCGGTCATCGTCTCGGACGACCGCGCGACGCCGGAATACCTCGGCAACTTCGTCAAGAGCGAGATCGAGAAGTGGGCGGCGCCGATCAAGGAGAGCGGCGCTAGCGTCGAGTAGTCGCAATCCTCCGACCGGGGGATGCGGGAACGGCTCGCGCCGGCCTAAGCGTGAGCCGCCGACCCCGGTCGGTTGCCAGAGCATGTTCCGTTCCGAGGAATCGGAACATGCTCTGGAGTCATCAATTGGCGCATGTCCTTAGCGGCGAACCGGTGGCCGCTTCGCCAGGACATGAGCTGGGAGGCACGATTGCGGTGATGGACGGGTTTACCCGCTGCGAGATCAAGACGTCGGGAGCACGCATCGTCACGGTGTACGGGGGCAACGGCCCGCCGGTGCTGTTGATGCACGGTAATCCGTTCACCCATCTGAGCTGGCACAAGTTCGCGCCGCGGCTCGCGCAGGATTTCACCGTCGTGGCGACCGACCTGCGGGGCTACGGCGATTCGGAGAAGCCGCCCGGCGGCGATGACCATTCGGGCTACTCGTTCCGCGCCATGGCGCAGGACCAGGTGGAGGTGATGGCGGCGCTCGGCTTTCCGCGCTTCATGGCGGCGGGCCACGACCGCGGCGCGCGCGTGCTCCACCGGATGTGCCTCGACCATCCCGACACGGTCGAGCGCGCCGCGATCCTCGACATCATCCCGCAGCACCACCTCCTCAATCACATGACGCGCGACTGGGGCAGGTTCTCCTGGCACTGGCTGTTCATGATCCAGCCTCATGACCTGCCGGAGCGGCTGATGGGCGCCGACCCGGACTATTTCATCAGCAAGAAGCTCGCCAAGACGCCGCAGGGGCTAAGCTTCTTCGGCAAGGAGGCGCTCGCCGAATACATGCGTTGCTTCCGCAATCCGGCGACCATCCACGCCATGTGCGAGGACTATCGCGCGACCTTCGGGGTCGATCTCGATATGGATACCAAGGATTTCGAGGCCGGCCGGAAGATCGGCTGCCCGGTGCTGCTTCTGTGGGGCGCGAGCGGCGGAGTCGGGCGCAACCACAAGGCGGCCGAGATCTGGTCGCGTTACGCGGCCGATATCCGCGGCGCCAAGGCCCTGCCGTGCGGCCATTATCTCTCGGAGGAGGCGCCGGAGGAGACTTACCGCGAACTCCGGGACTTCTTCGCGGCACGGGGTTAAAGTCGAGCACGCCGAAGGCGAGGACATTCCCGCCCGCCGTCCGAATTATCGGGTTTGCTCATCGACCTGCATCAAAGCCGCCGGTCGCGGCTCCCGTCCGATCCCGTACGAGCGCGGACGGCCAACGGAGGCAAATCATGGAAGACATTGTCCGTCGTCCCGTCGTGGCAGCGGCTCCGCGCCGGCCATGGTACACGATCCTCTACGTCCAGGTGCTGATCGCGATCGCACTCGGCGTTGCGATCGGCTACTTCGATCCGGACCTCGGCAAGCAGCTCAAGCCGCTCGGCGACGGCTTCATCGCGCTGATCAAGATGATGATCGCGCCGGTGATCTTCTGCACCATCGTGCACGGAATCGCCTCGATGGGCGACCTCAAGAAAGTCGGCCGGGTCGGCGTCAAGACGCTGTTCTACTTCGAGGCGGTCTCGACGATCGCACTGGTGGTCGGGCTGCTCGTCGGCAAGCTGCTCGAGCCGGGCGCCGGATTGAGCATCGACCCGGCGAGCCTCGACCCCAAGGCGGTCGCGACCTACGTCACGCGGGCCAAGGAAGAGGGCATAGTGGCCCACCTGCTGGCGATCATCCCCAACACCTTCGTCGGCGCTTTTGCCAACGGCGATCTCCTGCAGGTGCTGCTGGTCTCGATCCTGACCGGCTTCGCCATATCGTTCATGGGGAATACCGGCGCCAAGATCGCGCAGGGCATCGAGGCGGCGGCACAAGTCTTCTTCGGCGTCATCCGCATCATCGTCAAGGCGGCGCCGATCGGCGCCTTCGGCGCCATGGCGTTCACGATCGGCTCGCAGGGGATCGGCGCGCTCCTTCCGCTCGCGAAGCTCGTCGGCATCTTCTATCTCACTTCGGCGCTGTTCGTGCTTTTCGTGCTCGGGGCCATCGCCTATCTCGCCGGCTTCTCGATCCTACGCTTCGTCGCCTACATCAAGGACGAGCTGCTGATCGTGGTCGGCACGAGCTCGTCGGAAACCGTGCTGCCGCAACTGATGCAGAAGATGGAGCATCTCGGCGCATCGAAGTCCGTGGTCGGCCTGGTGGTCCCGACCGGCTACAGCTTCAATCTCGACGGCACCAATATCTACATGACCTTGGCGACCCTGTTTCTCGCCCAGGCCACCAACACGCCGCTCACGCTGAGCCAGGAGCTGTTCATCCTCGTCATCGCGATGATCACCTCGAAGGGCGCCTCCGGGGTCACCGGAGCCGGGTTCGTGACGCTGGCGGCGACGCTCTCGATCGTGCCGGACATACCGATCCAGTCGCTCGCCTTGCTGCTCGGCATCGACAAGTTCATGAGCGAGTGCCGCGCGCTCACCAATCTGATCGGCAACGGTGTCGCCTGCGTCGTCATCAGCCGCTGGGAGCACGAGCTCGATGCGCAAGCCCTGCACGAGACAATGGCGCATCCGATCGCGGTCGGCGAGCAACTGGAGACGCTGCCGGCACGGTAACTCGCAGGGTGGTTTGAGCGGAGCGAAACCCACCGGCGGAGCCGGCCAACGGCAAGTCAGTCGGTGGGTGACGCGGCTTTGCGGCGAACGGGTGACGCCGGGCGGTCGCGGGTGTCTCACGTCGCGGCGGCCTTGGACTGGCTCAGGAAGCCGCCCGTGGACCTGCTACAGGATCCCGGCTGAGGAGAAAGCCCGCCGGCGATGGCGGTACCCCGGCCGAGCCCTGGGGCTGTGATCACGTCGCGGCGAGCCGGGGCAGGATCCCGATCGGTCCTGCACTCCTGCCAAAACGTCCGGTTGCCGGCTTCATCCTGAGGCGATCAGGGGCGCGGGTTCCGCCAGCAGCCTGCCAGAGACGATGCTGGGCGGCAGCCCGGATGCGCCGGCCAGGGGGTGGGCGGCCGTCGGCTCGGAGCTCGACGCCGGTTGCGGATATGCGGCGGCGCGCACGCTCGCGTTCGTCCGCGAGTTCTGTTACTTCACGCTAGGCGGCGGGTTCCAATCCCCGCATTGGTCAATACGCGTCCGGCCTGCACCATGGCGCTCTGGAGCAATTGATGTACGCCCGTGTGGCCGCGGCGTTGCGGCGGTTCGACGACAGGTTCGGCTGGAGCTGGATCGGCGCCTGCCTGAGCGTCGCCATCATCACGACTGCCGCCTTCGTGCTGTTCCACAATCTGCGCGGCATCCGCTTCGGGCAGGTCCTCGACGCCATCACGGCGACCGATCCACGCGACGTCGCCATCGCCGGTCTCTTCGTGGCCGCCGCGTATTTCACCCTCACCTTCTACGATCTGTTCGCGTTGCGCACGATCGCCCGGCGTGACGTGCCCTATCACGTGGCGGCGCTCACCGGCTTCACCAGCTATGCCATCGGCCACAATCTGGGCGCCAGTGTCTTCACCGGCGGCGCGGTCCGCTACCGCATCTACTCGAGCCATGGGCTGTCCGCGATCGAAGTCGCAAAGATCTGCTTCATCGCGGGTCTGACATTCTGGCTTGGCAACGCGGCGGTGCTCGGCCTCGGCGTCTCGTACGAGCCGGCGGCCGCGTCGGCCATCGACCAGCTGCCGCCCACCGTCAACCGCACGATCGCGCTCCTCCTCCTGGGGGTGCTGCTCTTCTACGTGGCCTGGGTGTGGCGCACCCCGCGCACCATTGGCCGGCAGGACTGGGAGGTGGCGCTGCCGAACGGCCCGCACACGTTCCTGCAGATGGGAATCGGCATCATCGACCTCGCCTGCTGTGCGGCCGCCATGTACATGCTGCTGCCCGAGGAGCCGTATATCGGCTTCGTCGCGCTGGCGGTGATCTTCGTCGCCGCCACGCTGCTCGGGTTCGCCAGCCATTCGCCAGGCGGGCTCGGCGTGTTCGACGCCGCGATGCTGATCGCGCTGTGGCAGTACGACAAGGAAGATCTGCTGGCGGGACTGCTGCTGTTCCGGCTGCTCTACTACATCACGCCCTTCGCGATCGCGCTCGCGGTCCTCGGCGTTCGCGAGCTGTGGCTGAGCACGAACGCGCGACGCACGCCGTCGTCCGACTGCGCGCGGCTGCGCGCGGAGACACGCCCGGAGACAAAACGCAGCGAGTCGAACGAGGGTGCGCCGCCGGAGGCAATGTTGGCGCGCACGCAGCGCCGCGATTAGTATGTCGCGATGGCGCTCGAGGATCAGCAGCGGACGATCGAAGGGCCGGCATCGTGGCTCGGCCGGTTGCGGCGCGCCCGCCTCGTCCTTGCGGCCGCAGCGCTCGTGTTCGTCGCCCTCGTCGTCATGGGCGTGCTCTCGGTGCTACAGGCGTCGGCCGGCTTCCTGATCGTCGCCGCAGCGTCGCTGATCGATTTCACCACCGCCGAGGACCACGTCGCGCCGGCTCCATCGCGCGAGGGCACACCACTGGCTGCCGACTGGCTGGTCGAGGCGGTGGTTTCCGGCCTGCCCGACGCCGTGATCGCGCTCGACCGCCGTTGCGTGGTGATCGCGTCCAATGCCGCGGCGCGCACGCTCGCGCCGGCGTTGACACGCGGCGTGCCGCTGTCGCTCGCGCTGCGCACGCCCGATATCGTCGAGGCGGTGCGCGAAGCGGCCGAGAGCGGAGAGACCCGGCGCGTGGAGTTCTTCGACAAGGTGCCGTCGGACCGGTGGTCGGAGGCATTCATCGTGCCGATCGCGCTCGCCGAGGCGATTGCCGGCCGGCGCGAGCTGGTGCTGGTCACCCTGCACGATCTCACGCCGCTCAAGCAGGTCGAAGCGATGCGCGCCGATTTCGTCGCCAATGCGAGCCACGAGCTGCGCACGCCGCTCGCCGCGCTGTCCGGCTTCATCGAGACCCTGCAGGGGACGGCGCGCAACGATGTCGAGGCACGCGAGCAGTTCCTCGGGATCATGAAGACGCAGGCGACGCGCATGGCGCGCCTGATCGACGACCTGCTGTCGCTCTCGCGCATCGAGCTCAAGGCGCACGTGCAGCCCGAGCATCCGGTCGATCTCGCCCCGCTGGTGCGCCAGGTGACGGACGGCCTGCAGACGCTTGCCCGCGACCGGGGCGTGGCGGTCAAGATCGACGTGCTCTCAGAGCCGCTGGTGGTGCGCGGCGACCGTGACGAGCTGATCCGGGTGTTCGAGAATCTGGTCGAGAACGCGCTGAAATATGGCGCGGCCGGCGAGCGGGTCGAGATCGCGCTCGCGCGCGGAGCCGACGAGAACGAGGCCATGGTGGCGGTGCGCGACTATGGGCCGGGCATCGCGCCCGAGCACCTGCCGCGGCTGACCGAGCGCTTCTATCGCGTGGACGTGACGGAAAGCCGGATTCAGGGCGGCACCGGTCTCGGCCTCGCCTTGGTCAAGCACATCCTCAACCGTCATCGTGGCCGCCTCTCGATCGAGAGCACGCCCGGCAAGGGCGCGACTTTCACGGTGCGGCTGCCGCTCGATCAGCGCAGGTAAAAGCTGCGCATTCCTTCCGTGCCAGCCGGATCGGGTGTGCTTGCCGCTGGGCGCTGCACGTGCCGCGAAATGTCAGTCGAATTTGCCACTCAGCGCCTCGCCGCTCCTGGTTCGGTGCCACATCGTCACAATTCAAACGGATCGGTTTGGCAGAGTGGAATCGCCGGGGGCTCTGCAAGGAGCTTGACCATGCGAACGCGCGTCATCACCACTGCCGCATCGGGATTCATGCTGCTCTGCGCCGTAGCCGCTGCCAACGCGCAGAGCCCGACGACGCAACTGCCAAGCCAGCTGCAATCGCCGGCAACCCCAGACGGCTCCGTCACCACGGGACCGGGCGCGACGGGGCCGGGCATGATGAGGAACGATGGAATGATGCATGGGGGCATGATGGACATGATGGGTCGCGGCATGATGGGCCAACGCGGCACCCCCGCCCCAGTGATGCGCATTATTTTCGCCCTGATGGACAGCGACGGCGACGGCACGGTCTCGCTGCAGGAATTCCAGGCGGCCCATGAACGAATCTTCAAGGCGATGGACGCCAACAAGGACGGCGTTCTCACGCTGGAGGAGATGCAGGCGTTCATCAGCGGCCAGCCGAGATCGGCTTCGCCGCGTTGAACCTCACGACAGGCGCGCGGTTCTCAAGCGCAATGCATTGCCGACAACACTGACCGAGGACAGCGCCATGGCGGCGGCCGCGATGATCGGAGACAACAGCAGGCCGAACACCGGATAGAGCACCCCGGCGGCGATGGGCACGCCGGCAGCATTGTACACGAAGGCGAAGAAGAGGTTCTGGCGGATGTTGCGCATGGTCGCCTGCGACAGCCGGCGCGCGCGCACGATCCCGGTGAGATCGCCCTTGAGCAACGTGACCCCGGCGCTCTCGATCGCAACGTCAGTGCCGGTCCCCATGGCAATGCCGACCTCCGCCGCCGCGAGCGCGGGAGCATCGTTGACCCCATCGCCCGCCATCGCGACCACGCGGCCTTGGCGGCGCAGCTTCGCGACCACGTCGCTCTTCTGGTCGGGCAGCACTTCGGCGGCGATGTCGGTGATGCCGAGCCGCTTCGCCACCGCCCGGGCAGTCGTGCGATTGTCGCCGGTGAGCATGACGACGTGAATGCCGTCATGCCCGAGCGCCCGCAGGGCATCTGGGGTCGTGGCTTTCACGGGATCAGCAATCGCGATCACCGCCGCGACCTTGGCGTCGACCGCAACGAAGATTGCGGTGGCGCCCTCTTGGCGCAACCGCTCGGCTTCGCTCTCCAGCAAGGCTGTATCGATGCCGAGCGTCGCCAGGAAGCGCGCGTTCCCCAGGCTTACCTGCCTCCCCGCGACCATACCGAGGACGCCCTTGCCGGTCGGAGAGTCGAAATCCTTGACCGGAGCGGCGCCCAGCTTGCGTTCCTGGGCGGCCGCGACGATGGCGGTTGCGAGCGGATGCTCGCTCGCTGCCTCGACGCTCGCGGCGAGCCGCAGCACCTCGGCCTCGTCGATTCCGGCGGCGGTTACGATCGCCACCACCTTCGGCTTGCCTTCGGTGAGCGTCCCGGTCTTGTCGACCACGAGGGTGTCGACCCGCTCCATTCGCTCCAGCGCCTCGGCATTCCTGATCAGCACGCCCGCCTGCGCACCGCGGCCGACCCCCACCATGATGGACATCGGGGTGGCGAGCCCGAGCGCGCAGGGACAGGCGATGATCAGCACGCTCACCGCTGCGACGAGTCCGAACGCATAGCGCGGCTCCGGGCCGAACACGGCCCAGGCGATAAAGGCGAGGATCGCGGTGGCGATCACCGCCGGCACGAACCAGCCGGAGACCCGATCGGCGAGGCGCTGGATCGGCGCGCGCGAGCGCTGCGCCGTCGCGACCATCTGCACGATCTGCGCCAGCATGGTGTCGCGGCCGACCTTTTCGGCGCGCATCACGAAGCTGCCCGTGGTGTTGAGCGTCCCGCCGATGACCTTGACGCCGGCCTCCTTGGTGACCGGCATCGACTCGCCGGTCACCATCGACTCGTCGAGCGCAGAACGGCCCTCGGCGACCTCGCCGTCGACCGGCACTTTCTCACCGGGCCGCACCCGCAACCGATCGCCGACCGAGACGACGTCGAGCGGGACCTCTTCTTCACTGCCGTCGGCTTTGAGGCGGCGCGCCGTCTTGGGGGCGAGGTCGAGCAAGGCGCGGATCGCGCCCGAGGTCTGCTCGCGCGCACGCAGCTCGAGCACCTGCCCGAGCAGAACCAGAACCGTGATGACGGCTGCGGCCTCGAAATAGACCGGAACGGCACCGTCGGGACCGCGGAATGCGGGCGGAAACAGATCGGGAAGAAGCAACGCAACGACGCTGTAGACCCACGCCACGCCGGTGCCCATGGCGATCAACGTGAACATGTTGAGGTTGCGCGTGACCAGCGACTGCCAGGCGCGCACGAAGAACGGCCATCCGGCCCACAGGACGACAGGCGTCGCGAACACGAACTGGAGCCAGTTCGAGACCCGCGGTCCCACCATCATATGCAGGTTGGCGACATGCGCGCCCATCTCGAGGACGACAACCGGCACTGACAAGACGAGTCCGATCCAGAACCGCCGACGCATGTGGATAAGCTCGGCGCTCGGCCCGGCCTCGGCGGTCGCGACCTCCGGCTCGAGCGCCATGCCGCAGATCGGGCAGCTGCCCGGCCCGAGCTGGCGGATCTGCGGATGCATCGGACAGGTGTAGATCGTCCCGGCGGGTGCCGGGACCGCCGGCTTGGGCCGCGCAGCGAGATAGCGCGACGGATCGGCGACGAATTTCGCCCGACAACCCGCGGAGCAGAAGTAGTAAGTGGTGCCGGAGTGGTCGGCCCGATGCTTGGCGGTCGCGGGATCGACCGTCATGCCGCAGACCGGGTCCTTGACGGCGCCGGCGGGCGCGGGCGCGTGGCCGTGCTCTGTCGCGGCATGGCGGCAATGCGCGTGGTCGTCGCGCGGGGCAGATTGGTCATTCATGCCGGGACTCGAACTTCAGGCTCAACGTTGCAAAGAATGTGCATGGGTCCGCCCCTGCGCAAGGTCAATCGGTTCGCTAGAGTTGCATGGCAGAAGCGGGACGCTGCCATGCCGGGTAGCCGCCGGCCATCCGCCACGCGAGATGTTTGCCTCATGCGTCACCCCGAACCGATCGAAGCCGCTCCGCCCGAGCTGTGCTGCACCGACGACCAACACGCTCCGAGCGCCGAACGCGTGGCGCTCATCCGGCAGGCGTTTCGGCTCGAATGGCTCACGCTCGCCTGGATGAGCATCGAAGCCGTGGTTGCGATCGCGGCGGGCATCGCGGCGCACAGCCTCACGCTGCTCGCCTTCGGGATCGACAGCGTGATCGAGCTCGCCTCAGCCGGATTGCTGATCTGGCGCCTCGCGGTCGAGCTCTACCACGGTCAGGCTTTCTCCGAAGACGCGGAGCGGATCGCGAGCCGGATCGGCGGGGCCCTCCTCTTCGCGCTCGCCGCCTACGTGATTGCCAGCGCGGGCTGGGGGTTGTGGAATCGCCACGGCCAGGAGTTCTCCTGGGCGGGGCTCGTGCTGACCATGGCCGCCATCCCAATCATGTACGGGCTCGCCACCCGCAAGCTCGCGCTCGCCGAACGGCTCGGCAGCCGCGCCATGCGCGCCGACGCCATCGAGTCCATCACCTGCGGATGGCTCTCCTTCGTGGCCGTGCTTGGGCTCCTCGCTCAGCTTCTGATCGGCGCCTGGTGGATCGACCCGGTGACATCGCTCGTGATCGTCTGGTTCCTGGTCAAGGAGGGACGCGAGGCCTGGAGCGGGGAAGGCTGCGGATGCGGTGATGACCATAATTGAATTGAATATCAGCGACTTAGATCGTCATCCAACTGTCATTTAAGTATCATAGAACGATGACATGGTCGCGATACCACTGCGCCCGTTCGAGACGGCACGGGAAGAATGGTCCGGCCGCCTGAACGCGTCGGCAACCGTCAAACGCACCCAATAGAGCCGGAAAGCAGCCGCGGGCGAGCCGCCCGCAGGGGCGTGGTTTTCCGGTCATCTAAAACACAGGAGAACCTGATGAAACCGTTGAAGATCCTCGCAGCGCTGGGAGCGCTCGCCGCGGTCTCGACAGTAACGGCTACCGCGGCCGACATCTCGGGAGCCGGCGCGACCTTCCCGTATCCGATCTACGCCAAGTGGGCCGACGCCTATAAGAAGCAGACCGGGACCGGGCTGAACTATCAGTCGATCGGCTCGGGCGGCGGGATCAAACAGATCGAAGCCAACACGGTCACATTCGGCGCCTCCGACATGCCGCTCACGGCGGACGATCTCACCAAGAAGGGCCTCATCCAGTTTCCGACCGTGATGGGCGGCGTGGTGCCGGTCGTGAACATCCCGGGCGTCAAGTCGGGCGACCTAGTGATCGACGGACCGACGCTCGCCAAGATCTATCT
>Ga0075436_100001485_pt1 | contig 15988 bp, 24 predicted proteins | sample RhiMethybrSRZTD5_FD_75303 | JGI IMG/M metagenome (GOLD analysis project Ga0075436, IMG submission 75303) | Populus rhizosphere microbial communities from Tennessee, USA - Rhizosphere MetaG P. TD hybrid SRZTD5 | ecosystem: Host-associated > Plants > Roots > Rhizosphere > Soil | place: USA...
ATCTGGGCTCGCAACGCACTGGTCTACATCCAGACGCTAGACGTGCTTCTGCTGGCTGGCGACGACATCACATCGATGCTGCGCCAAGTCGAGCGCGAGGCGAAAGCGAAACATCAAGCCGACTGGCGGAAGCGTCAATCCTGATAGGAGAATTTCGATGACAAAATATCGTGTTCTTGTTGAGGCTAAGCTCGATATTGAGGCCGAGAGCGAGGATGCCGCCAAGATTGCTGCAGTCAAGAGGATTGATGTTGATCATTGCATCGCATGGGAAACTGAGGTCATGGATATAGATCGCAAGAGGGACTATGCCGAGATCCGCGCCTATGACGCAGGACTAGCTGACTACGGCCGGGGCCGACTTCTGAGCGCAAGCCCTTACGAAGATAGCGGCTTGACCAAGTGCTGGGAGCTTGGCTGGCAAGATGCCCAGGCCGCGGCGCGCACAAGAGATCGAGCCAAAGCGCTGCGTGCTGATCAATCCTGATAGGAGAATTTCGATGCCAGGACCAGTTAGCGACAGCTACAAGGGCACACCAGATCACGCGCCTTATGTACCTTCGTGGTGCTATCCGAACAGCACGCCGAAGATGTGCCCGTGTGGCCATCACGAGGGCTATCACAACGACCGGGGCGAGTGCCTGCTTGCAGACAAGTGCAGATGCATTGGCTTGCCGGCGGATTGTCTCACAACTGATCAATCCTGATAGGAGAATTTGAATGAACATCACCGAAACCTGGGCAGAATTTCGCTACCGCGCGAGGCGCGGAACGCTCATTCCCTATCCGCTACGCGCGGCGAAGTTCAGCTTAGACTTTCAGCCGTTCGGTTTTTGGCTGCTGCCGTCCTTCGTCAAGCGCGACTTGACGGAGTTAGCTCGTGCGCAAGGCGAGACAATCTGGTGGGCGCGATGGGCATGGTTCCAGATCTCATATTCACGCTGGGTCTGAAAAAGGAGAATTTTGATGAGAGACCTAACCAAACACCCATGTACAGAAGACCTAGCTATCGCTGCATTTGAGGCGAACGAGCGAGTTAAAGGGCTCATGATCATGAACTCGCCAACCGATTATGAAGAGCGAAAGAAAGCAGCAGTCAAATTAGCTGTCGCGCGCGAGGCGGCATTCTACGCGCGACAGAAACTTGACGCTCACTTGCGCGGCGAACTACCGCAAGACGTGGTGATCGCGGCCCTGGTCGAGGCGGCCCGTCTCGGGTTACCAGCCGATGTTCAGGAGCTGCTTCTTCATGGCGATGTCATGCGCGGCATTCCGGCGAATATCCTGCCAAAGATGCTGCTCGCCGCCGTTCAACGCCGCGCGATAATGGAATCCTGATAGGAGCATGGCCATGAGACCGGGCGACAAGTTCAAGGCTGTCGGCGAGCGTCGGCGCTACACGGTTATGGCCGCTGACAGTCGCTTCGCCATTGCTGTGAAGCCGTTCGCGGCGCGGAAGACCTACCTCTACACGATCATGGATCTAGAGCGTGGCGTGCGCGGTCGGTGCGATTTGATCTTCGGGCCGCCGGCAGATCTGAGCACGACGGTCGGCGCCTTTGAAGCACTGACCATGCTGAAGAATGGCGAGATGGGCGTAAGCGGCCGACGCAACAAACCGCTAGAGCCGGAAGAGATCAAACAGTTAACGGATCAATCCTGACAGGAGAATTTGCCGTGAGCGGCCCCGAAGAAATCAAATTCACCGAACGCCTGCGCCAGAAGATGGCGGGCGAGGACGGCAAACGCCTCACGAACATGACCGTGTTCTGGGGTGACAAGGCGCACGAACTCACGCGCGAAGAGCGTTTCGCCGCGTTGAATGATCTGCAGGACAAGATCGACCGCGGCGAGACACGAGAGACATGCGGCTGCGAGATCGACGGCATGCCGCATTCGCCACGCTGCAAGTTCTACCAACCCCACTAAGGAGCGCCATGCATGAAAGCCTACGAGATCACACTTCGCATCATCGACCATGATGGCCTCGGGCCGCATGAGATTGAAACGGTGCTGGAAAACGCACGATACCCGAATCACTGCATTTCCCCGACTGTCTCGGCGGTTCGCGAGGCTGACATCGGAGAATGGAGTGACGATCATCCGCTTAACCGAGCAGAGACGGCGGAAAAAGAGTGGCGCCGTCTTTTCTCATCCCACTAAGAAGCGACCGTGTAAGGGTCACTTTGCAGGTAGGGGATCAGAATATCAGCCGTTCGGCCTCTTGCACATAGAATTTCGTATTGAGCCCGCTAAGATCGCCGTTCCATTGGTTGCGGGTGGTAACGCCCCATGCGTGACGTTCCTTGTTGTGCGATTCGAACACCGCTTTCGTCGGGAATGGTGCGTTACAGGCACTGCAGCGATAACCGTTCTTGCGGTCGCCGACGCACGTTGCCTGCCCCTCGGCATGGATGCCGATACGACGAGGCTCGAGCTGCCCCTTGAGCGGCGGCATGATCTTGACGAGCGGTTGCCCATCCGTCGAAATGTAGTATCGCACCGTCTTCGGCAACGGTGTCCCGTCGGCCAGTTGCAGCTTGCTTCCCCCGGTCACACGGGCACGCATCAGGAAGTCATACGGGGTAGTGTGATTGTCGATAGTGAACGCCGGGTCGGTGTCATCGATAAGTGCCGCCTCGGCTGCCTTAGGAATGACGAGGCCGGAAAAATCCCGGTTCCATGCAAGCTGGCCGCCAGTCGATCCGCTCAGCATCTCCCAATCGTACACGCCCTTGCGCTTGCGTTTACCCTTCTTGTCGAGCGCGATGTAATTATTCACATCACGAATCGCCATCATCTCGTACTCGTTGAACTCAAGCCGCAACTTGGTGACGTTCTGCCACCATTCGCACATGGCATCGACGATATGACGGTTTGCTACGTGCACTCGTACGGTCACACCATCGGTGTTCATTTGGATCATTTCGAGCGTCGGGATGCGCATGAGTTGTTCGGCGAGCATGGTGAGCATGAGCTGCCCGTTGATCGTCACGTCTATGAGTGTCTTTGGATCGTAGAATATCGAATGGGCGTTTCCGAAATCACCGAACACGCCATTGCTCGACAGTTTGAGCGTACCGGCCTCGACCTTTAATCCGGCATCCTTGGCGACCTCGCGCGCGTCGCGCACCTCGCGGTATACGTCACAGAACGCCTCGCCGAGATGCTCCGGACGCAGGCGATTGACAATGGCGATCGACGGGTAATATCCGGTCGCGTCGATGTCGATGATTACACGGCCCGCATCCGCAATCAGCGTGCGGTTATTGACGCTGCCGTGGATGCCGCCTTGTCCGATGTCGAAAGTGAACCCGTCGAGCGTGATTGTCTCGCGATACGCCGCTTTCGTCTCGTATCCACTGAACGAAACGCCGCGCAGCCGGTCGAGCATGTCGCGCAGTTCGGGCCGATCGAACTGCACATACGGAAAGATGCATTCCGCCAGGTGGATTCGCTGGCGGTGTGTTTGAGGCTTTTTGCCGTTGCGGTTCCGGGTCAGGCCGGGTTGTCGCTCTTCAAGGCGTTTCTTGAAGTACTCCTTGCCGATCTTGGTGTCGTTGTAATTGAGCACTTCGTCGCCGAACCATCCGCGTTCGATAAGCTGCTCGCGGAATGTGATTGCATCGATCGACTTATGGGCGAACCTTTTCGTTTCGCGCACGTCGTTAAGGTTGTACGAGATGAGTGTGTCGATTTCCTCAGGCTTCAGCCATGTGCCAACCGGAAATGGCATCTCTTCAACCGACGGTGACTGCATGTTGAATTCGATGACCTTCAGGCTTGTCATCTTCGCGCGGTTGTCGAAGTGATGAATGAGGAACAGATCGACCTGCTGCACGACCGGTTCGTAAACTCGGTTTTCCCATTGGTTTTCGGAACCGATGATTTCTTGTGCTTTATTGAACAATCCGAACGCTAGCTCATGTCCGCTGAAACCGGCATCGACCATCCACAGCAGGTGATGCAGCAGGGGATAGTCGAAATTGACGTTATTGAAACCGATGAGGCGCGTGATTTTACCCGAACGCAGATCGTACGCCAGGTGCCTGCTGTCGTCCCGACGTTCACTGATTTCATAAGTCCAATGCCGTTCGTCGTGCTCGGCGAACGGCATCATTACGCACGTCCAGACATTGGGAGACGTTTCCAGATCGTATACCGCATGCATGTCATCCCCCAGTGTGTGATGGCGACCGAGCGAACCCGGCCGCCTGCAGTCCTAGCGTTGCGGCCCGTTCACGAAGTTATAGTTCGGCTGCACGCCGGGGGGTGCCTGATAGGCGGGACCACCGTTAGAAGGGTATGCAGTGGTCGCAGCCCCACCTTGCGGCGTATACGTGCCCGGCTGGCCACCCGTCTGTGGGGATGTAGCCGAAGGCTGCTGGTATGTCCCCCCATACTGGCTGGCTGCCTGATGCCCCGCAGGCGGGGCATATCCCCCGTTTCCCGCGTTAGAAGGGTATGCAGTCGCCTGCTGCCCACCATGACCCGCCGAGCCCGCACCCGGATAGGCCTGTGCCGGCCCCGCGCCACCCCCGGCAGCCATGCCGCCCGCAGGGTACTGGCCGTTTGGGGCGTATCCGCCCTGAAGCTGGCCGCCATAGGCCTGAGCCGCCTGCTGCTGCCCCTGCGGGGCGTATCCGCCCTGAAGCTGGCCGCCATAGGCCTGAGCCGCCTGCTGCTGCCCCTGCGGGGCGTATCCGCCCTGAGGCTGCTGCACCGCCGCGCCGGGCGGAAGCTGGCCGACCCGGCCGCCGAACATCTGCTCGAAGCTTTGGCCGGCTGGAACGATGCGCGGGCCGGGCGCCAGGAACATCACGCCGTTCGGGTTGAGATAGATGCCGGCCGTGTCGCCTACCTCGCCGTTGACATTAACGGTCGAGAAGACCTGCACCCAATCGCCGAGCCCGATCACACGGGGGTCGATCTGCTGGAAACTGGTGTCGCAGCAGCGGGCCGGCGCATAGGACGTTCCGAAACAGAAAATCCAATGGCCCGGGCATCCCTCGCGGGCGGCCCATTTCGGGTCGCGATCGCCGTCCTTGATCTTCCAGGCAAAGCCCGATTTGGCGGCGAAGTTGGGCTGCTGCAGGCGCTGCATGACCTGCTGGCCGCCCGGCACGAACCCGTAGGTGTGGCGGGTATAGCCGATGATGTTGCCGACGATGCCGTCGATAGTCGGTTCGCGCTTGTCGATGGCGACGGCGACGAATAGCGACGGGTTCTTGCGGTCCCGGCCGTTGTTGTCCTTCGTTTGCAAGGTGATTAGATCACCAAGCACGAAGCGGCCGGGCGGGAAGGGGATATCGTACCCCGGATATTTCTGCTTACCTTGTGACATTAAACATCCTCTTGAATGCTGCCTGACTGGTGCGCGCCAGCTTACGGCCGATTGACGGTTGGAGTGTGATTGTTTTGACGACTGCTTTGTTTGCCCCCTTCTTTTCCAGTTCGGCCGGTGAGACCACGGTCTGTTTGTACGGATCGATGCCGGTGCGTAAGTACACTTCCTCCGGTGTGACCAACCACATCCGGTTGCCCTTGCGCGGCTGCAACTCCCAACCGGGCAGGAACTCGCCGGCCGACATGCGCCCTTCGGCCTCGGCTTCGATGCCGGCCTTGCGTTCCTTAAGGCATGCCTCGGCCTGCTCGAGAAAATCCAGCTCGGCAGCAAGCTGCTGCGGTGTCATCTTGGCGAGCCGAGCGTCCCGCACCACGTCGTATTGCGCATAGACCGTCGCGGCGAGCGCTTGGCACGAGGGGCGACCGGGACAGTCGCGGCAATGCGCGCCGGGCGTGCCGCAGGTGTCGGGGCCGCCTGCATGTACTGCCGCATCCCATAACTGTTCGTAATACCTGTGTATTTCTTGGGCACGTATCGTCCAAGACCGCGCGATGCCGTCAGGATGGAAGGGACGCGGCTGATAGATATGCAGCACGAGATTATAGTCGGCAGGCGTGAGCGCGCACCCATAGCACAGGAGTTCCGGGTTCTCGATCGCCTCGACGATGCGCCAGCCGTATTTGAACTCGAATATGTCGACCTGCATCCGCGCATGGTCGATGATGGCGCAATCACACCGCCCGATGATCTGATCGCCGATGCGGATGCCATGTTCGATGAGCAACTGACCGCGGCCCACGCATGCCCGCACATACCGCACATATTCGACGGCATGCTCGACCATCTCGGCATCAATGATCCATCCGTTTGGTGCGGATGTGCCGACGACGGTCCCCGCGGCATCGATCGGCAGTCGTCCGGCGAGCATCTCGCCGATGAGCCAGTGCGCCGCCTTACCCTCGCGGCGCGGGTCGCTATTCTCCTTGTCGGCGTCGGGGTCGTGCGGGGAGACGTATCCGTCCGCACGACCGGCGACGAGCGAGCCCGACAAGGCGCACTTGGTCCACAGGTGCGCTTTGCTGGCGACTTGCATCAGGCATTCGCCTTCTGCTGCAGGAAGGCATAGGCCTGCGAGCGCTTGAGGCCGTCCTCAAACACCGCGCTCATCGGATGGCCGCCCCACGTCTGTTCGATGTGCTGCTGATCCGCCATGTTCACTTTATGATTGTGGCAGCAGTGCACCCACAGATCCTGGAAGTCCTTGAGCGGCAGGATAGTGGCGGTGGGGGCGTTCACGCTCGGCATGGCCTGTGCGTGCGGTGCGTGAACGTTCGTCGCCTGCAGATATCCGGCTTCATAGGCATCGGCCGCCGCGCGGTCATGACCCTTCTTGCGGTTCCAAGCGCCCTTGCTGATCTTCTTGCTGCCGGAATGATAGTCCGGGTGATAGGGCACGCCGCGCTCGTCGAGTTCGACGTCGACGGTTTCCTCCTCATCGTCGTCGACCTGCGGCGAGTACGGCGGCACCGGCGGTTGCGCGGCGTCCTGCATGTGCCCGGTCTCTGCGGTGCCGGTGTTCTGATTGAAGCCCATGGCCTCGTGATACGCTTCGAGCACATGGTGCGCCTGCTCGGCGGTAGTGAAACGCAGAGTGAGTTCGATGGGCTTATCGGACATTGCCTAGGTTCCCCTATGGTGATAATGAAATAACTGGTAATGATGGGGGTAACATGCAGCTTCGCGATTATCAAGAGCAATTACGCGGGAGTGTGTATGCATCATGGGACAATGGGCATCGTCACGTCATGGGCGTGCTGCCGACCGCCGGCGGCAAGACGCGGCTCATCGCTTCTATCGAGGCCGACAGGCCCGAGGTCTCGTGCATCGGCGCGCACCGGCAGGAACTCGTCTATCAGATCGCCATGGCGCTGGCCGAAGCGGGCGTTTATCACCGCATCATCGCACCGGAAAAACTCGTGCGGTTCATCGCGCGCATGCAGCAGGAAGAACTCGGCCGTTCCTATGTGCACGGGCAGGCGCTTGCCGCCGTGTCGTCCGTCGATACTCTCATCAGTCGTGCCGCCACCCTGCGTTTATGGATGCAGCAGGTAAAGCGCGTGCAGGGCGACGAGGGGCATCACTGGTTGATGACGAACAAGTGGGGCAAGGCATACTCCCAATTCTCCAATGCTCGCGGCGTGCTTTGGACGGCCACCCCTCGGCGTTCCGACCGTAAGAGCCTGCGCGACGGGAATGGCGGTATCTGTACGGATATGGTTGTCGGCCCGACCATGCGCGAACTCATGAACCGCGGATATCTGTCGCAATACACCGTGTTTGGGCCGCCGCCGAGCATCGACCGCGGGCAACTGGCGGTCGGGTCGACTGGCGACTATACGCAGACCAGTGTGCAAGGCGCCTCGCGCGCCTCGCAGATCGTTGGCGATCTGCACGACCATTATTTCAAGCTCACTCCCGGCATGCGTGCGCTCGGCTTCATGGTCGACGTCAAGCAGGCATTCGAACTCGCCGAACGGTTCCGGCAATCCGGCGTGCCGACGGTGGCTATGAGTTCCGAACACACCTCCGATGATGACCGGGTGGCGAACATGCGCGCGTTTCGGCGCGGCGATCTGCGCATCGTGGTCAATTGCGATCTGTTCGGCGAGGGAACCGACGTGCCGGGGGTCGAGTGCATCCTTGACGGCGCGCCGACCATGAGCACGCCGCGTTTCATGCAGCGCCTTGGCCGCCTGCTGCGCACGGCTGAGGGTAAAACCAGGGGATATTATATCGATGCCGCCGGCAACTATCTAGATTTCGTGCAGCGGCACGGGTGCCTGCCCGAGGACGTGACTGATTGGAGCCTCGACGTTCCGGAGCGGCGCAAGCGCCTGCCGAACGATGAGGCCGCGCTCACCGCCTGCCCGTCCTGCTACATGCTGCGCGAGCGCTACAAGCCGCGCTGCCCGTACTGCGGGTTCAAGCCGGAAGCCAAGGGCCGCACGCTGCCGGAGCAAGTCGACGGCGACCTCGAAGAATATGACGAGCGGCTGCTGAGCGTGCTTGCCCGTAAGGCCGACGAGATCATGATGCCCCCGCCGGTCAATGTCGCACCCTATGTGCGCAGCAACTGGCAGGCCCGCACCGACGCGCAGCACGATCTGCGATGGGTGATGGCGCTATGGGGCGGCCGGCACGGGGGCGGTGTCGAGCTAAGCGAAAGTTGGCGGCTTTTCTATCACCGGTTCGGGGTCGACGTCGCGACCGCCAAGACGTTCAGCGGACCGGAAGCACGAGCATTGACGGAACGGATATGGAAGGATGTGGAGATATGAGTGTCAGCGTTACATGGCGATTAACCAAACGATCGAACCACGCATTTAAGCACGGCACGTCATCTGAATTCGACAAGCTATGCAAAGCGTTTCCAGATCGAATTATTTGCTCGGAAGACGTTCCGATTTTGCGCGCAATGGCCGTCGTTGCCGAACCGTATCATGCGTTCTTTGAGGAAGTGGCGGACACCGTCGAGAAGCATGGCGATATCGTTTTTGAAGCGGAGTACTGAGATATGACACGTGATGAAGTCGTTGAAGAACTGCGCAAGGCGGTTGGTCGGGGATATGGCGCGCAACGCATATTTGCCGAGCGATGCGGATGTCCGCCTTGCAAATTATCCGAGGCGCTCGGCGGCAAGCGGCCGCCGTCGCGCGCCATGCTGAAGGCCATCGGTATCAGGAAGGTGGTGAGCTATGAGCGGATATAAACGGCCCCTGTGGTTGCTGGCACACCGTGCACGCATGCGGCTGCTGGATGAACGTGGATGGCGGGAATCTGGAGCAACCCCTGAGTTGCGTCAACGTATCGTACGAGCGACGCGGATCACCCGCCGAGCGATCATCGACAACCTGTTTTATTCCACGTCGCCCGGTATGGGCGGCCTTGCGAGGCTGATGGACGATGCAGATTAACGATCACGTTATGATGGTGCTCGACGACCTGTCGCGACAGGTGACGGCATATGTACGGGTCGCCGGTGGGATTCCGAAAGGCATTTACGAGCATCCGGCAATGCGAGCGATCAATACACTCGCCGAGGCGTACCCCGGGGTGTACGAAGCATGGGCAGCGAGGGCGCGTCATGCAGACGGAAACTGACGTTCAGAACCTGTGCCGCATGCGGGCGCAGGAACTCGGCGCCGTGCTGTGGCGCAACAATGTCGGCGCAATCACACCGCCGGATGGCCGGCGTGCGCCGGTACGGTTCGGCCTGGCGAATGACAGCAGCCGGCTGAACAAAGTGTTCAAGTCGTCCGACCTCATCGGCATGACGCCGGGGGGCCGGCTGTTGGCTGTCGAGTGCAAGGAACCGGGATGGGTGTGGAAGGGCACGCTGCACGAGCAGGCACAGCTCAATTTCATACGGGAGGTGCGCCGGCGCGGCGGGTTCGCCGGGTTCGCCGCGGCGCCTGGCGATGTCGATCGTATCCTGCGGACCGGCAAGGGGGCATGCGATGTCTGACCTACCGAGACGCCGCATGCGTGCCGACGAGCGGCGGACCGAAATCCTCGACGCGGCGGTGCGTATCGCCCGGCGTGAGGGGTTGCGTCATGTGCGGCATGACCGTGTGAGCGAGGAGTGCTATTGGCCGACGTCTGTCACCACGGTGTGGCGCGTGATCGGCGATACCAAGAAACTGATTGAGGCCACGGCAGCGCACATGGCATAACGAAAAACCCGCCCCGCTGGTACGGGACGGGCCTCAACCTGTGGTGTCGCGCCACATGAAAGGATACAAGATGGTTTTTAGCCTCTCGACCGGGGGCGGTCAAGGCTTGCCTGCGGCGAATCAGTACATCAACTGGTATCCGGTTCCCCTTCCAAATAACAAGACTGATAAAATTCCGTGCGACGCTTTCGGAAACGCGATCGATGCGCACACGCGGGCGAACTGGCGCAGTCTGGCGGACGCCTGCCGGTCGGCTCATCGTCTTGGCTTTGTGCTTGGCGCTGATGATCCGTACATCTGTATCGATGTCGATTACGCATACAGTATGGCGACGGGAATGTGGTCGGACCTCGCGCGCAATGTGCTTGAGTGCTTTCCCGACGCATATACCGAAGTGTCACAGTCAGGTACCGGTCTGCATGTCATCTTCCGCGGCACGTTGCCGGCGGGGCACCGGACGCGCCGCAAGGGCCTTGCGCTCGAAGTGTACAGTCAGGGCCGTTTCATCGCTTTAACCGGTCATATGGCGCGCGGAAACGCCGAGGCCGATTATTCACCGGTTATCGTCGGATTCATGCAGCATTACGGGCTCGACCTGACGTCGCCGCCTATGCGACTTGACGAGGGTCGTGTTCCCGATTGGCGCGGTCCGGAAGATGACGACGTATTGCTCGCCGAGGCGTTAAGCCGGGGGCAGGGATGGCGTGCCAAGGCCAAAGGCAGCGCTAGCTTTTCCCAGATCTGGGAAATGGATATCCCGACGCTTGCCGTGAACTATCCGCCCGATTCGGACAAGAACCCGTTCAATCACTCATCGGTCGATGCGGCGCTTATGGCACATCTGTCTTATTTCACCGGCCGCGATGCACCACGTATGGTGCGTTTGTTTCAGCGATGGAAGGGATATCGACCCGATCACTACACAGGAAAGGGCGAATATCGGGTCGAGCGTGTTGTTGGAAAGGGGCTTCAGAATTCGAACGTAATGCAATGGGACATGCGCGGGCCGGGCGAACGTGCGTTTGAGGCTGCAACTGTCGTTCCGCCGAATGCTAATTTTCTCAATCTTCTCAATGGTGCCGACATCAATCGGCTCGTACTTCCTGAACGTCAATACATCGTTGAGGACTTCCTGCCCACCGGTTGCCTGCTACTCGTGGGGAAACCCAAAAAAGGCAAATCATGGATGTCCCTTGAACTCGCCGTTGCCGTCGCCAGCGGCACCGAGTTTCTCGGTCATCAATGCGTCAAGGGTCGAGTGATTTATTTCGCGCTTGAGGACAATTTGCGCCGCATTCAAAGTCGCATGCGCATGGTCTGCAATGCCAAAGGTGTCAATCTTGATATCGTAATGGGTAACGTTTTGTTCGCCACGATTGACGATATGAGCACCGGAAAGGTGCCAAATGTGGATGGCGGATTTAATGAGATGCTGTTCAACACGTTCGATACGGAACCGACAATCACACTGGCAATCGTCGACACCCTCAATGTGATCCGACCGACCAAGGGCAAGAATGAAGATATGGTCATGTACGATCGGCGATGCGTTGAGCCATACACCAAAGGTCTTGCGTCACGCCCCGGTCGTTGTGTTTTGATCGTGCATCATGCGCGCAAGGCAATGACGGATGATGTTGCCGATGGTGCAAGTGGTACGCTCGGTATCACTGCGGCTGCTGACGGTTCGATGTTCCTCACCGTCAATGCGGAAGGCAAAACCGAATTGCACGGGCAAGGTCGTGACATGGAACGTTTCGAACTTGTCGTCGAATTGCAGGCGCCATTGTGGAAAGTCATCGGCGATGCGGACGGTCTTGCGGGAATGAGCGGCATCCGTGCGAAAATTCTGCAATGTGTTACACGCTATGCGCTCGGCATCGGACCGAAAGATATTGCGGAAGAAATCAAAGAACCCGCAACGAACGTGCGCGTGCGTCTTGCTCCTATGGTGATCGCAGGACTCATCATGAAAACCGAGTACGGCAAATATGTCGTCACACCGAAGGGTGCATCGTTAGGAATTGCGCCTTCGCCAGACCCCACATTACACCCGTTACACTCGTCACAGCCGTAGCAGAACCGTTACACTACCGTTACTCTTTATAACCCTTTGATATATAACGATATAATGCGCATAGTGTAACGACTGTAACGGGTGTAACTACCATTATTTTATCACGCGAGGGATATGAGAAATGATCGAACTGATGGACCGTCTGGTGAAAGCGTGGTTTGCGTACGGAAAAACCAAACCACCGATAATTGACTTAATGGAGCTTCCGACCGGTGCTGAATTGATCGACCGTCCGATTGATCCGGTGCATGATCATATCGAACATGCGTTACGCATCGTCGGTGAAATGTGTTCGTACGATCCGAAAGTGAAGCACGCAGTGTGCTTGCGAAATCGAACTCACGGTTATCGTGCCGTCGAGGGTATCATCGAAACATCGTGGCGAATGAATGAGCAAGGCAGTGTGATCGATGGATGAGCCAGCGGATATCTATCCCCGGCCGCAGACCAAGGCGGAACGGTCAGCGCGCAACAAAGCTGCACGAGCGTTGCGTCAGGCTGCGTTCGATGCGGAGGTCGAGGCGCGGAAGACACTGAGGGAACAGGAACGCGCCCGGCGCGAGGAGCTTGCCGCATCTGCCCGGGCGTCTGCCCAAGCACGGGCCGCCGAAGCGATGAGCACATTCGCCGACAGTCTCCCACGCACGCAAGGCGAAGTAAGACAGATCGCCAAGGCGCTCACCCCGCGCATGATGCAATTGCTCGTCGAGATCGCCGAAGATCCGACACAACAGGCGAGCGGGCGTGTGTCCGCAATCAATGCCGTTGTCGACCGCGGGTTCGGCAAGCCCGTACAGCCGACCGTCGAGTTGCCCGGCGCGGTACTCGAAGACATGGACGACGAGCGGCTCGACGCGTATCTTCTGCAACAGACGTCAAAATTCATCGATGGGAAGGTAATCGAACATGTGCAGCAGGGGGACGGGACTAGGCGCAGCAGTGACGACGAAACAGCGGCTCGACTGGACGCGGGCGACGATCAAGGATCTGAAGGAACAACTGGCCGACGCAAAGGCCGACGAGCTGCGGCTCCTCAAAAAGCTGGCAAGTGAGGCGGCGGAATGACCACCATCGCATTCGATGGCCGATATCTGGCGGCCGATACGATGGCGCATCGCAACGGCGTGCCGAGCAATGCCGAAAGCCGCAAGATCGACATCTGCGAAGGGTTTGCGTATGGGGTGGCCGGTGAATGGTGTACGACCCTTGGCGCGCTTATCGTGTGGCACCGTGCCGGCGCGCATCCCGATGCGATCCCTCAGCACGGCAAGGGCGGTCTGATCATCGTCGAGCTGTCCACGCGGCGGTTCTGGATGGTGTGTCGGGACATGCCATATCTCGACGAGGAGCGAGCGCCGTTCACCATCGGCAGCGGCAGCGAAGTCGCGCTCGGCGCGTTGCATGCGGGCGTCACGGCCATGGAAGCGGTACGCATCGCCGCCCGCTGCGACATCCACACCAACGACACCATCGATTTCATCGACCTCGAATTCCCGGCGAGCGGTGTACAACGTTGGAACGGTTCGATGCCGAGCGTGAAGCTGCCGATGCCGGTGAACGATGAGTGGAGTTGTTCGATATGCGGACGTCTCGAGTGGTGCGGGCCGTGCCGACGCCAATTTGGGCGCGTCGACACCGATGAAGAAGGCAACCCGCGCGGGACGACAGTCGAACAGTTCCACGAGAAGGAATCACGGCAGGGATACCGCCGCAGCCGATCTGTGCGCCCATGGGTTCGTTCGGCAAACCTGCTCGACTTGCAATGCGGACTATCGGCAGGCGCTTAGCGGGTGGACCAATGCGCAGAAAACGAACGGTCACGCATAGCATGGCGTGGCATGAGGAGCGCATGCTCGACGCGGACTATGCGCGCGAGCGGCGGCGCCAGCAGGCGCGTAGTGCGGAACTTATGCGGCGCGCCGATCTGGCGGCCGAGGTGTTCGCTCAGCCCCGATGCCGGCACGGTTATGTCGGCGGAACGTGCAGCGTGTGCAATGCTTGACGAACGTCTCGCATCGCTTGAACTCGAATACGGCCATAAGCGCGTCTTCGCGATGGCGCTGCATCAGAAGATGCTGCGCGCCGAACGCCAGCGGCAGCGCGATCATGGCGGCCTGATGCACTTCATCCGGTACTTTTGGGACATCCTTGAGCCGTCCCAGGAGTTCGCGGAAGGGTGGGCGCTTGAGGCGATGTGTCTGCATCTCGAAGCGGTGCATCACGGCTACATCCGCAAGCTGCTCATCAACGTGCCGCCCGGCAGCATGAAGTCGCTGCTGTGCAATGTGTTCTTTCCGGCATGGCAGTGGACGGCGGGCAGCAAGCCGACCATGCGTTTCCTGTCGTTCTCGTACGCGTCGCACCTCACGCAACGCGACAACGACAAAATGCTCATCCTGCTGCAGCATCCGCGGTTCAAGGAACTCTGGCCGAAGGTCTGGCGCCGCGACGGTAAGGGTCGCATCGTCACCGGACCGGGCGGCAAGCCGCAGGAATTCGAGTTTCGCCTGCGCGAGCAGGGCAAGGAGAAGGTCGGCAACATTCTCACCGGCTGGAAACTGGCGACGTCCGTCGGCGGTGTCGGCACCGGCGAGCGCGGCGACTGCGTGCTGCTCGACGACCCGCACAACGTCAAGGACGACAATTCCGAGGTCGTGCGGCCGGAAACGGTGCGATGGTTCAAAGAGGCGATGAGCAACCGCCTCAACAACATGGAACGGTCATCCATCATCGCTATCATGCAGCGCACGCACGAGGCTGACGTCGCGGGTGAGATCATCGCCGAAAAACTCGGCTATGTGCATCTGTGCATCCCGCTGCACTTCGAGGTCGATCGCAAGTGTGTCACCCATCTGCCGGGCGTGCGTGAGAACGCACCGTTCTGGCAAGATCCACGCACCGAGGATGGTGAGAACTTCTGGCCGAGCCGCTTTCCGCCCGCCGCCATCGACGACATCATGATGCTCGGCGATCATGTCTACGTAGGTCAGTATCAGCAGCGGCCGGAACCGCGCGGCGGCGGCCTGTTCAAGCGGAAGTACTGGCAGGACTACACGCCGCACGTTAAAAACGGCCAGTTTCCGAAGTTCGAATATATCCTCGCATCGCTCGACCCGGCGTTCACCGAGAAAGAGGAAAACGACCCGTGCGGCTTCAGCGTATGGGGTATTTTCCGCGCGCCGGACGGCTCGACCGCGGCGATGCTGCTCGTCGCCTGGCGCAAGCATCTGCTGCTGAACGGCACCGCGCGCCGGCGCAAGCGCAACGAGTTATGGCACGAATACAAGGCGATCACAGAGGCCGATTGGGGTGTCGTGCAGTGGGTGCGCTATGAGTGCGCACGCTTCAAGGTGCACAAGCTGCTCGTCGAGAACAAGGGCGGCGGACAGCACATCGGACAGGAACTGATCACCCAAAGCGAGCACGACCCTTGGCATATGGAGATGGTCGATCCTGGCCGCCTCGATAAGTTGGCGCGTGGCAACCGCGTGCAGCCGGTCTTTTCCGATGGGCTTGTCTGGTGTATCAAGGACAAAGCTTATGCTAAGCTGATCATCGACGAAATGGCGAGTTTCCCTCGTGGCCGCTTCAAGGACATCACCGACAGTGCGACGCAGGCCTTATGGTGGTTGCGCATCCACGGTTTCCTGCAGGCGGGTGACGTGCTGCGCACCCGGCAGTTCCGTGCGGCCGAAAAGGCGGGCAAACAGACCAAACCGAAACGTGCACTATACCCGGTCTGAGGGAGTGTGATTGATGGCATGGCCGATGCGCGCCGATGATACGGGAATGAGCGAGCGCACCAAGCAGATGCGTGAGACGGCGCCGACG
>Ga0075436_100001489_pt1 | contig 15970 bp, 11 predicted proteins | sample RhiMethybrSRZTD5_FD_75303 | JGI IMG/M metagenome (GOLD analysis project Ga0075436, IMG submission 75303) | Populus rhizosphere microbial communities from Tennessee, USA - Rhizosphere MetaG P. TD hybrid SRZTD5 | ecosystem: Host-associated > Plants > Roots > Rhizosphere > Soil | place: USA...
CCCCAGCGCAGCTCCCCGCCGGCCCAGCGGTACAGCCCGCCGCCGCCGCGCGTCGAGCCCCGTCCCGCTCCCGAGCGCTCGGCGTCCCCCGGCGGCGGGAGGGCTGCCGAGCGGCCCTCCCGGCCCGCCGAGCCGCGGCGCGACGACCGCGGCCATCACGGCGAGGGCCACTGACGGCCTAAGGACAGCCCAGCGCCATCGTGTCGGTGACCGCCGGCGAGGCGCGGCCGAGCGGGTTGTTGTAGACGGCCTTGGCGCCGGTCGTGGTGTCGGTCACGGTCAGCGTGTAGGCGACGTTCGTGGTGGCGGCGGCGAAGACCCAGTGGTGGCCGGTGATGGCGCAGCCGTCGAGCACCTTGACCAGCATCTCGAGGTTCGACGCGGCGAAGAACCAGAAGAGGCCGGACTCCTCGCTGAGCGGCACGGCGGTGCCGGTGCCGGTGAGCCCCGCAAAATCCCGCCAGGTGACGTCGAGCCGGAAGCGGCGGTCGCCGAGGCAGAGCACGGCCGGGTCGGGGACGCAGGGGTTGGTCGCGCCGCCGGTGGGATAGGCCTTGTCCACCAGGAAGAGGAAGCCCGCGGCCATGGCGTCCGCCGGCAGATCGCCGTGGCCGAGCCCGGGCCGGATGTCCTCCTCCCACGGCACGCCCAGCCGGATCCACTGCTGCTTCAAGGCGTCGTAGGAGCCGCCCGTGTAGTTCGGGTCCGCCGTGCCGTAGAACATCCGGATGGGCGCCTTGTACGCCGGGTCGGCGACGGCGCTCACCGCGTAGAAATGGGCGGCGAGCGAGAAGACGGCGCTGTAGCCGGAACGGGTCGTGTAGGCGAGGAGGTAGGCGTAGGAGCCCCCGGCCGAGTGGCCCGCCACGGCGATGCGGGCGGGATCGACCGTCATGTCCGCGCGCAGCAGGCGCAGCGTCTCCGCCACGGTCTGGTCGTCGTCGCCCGTCCCCCATCCGAGGTCCGAGGCGGATTTCGGCAGGGCGACCACGCACCGCGCCTGCTCGGCCGCGTCCTGGACGAAGCTCTCGTAGGCGAAGGGCTTGGAGCCGGAGCCGTGGAAGAAGAGGACGACGGGGACCGGACGGCTGGCGTCGAGGCTCGCCGGGACGTAGCGGAAGAAGTAGGAATGGGTGAGCGGGATGTCCACCCGCCACCACCCGGGCGCGGGCGTTGCGCTCGCCATCGCGGTCGAAAAAACCGCGAGGGCGATCCAGAGTCCGAGGACGGCCGGGAGCTTCGTGATCGGCGGTGCGCTGCCCATCGCGGAGCACCATAGCACAGCTCCCTGCTTCGCTTTGGCCTCAGGGGCGCCGCACGGCGTCGGCGGCGATCACGTCGCTCGCCTTTTCGCTGATCATGTAGATCGCGGAGATGAGGAAGAAGCCGGGGATGCGCGGGAAGACCGAGGCGTCCACCACCCGCAGGCCCTGGGTGCCGTGGACGCGGAACGCGCTGTCGACCACCGCCATCCGGTCGCTGCGCGGACCCATCTTGTTGCTGCAGGAGGCGTGGTGGCCCCAGGCGTTGTCGCGCACGAACTGGCGGAGCTGGTCGCGCGTCTGAACGTCCTTGCCCGGCAGCTCCTCGACGAGCCCTTTCGCCCTCTTGGTCATCACCCGTGCCAGCTCGATGGCGTTGACCACCGACTCCAGATCTTCGCCCGTCGTGTCACTGCCCTCTTCGAAATAATGGAAGTCGATCTGCGGCACGTCGAGAGGGTTGGGCGAGCGCAGGGCCACCGTCCCGGCGGTATTGTTGTTGTGCGCCTTGAGGATCGCCCAGGTGAAGGCGTCGTGTTTCTCGCGGAAGACTTCTGAATAGCCGGGGTAGTAGCCCTTGAACAGGCCGGCGAGACCGAAGAGGAAGAGATCCGGCTCGGGACGGCTCGGCGCCGACTTCGTGATCACGCTGATCACCGCGCCGTTGGAGGTGTAGACCCCCTTGCCCTTGAGCCAATCCTTGAAGAGCGGATCCGGCGCGGCGCCCGGGGCGGGAGCCCTGAATGTGGCGCCTTTGAGCAGCTCGAGATCGGTCTGCAACCGGTGGACGACGCCGACCTCGTAGCGGTCCTGGAGGTTCCGGCCGACTCCCGGCAGATCGACCAGCACCGGGATGCCGAAGTGCGTGAGGTGCTCCGCGGGGCCGATACCGGAAAGCATGAGGAGCTGCGGCGAGTTGAACGCGCCGCCGGCGAGGATGACCTCGCGGGCGGCGAACGCCTTCCGCGGCTCGCCGGCGCCGTGCTTTCCGGCGCCGGCGGCGGCGCGGTAGAGCTTGCGCCCAGCCAGGTACTCGACGCCCACTGCCCGGTTCCCCTCGCCGAACAGCACGCGGGTGACCAGGGCACCGGTCCGGATCTCCAGCCGGTCGCGGTGCTGTTTTGCCACCTCCTTCAACAAGTCGCGGATGCTCCTGCGCCGGCCGCCGTGGGTGGACAAAGGGGTCTGCCGGATCCCCTGCGCGCTACGCTGGACAAGTCGCCAGTCGTTGGGGTCCAAATCGGTCAGCGCGTCTTCCAGCATGTCCTCGTCCGGCAGCCCGAGCTCGCCCATCGCCCCCTTGACGGATTCCCAGACCAGGCTCATGAGCGCCCGGTCCGGGGCGGCCATCCGCGGATCGGCCACGTTGGTGGGCATCCAGCCGCTGTAGCCGTGGCGTGAGGGATTCCAGCGCAGGAGCTTCGCGAGCAGCTTGCGCCCGAGCTGGTACTCGCATCTCTCGATCCGCTCGAAATAACGCCGCATGTTGCCGCTCGCCCACGACGCGTCGCCCGTCTCCTGCGCGATGTTGTCCCAGTCGCTGTTGTGCGGGTAGACGATGATCATCGCGTTGTGGACGGTGCAGCCGCCGAGCGTGCCGGCGCGCGGATAGAGGACGCCGTCGCGCGCGGATACGAACTTGCAGTCGCGGCGCTGCCGCTCGTCGCTCTGATAGTGGCGCACGAAGAAGTCCCACTTCAGCTTTTCGTCCTCGGAGGCGAAAGCGTGAAAGCAGGGAACCTGCCAGTTGTAGTCGTCCTGCTCAGGCTCGTCGCCCGCCTCGAGCAGCAGCACCTTGAAGCCCCGTTTGGCGAGGTTGGCGGCCAGTGGCCCGCCGCCGGCGCCGGAGCCGACGACGATGAAGTCGCATTCGGGCTGGCCCTGCGGCGCCTGTCCTTCTGTCGACCGTCCCTCTGTCGGCTGTCCTCTCGTCGGCTGTCCCTTCGTCATGGCGGCCTCACCGTGGCGCTGCGCGATCTCGGCCGGGCTCGCATCGAGGCGGTCGTCGGACCGCAGGATCTCGGCAGACGCGAGCGTGGCCGCGGACGCTGCCGTCGCACCGAGAAACTCGCGACGGGAGAGCGGGCACATGGCGGCGCACCCGCTAGAACGTCTTCAAGAACTCGATCAGCGCCCGCTTGTCGTCGTCGCTCAAGCCGGGCTCCTCCTTGAAATACGAGGTGCCGAAGTAGTGGCCGCGGTTGACCACGAAGTCCGGGCACTTGCTGAGCGCGAGAAGCGGCTCCGCAAGGGGGGCAAAGGCCTGGCGCGCCTGCTCGTCGGTGGCGTCCTTGGGCAGAGCGGCCAAGGCGATCTTGAGCTTCACGACCAGGTCGGCCATCTGCTTGAAGTGCTCGACCGCCTGGTCCGGGGTCATCTTGTCCGGCAGCACGTCGACGTTGGTCAGCAGGTTGATCGGCGTGCCGGTGGGGATCGGCCCGATCTCGATGCCGCCGTCGCCGATGATCGCCGGCGTCAGCCGCTCGGCCAGCTTCGCCTGCTTCTGCAGGAAGTCGGGCAGATAGCCCGCCGGAACGCGCAGGTAGCTCGGCTGCGACGTGCGGTCGATCAGGCCGGGCACCTTGTCGCCGAGGACCGGGTCCTTGTCGCGCTTCTCGGGCCACAGCATCTGCTCGATCGAATCCTGGAACGAATCCATCCGCGCCTCGACCGACCCCTCCCAGCGGAACTTCCCGACGCTGTTGTTGAGCAGGAACGGCGCCGTCGACCAGAGGCTGATCAGCGAGGCGGGCCGTGTGTAGCCGCGGCCGCCGGGCGGCATCTGGTACTGCCGCGGCGCGCCGGTGAACGGGTTGTGGACCGTGATCTCACCGACCGACGGCAGGTCCTTGTACGACTGCGAGGAGAAGTTGTCCCAGATGTTGCCGGCGATGGCGTTGGTCGCCAGCGGGCTGCAGGCGTTCGTCTCGGTCAGCGTCACCGGCACGCGCAGCTCCGTCGACAGATAGTTGCCGTCGAGGAAGTCGGCGGCGAGCACGATCTGCCGCATCTTCTGCTTGAAGTCGTCGGTCTTCGTCCACGCCCAGTACTTGTTCCAGCAGTCGAGATAGCCGGGACCGTTGCACCCTCCCCCCTCATCGAGGCCCGGGGCGCCCGGCGGGATCTTGCTCGAATGGCAGCGCGCGCACCTCTCGGCGAAGACCTCCTTGCCGCGGGTGAGCTTGGCCATGTCCTGCGTCAGGTAGGCCGCGCCTCCCGGGGCGTCCTTCAAGTGGTGCGGCCCCGTGGCGGCGAGGAAGAAGGCGGCCGTGGCGGGCGTCTGCGCCTCCGTCGCCTGCCAGTAGCTCGAATTCTTCTCCGCCACCGCAATCTCGATCGGCGAGATCGGCTTGCCGCCCACCAGGGCGTTGAAGTGGCGCATCCACTCCTCGCTGAACAGGCCGATGTTCAGGTAGACGCGGTTCAAGGCGCCCAGGGCTCCCACCGAGTCGCTGCCGTCCTTGAGCACGCGCGGCGTGAAGACCGTGCTCGGCTTCTGGAAGTACTGGGCGAGCGGACCGGATGGGAAGTAGTCGTTGAACTGCTTGTTGTTGAGGCCGCCGCCGGTCAGCGTCTCCTTGCCCCACCGCTTCGCCAGCTCGAGGCGCGGGCCGAGGCCGTAGACGGCGTTCATCGTGCGCGGGTTGTTGATGTAGTCGCTGGAGATGAGGGACGTGTCGAGCGCACCCGGCCGCGCGGTGTGGAACACCTGGAAGGCGAAGCTCGTGGGGTCCGCTTCCCAGGTGAAGATGCGGTCGACCCAGAAGTACTGCGCTCCGACGTTCGAGCTCAGGTTCTCCCACTTCGGGTTTTCCGGGTCCGCCGCGGGCTTGACCGGGTTCGGGCCGACGTGGCAGAAGCCGCACGACACGCCGACCCGGTAGGGCTTCACCAGGTCCTTCGAGAAGTAGTAGGTGGGATCCTCGTAGTAGCGCTTCGGGTCCCACTTCTTGGCCGCCTCCTCGTCGAAGGCAGGGTTGGGGAACAGCCGCATGCCGACGATGCCCGAGGCCCAGCCGTAGTACGAGCCCACCGGCAGGTTCTTGCCCCGTGCGCCGATCGCCACGCCTGGATACTTCTTCTCGTTCTCGAAGGGATCCGGCGGGCAGTCGGCGCGGCGCTTGTCGAGCCACAGGCCGAAGCGGTTGGGATCGGGGCCGGTGGCCTTCTCGAAGCAGGGCTCGTTGACCAGGCCGAGGTACTGCCAGCGGTTGTCGCGGCTGGCCTTGAGCGTCGGGTACGAGGAGAGCGTCTTCAGGTAGTCGAGGACGCCGACGCCGTTGTGGTTGATGGTGTCCCAGAAGCGGTCGTCCCCTCCCGTCCACACGATCCAGGTGTTGCGCCCCTTGACCTGGTCGGGCGTCAGATTGCCGCCGCCGTCCATGTCGTGGAAGTAGTCCTCGTCGGCCGCGGGGAACGACGCGGCGTCGCGGCCCGCGAGCATGGCCTCGTCGCGGACCTCCTCCTTGGGGCAGCTCTTGGGACAGCCCAGCAGCACGGCGATCAAGGACAGCAGGGCCAGACTGCAAAGCGTGCGCGGCACGTTCTTGGTCATCGGCGTCGCTCCTCGCTGGTCGGCAAGCGTACTTTATGGAACTGTAGCAAAATTGTCCGAAAAGGGAAGAGGCCCATGCACTCCTTCCGCGATTGACAAAAGTCGTCCGGCCTCCTTAGACTGGCGCCGGTCAAAGGCCAGAAGTTACCGATTCCGCTCCGCGGAGGAGGCACCGACATGGCGTACGATGTCCCGCAACTGCTGAAAATGTCTCAGGCCGAGCTCGACGAGCTGTTCAAGAACAGCCCGGCAGGCGACATTCCGGACGGCGAGGCCCAGGGCACGGCCATCATCGCCCCGGGCACCAAGTACTCCGCCGAGATCGCCTCGCTGATCAACCACTTCGCCTGGCAGGGCAAGAACTTCGATTCCAAGAAGGGCGTGCTCAAGAACCGGATCACCCTCTTCGGCTTCAACGCGATCCTGGCCAAGGTCTACAAGGGGCCGAGCTGGCTCGACGGCAAGGAGTGCATCGTCCTCGACTACTCCGAGACCTCAGCCGTGGCGCACTGGATCCGCGACGAGATCCGCCAGATCGGCCCGGGCTTCTACCTCGGGGTCGTCTACTGGGAGAAGAAGCGGCTGATCGACTTCGCGCTCCAGTTCGGTGCCGCCGCATAAGAGAGCCGGAGCCTCCAGCTCTGAGCCGCGGGCAGGCCGGCCCTGTCGCAGGTGGAAGCGTGCCTGCCCGCAATGGACGAACGGGGCGCGAATGACTTCCTATGAGCGCAGCTATCTCTTACTGATGGCCTTCCAGACCGTGGTCTTTGCTCTCTCCGCAGCCGTCGTTGGCTGGCAATTGCGCCAATTCCGCAAGAGCATGAACTACCAGGCCTATCACAGGCACGTCGACGAGTTTTCGCGAATGTCCCAGCTGCTGCTCGAGAAGCCTCACTTGAACGCTCTCTTTCAGGCGGGGCCGAAGCCTGGCGAGGGCCCTGACATCGAGCGCGATTGTTACATCTATCTGGGCCTTTGTCTGGGATGCTTTGAGAATGTGTTCGTCCTGCGCAAAAAGAAATGGAGTGACGAGGAGGCGTGGCTCGCGTGGGAACGGTGGTTTTGCGAGCGGTGGTTTACTCTCCCTTTGTTCCATACTTTCTGGAGCCACGAGAAGTCCTACTATCTCAGAGAATTTCAGACCTATGTGAACGATAAACTGAGAGAACAGAAAGCGGCCTCCCCTCTCGGATAGTGACCGCGTCATCCCTCGTGATGTCATGGACGATTCATTCTCAATTGAAGAAGTCTTGGACCCCGAGTCGGCCTCACTGGTCGCCGCGGTGGAGCTGCTCGAGGCGGGCTTCCCGGAAGGTGAGAAGGAGTCGCAGGGCGCCATGCAGCAGTGGGTCAGCTGGGCGAGGGACGGATCGCTCGTTCCGGACAACTACCACGTGATGGTGGCACGGCTCGCGAGCTCGGGCACCGTGGTCGGCGCCGTCTTCTTCCATTACATCGATTCGATCGCCAGCGGTTTCGTCGGCTACCTCATCGTGAAGGAAGGGCTGCGGGGAGCCGGGATCGGCGCCGCGCTCCTGGCTGGCGTCCGGGAACAGATCGAGCGCGATGCCTGGAACTCAGGAGGGCGCCACGCCTGGGGCATCTTCACAGAGTTGGACAAGAAGAGAGAGGCGGAGGCGGATCCGTACCGGCATCTAAGGTTCTGGAGCGCTCACAACACCCTCCCGCTGGATATGACCTGGCGCTATCCACCGTTGGGGCGGGACCCCCCCGCGGATATGCATCTCGCGTTCTGTCCCCTGACTGGGAGTGACACGTTGAGCGAAGAACAAGCCTGCGATGTCGTCAGGGCCATTTACGCGTGTGTATATGGCCGGGTAGAAGGGAAAGCGGATCTCGCAGCAGTGCTTTCCGACCTTCAAGGCAGGAGGAGAGTTGGCCGACTTCCCGTTCCACCGTGAGGTTATTGGACTGGCCGGGCGCCGATCGTGCCACCTTCCACGCCGAGCACGATGACCGTGAGGTCGTCCTCGAAACCGACGGTGCGGCCTGTCCAGCGGGTGATCTCGGCCAAGAGGGCGGTGGCCAGGGGGTCGGCGGCGAGGTTGGCTTGCGCTTCCAGGAAGGCGCGGAGGCGTTCGTCTCCGAAAGGCTCGCCGTTGCGGTCGCGGGCCTCGGGAATACCGTCGGTGAACAGCAAGACCCGCGCTCCAGTTCGGCGCCGGCTCGTAAAGCGGCCAGCCCCCCTCCCGCGAGCGGGAGGGGGTGACGCCTGGCTCAGAGCACCACGACTTTCTTATAAAACGGTATTTCGCGGATGCGGGGTCCGCCCGCGGCGACGATCGCATTGGCCAGAGCGGGAGCGACCGCGGGGGTCGGGGGCTCGCCGACTCCGGTCGGTGTCGCCTGTCCGCCCATATCCTTGATGGATTCCGCGCTTGGCTCCACAAAGTGCACGGAGATCTTTCTCGGCGTCTGGTGAATCCGCAGCACAGGGTAATCGTCGAAGTTGTGCTGCTCGACGGCCCCGTCCTTGACCGTGATCTCCCCGAGCAAAGCGTAGCTCAGGCCGTAGAGGATGCCCCCCTCCATCTGCGCCCTGCACCGGTCCGGGTTGACCGCCATGCCGCAATCGATCGCGCCGTAGATCTCGTTGACCGTCAGCTCATTCTTATCGTTGAGCGAAACGTCGACCACGATGGCCACGTAGCTCAGGAAGGCCCGGTGGGCGGCGATGCCCAGGCCGTGGCCTTTCATCTGCTTGTACCGCTGGACCTTCTCATCCCAGCCCGCCTCCTCCGCCACCCGCTTCACCACGGCCCGCAGGCGTCGGGTATCGGGTGGGCAAGGGGGGATCACGGGGGGCTGCCCTTCCCACTTCATCGCGGGGAAGCCGTTGTTGTCGAAGCATCCGGCGCGCTCATCTGCCAGGTCGAGGACGCGCCCCTTCCCGATCAGCTCGAGCAGGTATTCCTTGGCGTCGCGCCCGGCGGCGATCGCCAGCTCGTTGGCGAAGGAGCCGGTGCCGAAGGCGTGGTAGATGTTGGCCACCGAGCGCATCCAGCCGCAGCGGATGTGGTTCTGGGCCGGACAGTTCTCGATACGCAGGTTCTCCACGTCGAGCATCATGTCCTCGAGACCGTGCGCCTTCTCGATGCCGGAGCCATAGCGGGCCTCCCCACCGTTGTGATACGCGACGCGCGCCTTCGCGAACACCGGCCTGACCGGCTCGGGTAGGAATTCCGGAGGCGGAAAGAGCGTCGCGAAGAACGACGTGAAGGCGCTGCGCAACTGCAGGGCCGTCGTATTCCCAGCGCCGTCGAGGGACGCCTTCAGGCGCTGGTGGGCGACCGAGTTGTAGTAGCTGAACTGGATATCGTCCTCGCGGGTCCACTGCACCCGGATGGGCACGCCGGGGTGCTCACGGGCGAGAAAGGCTGCCTCGATGGCGTAATCGCATTTGGACTTGCGCCCGAAGCCGCCGCCCAGCAACGTCGTGTGCACCTTGACCTTGTCCCGGATCTCTTTCTTGAGCTCGTCTCTGGCCGTGTACATCGCGGCCTCGTTCAATCCCAGCAGTCTTCCGAGCTCTCCGTTGAAGTCGCGCACGGCTGCCTGTTCGCACTCCCTCACTTCGCTCGGATCGGTCACCTGCCAGAGCAGCCACTTCACCGGATCGGGCTCCAGCATGGCCAATCCGACGTAGTGCTGCGTGAAGTCGGGACCCTGGGTCGGGGACCAGATCTCCCAGCGCCCGTTCTCGTAGAGGGCGACGGCCGCGGGGGGCTCCATCGGCGCCTGGGCCAGGTGGGGGATGTAGTAGTCCGCCTCCACCACCTTGGCGGCCTGCGCGAAGGCCGCGTCGACGTCGCGCCGGATTCGCAGCGGCCTCCCCGGGTCGGCCGTCGAAGCTTCCAGCTCGCCGCGGAAGGCCTTCGAGTCGTAGGTGCCGTTGGGACCGAAATCCCACTCGATCGTGGGCTTGAGCGCCCGGCGCCCCTGCAACGCCGCCCAGGTGTTCTCGGCCAGGACGGCGACGCCCGCGTGGGGGATGAAACCGGCGCCCACTCCTCCCGCCGGCAGCGTAGGCGGGAGGCGGATCTTGACGACGTCCACGACGCCCGGCAGCTGGAGCGCCGCGTCTTTGTCGTAGCTCTTCACCTCTCCGTTGGCCACCGGGCAGCGTTCGATCATGGCTGTCAGCATACCGGGCCGCTTGGGGTCGATGTCGGCGCCGTAGACCGCCTTGCCGGTGACCATGTCCTTGGCGTCGACGAACGGCACGCCCTTCTCCTTGCCGATGTAACGCCACTGGTCGCGCGTCTTGAGCGCAGCCGTGATCTCGGGCATCTGGGGCACCCCCACCTGGGTGGCCTCCAGCAGCACATGGTTGTAGGCGAAGGAACGGCCGCTGGGCTTGTGGTACACCTTGTGCTGCTCCGCCCGGCACTCGGCGGGGTCGACTCCCCATTTCTTGGCCGCCGCACGGACGAACACGAGCCGTATGCCGGCGCCGAAGAGCCGCATGGGCTGGTAGTACAAGGCCATGCTGCGCGAGCTGTCGGCGAACTGGGTGACTTCCTCGGGGATCAGGTAACTCGGCTTGCCTGCCGGGTTCGGATTCCCGATCGCGAATCGGGGAGCGTCGGCGTCGGCCTGATGCACCCGAACTTTGGACCAGTCGGCCTCGAGCTCGTCGGCCAGCACGGCCGCGAGGCTCGATTTGATGCCCTGGCCCATCTCCGAGCGATTGGCCATGATGATGATGGTGCCGTCCAGCTTGATGGAGACGAAAGGGTTGAGCGGAAAGCCCTCGTGAATGAGCTTACCGAACCCCGTGAGGGCGGCGGAGAGCGGCTCCGTGTGGAAAATGGAGCAGCCGAACACCAGGGCGCCGGCGCCCACACCGGTGTGACGGAGGAAGTCCCGGCGGGTGATCTTGACGATGGCGCTCATGACGAATGGCTCCCCGCGGCCTGGTGGATCGCTTTCCGGATCCGTGGATAGGTGCCGCAGCGGCAGATGTTGCCGCGCATCGCGCTGTCGATCTCTTCGTCAGTGGGGTTCGGGTGTGCTTTCAGCAACGCCGCGGCGCTCATGATCTGGCCCGGCTGGCAGAAACCGCATTGCGGCACGCCGAGCTCGACCCATGCCTGCTGGCACGGGTGGCTGCCGTCGGGCGACAGGCCCTCGATGGTGGTGATCTCGGAGAGGCAGGCCACGCCGACGTCGACGGAGCAGGAGCGCACGGCCCGCCCATCGAGGTGGACGGTGCAGGCGCCGCACTGCGCGACGCCGCAACCGAACTTCGTGCCCTTGAGGCCCAGGATGTCGCGCAAGGCCCAGAGGAGCGGCATGTTGCCGTCGATGTCGACCGTGTACATCCGGCCATTGACATGGAGCTGAAATACGGACATTGAGAACCTCCTCAGAACTTGCGGCGGAGCTCCACTCGCGCCCCGTAGATGTCCTTCTGACCCTGCCGCCACCCCTTCATGGCGTCAAGGCGTAAGATCCAGGTCTTCGTGAACGGATGCTGATAGCGGGCTCCTACTGAGTTTTCGGCTCCAAACACGTTGTTGTTGTTCCTGCGCTGAACCGTCGCCACTTCGAAGACGATCTGCCGGTCGAGGCCGAACAGATACTCCACTCCCACCGCTCCGCCGTAGGAGTCGTGGGCGGTGGCGTCGAGCGTCGGGTAGCCTGTCAGGCCGTCGGACTCGAAGGCGAGGCCGGTGTTCCTCAGCACGCCGCCGGAATCGGCCCCGCGCGCCAGCGACTGCGGGCTCTTGAAGCCGGCAAATAAGTTGAAATAGGGGACGAAGTTCAACGGGTTGAAAGCCGCGACGTCGAAGCCGAAGTGCCGCCTCGGGACGAGCGAATTCTCCACCAGCACCAGCAGGCCGTCGGCGGTCTTCACTCCGCCGACACCCTTCTGGCCGAAGTTGCCGATCAGCCGGACGCTGTTGGCGAGACGTCCATAATAACGCTTGCTGAACGCGACGGTAACGTTGTGATAGCTACGGCCGCTGACGTCGGAGTCGAGGTAGCCGTAGCCGTACTCCAGGTATCCGCGCAGAAGGTCGGCGAATCCGGCCAGGCCGAAGACTTTGGCGTCGTTGTTGCCGGGATCGGCTGCGGTGTTCACGTTGTGGAAGCCGGCGAAGAAGGTGAAGTCCATGTTGCTGATGTCGAGCGACGGACTGTTCTTGGCGGTGATGCTGAAGGCCGCGCCGTCGATGGCATCTTCGATCCAGACGCCGTTCTGGGTGACGATGGGGACTCTCCCGACGGCAACCGGCAGGTCGACCGGGTTGGTCTTGTCGCTCCACCCCGCCACCATGGCGCCGACATCGCCTTCGAAGAAGAGAGTGTCGAGGTTGAAGTCGAAATTGTGGACGAACTTGTCTTCGACCGCGCCACTGATCAGATAGCGTGTAAACGAGCCGTTTTTGTCGATCGGGCGCGTGAAGGCATGAATGCGCTCGGTGGGGGTGAGCTGCAAGTCCATGTCGAGGTTGAGACGGGCCGCGATCTCCGACTGTTCCGTCTTGCCGTTGACCGGAGGGCCGCCTTTGTCGTACTGCGCGGCGGCGATCCGAAAGTCGCCGTAGGCCATCAAGGCCGGCATCATCGGATCTTGACGGCCGAACCAAGTGGGGCGAGGCGTGTACGCCCCGTAGTCATAGAGACGGATGCCCAACTGGACGGGCGGTTGGGGCCGGTCGATGCCGCGCTTGCCGCTGTAGACGTCCAACTCGGCCGCGGAGTCATAGGGCTGCGGGTAGCAAGGATCGGCTTTGAACCACGCCGGGTCGGGCGGATCGGGGAGGAGCTTGGCCTCGGACGACATCTCGTGTTCTTTGTGGGCATTGCTGACGTCAAAGGGTTTCGGCGTGCAGGGGACGTCGCTTTTCTTGTCCTCGGCGGCAAAGACGCACGGGGCGCCGAGAGCAAGCACGAGCAGTCCGACGGGCAATCCGACGAGCAGGGGATTCGCAGTCCAGGCTTTTCCGTTCATGGTCGCCCTCTCAGTGGACGTCGAATGCGACGGCGTAGGCATGGGTGTCCGTCACCCATTCGTTCTCGGTCCGCTTCATCTCCGTCGTGGCGAAGACGAATTCCATGAAGTAGATGGGCTCCGTCCTGCCGCGCAGGCGCGCGGCGAGCCGGTAGGTGCCGGGTTTTTTCATCAAGTCCCCGGGGACTTTGTAGCGGGCGGTGCGGCTGCCCAAAGGCGGAATGCTGCGCTTCTCCAGGCGCGCGTTGGGGGGATGGTTGAGAATCGAGGTCGGCGCGCCGCCGGGCCGGATGAACGGATCCTGGTCGAAGTCCAGATTGATCGGCAGATACATCTCCCGATCCGTTCCTTTCAGGTTGGTGGTGAGGAACTTGCTCTGCATGCTGAAGAGCTGGTTATCGTGCGGGAGCTTGAAATCGCCGACCTCGCGGGACTGGAGGTCGGCCAAGTCGCCATCCTTGTCGACGTAGCCGGATTCCCAGACGCGCTTGCCGTCGGGGTCGATGAGAACGACGTTGAGCCAGAGCTCAGGCTGGGCTCCCAGAGAGCCGGAAGGGAGGTTGTGACCCTTGTTCAGGTTCGAGAGCTTGTAGCTGAACTTGAACGTCTTGCCGACCGCGGGGCGGCCGTCGAAGAAAGGACCGTCGAGGCGGGAAGCGCCCTCCATGAGCTTCAAGCGCATCTGCTCCCGTTCTCTCCACCTGCCGAGATTCTCCTGAACGATCACCCAGGCCTTCTTGCGATCGGCGGGATTCTGCCACTCGGGCGGGAAGGACGTGGAGGCGGGAACGTTCGCTTCGAACGCTTCGCTCCCCCATTTGGCGCGCCAATCGAACTTCAGCCACTGTTGGGGGGTGAAGGGCGACTCTTCCCTCCTCAGCGGGAAGAGGCCCGGATGGCTGATGGGGTAGCCGGGTCCGACGAAGGTGTGGTCGGTCAGCGGCCGTTGGTCGTTGAAGTGCTTTCCCTCGGCGCAGTTGAACGTCCCGTCCGGGGCGACGGTCACCCCGTTGACGCATGCGGCCCATCCTGTTGCGAACCCTGCGTCCCTCCCCGGGTCCTTGCTCATGTGGCACTTCTGGCAGGTGATGCCCTCCTTGGCGGCGGGAGAGGCCCGATACTCCTCCCAGACCGTCTCGAGCTTGATGCCGGGATGGACCGCGACCTGGTGGCAGGCGGCGCAGAATTCCGACTTCACGATCAGGTCTGACTGGATGGCGGTCTGATGCATCCGGATCCATTTCTTGTCGCCTTCGGCGGGTCTGTCGGGCTCGTCGATGGTGACGAGGATCCCGTTTTCCCTCGCGTTGGTGATGACCTTGAGGCCGGTCAGGCTGTCAAAGGGTCCAAACACCGGCTCGTGGATCGTGCCCGGTGTGATCCGCCGCGCGGCGTTCGTCTTGCCGTAACCCTCCCCGACGCGGTGGCAGGTCACACAGGTGATGCCTTCGCGGGAGGCCGCGCTGCGGTCCCACCAGGCGATGGCGCGATTCTCGCCCAGGGCCGTACCGACGCTGGCGTGACAACGGACGCAGAAGTAGTTGACCGTCCCGCGCGAGATGTCGTTGATCCTCTGTTCGAACTTGTTGAACATCGGGGAGAGGTTGGCATAGGCGTGGGACGAGATGCTCCACTGCTTGTACTGGTTGGGGTGGCACTCGCCACAGACCTTGGCGGATGGATATTGCGAGTCGGCCAATGCCTTGGCATGCGGATTGTTCTCCGGGAGCGGTTTCGGGATCTCTTGTCCGCTCACGGACCCCAGCCCCACCAGCAGGAGGACGACGAAGACAGATCCGGCTTTACGCATAAAGACTGCTCCTCGTCTGGCCTGCGGCCGTCAGAAGGTCTTCAGGAATTCGATCAGCGCCCTCTTGTCGGCGTCGCTCAAGCCCGGCTCCTCCTTGAAGCGGTCGGTGCCGAAGTAGTGGCCGCGGTTGACCACGAAGTCCGGGCACTTGCTCAAGGCGAGCATCTGGCTGACCAGGCTCTTGCCCTTGAACTTCGCGTTCGTGAACACGGCGCGCGCCTGTTCGTCGGTGGCGTTGGCCGGCAAGGCCTTGATGGCCTGCTTGATCGTCCACAGGAGATCCAGGAACTCCTTGTCGTGCTCCAGTCTCTGGCCCAGCGTCTGGTTGTCGGGCCGGAGGTTGATGTTGCTCAGAAGGTTGATCGGCGTCCCGGTGGGGATCGGCCCCAGCTCGAGCGCCGCGGTCCCGACCACCGCCGGGGCCAGCTTTTTGACCAACGGCGCCAGATCCGGCGCAAAGGGCGGCAGATAGCCGACCGGCACACGGACATAGCTCGGCTCGCTGGTGCGGTCGATGAGGCTGGGGCCAGGGATCTTGCTGGCGAGGAGCGGGTCCGTCTCGCGCTTCTCCGGCCACAGCATTTTCTCGATGCCGTCCTGGAAAGCCTCCATCCGTCCCTTGACCGAAGGATCGCCGTTGAAGAGCCCCACCGTGTTGTTCAGCAGGTACGGAGCGGTCGACCACAGGCTGATCAGCGAGGCCGGCCGCGTGTAGCCGCGCCCGCCGGCCGGCATGGTGTACTGCCGCGGCTCGCCCGTGAACGGGTCGTAGACCGTGATCGTGCCCACCGAGGGCAGGCTCTTGTAGGACGACGAGGAGTAGTTGTCCCAGATGTTGCCGGCGATCGCATTGGTGGCGAGCGGGCTGCAGGCGTTCGTCTCCAGGAGCGTCACCGGGATGCGCGCCTCGGTCGACAGGTAGTTGTCCTTGAGGAAGTCGTCCTTCATGACGATCTCCCGCATCTGATTCTTGAATTCGGCGGTCTTGGTCGACTCCCAGTACTTGTTCCAGCAGTCGAGGTAGCCTGGACCGGCGCAGCCGCCGGGATCGAGCCCCGCCACCGACGAGGGGAGCTTGGACGAATGGCAGCGCGCGCAGCGCTCCGCGAAGATCTCCTTGCCGCGGGTGAGCGTCGCCTGGTCCGCGGTCAGGTAGGCCGCGCCGCCGGGAGCGTTCCGCAGCAGGTGCGGCGACGTGGTGGCCAGGAAGAAGTCGGCGACGTGCGGGGTCTGCGCCTCGGTGGCCTGCCAGAAGCTCGAATTCGCGCGCCCCACCTTGACCTCGATCGGCGAGATGGGCTTGCCGCCGGTCAGCGGATTGAAGTGCCGCAGCCACTCCTCGCTGAACAGCCCGATGTTGA
>Ga0075436_100001492_pt1 | contig 15960 bp, 16 predicted proteins | sample RhiMethybrSRZTD5_FD_75303 | JGI IMG/M metagenome (GOLD analysis project Ga0075436, IMG submission 75303) | Populus rhizosphere microbial communities from Tennessee, USA - Rhizosphere MetaG P. TD hybrid SRZTD5 | ecosystem: Host-associated > Plants > Roots > Rhizosphere > Soil | place: USA...
TTGTAGATGCCGTTGCCGATCGAGATGTTGCTGCGGATGAACGCCTCGCCCGTCCCGGCCCAGATGGTCGTCGGATCGGTCGGTGCAATCGCGAGCGCGCCGACGCTCTGCACGTCCTGCGCGTCGAACATCGCGTCCCAATGCGCGCCGTCGTCGACCGTCTTCCACACGCCGCCGGATGCGGCGCCGGCGTAATAGACGTTCGGATTGCCGGACACGCCGGCAATGGCGATCACGCGATTGCCCGCCGGACCGATGTAGCGGAACTTCAGCGCTTTCAGCGCGTCACCTGACGGCACCGACGGCGACTGCGCGACGAGAGACAGTGTGAGCGGCACAGCGAGCGCCGCCGCGACGAGAGCGCCGGCTGTGCCGGTGCGATGTATCATCGAGGCCATAGCCATCCGAATGTTCCTGCTGTGAGAAGCGCGTAGATCAATCCGTCGATCGTCGATTTGATCGTCGTCGTCCACGCGCGGCGGTACCAGATCGACATCTGCCACAACGCCGCCGAATAGCCGATGAACGCGATCGTGCCGGTGAACCTGAACACCTGGAGGTAATCGGTTCCGGGCGGCAGCGCGCGCGAGGCGATGTAGGCGGCGAAGAGTCCCATCACGACGAGATACACGAACCACATTCCGAGGTTGCGTCCCATCGACATCGGACCGGACGGCATCACCGTCATCATGACGACCGGACCTTTGGTCACCTTTGTCGCGAATTCAGGCGTTCGCAGTTCCTGGCGACTCGACGGCCGCGGCATGAAGTAGTCGCCCGGCGGGATCGCGAACGGCCGCAGCGCGTCCATCACACCTTCTTCGCGCGGCATTTTCGGATAGTCGCCCTTGTGCCAGGGTGACGTCATGTGAATGACGGAGCTCGCGACGAACACGATGACGGACGAGACGAGGATGGGAAGCCACAGCGCAGCGAGACTCGTCACACCGACCTCCTTGACCTGTAGCGCGAGCCTTTCAGGCGAGCGAACCGAGCGCGCGGATGGTAACACGACGCAACCGCACGGCGTTCACGCTCGCCTGAAAGGCTCGCGCTACACAGAGGTCACCGGCCGAGATATGCCAGGAGTCCCGTCGTGAGCCATGGCACGTACGTGATGACCAGGACGCCGAGCCCCAGGATGGCCATCATCGGCAGCGCCGCCGCGCACACTTCGAGAACCGGCCGCTTGAAGCGATACGACGCGAGGAAAATATTCAGGCCGACGAGCGGCGTCAGGAATCCGAGCTCGAGGTTCGCGATGAAGATGATCCCGAGATGCACCGGATGGATGCCGAACGCGGCGCCGAGCGGCACGATGAGCGGCACGACGACGACGATGGCCGCGAAGATTTCCATCAGCCATCCGACCGCGAGCAGAAACAGATTCAGGACGAGCAGGAACGTGAGACGCGATCGGATGTGGCTGCGCGACCAGTCGAGCAGCTTCGCCGGAACCTGCGCGCCGACCAGATAGTTCGTCAGTCCGACGGCGACGCCGAGGATGATCATCACGCCGCCGATGACGGTGACGCACTCGGTGAATGCGCGCAGCACGTCGCGGCGCAGCGAGAGATCGCGGTGGATGAACGCCTGCACGACGAGCGCATACACCGCGGTCAATGCGGACGCTTCGACTGCCGTCGCGAGACCGCTGAACATCGCCACCAGCACGAGCGCCGGCATCGCGAGCTCCCACTTCGCCGCCCACAGCGACGCGAACGCTTCGTGCGTGCTGAACGCATACCGTCCCGCGCGCGACACGATGCCTTCGCGGATGCCCCACGCCGCCACCATGCCGGTCAGCAGGATGCCGGGCAGAATGCCGCCGATGAAGATGTCCTCGATCGGAATCTGCGCCACGACGGCGTAGAGGATGAGCGGCAGCGCCGGCGGCAGCAGCAGCCCGAGCGATCCGGATGCTGTGAGCAGTCCGAGCGCGAACCGATCGCGATAGCCGTCGCGCAGCAGCGCCGGAAACAGCACGCCGCCGAGCGCGAGGATCGTGACGCCCGATCCGCCGGTGAACACGGTGAAGAACGAGCACAACACCGCGCAGACGACGGCCGTGCCGCCCGGAATCCACCCGAACCACGCGCGAAACACGCGCAGCAGACGCTCCGATGCGCGTCCTTCGGCCAGCAGGAATCCTGCGAGCGTGAACAGCGGGATCGCCGGGAGTGTTGGAGAGACGCTGAGCGAATAGGTTTCAATCAGAATCGTTGCCGGCGTCACGCCGTCGCGCATGAACAGAAACGCCGCGGTGCCGCCGAGGATCGCGAACAGCGGTGTGCCGACGATCGCCGCCGCAACGATCACGAGCATCCCCGGCCAGAGGCTGTGCCCTTCGATGAGCGACGGCACGCGAAGGAAGAGGATGCCTGCGAGAATCCCGATCGACGCGAGCGCGCGATCGAGCCAGATTGAAGGCCCGTGGTCGCGCGCCGTGTCCGTCGTCGCTCGCGTGACCTCCGGAACGAAGGCGGAAGGCTTCGGCGAAGTCGCACCTGTGCCCCAGGGCTCCGCACCTGCGCCGCGCCAGACCAGCCGCACGGCGATCAGCGCGAACCCGACCGGCAACACGAGCTGCGCGATCCACGTGGGGATGCCCGCGCCAATCGTCGTCCCCGCCTCCCGTTCGATCGACGCCATCTGCCATCCGCCCCACGCGAGCACGACTGCGGCGCATGCGCCGAACGCCGCGGCGAGGATGGTCGATCCGCGGCGGAGCGATTCGGGGACGAACGTACCGGTGGCCAGCGCGAGCAGCTTGCCGTCGCGCGCGGCGATGGCCGCGCCGAGGAAGCCGACCCACAACGTGAGATGTTGAACGATCGGTCCCGATGCGGGGATGCCGCGGCCGAACGCGCGGCGAAAGACGATCTCGCAGAGCGGCAGCAGCACCATGACGAGGAGCGCGAGCGAAGCGAACGCGTCCTCGAACACCACGCCGGGCCGCCGCCGCCCCGGCGTCGTCGCTGGCGGTGAGTCGTCAGTCAGCAGTAGTGGCGTCTCCACGGTCGCCGATCGGACTGATGACTACTTCGTCTTGTTCTTGCGGAACTCGTCGCGGGCTTTGACTGCGAGATCGAAGATGTCGGACGGCACCATTTCGCCGCGCATCGTCTTCGCGAGCTCATCGAGCTGCGTGCGCCACTCGGGGCCCGTCGCCTTCGTGACCGTCAGTCCCTGTTTCATCATCGCGGCCACCGCGTCGGCATCCTGCTTCGGCACGTCGGCCTGCAGCCGCTTCTCGACGGCGACCGCGGCGGTGACGAGCTTCGGCTTGTCGGCGTCGGGGATCGCGGCCCACGCCTTCTTCGTGATGACGTTCGCCCCGATGATCGGCGCGAGCCCGATGTCGAGCATGTACGGCGTCTGCCGGTACCACTGAAACAGCATCGCGGCGAGCGGCGGCGTCGGAAGCCCTTCGATCATGCCGGTCGTCAATCCGGTCATGATGTCCGTCATCGCCATGGCGCGCGGCTCGAAGCCGTTCGCCTTGAACCACTGCACCATTCGATCGTTGCCCGCGGACGTGTACAGCTTGATCTTCTTCAGATCGTCAACCGTCTGCACCGGCTTCTTGGTGAACACCTGCGTCCATCCGCCGGTGCCCCAGTTGAGCAGGATGAACCCTTTCGGTTCGATCTTTTTCTTGATCGCGGGCGTGAGCTTCTCGGTGACGTAGTTCAGCTCGTCGTACGACTCGAAGAAGAACGGAATGTCGAACACGTTGAACGAGGAGTCGATGGTGCCGAGGCCGACGGCGGTGAACGCCGCCGCCTGCAGCGCGTCGAGCCGCATCTTGCGCAGCACGGTCGGCTCGTCGCCCTGGGATCCGCCGCCGTAGACCGTGACGACGACTTTTCCGCCGGTCGCCTCCTTCCACTCCTCGCCCATCTGCTTCAGGCTCTTGTCCCACACAGAGCCTTCGGGAACGACGGTCGCGAGCTTGATTGCGGTCTGTGCGATCGGCGCACTCGACAGCGCGACGACGCACGCCGCGAGTGCGGCTACTGCTTGCGCTTGGCGGACCATGCCATCTGTCCCATGCCGGTCACCTCGGCCTTGCCGTTGACGATCGAATCGCCGTCGACGTCGCCGGTGAGCGACACGTCGACATCTCCCTGCGGCGTCTTCGCGATCATCGTCAGTTTCAGCGCGTGACCGTCGAGCGTGCCCGAGACCGGCGCTTCACCCAAATGACTGCCGAACGTGCCCGACAGCGTGCCGCCGTCCTGCGCGAGCCTCGCCGTCGCCGGAAACTCGCCGCCGGGCGTGACGAAGGTCACGATCCATATCCCCGCGGCGTTCGAGGGCGTGCCGCCGTTTGCAGGCGGCGCGGTCGTCGCCGCCGGAGTAATGGGGCTCGTTTCGTTCGGCGTTGTCGCCGCAGCATCGGTTGCAGCGGGTGCAGGTTTCGCGGTGAACTCGCCTTCGCCGAGGCCGCCGAAATTCGCGGTGCCGGCGATCGACGCGCCGCTCACCTTGCCAGTGAGCGTGATGTCGATCGGGTTGCCTTGCACGTTGAGTGTGAACGCGAGCTTCAGATCGTCGCCGACCAGCGTCCCGCTGACCGGTAGTTCGCCCGCCTGCGACTTGAACTTACCGGTCACTTTCTCCCCATCCTGTTTGAGGGAAAGCGGCGTGGTGCGCGGACCCATCGGTGAGTTCACCGTGAGCTGCCAGTCGCCGGTGATGTCGGTTTGCGCGTATGCAGGCGCGGCGATGAAGGCCGCAGCTGCGACGAGCAGCGGCAGCAGACACGATTGTGCACGAGTCATGATGTCGGCTCCTGCGATGGACACACGCGGTCGTGTGAACGGAAAGATCGAATCTTACTACGGGTTGCGGCTGACGCGGCGCGCCTCGAGGGAGCCCTCGCCGACGTTGCCAAGCCGCGCGACGCCGGTAATGAATTCGCCCGTGACCGTGCCCTTCATCGTGATCTGCATCGGCTTGCCCTGCTCCGGGACGGTCCACACCACCGTGATTTGATCGCCGTCAATCGTCCCCTTCAGTTCGAACTCCCCGTCTTCGTTGACGACGTGGCCGGTCAGCTTGGAGTCGGCCTGGTTGATCGTCATGTTGACGCCGACCTCGCCCTGAGACGCCGTGACGAATTCCACGCGCCAGTTGCCGGCAACATCGGCGGGCGGGATGACGACGGTCAGCGCGAACAGCAGTGCCGAAAGCATGACGACAGTTTACTTCCGGCCCGCCAGGGCCGCCCGCTCAAAAACGGTGTTCAGCGCGCGCTGTCGAACGAAGCTGCGTGCGCGCGCGAACGCCGTGCCGCGTCGCGACATCAGGCGCCCGACCAGCAGCGCGGGCTCGACGAGATCGATGGCTCCGTTGACGTCGCAGATGCCGGCGAGCTCATGATGCATCGCCTCGGCTGCGTCCGCGCTCGCGCGCGCATGACGCACGAGCGTTGTCGCGAAGTAATCGGCGTCGCGGGCAATCCACGGGCCGGTGACGTCGCGCGCCGATGGAGTGATGCGATAACGTTCGAGATATTCGAGCGAGCCGCCGACGCGCAGCGCGAGCTCGTGCGCCAGCGTTTTGAAGCGCCACGATTCGCCGCGGCGCGCGCGGCCGGACATCATCGCGTCGCTCCAGTACAGGCGGCCCTGGCCTGCGACGTCGATCGCGAACCGCTGATCGAGATCCGCATCGGCGAACGGAATGATGGGATCCCACTGGCAATGCAGCTCGCCATCGTCCTCGACAACGTACTCGTGGCGGACGACCGCAGTGTCGAGTTCGCCGCCCGCCTGCGGATGGATCTGCATTGCGGACTGCGATGTCAGGACGACGCGCGCGCCCGATCCGACGCGAACGGTCTGATGAAAGCAGTCGCCGCCGAAAATCCCGGGACCGGAACAGACGACGATCACATACAGCGCGTCGTCCAGCGCGAACGGCCGTCCGATGCGGAACGGCGGCTCGACGTACGCATGGGCGACGACGGTACGCCCGCCGCGCCGCTCGAACGAGAGATCGAGCCGCGCATGACGTCCGATTGCGGCAGTTGGCCGGTGATCGCGGCCCTGAAAGGGCCGCGCCACATCTACTGCATGTGGGGCGGCTTGTACATGTGGGGCGGCCCTTTCAGGGTCGCCGAACATTGGTGGCTTTAGGGCGGCCCTTCCAGGGCCGCCTACGATTCGTACAGCAGCTCGTGTTGAATCCACGCGATCACGTCCGGCAATCCATCGCCGCTCTTGAGGTTGGTGAAGACGAACGGCCGCGCCCCTCGCATCGTTTTCGAATCGCGCGCCATCACGTCGAGGCTCGCGCCGACGTGCGGCGCGAGATCGATCTTGTTGATTACGAGAAGATCGGATCGCGTCACGCCGGGTCCGCCTTTGCGCGGGATCTTGTCGCCGCCCGACACGTCGATGACGTAGATGGAGGCATCGACGAGCTCGGGACTGAAGCTCGCCGCGAGATTGTCGCCGCCGCTCTCGAGAAAGACGATGTCGAGCGACGGATGGCGCGTGGTCAGCTCGTCGAGCGCGTCGAAGTTCATCGACGCGTCTTCCCGAATGGCCGTATGCGGGCAGCCGCCGGTCTGCACGCCGATGATCCGATCCGCCGACAACGCCTCGCTGCGCACGAGGAACTCCATGTCCTCGCGCGTGAAGATGTCGTTGGTGATCACGCCGAGGCGGTACCGGTCGCGCATCGACTTGCACAGCGCGTCGACGAGCGCCGTCTTGCCGGAACCGACCGGTCCGCCGATCCCGATCCGCAGTGGCCCCTGTCTCATGATCGAAACAATCGTGAACGAACGTACTGATGCGTCATGGCGGCGACGTCCATCGCCGGCGTGTAGCTTTCAGCCGCGGCATCGCGGAGAGCGATGTCGTCCACGACCGCCGGCAGCCGGTCGAGCGTACGCGCCAGCAGCACGTGCGCGTCGGTTTGTCCGAGCGGCATCAATCGCATCGCCGCTGAAATCGTCGCCGCAAAGCGCGTGTACCCGAACGCTTCGACCGACGCGCGCCGGTCGATGCCGGCCGACGCGCAGGCTGCCGCGAACGCAACCGGAAGCGCCGGAGCGAGGACGTTCGAATGCGCCAGCGTCAGCAGGTGCTCGAGGCGCGGATCCGGATGAAGCGTCTGCCACATCGTCGTCAGCCGCAATCCCATCGCGCGCGTCGAGCGGCGCGCGGCCGCGGCGGGACGCAGCGCGACGATCTCGTCGTCGAGCGTCGCGAGCGCGTCCCATTCGCGCTCCTCGAATGCGCGCCACGCGCGCCAGACCGTCGGCCCCTCCGCGCGGGCGAAAGTGTCGGCAACGAGCGCATCGATCCAGCACCGCAGGTCGAAGGCCGCGCCGCACGCGGACACCGCTGCCAGCGCCGCCTCGAGGCCGTCGGAGTACGCGAATCCGCCGAGCGGAAACGCGCTGTCGCACAAATGGAGAAGCTGCAGCAGCACTCAGAGCTCTTTGATTGAGATGCTGCGGAACTGCACGAGGCTGGGCGGCCCGACCCACGTTCCGTTTTTCTTCTCACCGTGATGCTGGAGCGCGATCGGTCCGCGCGGCGCCACGCCCGGCAGCTGCGCGCCCGTGATGACTTCCTCGCCGTTCAGCACGACCGTCAGTCGATCGCCTCGCATCGTGATCTCGAACGAGTTCCACGCGCCGATGTCGCGATCGGCATTGCGCTTCGGCGTGACGCCGGCGCGCACCGCGGCCGGCATCGCCGCGTCCGTGCGGTAGCCGTACACTTCTCCCGATCCGATCGGCCAGCACCAGATGTTCACCTGCGCCTTGCTGTTGCCGCGAAGGTAGATGCCGGAATCGGAATCCGGCACCGAGATGTGGATCTCCCGGCCGCTCGCGTCTTTCTTGTGCGTGCCGTCGAAGCGGACGATCGGCACGGCCGTGTTGATGTAAGGCGTGCTTTTGATGCGCCAGTCGGCCTTCAGCGTGAAGTCGGCGAATTCGCGTTCGCTCCAGAGGCTCTTGTCGCCGGAGGCCTCGCTTTCGGCGTCGTAGTCGATGACACCGTCGACGACGCGCCAGTGGCCGTTGTCGCCGGCTGGAATCTTCCAGCCCGCAAGATCGCGTCCGTTGAACAGCGGGACGAAGTCGGCCGCTGCGATGCCCGGATCGATCGTGCCGGACGATGCGCTTGTGGCGCGCGCGGCGTTCGAGGCGGCGATTGCCGCCGCAACGACCATCGTCGCGAGTGCAATGTGCTTTGCCTTCATAGCGGCACGTAGTTTAGGCTAGCCGCTTTCCGATGGCTATCAGCAAGCGAACCCTCGGCGTCGCGGTATGCGGCTCCGGCTGGTGCGCGTCGCAGCACATCGCGGCGTTTCAGCGCAACCCGCACACGGCGATCACCTGGATCTGCGGACGAGATGTGGAGCGCACGCACGCGAGCCTCGCGAAAGCGGGGCTGACCGTTCCGGACGCGCGCGTCACCGCCGACTACGACGACGTCCTTGCCGCACCGGACGTCGACATCGTCGCGATTGCGACGCCGAATCATCTGCACGCCGATCAGGCGGTCGCCGCGGCGCGCGCCCGCAAGCATCTCGTCCTCGAGAAGCCGACCGGCCTCGACGTCGCCGAGCTCGTGCGCATCCGCGATGCCGTTCGAAGCGCCAAGGTGCGGACCGTCGTCTCGTTCGTCCTGCGATACAACGCGTTTTTGAAATTCGCGCGGTGGCTGCGTGAAGACGGATGGCTCGGCCGCATCCGCTTCGCGCGCACGCAGTATTTGTCCCGCGTCACCGACTGGTACGGCGGATGGTCGTGGGTGCGGACGCGCGTAAGCGGACGCAGTCACCTGCTCGCCGCCGGCTGCCATGCGGTCGACGCGCTGCGCTGGTGTTCGGGCCTCGAGCCACGCGAGGTCAGCGCGCTTCACACGCATTTCACCGACGGCTACGAGTGGCCGACGTCGATCGTCGCGAACATCAAGTTCGACGGATCGGCGCTCGGGCACGTCACGAGCTCCACAGACTTCATGCTGCCCTATACCTTTCTCGTGGAGCTGATGGGCGATCGGGCGACCCTTCGGCAGGACCTTCTGCAGTGGCTCGACACACCGATTGATTTCGACGCGCTCGTCAACGCGAACCCGTTTTCCGACGTGCGGCTGGAGCGGACGATGGCCAGCGGCCATCCGGCCATCCGCATCCACTGCGCCATGCCGGACTCCGGCGACGTCACCCATCATCCGTTTCAGGCCGAAATCGACGAGCTGGTTGCCTGCGTGCTCGAAGAGCGCGCGACGACTGTCGATGTGTTCGATGCGCAGAAAACGATGGAAGTCTGCCTTGCGGCCGACCGGTCGGCGCAGCTTGACGGCCGCCCCGTTGCGCTGCCTTTGATCCCCGAAACGGAGTAAAAATACCGCAACGAAGAGGGCTGCTATGAAACAACGACGCTCGCGGCGTGACTTTCTCAAGGCGGTTGCGGCGACGACGGCGGTTCCCACCGTGCTGCGCGCGCAGACGACTGCGGCGCAAACCACCGCGCCAAACGATCGCCTCCGCGTCGCGGCGTTCGGACTCGGCATTCGCGGACAGCAGGACGTTCGAGCGGCGCTGCGCACGCCGGGCGTCGAGCTCGCCGCGGTCGCCGACGTCTACGACGGTCGCCTCACGCTCGCGAAGGAACTGTGGGGCGATCACGTGCTCACCACGCGCGATTATCGCGAGGTGCTCGCGCGCCGGGACATCGACGCCGTGATCATCGCGACGCCGGATCACTGGCACACGCAGATGGCGCTCGACGCGATGAACGCCGGCAAAGACGTCTACGTCGAGAAACCGATGGTGCAGACGCTCGAGGAAGGACCGCGTCTCATCGAAGCGTCGCGCAAGACGGGACGCATCCTGCAGGTCGGCAGTCAGCGCACCAGTTCGATCGTCTACGCGAAAGCGAGAGAGCTGTTCCGCAGCGGCGCAATCGGCGAGCTGAATCTCGTCGAAGCGTGGATCAACCGCAACTCACCGACCGGTGCGTGGCAGTATTCGATCCCGCCGGACGCGTCGCCGCAGACGATCGACTGGGATCGGTTCATCGGTCATGCGCCGAAGCACCCGTTCGAGCCGGTGCGGTTGTTCCGCTGGCGCAACTATCGCGACTACGGCACCGGCATCCCCGGCGATCTGTTCGTGCATCTGTTCACCGGCATCCATTTCGTCCTTGATGCTGCCGGTCCGACGCGCGCAATCGCGAGCGGCGGACTGCGCTACTGGAACGACGGCCGCGACGTCCCCGACGTGATGCTCGCGATGTACGACTATCCGAAAACACAGACGCATCCGGCGTTCACGTTGTCGCTGAAGGTGAACTTCGCCGAGGGCGCGGGCGACAATCAGGCGTTCCGCTTCATCGGACCAGACGGCGTCATCACGATAGCCGAGAGCGCCGTCACGCTCTCGCGACGCCAGCCGCCGAAAGAACCGGGCGAGACGAGCGACACGTTTGCGAAAGCCACGCAGCAGGCGTTCCTGAATGAATACCACGCGAAGTACGGGGACCGTCCCGAGCTCCGCACGCGCGGCGACGAGGTGTACGCGGCGCCGCCGCGCTACAGCGCGGACGAGGATCACTTCCGCAACTTCTTCGACGCCGTGCGCACGCGGCATCCGGTCGTCGAAGACGCCGTGTTCGGCCTGCGCGCGGCCGGGCCGGCGCTGCTGGCGAACCACAGCTACTTCGAGAACCGGCCGATTGGATGGGACGCCGAGAAGATGACGCGCACGCACATCGAGTCGCATCAATGAGCGCACAGCGGATTGGCGCGACGTTCATCGGCGTTGCCGCGATTGTCGTGTGCGGCTCGCCGCCGATGCTTCACGCGAAGGCGGAAAGGCTCGCCCTCCACGTCGCTCGCATCGCGAGGCTTTCAGCCGAGCGTTACGCCCGCTCGCCTGAAAGGCTCGCGCTACAGGAGAAACGGACGGCGAATACGGTGACACCGGAAGAGAAAGCTGACGGCTGGCGGCTGCTGTTCGACGGTGCGACGACGAACGGCTGGCGCGGGTATCGGCGCGAGACCATTCCCGATGGATGGAAAGCCGTCGACGGCGCATTGACGCGCATCGGCGCCGGCGGCGACATCGTCACCGTCGACGAGTTCGACGATTTCGAGCTGACGCTGCAGTGGAGGGTGGCAGCCAACGGCAACAGCGGCGTCTTCTATCGCGTCGCCGAGCTCGATGACGTGATGTGGCACAACGCGCCCGAGTACCAGATCATCGACAACGGATACAGCGAGCCGCTGAAGCCGGCGCAGCACGCGGGCGCGAACTACGATCTCGATCCGCCGTCCCGCGATGCCACACGGCCGATCGGCACGTGGAACGACACGCGCCTGGTCGTCAACGGTCCGCACGTCGAGCACTGGCTGAACGGCGTCAAGGTGGTCGAGTACGAGCTGTGGACCGACGCGTGGCAGCGCCGCGTGGCGGCCAGCAAGTTCAAGGATTTCGCCGGCTACGGCCGCGCGCGCCGCGGCCACATCGGACTCCAGGATCACGGCGACCGCGTCGCCTTTCGTGATATCAAGCTTCGACAGATCAGACACTAGCGAGGTTGCATTTGGGCGTCGCGAGGCGATCTAATCTCGCTCGTCCTGAGCTCAGTCGAAGGACGAGCCGTCTGCTCGTGGTTCGACAAGTGCATCCTGAGCGAGCCGCTCATGGTTCGACAAGCTCACCATGAGCGGCGAATCGAAGGGCTCACCACGAGCGTGGGTAACTAGGACCTTGTGCAAAACGTGATAGCGAGGTGCCCGCCGTCGTTCACGATTAGCCGCAGGACGTTTCCCTGCAGGAGGACTCGCAATGCGGTCGTTTCTGCTGTCCCTCGCGGGCGTCGTCGCGCTGGGTGTGCTCCCGTGTTCGCAGGCTGCGTGCGCGGGCGACAACGAAGTCGCGCAGGCGGCCGATGCGCCAATCGGCATCCAGACCGGTCAGATGTTCGTCACACTCGAGAACCGGACCGGCGGTCCGCTCGTCGATCTGCTGATTACGATTCAGACGGCCGGCGCGCCGTTCACGAATCGCATATGGCGCCTCGAGGCCTCCGAGAAACGCGACGTGTCGTTCAGCAACTTCTCGAGCCGCGACGGCACGACGTTCAATCTGCGGCTCGCGCGGCCGAAACTGGTCCGCGTCACCGCCAACGATCTGTCACAGAAGAAATACGAGGCGCAGGCGCCCTGGAAGTAGCGGTGCGCGTCAGCCCGGCATCGCGGCAAACGTGTTCTCGATGTTCTCCAGGACGGCGAGCGTCGATCGCACGGCGGCCGTGAGGTAGCGCTCGCCGATTTGCGGCGTCGACTTGCGCGCGTCGCCCCACGTGCCCGACCGCGTCGCGCGAAAGACGGAGCCCGGTGAGCTGAAGAAGAACGCCGTGTGCACCGGCGGCACGTTCACCGTGAAATCGGGGAACGGCGGAAACTCGGCGTTCGCGTGCTCGAGATCGACGAGGTCGGGATTGATCGCGAGGATCGCCGACGTCTCCGCGGCGTTCGCGTGAAGACCGTTCTTCAGCCCCGAAAACTCGGCGACTTCCTCTGCCGTGAGTCCGTCCCAGTAGTTGACCGGGAACGCCTTGACGCCCTTCGGCATGCGATCGGCGGCGTCGGCGCACGCGTACGCGATCGCATAGGTGTTGTCGTAATGGCCGTTGAGGAACACGATCCGCGTGAATCCCATCGCAGCGAACGACGCGCAGAGATCGGCGACGAGCGCGAGGAAGGTCGGCACGCGGATGTGCACGAGGCCCGTGAACCCGACGTGCGGGTACGACAGCGCGTAGCTGATCGGCGGCGCGACGACGGCGCCGATTTGCGGCGCGGCGCGGCGCGCCACTTCCTGCGGGATGAGGACGTCGGTCGCGAGCGGACCGTGCGGGCCGTGCTGCTCGGTCGATCCGGTCGGAATGATGACCGTGTGATGCCGCTGGAGAAACGCTTCGACCTCGCGGTTCGTCATCTCGCCGAGGAATACCGTCGCCGGCTTCATGTCACGTCCCTGGCTTCTGCCCGGCGAGAAATCGATCGACGCGGGCGGCAACATCCTTCAAATACGCGGCGTCGCCCTCCGGGAGCTCCGTGGTCATGTAGCCGCGATAGCCGATGTCGGAGAACGCCTTCCGCACCTCGACCCAGTCGATGTCCCCTTCGCCGAGATTGCGCCACGCGAATCGGCCGCCGGGACGATCGAGCTGGAAATCTTTCAGGTGCACCTTCGCGATCCGCGCGCCGAGCGTCCGGATCCAGTCCTGCGGGAACGCGTAGAACACGACGTTGCCGACGTCGAAGTACGCCTTCGCCCACGGCGAGTCGAGCTCGTCGACGTACCTGGCGAACTCCAGCGGGCTGAGGAGGAACTTGTTCCACACTTCCTCGATGGCGACGATCACTTTCAGGTCGCGCGCCATCGGCAGGAGGCGTTCCCGGATGACCTGCTGCGACCTGCGCCACGCGTCCTGATACGAGGTCGTCGCATCGACGACGGCGGGCACGAGCAGAACGGCATCCGCGCCCCACAATGCCGCGTTGCGCAGCGACGTCTCCATGCCGGCGACGCTTTTCTGAACGACGCTCGCGTCTGCGCTCGACAGCGGGAAGCGCCAGTGATCCATGTTCATCACCGAATGGATGCGCATTCCCGATGTCTTCGATGCATCGCGCGCTTCGGCGGCTTCCTCGTCCCGCATCACGGTCTGCATCTCGACGGCCTCGAAGCCGGCGTCGCGCGCGATCGCGAAACGCTCGGCGTACGACGCGCTCTTCGGAAGCATCGAGATGAGGACCGCCTTGTGCGGTCCATCGCGGCCCTGAAGAGGCCGCGCGACGGAGTCGTCGTCCAGGCGCCGCGCCACGGCGCCGGACTCATCGAGACGGTGTGACGCGGGGCTTTCAGCCCCGCGTTCGCGGCTCTGAAGTCGCAGCGACGAGATGAGCGGCGCCGCGCCGAGCGTGTGCAGGAACGTGCGGCGATCCATCACACGTCGCCGGCGCGCAGCCGTTCTTTCAGGAAATCGGTCGTCCGCCACGCCATCGCGAGGATCGACCAGGTGGTGTTCTGCGTGCCGCCGCTGACGAACGGCGCCGCGTCCGCGATGTACACGTTCTTCACGTCGTGCAGCCTGCAGAATTTATCCGTCACCGACGTCTTCGGATCGTCGCCCATGCGCGCGGTGCCGATCTCGTGAATCGACCAGCCCGGCGGGAGCGGCTCGCGTTCGATCTTGATGTCTTCCGCGTGCGCCTCGTGCAGCATCTCCTCGATCGAGTCGGCCATGTCCTTCGCCATCTTCAGCTCGTTGTCGCCGAACCTGTAGTCGAAGCGCAGCACCGGAATGCCCCACGCGTCTCTCACGTCGGGATCGAGCATCACGCGGTTTTCCTTGCGCGGCAACACTTCGCCGAATCCGCCGAAGCTGATGATCGCGGGATAGTACTTGCGCACGTTCGATTTGAACGCTTTCCCGTATCCGGGAATCTCGTGCGCCATGCCCGGATATTCTCCGCAACCGCCGCCGCCCTGGAAGTGATAGCCGCGGATGAAATCGGGATGTTTGTCGGTGATGTTGCGGAATCGCGGAATGTACGGCGACACCGGTCGTCCATCGTCGAGCGTCGTCTCGGTCCCGATGCGCACCGGCATGTACCCGCTGCCGCGGATGCCCATGATGTGCTCGCTCAGGTGACAGCCGAGCAGCCCCGATGAATTGCCAAGCCCGTTGGGATGCGCCGCCGATTTCGAGTTCAGCAGGATGCGCGTCGTGTCCAGCGTGCCGGCGCCGAGCACGACGATCGGCGCCTTGAAATCCATCACCTCGCGCGTATTGGCGTCGATGACGCGCACGCCGATCGCGCGGTTCGACTCCTTCCCGACGAGCACTTCCGAGACGATCGAGTACGGCCGGATCGTCAGGTTGCCGCTGTCGCGCGCCGGATACACGAGCGCGGTCGGCGAATGAAACGCCGCGCCGATGTTGCAGCCGCGTCCGCAGCGTCCGCGGCCCGCGCATCGCGCGCGGTACTTCGTATTCAACACGCCCTCGGTCGTTACGCCTGCGCGTCCCGGAATGTAGTGACGGCCCATCTTCGCGATCGCGCGCTTGAACGCCACCTCCACGCAATTCAGCTTCGACGATCGCTGGAACACGCCGTCGGGCACCTGGAGCAACCCTTCCTTCGTCCCCGCGCACCCGAGCAGCACGTCCACCTTGTCGTAGTACGGCTTCACGTCGTCGTACGAGATAGGCCAGTCGACGTCGAATCCGTCGCGGCTCGCAGCGTTGAACTGCAGCGGACCGTACCGCAGCGCGCCGCGTCCCCAGAAGTTCGTCTTGCCGCCGAGCACGCGCGCGCGCACCCATGCGTACGGCGTTCCGGTGGTCGGATGCTGCCGCTCGTCGACGACCCAGTTGCGCGTGAACGAATTGCCGGCGTACGACAGCACCTTCTGCGATTTCTCGTACAGCCGGTTCGCGCCGTACGGCCGATCGACGAAGTTGTATTCGGCGACGGCGATCGGACGTTCGCCGGGCGGCAGCCGATGGCGCCGCATCGACGCGTACGGCCATTCCATCGTCCGATACTCCGTCCGCTCGTCGATCATGCGGCCCGCGTCGAGCATCAGCACTTTCACGCCCGCCATCGCGAGCTGAAAGCTCGCCATGCCGCCGGCCGCACCGCTGCCGACGACGATGACGTCCCAGCGGTCGCTCGCGGGCGTCGTCTGGTCGGCGAGCCGTTTCGATTCGTTCAGCGCCCGCGTGAGGTTCACGTCGAGCGTCGCGTCAGTCTGCATATGGTGTCCTTCGGTGAAGGAGTCTCCGTAGGCGACTAATCCCTGATCCCTGATCCCTGATCCCTGATCCCTGATCCCTGATCCCTGATCCCCAATCCCTATTCACGACGTGTGCTTCTGGCCGCAGTGCGGGCAGTCCTTGCC
>Ga0075436_100001496_pt1 | contig 15936 bp, 13 predicted proteins | sample RhiMethybrSRZTD5_FD_75303 | JGI IMG/M metagenome (GOLD analysis project Ga0075436, IMG submission 75303) | Populus rhizosphere microbial communities from Tennessee, USA - Rhizosphere MetaG P. TD hybrid SRZTD5 | ecosystem: Host-associated > Plants > Roots > Rhizosphere > Soil | place: USA...
ATCCGGCGACGGCGTGGAGCTCGCGGTAGCCAAGTCGCGCGGCTGGACCGTCGAGGGATACGACGTGGACGAGGCGACCACCCAGCGCGTCGCGCAGCACGTCGGCGCACGGATTTACACGGGCGATCTGTTCGCATTGCCGCTCGAGTGCGGCGCGTACGACTGTGTGTACCTCGACCAGGTGCTGGAGCACCCCAAGCAGCCCGCGCGCTACCTCGAGCTCGCGCGGCGACTGCTCAGGCCGGGCGGCATTCTCTATCTGGGCGTGCCGAACATCGAGTCGCTGTCGTCGCGGGGCAAGTACGTGTTAGGCAAGCTCGGCCTGAGCCGGCGGCGCGGGCGGTTCTACGACACGTTCCACCATCTGTTCTATTACGCGCCGGCCACGCTGCCGCGGTTGCTGGAGCAGCGGTTCGGGTTTCGTGTCCTGACAGTGTTAGGCGACCCCAAGCCGCGGTCGCATCCGACGGTCGCGACGCGTTTGTGGGACCGGACGATGCGGCACGCGCCGTGGTTCGACTCGACGTTCGTGATCCTCGCGCGGCCGGCCTGAGCCTGGTCAGCGGCCGGATGCGTACGCCGCGCGCCAGCGGTCGACGGCGTCGAGCACATCGCGCACCGAGATGCGCGGCATGCGCCCCGGGCGGCGATCGGTGCAGACGGCGCCGTCGCGCGTGGTCTCGCCGTACGCGCTCACGATGAGGTCCTGGAATCGGCGATACGGACCGTAGCGCAGCGGATTGGTGTACCCGATGAGGCTCACCACCGGCCTGCCTAACGCAACGGCCATGTGCAGCGGACCGGTGTCGAGCGAGATGACGAGCGCCGACGCGTCCAACATGGCCGTTAGGCGTGGCAGGCCGCTGTCGAGGGCCGACACCGTGTGGGGCGCACCGGCGAGGATCGCGCGCTCCACCGCCACCTCGCGCGCCGTGCGCGCGCCGACGATCACGGGGGCGAGCCCGTACCGGTCGTACAGGATGCGCGCGAGCTCCGCCCAACGATCGGCGAGCCAGTCCTTCTCAGGACGGCTCGAACCGATCACGAGCGACACGATCGGCCGGTCGAAGCGCGAGGCGAACCCGCGCTGCCACTCGCGCTCGGCGTCGCGCGGACCCAGGCGCCATTCGATGGGCTCGGCCGGAACATTCAGCGCGGCCAGGAACTCCAGGTATTCATCTTGAACGTGCCGTCGCGGGTTTGGCGACAGGTGGGCGTTCGTGAACAGCCAGTTGAGGTCGCGCGCACGAGCGCGATCGAAGCCCAGGCGGATCGGAGCGCGCGAGAACGCCGTGAGCACGCCGGCTTTGATGTAGTCCTGGAGCGCCAGGGCCACGTCGAATTCTCGCGCGTGCAGGGCGCGGCGTGCGTCGAGAAAGCCGCGCCAGCCGCGCGAGCGCTCGACGACGATGATGTCGTCGACCGATGGATGGCCGCGTACCAGCGTTGCCGGCCCCGGCTGCAACAACCACGTGATGTGGCGCGTTGGATCGTCGCGCTTGAGTGCGTTGACCACCGGCAGCGTATGCACGACGTCGCCGACGGCACTCAACAACACGATGCACACGCGCTGCAGGCGGTGCGGTGTCGTGGATTCGAGTTGGGCGAGGTCGGGCGCGCGTGTCATCGGCAGGCAAGGAAATGTTATATTGCCCACCGTCTCGGGCAACGTGAATGGCGCCTCGACCACCACAGCGGGTTCTCCTGATCCAGCTTCGCCGACTGGGCGATGTCGTGCTGTCGACTGCGTTACTCGAGGATTTGCGGCGCGCGTTTCCCGACGCGCAGCTCGATTACCTCGTGGGCCAGGAGGCAGCGCCGCTCGTCGCCGGGCATCCGCTCGTGCACGAGCGCATCGTGTTCGACGCCAGTCGCACGTTCGCCATGTGGCGCGAGATCCGCGCGCGCCGCTACGACTGGGTGGTCGACGTGCAAGGCAGCTTGCGCACCGCGATGCTCACGCGTGCGTCCGGCGCTCCGGTGCGTCTCGGATGGCGCATCGGTGCGTGGCGGCTGTTTTATACGCAGGCGCGGTCGCGCGCTGGGCGAATGGAGTACGTGCCGCTCCAGCGCGCGCGTCTCCTCGAGGATGCGGGTGTGCCGCTGGACGCGGAGAGGCCGTCCGTGCCGCGCATCCAGTTGTCGGCGGAGGAGCGGCTGAGCGGCGAGCGCGCTGCGCGCAGCGCCGGTGCGGTGCCCGATGCGCGTCGCGTGGGGATGTTGCTCTCGACGCGCGAGCCGGCGAAGGATTGGAGCATCGAGGAGTTCGGCGCGGCGGCCCGCGCCCTCCTGCGCGACGGCGTCTCGGTGCTCATCTTTCAGTCGGCCGATGACGCCGCGTTGGTCGCGCGCATGCGGGTGCTGGCGGCCGGCGTGGTCGTGCTGCCGGTGATGGATGTGCGGCGCGTCGCGGCGGTGTTGGCGGGGTGCTGCGTCTTCGTGTCGGGCGACACCGGCCCGGCGCACATGGCCGATGCGTTAGGCGTCCCGCGCGTAACGGTGTTCGGGCCGACGTCGCCCGTGTCGTGGACGTCGGGCTCGGCGACGACGGTTGCGATTTCCGGGCCTAACGCTCGAGTGGTCCCGCTGCGCGACCGGGCGAGGCGCCTCGCGGCGGGCGAGCAGTTCATGGCGGGCATCGGGGCGGAGCAGGTGGTGGCGGCCGTCCGGAAGCTGCTCAACGACAGACCGTGTCCCAGGAGTGCATGAGCGACAGCATTGGCGAGCTGATGGCCCGCTTGGCGCGTACGAACGTCGAGCTGTGGCACGAAGAGGACCGCGCGCGCTCGACCGACGACCACGTGGTGGCGGCGGCGAAGCGCGCCATCGATGCGCTCAATCAGCGGCGCAACGACCTGATCGAGCGCATCGATGCGGAAGTGATGCGTGCGGTGCGCGAGGCGGGGCCGTCGCGTGGCTGAATCGGTGGGATCGCTGGCCGACAAGCTCAGCATCATGGAGCTCAAGGTTTACCACATGCGCGAGCAGGCGGAGCGCGTGGACGCGGCGCCGGAGTTTCGAGCGCAGTGCGCCGAGCGCGTCCTCGTGCTCGAGCAGCAGCGGGACGATCTCTCGGCCGAGCTCACGGCGCTGCTGGCTGGGCTGGCGAGCGGCACGGTGGTGCCGAAGGTCTATCGCCAGTTCAAGATGTACAATGACCCGGCGTATCGGCGCGGGCCGACCTCGTAGAGCGACTCCGAGCGGGCAACGGTGGACACGGCGCCGACCAACGCGGCGATCCCGGGTCAGCGCCTAACGGAGGGGACGCGGCGCCGTCCGGTACGTCGAGGCCCAGTGCTCGACTTTGGCGAGCACGTCGTCCACCTGGATGCGCGGCATGCGCCCGTAGCGGTGCGCGAGCGAGATCGGGTACTGCTCGCCCGGATCGCCGTACGCATCGACGATGAGGTCGTGGAACCGCCGGTATGGCCCGACGCGCTTGGGGTTGTTGTAGCCCATGAGGCTCACCACCGGGCGATCGAGCGCGACGGCCATGTGCAGCGGGCCGGTATCGAGCGCGATCACGAGCTCCGACGCATCGAGCAGCATGACGAGGTCGCGCAAGGGCACGCCTAACGTCGACCGCGGGCGATGGCGCGCGCGTGCCATGATCGCCGCCTGGGTGGCGCGCTCGCGGTCCCTCGATCCGCCGGCCAACACGGGAATGAGGCCCCAGCGGTCGAAGAGCGCGTCGCACACGGCGGCCCAGCGGTCGGCGGGCCATTCCTTCTCGGGGTGGCTGGCGCCGATGACGAGCGTGGCCAGCGGTCCGCCCAAGGAAATCGCCGGCGCGCGGGGCCGGTCGCGCTCCGCCGGCCACGGTCCCAGGTCCCACACCACCGGCTCGGCCGGAACGCCTAACGCAGTGAGAAACTCGAAGTACTGATCCTGCACGTGCTGCGGCGCGTGCGGCGGGATGCGCTGGGTCGTCACCAGCCAGTTGAGGTCGCGCGCCCGGGCCCGGTCGAAGCCGAGCTTCACGCGCGCGGGCGCCAGCGCGGTGACCACGCTCGCCTTGGCATACACCTGCAGGTCGATGAGCACGTCCAATGATTGCGCCGCCACGGCACGACGGACTTCGAGCAGGCCGCCAAGCCCGCGGCGCCGGTCGAACAGGATGATCTCGTCCACCGACGGATGGCCGCGCACGAGCGACGCCGGACCCGTCTGCAGCACCCACGCGATGTGGCAGGATGGGTCGTGGCGCTTGAGCGCCGTCACCACCGGCAGCACGTGCACCGCATCGCCGATCGCGCTCATCATCACGATGCCGATGCGGCGGCCGCTCACGATCGCCGCTCTCGGACGAAGACCACCTCGCGCATCGCCTTTGGCGCGGCGCACGCGTCGAACAACGCATCGATCGACGCGACCGGCGTCCGCTCGATGCGCTCGCCGGCGAGCACGTACACGTGCGTGAAGAGATCGCATACGGTGCGCAGGTACGCGGTGCGCGACATGCCCGAGCGCAGAATGCCATAGGGCCAGAACTCGGACACCACCGGAATGCCGCGGCCGATGGTGTCGCGCGCGCCCTCGAAGAACTGGCCTTCGTGTCCCTGGATGTCGAGCCAGATGAGGCGCACATCGGAGGCGTCCGCCGGGTGTTCGGCGAGCACGTCGTCCAACCGGCGGACGGGCACGCGCACAGTGGCGCGGCGGTCTTCGTGCCAGACGCCCGCCGCTGCGCCGTTGGGCGCGCGAAGGCGGTTGTCGCCGGAGTTGTAGTCGGAGAGCTCGAGCTCCATCTCGCCGTCGCTGGATGAGAGCGCGATCGGCTGCCGCACGATGCGATCGGCGAGGCCGTTCTGCGCGACGTTGTGCTCGAGCAACCGCAGATTCGACGGCGCCGGCTCGAACGCGATCGCGCGCGCACACCATCCGTGCCGCAGGAGCGCGATGCAGATCATGCCGATGTTGGCGCCGACGTCGAGCAGCGTGCCCCCGCGCGTGATCCACCCATCGCGCTCGAGCACGGCCAGGGCGCGCTCGATGTAGCGGCGTTCATAGGCGCGCTGCACGTACAGGTATTTGCCGATGAGTTTGTCGCGGCTGTCGAACGTGAGGCGGCCGTTCCACGTGTCGACGGTGACGTCGCGTCGTTTGCCGGCGTACATCATCTGCCAGCGCAGCTTGCCCGCGAGCAGGCCGGGATGCGCGACGTATTCCGTTAGGCGCATACCTCAGACCGCGGCAGCCGGGGGCGGCTCCGCCGACTCGGCCGGCTCGTCCGCCGCGGCGGGCGCGATTGCGAGGTGGTGGGCCGTCGCGGCGAGCCAGCCGATGTCGGTTTCGGCCAGGTCGAGCTGTGACGCCCGGCGCCATTTGCGCGCCGAGCGCGAGAGGCGGGCGATATTGCGCTCGGTGACGCGCGGCGAGCCGGGCCGATCGAACCAGATGCGGTCGACGTCGAGGACGTACGCGACGGTATCGCCGGTGGCCGATCGCTGCAGCAAGATGTTTTTGACGGTGAGATCGGGGTGCCGCGCGCCGGCGAGCGTGAGCTCGGCGATGAGTTGGGCCACGGCGGTCAGCACCGCGCGGCGCCGGTCCTCGGATATCGGCTCGGCCAGCACGGCGGCCAGATCGGCGGAGCCGGGGATCTCGCGGGTGACCACGTCGGCGCGGCGGAGGATGCCGGCCGGGTACGTGGCGAAGGCGACCACCTCGGGCGTCCGCACGCCTAACGCAGTAAGGCGAAGGGCCGTGTCGAGCTCGTACGGCGCGCGGGTGGGCGCCGTGAACCGGTCGCCGGTGAGCGCCGCGAAGAACCCGCCATGGCGCGACCGGCGCACCACCACGCGCGCGGCATCGCCCGGCAGCGACACCGCGTACGCGACGCCGCGGCCCGCGAGCGGGCGCGCGTTGGCCGCGCGCTCGGCGTAGGCATAGAACGAGCCTGCGCCTAACGCAGCCTCGAGCGGCACGCGCAGGCTCATGAGCCCCACCCCCTGGGCCGCGCGCGCCGACAGCGCGATGTATCCCTCGGGCAGCACCGTGCTCATGGGACGACGCTGTACACCGGAATCGGTTGACTCTTGCCGCGCAGCTCCATCGTTCCGCGCTCCACCATGGGCGGCGGCGCCGTGAGCGCCGCGCGCATCTCGCCCGAGAGCAGAATTTCACCGCCTTCAGCCGCCGCGCACAACCGGCTCGCGGTGTTGACGGCGTCGCCGATGACCGTGTATTCCAATCGGCGTTCGGAGCCGATGTATCCGGCAAAGCTCTCGCCGTAGTTGAGGCCGACCCCGATTTGCAGCGCGGGCCGTCCTTGCGCGCGCCACTTGGCGTTGAGTGTCTCCAGTTCGCGCATCATCTCGAGTGCCGCCGCCATGGCGCTCCCCGCGTCGTCGGTGCCGGCGATCGGAGCGCCCCACTGCGCCATGATCGCATCGCCGATGAACTTGTCGAGCGTGCCGCCGCGACGGAACACCACCTCGACCATGACGGAGAAATATTCGCTCAGCAGCCGGGCCACATCGTCGGGACGCATCTCCTCCGACAGCGCCGTGAACCCGCGAATGTCGCTGAACAGCACCGCAACCGTCCGCTTCTCGCCGCCTAACTGAACGGCGTCGGGCGAGCCGGCGATGCGCGCCGCCAGGTTGGGCGCGAAGAACCGCTCGAAGTTGCTGCGCACCAGGGTCTCGCGGCGGATGCGCTCGGCGAACGCGCTGTTTTCGAGCGCCACCGCGGCGATGTTCGAGAACGCCACGAGGAAATCGAGGTCGTCGTCGTCGAACCGCTGCGTGGTCGTCAGATTGTCCACATAGAGCACGCCGTGCACGCGCTCCTCGCTGCCGATGAGCGGCGCGCACATCGCCGACCGCACGCTCTGCATGAGGATCGATTGTCCGCCAAAGCGTTCGTCTTGCGGCGCGTTGTCCGACAGGATGGCCACCTTTTCATCCACCACCTTGCGGGCAATCGATTGCGGGATCGCGCGGCCGGCCATCTGGCCGCGCCGGTCGCGCGAGATGCGGGGCATCCGGGCGCCGGTCGCGTCGAGCAGCTCGATGGCCACTCGGTCGACGTCCAGAATCTGAAACACGACGCCGGCGATCCGGTCGAGCAGCGCGTCGACGTCGATCGCGCGGGACAATTGCTTGGAGACGTCGAGTAGCAACGCGAGTTTCTTCGCCGTGACCGCGTGCGCGTCGGTCATCACCGTTTGCGATTTCGCTTCGGCGAGGTTGGCGGCGTGCAGCACGCGGGACAGTCCGCCGGGATGTCCGAACGGGCGCTCGCGGAGGATGGTCGAGCCGCGGACGGTGGACGTGGCCTCGTCGCTCACGAGCTCCGAACCCAGTGTCGCGAGTGGCCTCGTGATGTTGGCAACGCGGAACGGGACCTTGCCGAAGGCGATGGTGTCGCCAGGACTAACGCTGGCCTCCGTGACGCGGGAGCCGTTGACGAACGTGCCGTTGCTCGAGCCCAAGTCGCGCACGCGAATGGTCAGTCCGTTGCTCGTGAGCTCGGCGTGACGGCGCGAGATGGTGGGGTCGAAGACCGGGAGATCACTGACCGACGCGCGACCGACGACGAGCGTCGTACCGTCCTGTAGCTCGAACGATTGGTCGCCGGCCGTGCTCGTCAGGCGGAATGGCATGCCCCGGAATATGACACTCGCCAAAGGCGGCGGCGACTATCCCCATCACGGCGGCGCCGACCTTTTTGCGGGAACGGCCTCCATGCCGTAGAATCCTCGGGCCTGCCGCCGCGCGCCGCATCGCTGCCGCCGCGCGGCCAATTCTTCCCGAAACCGAGACCGACGATGGCCACGACGCTCGTTCCATTCGATGCCTGGATCAAGCACACCGAATCGCTCGGCGCACGCCGGAGCGACGAGCTGCGTGCGCTCGACAACGCCTTGCGCGCGTATCAAACGGACCGCAGCCAGGCCGCGCTCACGCGGGTGAAGAACGCGCTCAATGCCTGGAAGAAGACGCAGGGTGCGGGTGACGCGTGGAAAAAGTCGCGGCGCAACAAGGACGGGTATGTCGAGCTGCTCACCACGCAGGTGGAGAAAGGCGGCGACACGGACCAGGCCTGGGGCACGACGCCTAACTTCATGCACGAAAATCTGATCAATGCGCGGCTCGGGGTGATCTACCTGTTTTCGCACCTCACGGTCTCTCCGCGCATTTTCAACGTGCTGCTGGAGGGCGGCCTCTCGATCGCGGGCGGCGCCCTGTCGTATGCGGGCGCGTCGGACGGCCTCAACAACGCGACGGCGAACGCCGTGTCGAACTTTCAAGGGTTGGTCATGGTGCCCGGCAGCGAGATCATCGACGCCGGTTGGGGCGCCGCCAAGCCGCTGATCCTCAAGCCGGACGCGCAGACGAAGCTCATGACCGTGATGCAGAGGGTAAAACGCTGGTTCGAGGACGTGGCCAAGGGTCTGCTCGAGTCGCTCAAAGAAAAGTGGAAGTGCGAGCTGCCGGCGTCGTTAGTCAAAGCCGCCGTGAGCGCGGCCGTGAACGTGACGCAAAGCACGCTGGCCGCCGGTCTGTTGTCCGGCGCGTTAGACCTGGGAAAGGGCATCGTCGTGTCGGTCGACGCGGCCATCACGCGATTCAAGGCGTGGAAGTCGTCGCGCGACGTGGAGTTCAGCTCCGGTCATCCGAAGATGGTGGTGGACACGATCCACCGGGCGATGACGGTGAGCATCGGCGAAGGCATGTGGACGCTCCTCAAGGGCGCCGCGAACATGGGTCTCGCCGCCGCGAGCGCCGGTGCCGGCCTGATTGCCGGCGTGCTCATCGCGGGCGCGGAGATGTTGGCGAAGTTGTTCTGGCGCCTCTACGAGACGTCGCAGATGCGCACGTTCTTCTCCGAAGCGGCCGAGCATTGGCGGAACAAGGACGGCGGCGGCGCGCTGCATCGCCAGCCGTTCGCCTTCGCGCGGTGGTATCGCAAGCACGTGCTCCTGGCGCCCGCACTCGCTGTGATCACGCTCAACAGCGGTATTTGCGGCGACAAGATGGTGTACCTGTCGATGTTCAAGGACGATCAGAGCGTGATCTCGACGGCGGAGTTCCAGGCGGGCGTCGAGCACCTGGACGGCCTCAAGGTGTGGGGCGCCAAGTATCTCGGCGAGACGGGATTTTCGTTCGGCGCGAACGACGCGATGGTGGGCAAGTTCCTTCAGTTTGCGAAGGGCGGTGGGAGCGACGGCGTCATCACGGCGCACCAACAGAACCTGTCGGGCGGCGCCTGGGTGTGGGACAAGGTCGTGTCGGTGGCGAAGGCGTAATGGCCACAACTCCAGGAGGCCACGTGGCTCGTTCGTTAGGCAGGTGGCGGCGCGCCGCGCGGTATGCCGCGTGCGCCGCGGCGCTGGTGCTCGGCGCGACGGGTCCCGTTCGCGCCCAAGCGCGTTCGGTCGACGGTTCCGCGGCGTCGGATACCGCGGCGCGGCGCGCCATCGACGCGCTCAACGCGAGAGAGGTGAAGGCCTGTCAGGACATGGACAACGCCGCGTCGGCTGCGTTGTGGGCCGACGACGGGGTCGACTTGATTCAGGGGCTCGAGCCCATGGTGGGGAAGCCGGTCATCGCGGCGTGGCTCAACGGCCTAACGCCGGGGCTCAAGAATGCGAGGATGGTGTACTGCACGATCGACTGGAAGCAGATCACCATTCAGGGCGACTGGGCATTCGAGTGGGGCATCAACAAGCAGCGGATCGAGTTTCCGCCGCCGCAGGCGCCGTTCGAGAGTGAAGGGAAGATGACGCTCGTTCTCAAGCGACAATCGACCGGCGACTGGAAGATCGAGCTCGAATCGTGGAACAGTAGTCCGAAGCCGGGATGAACACACGCCGGTGCGCCCGGCGACGCCCTACACGCGAAGCGCCTTGACGATGTCGGTGCGCGCCGCGCGCACGCCCGGCACGAGGCACGCGGCCAGCGTCGTGCCGAGCATCACGAGGAGTGCCGCGACAAACGCGCCGGGGTCGCGCGGGCTCACGCCGTAGAGCAGGTCGCCCAACAAGCGCGTCGTGCCTAACGCCGCCGCCGCGCCGGCTACGAGACCGGCCGTCGTGACGCTCAATCCACGGCGGACAACGAGTCGCAGCACAGCGGCGGGCACCGCGCCCAACGCCATGCGCAGGCCCAACTCGCGAGTGCTCTGCGAGACGACATACGACATGGCGCCGTAGAGCCCGATGGCCGCCAGCAGGACGGCGAGCGCTCCACAGATGCCAATGAGCGTGACGGCGATCCGCTGTGGTGACGTGGACCGCTGCGCCACGTCCCGCATCGGCAAGACGTTGTAGGCGGCAAGGCTCGGGTCCAGCGAACGGATCGCTCGGCTGACCGCCGGGCCGACCTCGGCCAACGGCCTGGGCGAATTGATGAACGCGCTGAACCCCGGCGCGAAGTTCTGGCTGAGCGGCACGTAGAAGAGTGGCGCCGGGGGATCGAGGAGCGACTCGAAGCGGATATCTCGCGCCACACCGATCACGCGCGTCCACCGTGCACCGGCGCGCAAGCGCTTGCCGACGGGATCGGCGCCGGGCCAGAACCGAGCCGCCATCGTTTCGCTCACGATCGAAACCGGCAGCGTCGTGTCGCTGTCCGTACGGCGGAAGTCGCGGCCGCGGACGAGCCGAATGCCTAACGCAGCGAAGTAGCCGGGTGTGATGCTCGTGGACCTCGCCGTCGGTGTTTCGTCCGCCGCATGCCGATAGCCGTCCACCTCGATGGGCACGGATTCGTACGGCGCGCCGGGATCGAGCGGCCGGCTCGTCGAGAGTCCGACGCCTCGTGCGCCGGCGAGCCCATCCAGGCTGGTGACGAGCCGGTCGGCGTACAAGCGCGCGCGTGTGCTGTCGTAGCGCGCTGCGAGCAGGTTGACGTACGTGGTATAGGTCCGATCGAGCGCGAACCCAGGATCGATGTTCCGCATGTGCTGCAGGCTGACGAACAGCAGGCCGCCGCCGACGAGCAACACGAAGCTCATGGCGACCTGCAGCATCACCATCGCCGACCGCAGGCGTGCACCGCGTTGTCCGCCCGCGAGGCTCGGCGCGACGGCCTTGAGCGCGCCGGTCACGTCGATGTCGCTGGCGCGAAGGGCGGGGACTAACGCAAACACCAGCGTGAACACGAGACCGACGCCCAGGCTGAGCGTCAGCACGCGCCAATCGAAGTTGCTGTTGAGGACGATACTCGCACCGGAGCGCGGGGCAAAGAACAAGGAGAGCGCGTTCCGGCAGGCGAATGCGATCGCGAGACCGACTACCGTCGCGATGGCGCCGAGGAGCAGTGCCTCGGTTACCAGCTGGCGGAGCAGTCGGGCGCGCCCCGCACCAATGGCGAGACGCACCGCCATCTCGTGACGTCGCGCAACGGATCGGACGAGGAGGAGGTTCGCAACGTTGGCGCACGCGACCAGCAGTACGAACAACACCACCACGACGGCCACGCGCAGCATTGGCGCGAGCTCTCGTGCTGCGTTGAACGGCGTCTCCCACAGCGGGAGCACCCGAATCGCGCGTCCGCGTTCGACGTCGGGGAACGTCTGCGCCAGTCGCGCCGCGGCGACCGTTATCGATGCCTGCGCCGCGGCCCGCGACACGCCCGGGGCGAGGACGGCGTAGCCCTCGATCCATGGCGCGCTGCGGTCGTCGAGCTCGTACGTGCCGGTGAACGCCGCCTGCATGGATGCCGGAACCCAGAACTGCATGGCGTAGCCCACGAAGGTTCCCGCGAACCGACGCGATGCCACTCCGACGATGACGAGCGGGACGCCGTTGAGGTCGATGGTGCGGCCGACGACTCGTGGATCGAGCGCGAACCGGTCGCGCCACATCGCGTAGCTGATGACGACGACGGGATGCGTGCCGTTGCCGACGTCTTCACCGGCGAGAAAGCCGCGTCCGCGGGCGAGCGGTATGCCTAACGCAGGAAAGTAGTTGGCCGAGACGAGCTCGCCGACGAGGCGGTCGGCGCGGTCGCGTCCCGTGATCGTGGCGCCGGTGATCTTGTCGGCGACGAACGCGGAAAAGCCCGCGGATAGTCGCTCGAGATCCCGAAAGTCCGGCCACGAGAGCGAGGTGTACCCGGGCATGCCCTTCACCGTCCCGGCGATGGCAACGAGTCGGTCCTGCGATGCGACGCCTGGATAGGGACGGAACAGCAGACCTTCCATCCAGCTGAACACGGCGGCGTTGGCGCCGATGCCGAGGGCGAGGCAGAGCACCGCGATGACGGTAAAGGCGGGGGTCCGCCAGAGCGCGCGTAGGCCGATCTTCGTGTCCTGCCAGAGTCGGTCGATCCAGATTGCCGCCCACATGTCACGGGTGAGTTCCTGCACGAGGCCAACGTTGCCGAAGTCGCGGCGTGCGTTCGTCGCCGCCTGGCGCGGCGTCTCGCCGCGGGCGACGCGGTCGGCCTCATCCATCTCCAGGTGTGAGCGCAGCTCTTCGGCGAGCAGCGCGCTTCGGCTGGGCCGGCGGAACGGCCACCACGCCATCATGCGTCACGCTCCACGGGGTGTGCGAGAATACCGGCAATGGCTTCCGTTAGGCGATCCCAGCGGGACCGCTCGGCGACCAGCCGCCGGCGTCCCTTGGCCGTGAGGCGATAGATGCGGACCCGCTGCTTGCGGTCGGAGGTTTGCCACGTCGCGGCGATGACGCGCTGTCGCTCGAGGCGGTGCAGGGCGGGGTACAGCGATCCGGCGTCGACGCGGAGGGCATAGCGCGACGCCGCGCGTATCATCTGCGCGATGCCGTAGCCGTGGAGCGGGCCCCAGCGGAGCGTCTGCAGGATGATGAGGTCGAGCGTGCCTTGGAGCAGCTCGAGCCGGGACGTCGGGGGCGATTTCGGCACGGTGCGCTCCACGCCGGCAGATATATAGACTGTCTATACCCTTTAGATAGACTGTCTATATCCCGGCGCGCTGTCAAGGGGCCGCGCACGTCGCGGTCGTGCCCGGCACGTCATTTCCGGGAGGCGGCGCGCACGCGGCCGATCGCCGTGAGGAGCGCGCGCATCTTGTTTTCCGTTTCCTCGAACTCGCGTGCCGGCACCGAATCCGCCACGATCCCGGCCGCCGCCTGCACGCTGGCCACGCCATCGGCGATCACGCACGTGCGGATCGTGATCGCGAGGTCCATGCGCCGGTCGCCCGCCGCGATGTAGCCCACCGCGCCTCCGTACGGACCGCGGCGCTCCGGCTCGAGCTCATCGATGATCTCCATCGCGCGCACTTTGGGCGCGCCCGTGAGCGTGCCGGCCGGGAAGGTGGCCCGGAAGACATCGATGGCCGACGCGTCCTCGCGGAGCGCGCCCTCGATCTGGCTCACGATGTGGAGCACGTGGCTATACCGCTCGATGATCATGAGGTCCGTGACGCGCACGCTGCCGTAGGCGGCGATGCGTCCCACGTCGTTGCGTCCCAGGTCCACCAGCATCACGTGCTCGGCGCGTTCTTTCTCGTCGGCCAGGAGCTCGGCACTCAAGCGGGCGTCGTCCTCCGGCGTGGCGCCGCGGGGCCGCGTGCCCGCGATAGGCCTAACGGTGACCGTACCGTCGGCCACGCGCACGAGCAGCTCGGGCGAGCTTCCCACCAGCTCCATGCCGTCGAGCACGAGGTGGTACATGTACGGCGACGGGTTGAGCGCCCGGAGCGCCCGATACAGCGAGAGCGGCTCGAAATCCAGCGGCACTGCGATGCGCCGCGCGAGCTCCGCCTGGAAGCAATCGCCGGCGAAGATGTACGCGCGAATCCGTTCGACGTCCTGCTCGAATCGCTCGCGCGAGTACGAGGAGACGCCCTGCGCGGGCGGCGCGCAGGGGTCCAGTGCCAGCGGCGGGAGCACGCCCGGTGCCTGGAGCCGCGCGATCACCGCATCGATCTCGCGGTCCGCTTCCGCGTACAGGCCGCGGCGCGCCGCCTCGTCGAGGCCCGGCGCGATCGGAACGGCGACCACCACGCGTGCCTGCGCCCGCAGGTTGTCGATGATGACGAGCGCCCGCGTGAAGACGAACAGCGCATCCGGCACGTCCACAGCGCGCCGCGGTGCGTTAGGCAACCGCTCCAGCAGCCGCACCACGTCGTAGCCGAAGAACCCCACGGCGCCGCTCCAGAAGGCGCCGAGCTCCGGGACGTCCGCCGGCTCGTATTCCGTTAGGCGGGTGCGCAGGTCGGCGAGCGGGTCGGCGGGACGCCGCGCGCCGCACCAGCCGCGCTCCGGCACCCAATCCTCCACGACGCCATCGCTGAGGCGCCACGCCCCGCGGGGCTCCGTGCCCAGGAACGTGTACCGCGCCCACGTCTCGCTGCCGGCCGGCGCCGACTCGAGCAAAAACGCAAATGGCCCGCGCCGCAACTTCGCGAATGCGGATACCGCCGTGTCGGCGTCGAGCAGACAGTCGCGCCACACGGGCACGAGTCCGCCGTGCTCGGCGAGCGCGACGAAACGGTCGGGCGTCATCATCGCGTCGCTTGCCGCCCGATCATGAGGCCGCGACATTTCTCGATCATGCTTCGGTTCTCCGCGGCGCCTGTCGCCGCGCTGTGTGTCCTGGTGGGTCTTCCGACCGCCGTCCAACCCGCCGGCGCGCAGGCATGGGATGACCCGCGCACGATGGGGCTGGTCGAGCGCGCCACGAAGGGACGCGCCGAGCAGCTCGCCGACAGCACGCTGGTGGACTATCGCGCCACCGCGCACGGCTATCTCACGTTTTTGGTCCAACTCGGTCAGGGCTTTCCCGATCCGCCGTCCGTCGTGAAGTCGGACGAGTTGGCGCTCCAAGTCTACTGGCGCGCGCCCAACCTCAGCAAGCAGGTCATCGAAGGCCGTCGCGACACGCTGCTGCTGCCGACGGACATCCGGTATCACCAGGACCACTTGGGCATCGTCCAGAACAATTTCCCGAACTTCATCCGCTTGGGGGAAGGCGACGAAGTGCGCGACGTGCCGCACCCGTTGTCGGCGGATGGCTTGCATCTCTACGACTTCGCCATTCGCGATTCGCTCGCCATTCGTCTCGCCGGACAGAACCGTTTCGTGTACGAGGTTGCGGTACGCCCGCGCGACGAGAGCGCGGCGCGCATCGTCGGCGCGGTCTACATCGACACCGCCAGCGCGCAGGTGGTGCGGATGGCGTTCGCGTTCACGCACGCCGCCTATCTCGACAAAGAGCTCGAGGACATCTCGATCGTGCTCGAGAACGCGCTCGTGGACGACCGCTACTGGCTGCCGTACCGCCAGGACATCGAGATCCGGCGTACCGGCACGTGGATGCAGTTTCCGGCGCGCGGCATCATCCGCGGCCGGTGGGACATCTGCTGTTACGAGGTCAACTCGCGCCTCGCGCCGGCGCTGTTTGTCGGCCCGGAGATCGTAGAGGCGCCGGCAGCCATCAGATCATCATATCATTGGACCGGCCGCATTCTGGATTCGCTGCCCGCGGATGTGCGGGCGCCGACGGAGGCGGACGTGCGCCGGGTGCAGGATGAGGCGCGCGAGCTCGTGCGCACCGAGGCGCTCTCGCGGGCGGCCGGCGTCCAGCCTGCGGCGCGCCGCGTGTCCGACGTCGCACGCGTCGACCGCGTCGAAGGGCTTGCGTTAGGCGGCGGCGCGTCGGCTCGGTTCGGCGGCGGATTCGGCGCGACGGCCACGGGCCGGTGGGGTTTCGACGACCACCAGGCCAAGGGCCGAGGGTCGGTTGGCTACGAGTGGTCGAGCGGCCGGGCGATCGCGCTGTTCGCGATGCGCGACTATCGCGACGCGGGCGACGTGCCCGAAGTGTCGCCGCTCGTGAACAGCATCGCGGCGCAGGAGTTCGGCTCCGACCGGACCGATCCGTACGATGTGCGCGGACTCGGCGTGGACCTCGCGTTGGGCCGATGGGCCGGCGCGGACTGGTCGGCGACGGCGGCACACGAAGAACAAAATCGGCTCGCGGTGCACGCGGCTCA
>Ga0075436_100001499_pt1 | contig 15922 bp, 15 predicted proteins | sample RhiMethybrSRZTD5_FD_75303 | JGI IMG/M metagenome (GOLD analysis project Ga0075436, IMG submission 75303) | Populus rhizosphere microbial communities from Tennessee, USA - Rhizosphere MetaG P. TD hybrid SRZTD5 | ecosystem: Host-associated > Plants > Roots > Rhizosphere > Soil | place: USA...
ACCGCCGGAGACGTTTATCCCGACCAGTCGCTCTATCCCTGCAACTCCGCGCCAGAGCTGGTGAAGCGCATCAATCGCGCTCTCGTGCGCGCGGACCAGATTGAATCCGCAGAAGGCAAAAAATCCGGAACCTACTGGTTCGCTCCGATCGTGGCTGACGCGGAAGCCGGCTTTGGCGGCTCGCTGAACGCTTACGAATTGATGAAAGCGATGATTGAAGCAGGCGCCGCGGCGGTGCACTTCGAGGACCAGCTTTCTTCGGCAAAGAAGTGCGGGCACCTGGGCGGCAAAGTGGTCGTGCCCACGCGGGAGTTTGTGGAGAAACTAATCGCCGCGCGCTTGGCGGCGGACGTTTGCGGTGTTCCAACGATTCTCATCGCGCGCACGGACGCAAATTCCGCGGGTCTCCTACTTTCCGACGCAGATCCCCGCGACCGTGAATTCATTTACGGCGAGCGAACGCCGGAAGGCTTCTATCAATTCCGTGGCGGAATTGACGCAGCCATCGCCCGCGGCCTCGCTTACGCGCCCTATGCCGACATGATTTGGTGCGAGACCTCGACCCCTGACCTAGCCGAAGCGAAGAAATTCGCCGACGCGATTCACGCGAAGTTCCCCGGCAAGCTGCTTGCGTACAACTGCTCGCCGTCGTTCAACTGGAAGAAAAAGCTCGACGACGTGACCATCGCAAACTTCCAGCAGGAGCTGGGCAAGATGGGCTACAAGTTCCAGTTCGTTACGCTGGCCGGCTTCCACGCGCTGAACATGTCCATGTTTAACCTCGCGCGCAGCTATGCGCAGGCCGGCATGACGGCGTATTCGAAACTCCAGCAGGAAGAGTTTGCCGCGCAGGAACTCGGCTACCGCGCAGTGACGCACCAGAAATTCGTCGGCACCGGCTACTTCGACGAAATCGCCCAGGTCGTTTCCGGCGGGAATTCGTCCACAACAGCGCTCGCCGGTTCAACCGAAGCGGAGCAATTTCACGCCAATGTGCCTCAGACATCGACGAATGGGCACGCGACCGAAGCCCACATCTAAAACCGGGCGTTGGCCTTACTGCTTGGCGATTGTCGCTCCCCATTGGTCAGGGCTTACGTCACGAGCGTGTTTCGAAAAGAGCCAATGATGTCCGTCGAGGTCCACAACACCATACTGCCTCTCGCCATACTCGGTCTCGTGGAGATCCTCGACAATTCTGGCGCCCTCTGATTTCGCCTGGCGGTAGTGCGCATCCACATCTTCGACAAAGACAGTGAGGGACTGCGTTCCGGAGCCGATTTGCGCGGGCGTCGCCTCGCCTTGGCGCACTCCTCGTACCATGATGTAGGCTTTGCCGAGATACATTTGTGCGCCGTTAGGTTCGCCGTAGCGGTAGTGCTCGCGGAACCCAAATACTCTGCATAGCCAGGCAATGGCCTCCGGTACATTCTTGTAGACAACGTGCGGCAATAGGATGTCCGCGGGCACAGAACGATTCTTCAACATTGATCTAGCACTTCATAAGGAAGGTTGCGATAAGAATTGGCCGCCAGCTCAGGAAGAAATGTGCGGCAGCATTGTGCCGTCGGCAAGGAAGCCATCGCGATGCGAACCGGCTGCATTTGTCGGGAGCGCGTAACTGACGCTGGTAGAATTCTTCATGACGGCGGCGAAAGCGGACTGGAACGCATCCATTTCTGCCTGCGTGCCAACTGTGATACGCAGATGCGTGGGCCAAACAGGCCAGATGCGGCCGATGAACACCTTTTGTGCCGCCATCGCGTCGATCACCTGCTTCGCGGGGCGTTTGGCATCCAGCATAAAAAAGTTTGCCTGGGATGGCGTGAAGGAATAGCCCTGGCTCCTCAACCAATCGAACGTCTTCTCACGAATCGTAGTGTTGATGAGCTTTCGCTCAGGAACCAGATGCTCGTGCTTGAGGCTGGCGGACGCAGCGACAAGCGCCGTAATAGGCATAGCGCTTCCGCCACCTTGGGGGACTAATTTCTGGATCAAATCGGGGCGCGCGATCGCCGCGCCGCAGCGGATACCGGCCATGCCGTAAATCTTCGAGAAGGTGCGCAGCACGACAAGGTCCTGGCCGGCTTTGACCAGGTCGGTGGCCGTGGCGTTCAGGTCGGCAAAATGGATATACGCTTCATCCACAAGCACGATCGACCCCGCTGGTTTCTTGGCCAGCAATTCTTCAATGGCGGAGTGCGGCGTGAGCGTGCCAGTAGGATTGTTCGGCGTGCAAACATAGAAAAGCCCGGCGTCGGGCGCGGCGGCCAACATGGCGGGTATGTCGTGTGCGTAGGTTTTCGTCAGCGGAACCGTGACCACGCGCGCGCCTGAGAATTTGGAGGAATGCATTCCGGATTCATAACCTGGGTCGGCTGTGACATAGCTTCGCTTCGGTGAGGTAAACGCCATCACGCTAAAGTGCAGCGGTTCGCTCGAGCCGGGAAAAATCGCCACGTTCTCCGGCCTTACCCCGACCGACTCCGCGAAGGATTTCGTGAGTTCATCCTTGAGCCACCAGCAATAGCGCCCGCCGTCCGGGATGATGTCGTTGAGCGCTTTTCTGGCCAGGTCGCAAGGCCCTAGGGGGTTTTCGTTTGCGTTGATGACCACGGAGCCCGGAGGAAAGTGCTGCATATCGCGATCGACGGCCGCGGCCGCGAGCATCGGCTCATTTACGATACGGAAAGCGGAAGCCGCGGCAGCAGCGACAGAGAATTTCAAAAACGCTCTGCGGGAATCGTTGCGAAGCGTATGGGTAGAGCTCATGCGAACCTCCTCAGGAGCGCTCGGGGTTCTGGCTGTAGGCTCCCACTATAGCACCGAATTTGGTCGCAGTATTCGGATAGATTAACAACTTCGCTTTACCTAAACTTTCCATTTGACATGATTTATCTTTGTGATCGCTGAGGCCGTTATGCCAAAAGCCGCTCAGAAATCATCGGAGCCACAATCCATCACAGAGCGCATCGACACGTTGGATTGGCAAGCCGCGAGCGAGTCCCTTTCGCAGCGCGGCTATGCGGTGACAGCGCAAATCCTTTCGCCCGAAGAATGCGCGTCCTTAGCAGCAATGTATGCCGACGAAACCCGCTTCCGCAGCCGCATCGTTATGGAGCGCTACCGCTTCGGCGTGGGTGATTACAAGTACTTCGGCAATCCGCTACCGGACATCGTCGCCTTGGTTAGAATGGCCGCCTATCCACATCTCGGTGAAGTTGCGAACCAATGGGCAGAAGCGCTCGGCGAAAAAAGCCCGCGCTTTCCGGAGGAACATGGGACTTTCCTAAAAATTTGCCACAAAGCCGGTCAAACCAAGCCCACGCCTCTGCTTCTTCACTACGAAGCCGGCGGATACAACTGCCTGCATCAGGATATTTACGGCGAAGTCGCCTTCCCGCTCCAGATGGTTTTCCTCTTAGGCCAGCAAGGCCGCGATTGGGATGGCGGGGAGTTTTTGTTGGTCGAGCAGCAGCCTCGCGCTCAATCCAAAGCCGAAGTGGTTCACGCCGATCAAGAGGAGGCAATCATTTTCACCACGCGGTACCGCCCCGTCCGCGGCACGCGCGGCTACTATCGAGTGAACATGAAACATGGCGTAAGCCGCGTGCATCGTGGCACGCGCTATACGCTCGGCATCATCTTCCACGACGCAAAGTGAGCTTGTGCTGCGATGCTCTGCTTGCTCCTGCAGCTGAGGCCAATTTGGAGTGAGGCAGTTTGCTGCCGTTTTTCTTACGTGCGACCGCGACCGAGACTCGTTGGCAAAAAACCTACTCGTGTCCGCCGCCCAGCTCGCGGACAATCGCGCCAACAAAATTCTTCGCATCGCCAAAGAGCATCAGCGTTTTGTCCATGTAATACAGGGGATTCTCAATGCCCGCAAATCCCGCGCCCATGCTGCGCTTGATCACCATCACCGTGCGCGCTTTGTCCACGTCAAGAATCGGCATTCCAAAAATGGGGCTGGAGCTGTCCGTGCGCGCCGCGGGATTGGTAACGTCGTTCGCGCCTATCACCAGAGCAACGTCGGTCTGCGGAAATTCGCCGTTGATTTCGTCCATGTCCAGGAGTTTGTCATAAGGAATGTCCGCTTCGGCCAGCAGCACGTTCATGTGGCCGGGCATCCGGCCTGCCACAGGATGGATGCCGAATTTTACGTCAATGCCGCGCTTGGTGAGCCCATCGAAGAGTTCGCGGACCTTATGCTGTGCCTGCGCAACTGCCATGCCGTATCCGGGAACAATCACAACTTTGTTGGCCGCCGCGAGAATCGCAGCAGCTTCTTCGGGGCTGGCACTGCGCACTGGCCGCGTTTCTTTCACTCCGGTCGCCGTGCCAGCTTGCTCTTGCCCGAACGCACCAAACAGCACGTTGGTAAACGAGCGGTTCATCGCTTTGGACATGTTGACGGAAAGAATGAAGCCCGAAGCGCCGTCCAGTGCACCGGCAATAATCAGTAGCTTGCTCTGCAGCACGAAGCCCATTGCGGCCGCGGAAAGACCCGCGTAGGAATTCAAAAGCGAAATGACCGTCGGCATGTCCGCGCCGCCGATGGGAATAATCATCATCACGCCGAAAACAAGGGGAATGCCGACGATCGCCGGAAAGAGCTGCATCTTTTCTGGATGTGCCACGAGCACGCCCGCAACGATCACGGCCACAGCGAGAAGGCCCAGATTGACGAAATTCTGCCCTTTGTACGTGATCGGCCGCTGCGGAAGAATTTCTTGGAGCTTTCCTGCAGCCATCAAGCTGCCTGTGAAAGTAAGCGAGCCGAGTATCACTTCCATCGAGAGAACCGCCATCATGAACGGCGGCACGTTGGGAGCACGTAAATAAAATTCCGCCGTGCCGACCAGCGTTACGCAAAGCGCTCCAAACGCGTGGCTCAATGCCGTTCGTTGCGGCACTGCGGTCATGGCCACTTCGCCGAGCGGCACGCCGATAATTGAGCCAAGCACTAAAGCAATCACAATCCATTTGTATTCAACAATGCCGTGATAAAGCAGCGTACCGACAATGGCAAGCAACATGCCGATTTCGCCCGCAAAAACGCCGCGGCGCGCCGTGGTAGGCGAACTGAGCCACTTCAAGGAAAGAATGAAAAGTGCCGTCGCAATCAAGTAGGTGATTTCGATGATGTGTTCGGTAGGCACGCTGTCACGGTTTCCTTGGCCCGCTGGCCTTGAACATGCGCAGCATGCGGTCGGTGATAAGGAACCCGCCAACGATGTTGCTCGTGGCCGCAACGATCGCAATCGTGCCGAGAATTTTGGCCAGCAGCGCCCCGTGCTCGTGGTATTCGCCGGCCAAAATGATCGCGCCGACAACTGCGATCGCGTCGAGCGCATTGGTCAGCGACATCAACGGCGTATGAAGCAGCGGCGAAACCCGCCGAATCACTTCAAATCCAATGAACGCGGCCAGCATAAAAACATAGAGGCTGGTCAGCAGGTCCAGCTTCATGATTTCGCGACCTCCTTCGAGGCCCCCGGCAAGGCCGGAAGCGAAAAGAATTCCCGCACGCGCGCGTTGACCACTTCTCCATCCTTGGTAAGCAACGTCTCGTGCACAATCTCGTCGTCGAGGTTCAATTGCAGCTTGCCGTCTTTGACCAAGTGCAGAAGAAATGCGGTCAGGTTTCGCGCGTACATCTGGCTGGCGTGATAGGGCATGCCGGTCGCCAGGTTGAAATAGCCGATGATAGTTACGCCATGCTCAATTATGACTTCGCCCGGCTTCGTAAGTTCACAATTTCCGCCGCGCTCGCTGGCTAGATCCACGATCACCGAACCGGGCGCCATGCTCGCCACCATTTCTTTGGTAACCAGAACCGGCGGCTTTTTTCCCGGGATGACCGCGGCTGTTATGACTACGTCGCTATCCGCAACGGCCTTGCCAAGAAGCTCGCGTTGCCGCTGATAAAACGTATCGTCCTGCGCGCGCGCGTAGCCCCGCGAGTCCTGCGCGTCTTTGGCTTCAATGGGAAGTTCCACAAACCGCCCGCCAAGGCTTTGTACTTGTTCTTTCGCCACGGGCCGCAGGTCGTATGCGGAAGCAACGGCGCCGAGTCGCCGCGCCGTGGAGATGGCCTGCAAGCCGGCAACGCCCGCGCCGATGATGAACACGCGGGCCGGCGTGATCGTCCCCGCGGCCGTCGTGAGCATCGGAAAAATTCGCGGCAATTTGTCGGCGGCCAGGATGACCGCTTTGTATCCACAAATGGTGCCCATGGAAGAAAGCGCGTCCATGCTCTGCGCGCGCGTCGTTCGCGGCATGAGCTCCACGGAAAATGAAGTCACGCCTTTGGAAGCGATTTCCTGAATGGTCTCGATCGAGCCGAGCGGCCTCAGAAATCCAATCAGTATTTGGCCCGGGCGGTACAACGGAACATCTGCTTTGCCGGTTTTGTCATTCGAGCCATAGCAAAGAACTTGAGCAATAACATCGGCCAAGCGAAACACTTCGGCACGGCTGGAGACGATCTTCGCTCCTTTGGCCGTATAGTCCGCGTCAGGATAGCCAGCGCCGGCGCCGGCGCCTGCTTCCATGACCACTTCCAAACCGGCTTTTGTGAGATTCGGCACGGTCCCAGGCACCAGCGCCACGCGGCGCTCTCCCGGGAAACTTTCTCGCGGAACACCCACAATCATGAAGTTTCCTCCAGGAACAAAACCCTCAACTCCTTATGGGATTGCACACTATCGACGAGACGCACCCAAGCAAGCTCAACAGAGGTCTACCCCACCCGAATCAACTATTCCAAAGCATACACTCTTCGCGCGCATCCGGTAAGCCACAAAAGCTGTTTTTGCCTAATTCGTTCCCTTCAATAACAAAAATTCGCTAAATTTCTTTTCCAGTTGGCCGCAAAATTCCAGTCCTCACCATTTGTACAGCCTTGCCGCACTTTCCTCTGTGACACCCATCACTGTTCTTGGTGATCGCTCGCGAAGCTCGCGATTTCCCTTCCCCGAGCTATACTTGCGTATGCGTTCCCGTCATCGGCTCCCGCACCTCACCGCTATTCTTGCGGGCCTTCTGCTTGCCGCTTCGCTCTTCGCCCAGGATGGTAGTTTCGAACAGGAAACCGCCGCCTGGCGCACCCAACACACCGCAGATGTGCTGAAGCCCGATGGCTGGCTCTCCCTGGTCGGGCTCGAGTGGCTGCAGCCGGGCGACAATTCCGTAGGCTCTGCTCCCGAAAACAAGATTCATCTCAGCAAAGGGCCCGCATATCTCGCTATCATTCATCTCGACGGAGATAACGTCACGCTGAATCCTCCTCTTGGCAGTTTCCCTCAAGACTTTCTCGTATCTGGCGCACCTGCAAAACCCCAATCCCTTCGCGCCGAAGGCAACAAGGACAAATTCGCTCCAAGAATGACGATTGGTGATTTCAACCTGTACGTGATCCGCCGCGAATCCCGTTTCGCACTGCGCATCAAGGACGCCCACTCGCCATCGATCACCGGCTTTCACGGCCTCAAGTGGTATCCGCCCGACATTTCGTTTCGCGTGCTTGCCAAATGGGTTCCCTATACTCCGTATAAGACCATTACGCTGGCCACTCTTGTCGGCACCACTTACGATCAGCCCGTTCCCGGCGTCGCGGAATTCGCGCTCGCCGGAAAAACCTGGCGCCTCGAACCGGTTCTCGAAGATCCCGCGGTCGCCAAACTTTTCTTCATCCTTCGCGATACCACCAGCACCACGACAACTTACGGCGCCTGCCGCTTTCTCTACACAGGTTTCCCATCAAATGGCCTCGACAAACCCGGCGAACTCGTTCTCGACTTCAATCGCCTCGAAAATCCCCCTTGCGCCTACACCCCATTCTCCACTTGCCCGCTTCCGCCGCCAGGCAACCGTCTCCCCATTCCCTTGCCCGTCGGCGAGCAGCGCTACCACGAATGATTCGTTTTTCCGTCTTAGGGCTTGAATGGGCCCGGCTACAGCCTGGTTTTGTTCTGATTTCCGTTCTCCAATCTCTGTGTTCTCTCCTTCACGCAGTTGCTTTGAAAATGGCCGCGCCTGTCGGAAAATAGTCCTGTAGGCAACCATGGACTCCACGGACTCCAAATTACAGGGTTCCAATCACGACTCCCCCGCGCGCGAAAGGCTCATCGCCCTGCGCCTCGCGCTTTTGCGCGTGCACAAAACGCTGCTCGAAATGGAACGCCGCTCCTACGAGCGCGAGCGTGGGAAAGTCAACGTTGGCGAATTGTTCCGCCTCGTCGTGGACCACTCGCAATTCGCCTGGCTGCACAACATTTCCGAGTTCGTCGTGCGCATTGATGAATCTCTCGCCGCCAAAGAGCCCATCACTCCGGAGTACACCAAAGTCGCGTTCTCCCTGGCGAGAAAAATGTTTGTTCCCACCGAATCTGGCGACAATTTTCAGAAAAAATATTTCGCCGCCATCCAAAACGATCCGGCCGTGGTAATCGAACATGCGGAGCTCGCCAAACTTTTCAACAACGAGCCGCCAGATTCTTCCGCTGCCTAAGGCTGACGCAAATCCCTGTTAGAATTTGTCGTTCGCAGGACGGAGAGCAATCGTGGAATTAAACCTGGACGCCGTCGCTGTCACCCACAACGAACCGGCCCACCGCTTCGAAGCTACCGTGGACGGGCTTCGTTCTCTGCTTGCCTATCGCCTCTTTCCGGATCGCATCGTGCTGCACCATACGGAAGTGCCTCCTCCGACCCGAGGCCACGGCATGGCCGCCAAGCTCACGCGCGCCGCGCTCGATTTTGCGCGCGCCCATCATCTGCGTGTGGTTCCCCTGTGTCCTTACGTCTCCAGCTTCCTTCGCCAGCGCCGCGAATATCAGGATTTGGTTTCTTCCGCCGATCTCGAGAAAATTCTGTCTGACTGAATTCGGCCTCGTATGTCCTCTTTCCCTGCGCCCTCGTTAATCAACGCTCTCAAGGAACCCCGCACGAAACTCTCCATTCGCCGCATCCGCCGCTCCGAGCTTCCCGTGGATACCGTCAAACTTTCGCGTTTCCTCATCGGCAAAGTCATAGTGCACGACCTGCCTGCCGGACGCGTCAGTGGCCGCATCGTCGAAACCGAAGCATATCCTCCGGGCGATCCCGCCGGTCATCATTTCCGCGGGCCCACGCCGCGCATCAAATCCATGTATCTCGCTCCCGGCCACGTCTATGTTTTCTTCAACTACGGCGCGCATTTCATGCTCAACGTCGTCAGCGAGCCTCCCGAAATCGCCGCCGCCATCCTCATTCGCGCGCTCGAGCCGCTCGAAGGCATCGCAATCATGCAGCGCCATCGCAAAACCACCGAGCTTCTCGATCTCACCCGCGGGCCGGGCCGCCTCGCGCAAGCTCTGCAAATCGATCGCCGCCACGATGGCATCGATCTCTGCGAAGATGAAAATCTCTGGCTCGGCGAAATCGATCATCCCACGGCCGCCATAAGCAAGAGCGTGCGCATCGGCATCACCCGCGCCGCCGGCAAGCTGCTCCGTTTTTTCGAGCGCGGCAACCCCTTCGTCAGCGGCCCCAAACGGCTTAATCACCCAACGCCAAGACGCCGCAAGACCTAAGCCATACCTCTCGGCAGCCAGGGAGCACCTTGAACCTATTCATCCTGAGCCTGCCTGCTGTAAGCAGGGCAAGCCGGCGTAGGGAAGAATCTCCACGAAAGCCCAGCTGACACTTTTCCCATCGCTCGGGGCTCTCTCCTTTACTCATAGGTCTTTGCCGACACCAATGCTCGCAATGTCAACGATTTCGTGCCAGAATAAATTTGGCGAGCGCCTTGGCCCCGGCGCCTCCTGATTGCAAGCTCCGACGACGACCAGCCCCGTCCAAGACGCCATTGCGCTCTCTTGAAGTTTGTCCGGCCGGAATGCGCGTCTCCGCATTCCCCGGCGACGAGCGTTTTCCGGTTTGAGGTGTGACATGAGTTTTTCCTGGAAACAATACGAAGGCCAGGTCGTTAACAACTCTTTCCCTCTTCAACGCTTTCTGGGCGGCTCCAGCGAGTCCGCCGTTTTCCTCACGCAACTCGCCGGCCCGCAATCTTCCAAAGCGGTGGTCAAACTCATTCCCGAAGGTGCATCCACTGACTTACAACTCTCTCTCTGGCGCCGCGCTTCCAAGCTCACGCATCCCAATCTGCTCCAGCTTTACCAGGGTGGCCGCTGCCACCTGGCCGACATGGACCTTCTCTACATCGTCATGGAATATGCTGAAGAAGACCTTTCGCAAATTCTTCCGCAGCGCGCTCTCACTCCCGCAGAAGCGCGCGACATGCTCGGCCCCCTTCTCGATGCGCTCCGCGACTTGCACGCGCAAGGCCTCGTGCATTCGCGCCTGAAGCCTTCCAACATTCTCGCCACCGCCGATCAGGTCAAGCTTTCCACCGACCGCCTTTTCACCGCTGGCGAAGTTCGCAAGTCTGCCGCGAAGCGCACCGCCTACGACTCCCCGGAATCCGTAAATCAAGCGCTCACCCCCGCCAGCGACGTCTGGTCGCTCGGCGTATTGCTGATCGAGGTGCTCACGCAGCAGCGGCCCGAAGTGCAACCGGGAGACCTTCCCGTTGTGCCGCATTCGCTTCCGCAACCGTTTCACGACATCGCGCGGAATGCCCTCGAGCGCGAACCGCGCCATCGCTGGACCATCGCCAACATCGAAGCCCGCCTGAATCCGCGCGCCGCCGCCGCAGTTCAAAGCGCGTCTCCCATGTCCGTGCCGCTCTCCACGGTTCCCGCAGTCGCTGCCGCAAATTTGCAAGCGCCCCGGCCCGCGCCGCCCCTTCAATCAATGGCGCCGCCTCCCGCGCCACCGATCATGCCGCCGCCCACGCAAGCGGCCACTCAACCCATCGTGACCCCGTCCGCTCCATCCATGATCCCGCCCATCGGAAGGGGCCCATTGCCGCCCATCACCCAAGCTGCCAAGCCTGCGCCCTTGGTTCCACCTTTGGCCGCGCCGCCAGCCGCAAAAGGTCCAGGGCTCTCATTTGCAAAAAAATCGGCGCCTCCGTCATTCCCATTGCCGCCCATCGCGGCCGTCAGCGCGCAGAGGCACGGCCCGAAACCACCGAAGCAGCCCATCGTCCTGCCAAGCTACGTCATTCCCGTTGCCGTGGGGCTGGTCGTCGTCGCTTCCATCATCGCGTTGCCCAAAATCCTTAGCCGTGGCGTGCAGCCTTCTTCCTCAGCTTCCACGAACGCCGCCGCGCGCGTCGCCCCACAATCTGACGATCAGCCCGCAGGAACGGGAGTCTCGCCCGTCGCAAAACCAAATTCATCTTCGCCTGGCCGCGATTCGTCTCGCGATTCTTCCAAGTCTGCCGCCGCGAAATCTTCTGCCAAGGAAGTTTCGCACGCGCAGCCCGCCTCACCTTCTCCCGCTGCGCTCCGCACCGAGACGAAACCCTCTCCCGACGCCACCAAGAGCTCCCCAGCCGCTTCCGGAAAAGGCGAAGTCCTCGATCAGATTCTGCCCGACGTCCCCGGCAAAGCGCTGGCCACGATTTCAGGCAAAGTCCGCGTGACTCTCCGCGCCCACGTCGATCCCGCAGGCAACGTTTCCTCTGCCGAATTCGAGAATCCCGGACCCAGCCAGTATTTTGCGGAAGCTGCGCAGAAAGCCCTCCGCCGCTGGGAATTCACTCCGCCCGAAGTGAGCGCCCGTAGCGTCCCCAGCGAATGGCTGGTCCGCTTCGAGTTCACCTCCACCGGCATCAAAGCCTTCCCCACCCAAGTCACGCCGTAGCCGCATTTCGTACCGCCGGCTTCGAGCCGGCTCTTTCTTGTGTAGGGGCGCAGCATTGCAGCGCCTCTCCTGTCTCGAGGTGCGTGAGCTTGGCGCCGCTTTTCTCTTGTAGGGGCTGCCTTCTGAGGGGGAGCGTAGGGCGCCTCCGCTACTGCGCCGCAATCGCCGTCACGTAATTGATCGGCGCGTGGTCCGCCAAATCGCGCACGCCGACATTTCCCGATTTCCAGGCGTATTTGAGGAGGTACTCCACGCGCGCTATCAGGCGGTCCGCGGAAACAGCATTTTCGGTCGGGTTATTGAGGACTTTCCGGTGTCGATCGATATACAGCGAGTTGCCCAGGTGCGCGTAACCGAGCTCCGCTGGCGGAAGTTCCGTGACGGCGTCGCAGCAGTCCACATAACGGTAGCTTGTCACGCCGCCGAGCGAAGCCACAAAAGCCGCGTCGCCCACTCTCGGCGACCCAATCGTGTAAAGAGCCGTCGGCGTTTTCAAACTAGCCAGCAGCGTGGCCATCGCCGCCCCCAGGCTGTGCCCGGTCATCAGCAGCTTATAGTTGATAGGCTGAATCGCCGCCAGCAGTGGCCCCCGCACTTCCCCCAGCGCGTCGTCAAAACCGTCAAACACCTTGCCCCCGCCACTCCAATCCACCAGCGGCGCGTCCACGTCATCGAGCAAATCCGTGGGATCATCCTTGTCCGTCCCGCGAAACGCCACCACCGCCAGCTTCTTGCTCGGATCGGCATCGTCATGAATCGCCAGGAAACCATGCGTCCCACCCTGCTTTTCATGCCCCACGCTCTCAAAGAATTGCGCGGACTGAAAACCCAGCCCATTCAGCTTGGCCGAAATGGTCGCCTGGTCGAACGCGAAGCTCACCGGAAACGTGTCGCGATACGCCAACAAGCACATCCACGGGCACAATTCCGCATCCGTCGCAGGCAGCGCCGTGGGAAACTTGCTCAAATCCTTCGCGGGATAAAACAGATCCTGCTGCGTCGCACTGTAAGGAACCGCTGGGCTAGGCGTAGCTGGGCTCATGGTCGCCTCCGTAAGATAGTGCCCCTTGAGAGTAGTTCGTTACGGGAACTGGCGCTTTCTGTGGACATCGTCACCGACGGGGAACCCCCAGAACCACCTGGACCAACTGTAGTGGCGGCAGTTAAGGATTCGTCGTATAAAATGCAGCATGATACATAACGGGCAGAATCCGCGGTGCTCCTCTGATGATCTCGCCTCGCAAGGCATGCGGTTGGTCACGAGATTCTTAAGTCGTCTGTTTGGTGAGGGATGGCGGAATGGAAAACGTCCCTTCAGTCGCCAAGTTTCGTCCGTCTGTCCCCAAGTTTCGTCCGCGGAGAGCAGCGCACAGAAAATCGTCTAGGGATTTACGTCTGGGGACTCAGTCCTTCACTATCTGTCTGACTGGGCGCATATGGTTCGTACTTGAAGTGCTTCCTCTGTTTTTTGCGAAAGGGCCGGAAGTAAACTTGGTGCCAGTGAACTGTAGTAGGGGTGGAAGCCTGAGGAAGCTTGATCGTCCCCTTGCCTTGGAGAACCTCATCCCCATCGAGTACGACGGACTCCTCGAGGCCGCCCGTGATTACTGCCAGACAAATCGATCTTATTTCCTCTCTAAAAGGCAAGTCCGTGTAGCGATATCCTATGATCGGAACTTCAAAAAAAGAACCCCTGCCAGCTATTAGCGTTACGCCTACTTTCTCCGCATTGTGAGGCACAAGGACATCTATGGAAGCAGCATTCGGATTTGCAGGCACGAGCTCCACGGCAGAACAGCGAGATTCATGTTTCACCTGAATTGTTGCAATCTTCTCCGGAAGCGCGGCCACTAGCTCCCGGAGAAGCATCTCAATGGTTCTTAGGGTCTGGCCAGATCGATGATTCTGTTCAGCTGCGGAGTTCACGGTATATGCAAGCGCCACGGAAGTTTCGGTCCGCCTTTGCCCCATCGGCCACCGGACGCCCGCCGCCAAATTTGCTTCCCTTTCTTCCAACCTCGACCGAATCGAAAGAGAGGGTTGTCATTGATTCCGTTGAAAGCGTCTGTGAACCAGGGCGGAGCTGCATCCCAGGCAGCGATACCACCCATGGCTAGATAATTGGGCGCGGTGACGACCATAGCATAGTTGACGCCAGTTTGCCCTAGGGTGCCTGCCTGGTGAAGCATTCGTGCGATTTCGAGCGGTAGTCTGTGGGTCTGGGGCATAGGGGGACGGGGACAAGACGGGACGTTTTCCAGATACCCCTCCGCTGGCCTCTTTTCCTCTCTCAGCGTTCTAACGTTCAACCCCTCAAAACGTTCACTCCCCTATCCACCAGCATCCAAACGACTTACATTTCTCTTGACAATAGTTCACTATGTAGTATAATACGTTTTGCCAGTTGGGGATGGCTTTGCCATGTCTCCAACTACTGCGCCTCGCTCGCCACTGGCCTTCAACGGCTGCCGAGTCCATTTAGCATCTACCGCTCCCGCAAGTAATCCGGAACAAGCGGGCCTCTTTCTAACCCCTGTATTTGCCACAGATCCGAGAAATAGTCAGCTAACTCCAATCATTGCCACACTTCCAAAAATCCCCTTCCGTAAGTCCTTTGCTTGCCACACTTGCGACCCCCTCCCCCGGTCCTTATCAACTGGGAACCGCCCGCCATGTCTTGAAATGCCAACCGTGAACGGTGAACTGCCAACGGCTTACCCTGCGCCCAGTCATAGGGATTTCCGCATATCGCGACAACCTTCAAACTTTCCAACGTGCAACCTCCAAACGTTCTTCTGTACGCTTGCAAACCTGCGCCGCTGCCTCTACCCTACTCGCGGAGGACACCAGACCACACTTGATGCCCAACCTTTCACCGGAAGCCCTTGCCGGGGACTTCATCCTGTTCGTGGTTTTTCTCTTTTCCACCACCTGCCACGAAGCAGCGCACGCCCTTGTGGCGAAAATTGGAGGCGACGAGACGGCCTCTCAGGGCGGACAGGTAACCCTCAATCCCGTCCCGCACATCCAGCGCGAGCCCTGGGGCATGGTGGTTATTCCTGTCCTGATGCTCCTCTTCACCAATTCAATCATCGGATGGGCCAGCGCGCCCTACGATCCGAACTGGGCGCGGCGTCATCCGCATCGCGCCGCGTGGATGGCTCTGGCCGGTCCGGCAACGAACTACACGCTGATGCTTATTGCCGCGATTGTCTTGCGAATGGGATGGAGCCAGGGCTGGCTGCACCGCGACTCCTTTGCCGAAAATCTCATCTGGGGAATGTTTTCGCTCAATCTGCTCTTAGGGACGTTCAATCTGCTCCCGGTGACGCCGCTCGACGGCAGCACGGCCATCATGCTGTTCATGCCCGAGTACCGCGCTGCCCGCTATTTGGACTGGCTGCGCGGCAATCAGTACGGCATCCTCGGTTTGGTGCTGGCGCTGTTCGCGTTCCGCTACGTTTACGCCCCGATCGAGGCGTTTGCGACGGGTATTCTCCTGCGCAGCCACTTCTGAAGGCCGCCGTTCGTTGCTGCTTGGGTTTGTGGCTACGCGCTCTCCACAGGGACGCAGCGGGGAACGACGCGGGTAATCCGGAATTGTTGCGATCTTTCGGAAGCGGGGGACAACGCTTCGGTTTCGTACGCCACCGGGAACGCCCGTTCGTCGCCAGTGGATTGCAGCAGACGCACAAAAATCATCGCCCTCGGAGGAAGCCTGCGGGAAAGCGTGAGCAGCTTGCCGGTTTCTTCGCTCCAGGTGAGCTCCGAGCGCTCGACGAAAAAAACATGAGAATGGTCCCAGCCCGAAACCTCCACGCTGTAGTTGGTGGCAAGAAGCTGGTGTTCGATCGCGGCCATGCAAGACCTCCGCATGAAGAATTGCAGAAGTCGGGCCAAGCTCGACCGCTGCATGGGAGTGAAAACACGGAAGTTAAGCGAAGGCGCGCATCTTGAAACTGTGCGTGCCTGGGACGCGCCCGCTCAAATTGTTCACAATTGGTGCAACGAACGATGCGCTCGCGAAGCCCTCAATTCGCCTGGGCGCTCAGTTTTTTATGGAAAAGGCATTCCGAAAAACAAACCTAAGCCTTGTGCCAAGTTGGGAAGCCAGGAATCATTTTTGCACCGAAATGGGGCAGGCCTTGCGGAAGCCGGCGCG
>Ga0075436_100001501_pt1 | contig 15919 bp, 17 predicted proteins | sample RhiMethybrSRZTD5_FD_75303 | JGI IMG/M metagenome (GOLD analysis project Ga0075436, IMG submission 75303) | Populus rhizosphere microbial communities from Tennessee, USA - Rhizosphere MetaG P. TD hybrid SRZTD5 | ecosystem: Host-associated > Plants > Roots > Rhizosphere > Soil | place: USA...
GTGATCCTTTTAGCAGAAGAATGTTTCGCCGCGTTGTTGAGCGCCTCCTGCGCTATCCGGAACAGGGCCACCGCGGCCTCCGCGCGCAGGCCGGTCCCGGCCTCGCCCTGCACCGCGACGCGGATCCCGGTGCGCTGGGCGTACTCCTTGCCGTACCAGGCAAGCGCGGCCGGGAGCCCGTACTCGTCGAGCAGCGCCGGCCTGAGATCGGCCATCACGTTCTCGATCGACTGCAGCGTGGAGTCGACGAGCTTCAGCGAGTCCTCGAGCCGGCGCCGCGCGCTCTCGTCCCGGAGCTTGCCGAGCAGGATGTCGAGGTTGATGTTGAGCGCCGAAAGGTTCTGGCCCACCCGGTCGTGGAGCTCGCGCGCGATGCGGCGGCGCTCGGTCTCCTCGGCCTGCACCAGCCGCCGGGTGAGCGCGCGCAGCGCCTCCTCGGCGGCCTTCTGGTCGGTGACATCGATGCAGGCGCCGACCATCTTGAGCGGCCGGCCGCTTTCGTCGCGCACCACCTCGCCGTGGCTGCGCAGCTGGCGCAGGCTGCCGTCGGGCCGCACAATGCGCTCATCCATGCTGAAGGCGCGGTTGTCCATGAGCGCGAGCGCCACCGTCGCGGCCGCGCGCGCGCGGTCCTCGGGGTGGATGCGCTCGAGGTAGCTCTCGAACGACGGCCGGAATTCGCCCGGGTGCACGCCGTAGATCGAGTACATCTCGTCGGACCAGTTGACGCGGCCGCTCACCGGGTCCCATTCCCAGCAGCCCAAGCCCGCGAGCTTCTGCGCCTCGGCGAGGAGCGTGCGCTGCTCGCGCAGCGCCTGCTCGGCGATGCGCCGCTCGGTGATGTCGGTCGCCACGGCCCCGAGGCCCACCACCGCGCCGCCGGCGTCGAACACCGGGAACTTCGACACCACGCTGAAGCGCTCGCCGTCGGCGTGCTGCGAGGCCTGCTCGTACTGGACCGGCGCGCCGCGCTCGAGCACCTCGGCGTCGTGCGCCGCGAGGGCGGCCGCCTGGTCGAGCGCGAACACCTCGCCGTCCTTGCGCCCCACCACCTGGTCGCGGCGCAGGCCGAAGCGCTGGAGGAAGCGCTCGTTCGCGAAGCGGTAGCGGCCCTCCGCGTCCTTCAGGTACATGAGCGCGGGGCTGTGGTTGGTGAACGCCTGCAGGCGCGCCTCGCTCTCGCGCAGCGCGTCGTAGGCGAAGCGCCGGTCGGTGATGTCCTCGACCATGGCGAGCATGCAGCGCAGGCGCCCGTCGGCGTCGGCGAGGCGCGCCAGGGTATTGCGCACCGAGATCACCTGCCCGTTCCGGCGCAGCATGCGGCCTTCGAAGTCGGCGTGGCTGCGCCGGCCCTGCACCAGCTCCTCGAACACGTTCCACGCCGCCTCGACGTCTTCCGGGTGGGCGAGGTCGCCCAGGGTCCTCGAGCGCAGCTCGGCCTCGCTGCAGCCCGACAGGCGCAGGAACACGGGGTTCGCGCGCAGGAAGCGCCCGGTCGGATCGATCATCGCCGCGCCGAACGGCGTGCGCTCGAACATCGCCGCGAGCGTCGCCTCGTTCTCGCGGCTCAACTGGCGCGCGGTCATGTCGCGCGTCACCTTGGCGAAGCCGCGCAGCTCGCCCGAAGGGCCGCGCAGCGCGGTGAGCGTGACCTCGGCCCAGAAGCGCGTGCCGTCCTTGCGCACGCGCCAGCCTTCGCCCTGAGAGCGCCCCTCGCGCTCGGCGCGCGCAAGCATCGCCGCGGGCACGCCCTCGGCCTGCTGCTCCTCCGGATAGAACACCGACAGATGCCGGCCGACGATCTCGGCCGCCGCGTAGCCCTTGATCCGCTCGGCGCCGGTGTTCCAGCTCACGACGTGGCCGGCCGGGTCGAGCAGGAAAATGGCGTAGTCGGCGACGCTGGTGACGAGCAGGCGGAAGAGCTCGTCGGTCGGATGCCCGGCGAGCGCCCGCTCGGCGATCCTCGAGTCCAGTTCCATGGGCGGGGAAATTCTACCCGCCGCGCCGGCCGCTTACCTTGTAGCGATTGCACTACAGGCTCGCGTACGGCACGAAAGCCGCTAGACTCGGCGAGTGCCGGTCACCATCGACGACATCCGCGCCGCCGCGCGGCGCATCGCGGGCGCGGTGGAGCAGACCCCCTGTGTGCACAGCCGCACCCTTTCACGCCTGGTCGGCGCGGAGGTCTTCCTCAAGTTCGAGAACCTGCAGTTCACCGCCTCGTTCAAGGAGCGCGGCGCGCTGAACAAGCTGCTCTCGCTCGGCGAGGCCGAGCGCAGGCGCGGGGTCATAGCGATGAGCGCGGGCAACCACGCGCAGGCGGTCGCCTACCATGCCGCGCGCCTCGGCATTCCGGCGACGATCGTCATGCCGCGCGGCTCGCCCAACACCAAGATCAAGAACACCCAGGTGCACGGCGCCACCGTGGTGCTCGAGGGCGAGAACCTGTTCGAGGCGGGCAAGCACGCGCGCGAGCTCGCGGCGCGCGACAACCTGGTGTTCGTGCATCCCTACGAGGATCCCCTCATCATCGCCGGGCAGGGCAGCGTCGGCCTCGAGATGCTGGCCGCGGTGCCGGACCTCGACCTCATCGTGGTGCCGGTGGGCGGCGGCGGCCTGATCGCGGGCATCGCGACCGCGGCGAAGGCGCTCAAGCCCTCGATCCGCATCTTCGGCGTGGAATCGAGGAACTACCCTTCGATGCACCAGCGCCTGGCCGGCATCCCGGTCGAGTGCGGCGGCGACACCATCGCCGAGGGCATCGCGGTGAAGGACGTCGGCGCGACCGCGCTGTCGATCATCCGCGAGCGGGTCGACGAGGTGCTGGTGGTCGAGGAAGAAACCATCGAGCGCGCGGTCGTGGCGCTGATCGAGATCGAGAAGACCGTGGCCGAGGGGGCCGGCGCGGCGGGCCTCGCGGCGCTGCTGCAGCACGGGGCGCGCTTCGCCGGGCGGCGCGTCGGCATCCCGATCTCGGGCGGCAACATCGACAGCCGCGTGCTCGCCTCGGTGCTGATGCGAGGGCTGGTGCGCGACGGCCGGCTCGTGCGCCTGCGCGTCACGATGCCGGACGTCTCCGGCAGCCTCGCCAAGGTGGCCGCCGTGATCGCCGAAGCCGGCGGCAACATCGTCGAGATCCAGCACCAGCGCATCTTCGGCACCTCCTCGGTGCGCTCGCCCGAGGTCGAGTTCCTGGTCGAAACTCGCGACCGCGAGCACACCGATGCGCTGGTGCGCGCGCTTCAGGAAAAAAGCGTCAAGGTTTCTGCTTCCTGATTCGCTTCTTCAGTTCCTCGTCGGTGATTCCAAGCTGCGCCTCTTCGGCCTGGTCGAGGCCGCCGCCCAGACCGACGTCCCGGTCGCTTGCGACGCGGTCGGCGCCGAACTCGGGTTTCGGCGGCTTCTCCATGCCAACTGTCGAACGATCGCCCGTGCCTTCGGCGTCGCTATCGGTGCTCGGCTCGTTCGGCCGGTCGGAGCTCGTGTCCGACGTGTCGCTGCCCATGATCTTCGGTCGCGCTCGGCCCTGATGTCGCGGTACGCGTGCCATCGTGGTCTCCTTTCTGGGGATTACGAGGTGCAAGCAACCCGCGTTCCCTCGCCGCCAGCGAAGCGGGCACTCCGGCTACGAGCACGCATCCGCGAGCGCGAGCTCCATGCGCACGAGGTCGGGATCGCCGCTCGGCCTGGCGCGGAAGCCGAAGCTCGCGGCGAGGTGCAGCATGGCGCGATTGCCGACGCGAACGAGGCCGTGCAGCCCGGGCAACCGGGCGCGCTGCGCGTGATCCAGCAGCCGTTGCATGAGCTCGTGGCCCAGCCCCAGGCCCTGCAGCGCGTCCGTCACGACCAGCGCGATCTCGCCGCCGGCGCATTCGGCGAGCGCCACGAGGCCGCGGCCGTCGAAGGCCGCCAGGCTGGCGTCGCTCGGATTCGCCGGCCGCGTCGTGCGCTCGAGCTCGCGCGGAGGAAGCTCGGAGATGGCCGAAAAATAGCGTTCGTGCCGCGAGCGCGGCGAAAGGCCGCGCACGAATTCCTGCACCAGGGTGGCGTCCTGGCCCGTCAGTTTTCGAATGACAAGGTCACGCGGCACGGCGCAAACCCTGACCGGTACTGCGCGCCGCGGCAGCCGCTCGCGTGAGATGCAGCACGTCGCGCTGGGCGTGGCTGCCGCCGATGCGGTGCGCCACCGGCGGCAGCGCCCGCAGGAGCCGCGCGGCGCTCGAGAAGTCGCCGCGGCCGAAGGCGGCAAGCGCGCGGCTCGCCGGCAGCCCGACCAGCCGGGTCATGTCGTGGTTCGCGCCCGAGGGTCGCGCCACGCGACGCTCCAGCGCCGCGAGCAGGCGGCTGGCGTCATCCGGCCGCTGCCCGCCCACGAACGCCATCATCGCGTGCAGGTCGTTGAACGCGCAGTAGGCGTCCTCGGCGTACGGCGACCAGCGCGCGGCGACGGCGTGGAAGCGCTTCTCCAGAGGCACGCCCGCGAGCTGCAGGCGCCAGAGGAGCGCCGAAGCGTCGATCAGCTCCGAGAGCGAATCGCCCTGCATGCGGTGGTCGTAGATCGCGAGTGCCTGCTCGGGGCGCCCGAGCTCGAGGTGATAGAGCGCGATGTGCCACCACAGGTGGGTCGAGGCGGCGCCGGCGCCGGTCCAAAGCGCGCTGCGCGCGCCAAGCCAGCGGACGCCCTCCTCGAACCGGCCCTGCATCTCCATCACGTGGGCGATCGCATGGTGAGCGCGCACGTCCCAGGGCTGCAGCGCGAGCGCCCGGTAGGCGGCGGCTTCCGCCTCTTCGTACGCGCCGCATTCCTGAAGCGCATAGGCGTGCATGGCGAGCACCGCGTGGTAGCCGGGCGCGGTCCGCTGCCAGGTCTCGAGCGCCCTCGCGGTGCGCGCGAGCTGCGACGCGGGGCTCCCGAGGTAGTAGTCGAAGGTCTGCGCCGCCGCGAGCGCGAGCAGATCGTGCGGCGCACGGGCGAGGATCTCGTCGTACACGCGGCAGGCGCCGGCGAGGTCGCCCTCGAGCGCCGCCCGAATCGCCGTCACATGGGGTTGTTGTTGTACCGTAAGGCTGAGCTGGGTCAGCCTGGCGTACGCCCGGGCCGCCGGCTCGAAATCGCGCGCGTCGCGGCTGCAGAGGAGGAGCGTCGCCTCGACGAGCTGCGCCGCGCCCGACTCCGGGTCGGCGCGCACGGCAGCGCGCGCCGCGGCGAGCGGGTCGCCACGGTGGGCGAGAAAGTCGGCGAGCGCCGGGCTCACGGCAAGTGCTCAGTAGTACTCGTGGACCGTGCCGTCCTGGGCGTCGGCGGCGGGGGTGGGCCACAGGGACGCGAAGCTGACCGTGCGCGCTTCGGCGTACGCTTCGGAGACGCTGTCGGCGGGGTTGCAACCGGCGGCGAGGCAAAGCGCGGATGCGGCGGCGAGAAGGGCAAGAGTTTTCATGAGTAATCCTCCTGATGTTTTCTAAAGGGCTGCGGTGATGGGAGAAGACTGGGGCGCGGACTGGTTGGTCCAGTAGCGCACGATGCGGTGGCCGATCCCGCCAAGCCGTCCGCCGCGCTCGCGCGCACGCTCATAGAGCACGCGCGGGGCGCTGCCTGCGAGAGTCAGCGTGATGCGCTCGGCGTAGTGGGCGGGCACCGGCGCGGTGAGCGTGATGCGCGCGCCCTTGAGGGAATTTGCGAGGACGATGCCTTCGTGCTCCACACGGAACGAGGTTCCCCCGCGGACAACGTGGTCGCGGGTGTCGCCCTCCTGGGTGATCCACAGCTCGCCGTCCCAGAGCTCGATCTGCATGCCGCGGCCGTGCTCGATGAGGAGCAGGCTGCCGCGGGGCATCCCGGTGGCGCCGTACACGCTGTAGCCGTCCATGTGCACCTCCGCTGAATCGATGCGGACAGGCTAACGACGGCGCGTCGCCGGGTTATTTCGCGGTGTTGTGTGTTTGTTTCAGCGAGGTTCTCAGGAGCGCGAACAGCTCCGCCGGGTCGACCGGCTTGCGCGCGAGCGTATGCACGTTCGCGGCGGCGAGCTCGGCGCGCGGGATGTCGTCGCCGTAGCCGGTGTAGAGGATGACCGGCGTGCCGGCGCGGATGCGGCTGATGTCGCGCGCGAGCTCGAGGCCGGTGACGCGCGGCATGGTGTGGTCGGTGAGCACGAGGTCGTAGCGCTGCGGCTCGGCGGCGAACGCGTAGCGCGCGTCGACCGCGTTGGTTTTCAGGGTGACCTCGAGCCCCCAGCCGGACAGGAGGTCGCCCATCAGCTCGAGCACCATGTCCTCGTCGTCGACCACCAGCACGCTGCCCGAGAGCCGCCCGCTTTCCTTGCCGCCGAGCGCGCTCGCCGCGACCGCGGCGCTCGCGCCGCGCGCCGCCGGCAGCGCGACGCGGAAGCACGCTCCCAGCCCGGCCGCCGTGTCGACCAGGATGTGCCCGCCGTGCTCGTGGACGATGCCGTGGACCATCGCGAGGCCCATGCCGCTGCCCTTGCCGACGTCCTTGGTCGAGAAGAACGGCTCGAACATGCGGTCGACCACGTCGGCCGAGATGCCGCCGCCGGTGTCGTGCACCGAGAGCTCGACGAAGCCGCCTGCGAACTTCTGGCGGCAGGAGGCGCATACCGCCCCCGCGTGCCGCGCCTCGCGCACCGCGAGCGCGATCAGCCCCACGCCGGCCATCGCGTCGCGCGCGTTGATGGCGAGGTTGAGCAGCACCTGCTCCACCTGCACCGGGTCGGCGCGCACCGCGCTCACCTGCGCGGCGAGCTCGGTGCGCAGCTCGATGGTCGAAGGCAGCGCCGGCCGCAGGAGCTTCGCCGCCTCGCCCACCAGCTGCGGCAGCGAAAGCAGGCGCGCCTCGCCGCGCCGGCCGCGGCTGAAGGTGAGCATCTGCACGATGAGCTCGCGCGCCCGCTGCGCCGAGATCTGGGCGCGCTCGAGCGCCCGCGCGAGCTTGGCGTCGTCGAGGGCCTCGGTGCGCTCGACCGCGAGCGTGAGGTTGCCGAGGATGCTCTGCAGGATGTTGTTGAAGTCGTGCGCGATGCCGCCCGTGAGATGGCCGATCGCCTCCATCTTCTGGGCCTGGCGCAGCTGCTTCTCGAGCTGCGCGCGCTCGGCTTCGGCCGCCATGCGCCCGGTGACGTCGCGCGCGATCGCGAGCACGTGCGGCCTGCCGCGGTGCTGGATCGGGATGGTGCGCACCTCGACGTGGATCGGGGTGCCGTCCTTCCTCACCGACTCGAGCTCGAAATGGCAGCGCTCGCCGGCGAGCGTGCGCCGCACCGTGTCGCGGCGCCGCTCGATGTACTCGGGCGCCACGTTGTCGGCGTAGACGCCCCGCAGCACCTCCTCGCGCGTGAAGCCATAGATGCGCTCGTAGGCGGGGTTCACGTCCACGCGCTGCAGCTCCGAGTTCCACAGGATGAGGGCGTCCTCGGAGGCGTCGAAGATGGCGCGGTACTGCTCCTCGCTCGCGCGCAGCAGCTCCTCCTCGGTCTTGCGCGCGGTGATGTCGCGGCCGATGTACAGCACGTGCGGCTGGCCCTTGTGCAGGATCGGCACGCCGCGCGTCTCGATGTTGAAGCGCGAGCCGTCCTTCCTCCGCGCCACGGCCTCGAACACCACGCGCTCGCCGGCGAGCGCGCGCGCGTGGAGCTGCTTCACGTGCGCGTTCAGCTCGGGCGGGCTCATGGTGAGGTCGTCGCGGCCGAGCGCCTCCTCGCGGCGCCGGCCGCTCATCGCCTCGTAGGCGGGGTTGACGTCGACCACGCTGAACTCGGCGTCGCGCAGCACCAGCGAGTCGGCGGTCGCGTTGAAGATGGCGCGGTATTGCTCCTCGCTCGCGCGCAGCGCCTCGACCGCGCTCTTGCGCTCGGTGATCTCGCGCGTCATCGCCAGGATGTGCGGTTGGCCCGCGATGTCGACCTTCTTCAGCGTGACCTCGTCCCAGCCGAGCGAGCCGTCCCGGTTGCGCCGCCGCCACTCGAAGCGCAGCGGCCCGCGGCCGGCGCGCACCTCGGCGATCAGGCGCAGCATGTCCTCGTCGGTATAGGGCGGCTCGTGGCCGCTGATGTCGCCGGCGCCGACGCGGCGCAGCTCCGCGCGCGTGTAGCCGTAGGTACTGCAGGCCTTGGCGTTGGCGTCGAGGATCGCGCCGCGCTCATAGTCCAGGATGAAGATCGCGTCCTCGGCCGCCTCGAAGATCGCGCGGTAGTTCGCCTCGGAGGCGGCGAGCGCCTCCTCGTGGGCGCGCCGCTCGAGCTCGGCGGCGGCGCGCACGGCAAAGATCTTGAGCACCGACTCCACCAGCGCCGCGTCGGTGATCGGCTGGCGCGAGATGATGGCGATGATTCCGGCGACCCGTCCGGCCGCGTCCTTCAGCGGGTAGCCGGCGTAGCCGACCGCGCCCTTGGGCAGGTATTCGTCCTGCGGAAAGATCCGGGCGACGTCGCGCGGCACCACGGAGAAGTCGCCCCCGACCACCGCCCGGCAGGGCGTGGTGTCGAGCCGGTACTCGAAGTTCTCGCGGTAGGCGCCGCCGCCGTAGAGGCCGAGGGTGCGGATGGCCGCGGGCGGCTCGCCGAGGAAGCGCCCGACGAGCGCCATCTGCACGTTGAGGATCGTCGCGAGGTAGCGCGTGAGCTCCTGGAACACGCGGTCGCCCTTCGCGCTCGATACCGCCAGCGCGGCGGCGTTCAGGGCATCGTTCTGGTGGCTCACCGGGGCAGTTTATGCGGCTGTCCGACGGCCGGCGCTGCGATTACCTGCCGGATACCATTGAAACAAGCGGGTTACAAATCCGCTTTTCAATTGGAGGGGATGAAGATATAGCCCGACCCGCGGATGGTCTTGATGGTCTTCGGGTTGTCCGGGTCGTCCTCGATCTTGCGCCGCAGGCGCGCGATGCGGATGTCGATCGAGCGGTCGAACGGCTCCCATTCGCGGTTGCGGGTCAGCGTGAGGAGCTGGTCGCGCGACAGCACCCGGTTGGGGTGCTCGGCGAAAGCGCGCAGCAGGTCGAACTCCATCGCCGTGAGCGCGATGTCCTCGCCGTTCGCGCCGATCAGCTGGTGGCGGTCGAGGTCGAGCTGGCACTGGCCGAACGCGACACGCCGCGACGTGCCGGCCGCCGGCCCGGCGCGCGACTTCTCGGCGCGCCGCAGCACGCTTTTCATGCGCGCGAGCAGCTCGCGCAGATCGAAAGGCTTGCCGATGTAGTCGTCGGCCCCCACTTCGAGCCCGACCACGCGGTCGATCACCTCGCCCGCCGCCGTGAGCATGATGATCGCCACGTCGTGGCGCTCGCGCAGCCAGCGCGCGAGCGTGAGCCCGTCCTCGCCGGGCAGGCGCACGTCGAGCAGCACGAGATCCGGCAGGTCGGCGGCGAGCGCCTTGCGCATCGACGCGCCGTCCGAGGCCTGCGCGACCTCGTAGCCGTGGGTGGCGAGGTAGTCGGCGACGGTCTCGCGGACCTGGCGGTCGTCCTCGACGAGCAGTACGCGACCGCTTTTGGCCATGGCGAGGGGGATTCTAGCGTTCACGGCTCGCGGAAGGCGAGCATCGCCGAGAGGCGTGCCGAGCCGCCGTGGTAGAAGCCCGCCGAGACCGGCGTCTCGCGCGCTCCCGGGTTGCGCAAGGTCCCGAACGCCATGTCCCACGGCGGCAGGTCGGAATAGTTGTAGCGATGGATGCCGCGCCCGTGGTGCACGCCGTGGCTCTCGGGGCGCTGGACGATGTAGCCGAGCCAGCGCGGCGTGCGGATGTTCGCGTGCTGGAAGGCGGCGTTGAAGGCGAGGAACGCGGAGGCGATCGCCCCCGCCTCGGGCGAGAGCCCGAGCAGCGGGAAGAACACCAGCACCGCCCAGGTGGTGAAGAGCACCGCGTCGAGCGGATGCAGGTAGTACGCGCCGAACGCGTCCACGCTCTCGGCGCTGTGGTGCACCTGGTGGCCGAGGCGCCACAGCCAGTCCCAGCGATGCGCGGCGCGGTGGTACCAGTAATGGACCAGCTCGTAAACGAGGATGCCGACGCCCGCGCCGCCCCAGGTGCCGAGCGCGGCGCCGTCGACGAGGCTCCAGTCCGGCAGCAGCGCGGTCCAAAGCCGGCCGGCGCCGAGCGACACTCCGAACACCGCAGCCGACACGGCGAGCGCGCGCAACCTCCAACCGCGCGGCGCGTCGTAGCGGCGGGCGCGCCAGACAAGCTCCAGCGCTAGAAACGGCGCGAGAAAGAGGAGCGGGTAGTAGTCGGCCAGCTCGAGCAGCACGATGCATTCCTCCGGAAGCGTCTTTGTACGCCCGGAGATGCTACGGGCCGCTTGTGCGCCCTTCGGTTGCTTCTTCGTTGCTCGATTGTTTCCGCCCGCTCGCAATCGCCTGCGCGAAATCAGGGACGGACCACGATTTTCTCACGCCGGCTCGGAGATTTCGACCAGGTTCAGGTCCGGATCGCGCACGTACACCGAGCGCAGCTTCGACACCGCGCCGGTCTTGGCGACGGGACCTTCGATGATGCGAATGGCGTTTCTTTCCAGCGCCTTCACGACGTCCGTAAGGGGCATGGAAGAGATGAAGCAAAGGTCCAGCGACCCGGGGACGGCGACGTGAGCACGCGGCGAGAATTCCTTGCCCCACTCGTGCAGGTTGATCTTCTGGTTGCCGAACTTGAGCGCGAGGCGCTCCTCGGTCGGCGTGCGAAAGCGCTCGAGCTTCATGCCGAGGGCTTCGGTGTAGAAGCGGATGCACGCCGCGAGATCGCGCGTGGTGAGAACGATATGGTCGATGTGGTCGATCATCAGATGACCTTCTTTTCACGCAAGCGGGAAATATCCTCGGAGCCCAATCCGATTGAACCGAGGATCTCTTCGGTATGTTCCCCGAGCTTCGGCGCAGGGCCGCGGATGGCGCCGGGCGTGGCCGAAAGCTTCGGGATCACGCCCGGCACCTTGAGCCTCTCGCCGTCGCCCGCCACGATCTCCTGGATCATGCCGCGCGCGGCGTAGTGCGGATCGGCGGCGATGTCGGCCGCCGTGTAGATGCGTCCCGCCGGGACTTCGGCGTTTTCCATTGCTTGCAGGACTTCGTTCTGGCCGAGCTTCGAGGTCCACGCGGAAATCGCGTCATCGATGCGCGCCATCTGCGCGGCGCGCCCGTCGTTCTTCGCGAGCGCCGGGTCGTCGCGCAGATCCTCGCGGCCGATCGCGCTCATCAGGCGCTTGAACAGCGCGTCGGCGTTGCCGGCGATGAGGACGTACGCGCCGTCGCGGCAGGGATAGAGATTCGAGGGTGCGATGCCGGGCAGCGTGCTGCCCGAGCGCTCGCGGACCACGCCCTGCGCATCGAACTCGGGCAGCAGGCTCTCGGTAATGTTGAACACCGACTCGTACAGCGCCACGTCGATCACCTGGCCATTATTTCCATTTTGTACATGGTGTAGTGCCAGGAGCGCGCCAATGACGCCATGGAGAGAGGCGAGCGTGTCGCCCACGGAGAGGTTGGGGCGCACCGGCGGCCGGTCGGGAAAACCGGTGATGTAGCGCATGCCGCCCATCGCCTCGCCGATGGCAGCGAAGCCGGGCCGCTCGCGGTACGGGCCGCTCTGGCCGTAGCCAGAGATGCGCACGAGGACGAGCTTCGGGTTCTCGCGCGAGAGCGCCTCCCAGCCGAGGTTCCACTTCTCCAGCGCACCGGGGCGGAAGTTCTCGATCACGATGTCGCACTCGCGCGCGAGGCGGCGCGCGATCGCCTGCCCTTCGGCCTGGCGCAGGTCGAGCGTGATCGATTTCTTGTTGCGCGACTGCACGTGCCACCATAGCGACACGCCGTTGCGCATCCGGCGCCAGCGGCGCAGCGGGTCGCCGCCGCCCGGCGGCTCGACCTTGATCACCTCGGCGCCGAAATCGGCGAGCGTCTTGCCGCAGAACGGCCCGGCGATCAGCGTGCCGAGCTCGAGCACCTTGACGCCCGTCAACGGACCGATTTTCTAGTTCCTCTTGAGCAGGCGCAGGGGGTTGTATTCCAGAACGACTTCGCCGCGCTGGTTCAGCACCTTGTTGGCGAAGCGCACCAGGCCGCGGTCCCCCTTCGACGTGAGGCGGTGCTCGATCACCTCGCACTCGACGTGGATCGTGTCGCCGACGACCGTGGGCGCCTTCACGTCGAGCGTGCAGTTGAGGAACGCGAGCCCGGTGTCCTGCATCGTCGGCAAGAGCAGGCCCTCGGCGAAGGAATACACCAGCGCGCCCGGCACCGCCCGGCCCTTGATGGCGCGGGCCGAGGAGTCGGCCTCATTTTCCACCACGGCGAAGAGCTCCTCGGTGAGCCACGTCAGGTTGATGAACGCCGCGACGTCGGCCTCGCCGATGGTGCGCCGGTGGGTGCGGAAGCGCAACCCGGGCTTCAGGTCGTCGAACGCGAACCCCCGGCCGACGACCTGCGTCATTTCTTGTCGAAGCTGCGCCGCGCCCGCTCGAAGGCGTCCTGCATGCTTTTCGCCGACGCTTCCATCCCGCGCATCATCTCCATCCAGGCGTCGGCCGACGCGCCTTGCAGCCGGCGCAGCTCCGTCATGGCCTGGTCGCGCTTGTTGCGGAAGTCGTCGAGCTGGCGCTCGTATTCCGCCTTCATGCCCGCTTGCGCCTTGCGCGCCCGCTCTTCCCAGCGCGCCGCCTCGGCGTTCCAGTTGTCGATCTGCGCCTTCAGCTTCTGCACGTACTCGTCGCGATTCATCATGGGAGGGTCTCCGGGGAAGAAGACTGTGGCATTCTAGCCGCGCATGAACGCCTTCAAGCCGCGCCGTATCACGCTCGCGACGCTCGTCCTGGTTGTTGCCACGGTCACGGCATTCGCGCAAGGCTACCCGGCCAAGCCGGTGCGCGTCGTCGTGCCGTTCTCGCCGGGCGGGGTGGCCGACTCGAGCGCGCGGGTCCTCGCCGACCGGCTCGGCGCGCGGCTCGGGCAGCCGATCGTGGTCGAGAACCGGCCCGGCGCCTCAGGCAACCTCGGCACCGCGGCGGTCGCCGCCGCTGCGCCCGACGGCTACACCCTGCTCCTCGGCTTCGACGGCACGATGGTCATCAACCCGCATGTGTATGCGAGCCTGCCGTGGGACACGCTGCGCGACTTCGCTCCGGTCACGAAGCTCGGCGACGCCACCCTGATCCTGGTCGCGCATCCGTCGGTTCCTGCCAAAGACCTCCGAGAGCTCTTGGGCCTTAAAGAGAAGCTCTCTTATGGCACGGCCGGCACCGGGAGCACGCCGCACCTCGCGGGCGAGCTGCTCGCACAGCGCACCGGCCTGGCGCTCACCCATGTGCCTTACAAAGGCGGCGGCCAGGCCATGGGCGACGTGGTGGGCGGGCAGATTCCCCTCGTGTTCACCGCCGTCGCGACGGCGCAGCAGTTCGTGAAGAGCGGCAAGCTGAGGGGGCTCGGCGTCCCGGCGGCGAAGCGCTCCGGCTCGCTGCCCGAAGTGCCGACCTTCGTCGAGAGCGGGCTCGAGGGCTTCGTGGTCGATTCCTGGACCGGCATCCTCGCGCCGGCGAAGACGCCGGGCGAAGTCGTCGGCCGCCTGCAGAAGGAAATCGCGGCGGTGCTCGCCGAGCCGGACGTGCGCGGGCGCTACGCCACGCTCGGCATCGAGCCCGCGGGCAACACGCCGGCCCAGTTCGCCGAGCAGATCCGCGCCGACCTCGCGCGCTGGGAGAAGGTCGTGCGGCAGGCGAACATCAGGATCGAATAGCGTGGCCGACTCGCTCGGCCGGCGAGGCAAGTTCGGCGTGCTCGCGCCTTCGACGAACACCTCGGTGCAGCCCGAGTACGAGGCGATGCGGCCCTGGGGCATCACGCACCACCACTCGCGCCTGGTGATCCCCGACGGCCGGGTAACCGACGACGCGAGCTTCATGCGGATGATGGACGACATCCGCGCCGCGCTCTTCCCGGCGCTCGAGGCGGTGCTCACCTGCGACCCCGACTACGTCGTCCTCGGCATGTCGTCCGAAACGTTCTGGGACGGGCTCGAAGGCTCGTCGCAGTTACAGCAGAAGCTCGAGAAGATCGCCGGGCGCGGCGTCGCAATGGGCTCGGATGCGTGCCGTGCCGCTCTCCGCGCCTACGGCCGCTCCGTCAAGCGGCTCGGCGTCATCACGCCCTACATGCCGATCGGCGACAAACAGGTCCACCGCTTTTTCACCGAATGCGGCTACGAGGTGGTGAACCTGCTCGGCCTGAAGTGTGCGAGCCCCCAGCTGATCGCGCACGAGTCCAGGCAGAGGCTGCGCGACGCAATCATCGAAGTGAACCGCGGGAGCGTGGACGCAGTAGTCCAGGTCGGGATCAACCTCGCCATGGCCGAGGTCGCCGCGATGGCCGAATTCTGGCTCGACAAGCCGGTGATCGCGATCAACACGGCGACCTACTGGTACGCGCTGCGCCAGTACGGCATCAAGGACAAGGTCTACGGCTGGGGATCGCTGCTAGAGCAGCATTGAAGAGTGAGGACAACCGATTCTGCGACCTGCCGCTCGGGAATTTTCCAGTAGCGGCGCAGCAGGCGCTCCTTCTCTTCGTCCGAAACGAGGCGAAAGCCGCGCCGCTCATAAAAGCGCACCGCCCACGCGGCCGCCTTCCAGGTGCCGACGAGCAACGGACAGTCGGCTTGTCTCTTCAAGTCCTCGAGCAGCAGCGTCCCCGCTCCGCTGTGCTGGTGCGAGCTCAGCGTGTAGGCGTGTCGGATGAGCGCGACGTCGGCCACGTGCTGCAGGCCCATCACGCCGACGACACGGCCGTCGCGGCGAATGCAGGAAAATTTCACGCCCGCGCGCATCTCGGACAGAAGCTCCTCGCGCGGCATGTAAGGCTCGTGCCAGCGATCGGCCGGGATCACGCCGCGGTAGGCAACCGCGGCATCGTTGATGACGGCGCCGATCGCGTCCGGATCTTCTATGGGTTCAACTATTTGCGTCCCCTTGGAAGCGGGTCGCCGCTCAAGCTGTACGCCGGCGGCACATAGAAGTTGAGCGTGCGCAGCGGCGCGCGACCTGTGTTCCTGACCTGGTGCTTCTCGCGTCGCTGAATGAAGACAAGGCTTCCGGCGGAAAGGCGGTGGCGCGCGCCGTCGACGATCGCTTCGCCGCGGCCGGAGACTACGAACAGCCACTGGTCGGCGCCGCGATGGCGGTTATCCGAGCCGCCTTCCGCGCCGCCGGGCGGCAGCACCATTTCCGCGGCCTGCGAAGCGTGGTTGCCGCGCATCACGCGAAAACCCTTGCCGAAGCGCAACGTCTTCTTTTTCATGGATCCATCGTACAGCGGGCCGTCCCGCGAAGGGGACGGCCCGCATCTGCAACGAACTTCCTGCTATTTGCTGCCGGGAGTGGACGGCTGCGCGCCCGACTGAGTGCCGGTGCTTCCGGCGCCCTGCCCCGAGCCCACACCTCCGGTCCCCGGAGCCGCACCCGAGCTGCCCATGCTGGTGCTGCTCCCGCTGGACCCAGGCGTCGTGGGCGTGGCGCCCGATGAGGACGAGGTGCCGCCGGCGCTGCCGCTGCCGGTGGTAATGCCTTCGTCCTTCAGGCACTTCTCACGCTCCGCGGCCATCATGCCGAGGCACTTGCTGCTCGAGCTGGAAGCGCCGCTGCTGCCCGACACGCCGGGGGAACTCGTCCCCGGAGTCGTGGAGCTGCCTGTCGTGCCAGCGCTGCTGCCGGTGCCGCCGTATGTGGAGCCCGTGCCCTGCGCCACCGACACGCCCGAAATTGCAAAAAGCGCCGCGGCTGTAGCTGCACAGATGAGCTTCAAGGTTGCCTCCTTTACTTGCTGCTGCCCGACGAGCTGGGCGAGGAGCTGGGCGAGGAGCTGCTGGAGCCCATGCCGCTGCTGCTCGGGGAGCTGGAGCTGCTGCCCGACGAGCTGGGCGACGAGCTGCT
>Ga0075436_100001504_pt1 | contig 15905 bp, 14 predicted proteins | sample RhiMethybrSRZTD5_FD_75303 | JGI IMG/M metagenome (GOLD analysis project Ga0075436, IMG submission 75303) | Populus rhizosphere microbial communities from Tennessee, USA - Rhizosphere MetaG P. TD hybrid SRZTD5 | ecosystem: Host-associated > Plants > Roots > Rhizosphere > Soil | place: USA...
ATCAACCCCAGAGTCATCGAAATCGTCCACCATTTCACAAAAGCCAATAAACCCATCGCCGCCATCTGCCACGCCCCGCAAGTCCTCGCCGCTGCCGGAGTCTTGAAAGGGAAAAAATGCAGCGCCTACCCCGCCACCGGCCCCGACGTCACTCTCGCTGGCGGCGAATACGTTAGCGGCCCCATGACCGAAGCCGTCGTCGACGGCAACCTCGTCACCGGTCCCGCCTGGCCCGCCCTCCACTCCTGGCTCGCCAAATTCCTAACCGTCCTCGGCACCAAAATCGAAGCCTAGTCACGCAACGCTTGGCTTCATAATTTTGCTGACTTGATGGAATCCCTGAAGATCGTTCTCGTTTGTATCGGCGCTGCCGGGCTTTACGGCATCATCCACGACCAATTTACAGCCCGCATCTGTCTTGAATACTTCACCGTTTTTCATCCGCCGGTTTTCCAGACCCAGTCGCCCACGTTGCTGGCTTTAGGATGGGGAGTCATCGCCACTTGGTGGGTTGGAGCAATTCTCGGTATTCTCCTCGCGATTGCGTCCCGCCTAGGTCGCCGGCGAAAACTCCCCGCGAGTGCTCTAATCGAGCCGATTGGTACGCTGCTCGTTGTGATGGCTGCAAGCGCTGTCTTTTGCGGGTCACTCGGCTTTTTGCTTTGCCGGCAAGGTTTTGTTTTCCCACCGGCTTGGATAGCGTCTCGGCTTGCCCCCTCAACTCATGCGGGTTTCATGGCCGACTGGTGGGCGCATACTGCCTCTTATGCCGTCGCGTTCTTCGGTGGAATCGCTCTTTGCATCGTTCAGTATCGTCGGCGGGTTGCCTCGCCCTAATCAATGGGCGCGTGGCCGCGGACAAATGTTCCGAATTGTTTCGATACTGATCACAACCGCAAGGCAATTGCTGCCGATACCTCAACTAAGAGAAACGCGGAGGGTGCCCCTCGAGTAGTTTGAGGGCGGGTCTTGGGTTTTAGCTTTAAGCCGCCCTCAATTCACTGGCAGCAACTCATCGGGCCTAACTTCCCGCCCCCCCACAAAAATCCTTTCAATCGAGTCATAAGCCTTGATCGTCTTCAGCGGATCACCGCCCAACAACAACAAATCCGCTCGCTTTCCCACCTCAACCGTCCCGCGGTCTCCCGCGATTCCAAACGCGACCGCATTGTCCAGCGTCGCCGACCGCAAAATCTGCGCCAACGGCACTCCCGCTTCGAACCAATGCTCCAACTCCATCCGCTCGTTCAGTCCAAATGGATTTCCAATCCCTCCTCCCGGTGGCGTATCGCTTCCGAACAGCAGCTTCCCGCGATCGGCCAACAGCAAACGCGTAGTCGCCATCACGCGCGCCGGCCCAAGCGCCATCGCCTTCGCGGGATCCATCGGCGGAGTCCCAAAAATCTTCAAAATCGCCCCTTTATATTGATCGGCCGTCGCTTGCCACGCTTTCTTTCCCTCATCGCTCTTCAAATAAGCAATCACGCTCCGTGGCAGCGACTTCCCCAATCTCGGATCATCCAGGATCGACCGGTCAAAAATCGATTCATCGCCATAAACAACCTGCATCGTCGGCTGCACATAAATTCCCGTCCGCGCAGCCGCATGCACAACTTCTTGCGCCTCTTGCGTCGGCGCCGTCTCTTTCCTGTCGCCCGGCCAGTGCCAAAGTCCGTGCGCAATCACGTCCGCGTGCGCGTCCATCGCCGCTCGCCAACCCTCCACCCCCGTCGCGTGAACCACAAGAACCAATCCGCGCTTCTTTGCCTCCGCCCTTATCGCCGCAAGTGTTTCGGCGCTCGGTACCGGCCAGTGAAACACTCCGCCGAATCCCGGCTCCACAAACGTCTTCACGCAAATTGACCCGTCCGCCGCGGCACGATCCACCGCCAGCTCTGGCGTAAATTCCTTCGGGTCAAGATTCGCCGGCCAATCCTTCGCCAGCGCCTTGTCGTACACCAGATTCATGCGTTTCGCCGCTTCCACATCTTTCGGCGGTCGCAGCGCAGTGTACCCGCCCGGGACTCGCACCCCTGGTCCGCAATGAAAAAACGTCGGACGAATCGGCGCCGCATTAAGCTGTTGCAACGCATCGCCGTACGGATTCAGATCCACCACTGTTGTAAATCCAAACGCGAGAAACGCTCGCGGCACCTGCGCCCGCAACGCCTGCACCAGTTCCGGATGAGCGTCGCTTCCATCGTCATCCAGCGGGGTCAAATCCCCCGCGTGTACGTGCGTATCAATCAGGCCCGGAATTAAAAATTTCCCGCGCCCATCAATCCGCTTCGAGCCCGGCCCCACCGCCAACTTCGTCCCGATCTCCGCAATCTTCCCGTCTCGAATCACCACCGTCGCATGCTCCAGCGGCCCCTTCCTCTCCGGCGAAATCAGCGTCACGTCCTCAATCATCATCGTCGCCGAGCCTTTGTCCTGCGTTTCCTGCGCGTTAACCGCCCCGCCCGCGAAGCTAGCCAACGCAATTCCAATCCAGATTGCCCGAGCCATATTTTTCACGGTTCACTCCAGTTCCGGTGCCAGCCCGCGCGACCCAGACACGCCGCATCCTCGCCTCCCAGAGAGGTACGCTCCTGATAGGAAGAATGTTCAGCCCCATTCGGCAGCAAGTTAGCTGCGCCGAGCGGACAAGCGGTGTATCGACGGCGGAAAGCAGTGGTTGAACCGGTAATCGGAATTTTGAAAGAGCAACGCGGGATGCGGCGATTCCGGATGCGCGGGCTGAGAAAAGTGGCAGTGGAGTTTGCGCTGGCTACCACCGCATTGAACCTAACCCGCATGTGGCGGCTCAGCCCACCAGGGAAACGTTCTGCGTAGAGAGCCAATCCCGCCGAAAGGCCCGCAACTTCGCCGATAAACAAACGAACCATGAAAACTCACCAAAACTCGCCCCGGCAGCCAGTTGCCAGACGGACTCGTGTACCCCTTACTCGCGTCCTCCTGGCATACGACGCATTACCTCCGCCTTATTCCTTTCCACATTTCCACACAACCCTGTCGCCTCAACTCTCGTTTCCGCCAGCTACAATGTCTCCATGCCCGACCGCCTTCCCTGGATCGCCGAAGACCCCGCTTCGCGCCGTCTGCTCGATCTCGCGGAGAAAGTCGCTGCAGCCCCCACCACGCTCCTTATCACTGGCGAATCCGGCTCTGGCAAAGACCATCTTGCGCGTCTCGTTCATGAACTCGGTCCGCGTCGCGACGCGCCGTTCCTCAAAATCGATTGCGCCTCGCTTCCGCCCGCGCTCGTCGAGAGCGAGCTCTTCGGTCACGAACGCGGCTCGTTCACCGGCGCCGTGGACCGTAAACTCGGCCGTCTCGAACTCGGTGGCGCCGGCACCATCGTCCTCGACGAAGTCGCCGCGCTTTCTCCCAACGCGCAAACAAAATTGCTCCGCGTTCTGCAGGAGCGCACGTTCGAGCGTCTCGGCGGCACCGAAACGCTGCACATCGAAGCGCGCCTCATCGCCATCACGAACACCGACCTCCCTGCTGCCGTCACCGCGGGCCAGTTCCGCGAAGATCTTTTCTTCCGCCTCAACGTTCTCCCCGTCGCGGTTCCTCCGTTGCGCGAACGCCGCGCGGACATCTTGCCGCTCGCCGATCATCTGCTCGCATCGCTCTGCGCCATTCACCATCGCCCCGATTGGAAACTCGACGCCGCTGCCCGCCGGCTCCTTTCTGCTTACTTCTGGCCCGGAAATATCCGTGAACTGCGCAACGCACTCGAACGCGGAATCGTTTTCGGCAAGGGCCCTGAACTCACGCCCGAGGATTTTCCGGAAAATATTCGCGCTGCTGCCGGAGGCACGGCCACTCTCTCCGGCCTTCGTTCTCTCGAACAAATCGAGCGCGACGTCATCACGCAAACGCTTGAAGCCACGCGCTATCACATTTCCAAATCGGCGGAAATTCTCGGCATCAGCCGCAAAACTCTTTTGGAAAAAAGAAAAAAATACGGTCTGCAATAATCGGCCATGAAGATACGTTTGCTAGCACTCGGAAAAATTCGCCGCGCGGAATTACGCACAGTCTTTGAAGATTACGTAAAACGCATTTCACATTCGTGCCCCATCGAAGTGAACGAAGTGCGAGACGCCGAAGCCGCCATCAAACGTCTTGACGCAGACCGCGCCGCAACCGCGCTTCTCCTCGACGCCGGTGGAAAACAGCACGATTCCGACTCTCTGGCAAAATGGCTTGGCGATCAACGCGACCGTGGTACGCGTGAAGTCATTTTCGTCTGCGGCGACGCCGACGGATTTCCCGACTCCTTGCGCCAACGCGTTTCGCAGAAACTCTCTTTGAGCGCGATGACTTACTCGCACGAACTCGCCCGCGTCATGCTCGTCGAACAGCTTTACCGCGCCTTCGCCATTCTTTCCGGCAGCCCGTACCCAAAATAACCGAACTCGTGCAACACTAATTCTCCATGTCCATACGATTGATTCCAGACGACGACAAGCCGTACACCGCGATCGAGATCGCTCTCGAAGCGCCGCTGCCCGATTACGATATCCACGAAGTTGAACAGCCGACTCCGCGCGACGTCGATTCCATTCTTGTGTCGCAAGGCTTCCGCGATTTGATTGACGACGCGCGCGGCATCCTGCTTGAACTTATGGCGTCGCCCGCGGACATCGCGGGAATCGAGCCGGGAGAATCGCCGCTCGCGCCCTTAAACATCACCGATCACGATCCATGCCATTTGGAATTGGTGCAACTCACGGGCGCGATTTGTCCAGGAAACGAAGACGACGTCTACCGCCCCGGTCTGTGGATCGTGATTCGCGACATGCGCTGCAAAGCGGGTTCGCCGATGACGGAAGTGGCCCGCAGACGCGTCGAGGGCATCGCGCGGCAATTGATCAAGCGATTGGAACTCTAGGAAAATTCGGAAAACATGCCGGAAGAAAAAGGATTGTTGATTGTTTATACCGGGCCGGGAAAGGGAAAAACTACCTGCGCGCTCGGTACCGCTTTTCGCGCAGTCGGCCAGGGCTTGCGCGTGTTGATGGTGCAATTCATCAAAGGCTCGTGGCATTACGGCGAACTCGACGCGGCAAAAATGCTGGGCGACGACAAATTTGAAATTCGTCCGATGGGACGCGGCTTTGTGAAAATCGGCGGCGCGGAAACGGATCCCGAAGATATCAAATTGGCGGAAGAATGCTGGAGCGCGGGGCGCGACGCAATTTATTCGGAAAAATATGATTTGGTGGTGCTCGACGAAATCAATTATGTGATCAGTTACAAAATGCTCGATCCGGAAAAAATTGTGGCGGCGCTGAAAGACCGCCCGGAACGAATTCATGTGATTTGTACGGGCCGCAACGCGCATCCGAAATTGGTCGAACTCGCGGATCTTGTCACGGAAATGAAAGAAGTGAAGCACCCCTACACGAAAGGCATTCTCGCGCAGCGTGGTATAGACTACTGAGGGCACGAAGCCCGGGAACCGTGCATGGCTTGGTTTAAACGAGAGAAAAAAGGAATTGACGAAGCAACGCCGCCGGAAGAGCGGCGTGTGCGCACGGAAGGTCTTTGGACCAAGTGCGAAAGTTGCCGCGCGATTACGTTTCGCAAAGATCTGGAAGAAAATCTTTTTGTTTGCCCGAAATGCCAATTCCATTTCAAGGTGAGCGCGACGCAGCGGCTGGAAATGCTGTTGGACGATCGCTGGACGGAACACGACAAGGGCATGGTCTCCACTGATCCGCTGAATTTCGTGGACACAAAACCTTACGCGAAACGAATCAAGGAAGCGCAGAAGAAACTGGGAATGAATGACGCGGTGATCACCGCGGAAGGCCAGTTGAACGGCCGGCCGGTCGTAGTTTGTGCGATGGAATTTGGATTTATCGGCGGCTCGATGGGCGCAGTGGTCGGAGAAAAAGTGACGCGCGGCATTGAGCTTTCGCTTTCGACGCGGCAACCGTTCATCGCCGTCTCGTGTTCCGGCGGCGCGCGCATGATGGAAGGCACCATCAGCTTGATGCAGCTCGCGAAAGTTTCCGCGGCTCTCGGGAAGCTGGATGACGCGAAGTTGCCTTACATTTCGATTTTGACCGATCCGACGACGGGCGGCGTGACGGCAAGTTTTGCGATGCTCGGCGATTTGAATATCGCGGAACCCGGCGCGCTGATTGGATTTGCCGGGCCGCGCGTGATCGAACAAACCATTCGGCAGAAATTGCCGGAAGGATTTCAGCGCTCGGAATTTCTGCTCGAACACGGATTTCTCGATGCAGTCGTCCCCCGCAAAGAATTAAAAGCGTTCGTCGCGTCCTCGCTCGACCTCCTGATTGGCTGAAATGAATTACGACGAGTCTCTGAAGTATCTTTTTTCTTTGGGACGGGAACTCGCCGCACCCACGCAAGCCGCTGCCGCAAAATTCGACCTGGAAAATATTTCAACCCTTGCGGAAGCGCTCGGCCATCCTGAGAAGAAATATCGCAGCGTTCACATTGCCGGAACGAATGGAAAAGGCTCCACGGCTGCGTTCACGGAATCAATTCTCCGCACCGCCGGAATCAAAACCGGCCTGTACACTTCGCCGCATCTGGAAAGAATCAACGAGCGGATCCGCGTGAACGGCGAAGAGATTTCCGATGCGGACTTTGCGGAATCCTTCACGAAAATACAGGCGCTGATCGAAGAGTTGCTCGCGCAGGGAAAGTTGCGCACACATCCGACGTTTTTTGAAGTGGTGACGGCGCTGGCGTTTGAGCATTTTGCGCGCGCCGGCGTGGAGTTTGCGATCTTTGAAGTGGGGCTTGGCGGACGGCTAGACGCGACGAACATAGTGGAGCCAGAGGTCGGCGTGATTACGCACGTGGACTTCGATCACGAGGGTTTTCTCGGCCATTCGCTTGAAGAAATTGCCGGAGAAAAAGCGGGAATCATCAAGCAGGGCGTGCCATTGGTTTTGGCGGAGCAGCGGAAGGCAGCGCGCGAAACCATTTTTCGGCATGCGATGAAATTGGGAGCGCCCGTCGTGGAGACGGAAAAGCGATATGTAATATTGGGTTGCTTGGCCAGCGATGAGCGTATGCAAGCTAAGGTGGCTGAGCAGGAGAGCGGCAAAACAATCCACGTTGCTCCGAGTCTTCGCGGGCGATTTCAAATAGGGAATGCGATCAACGCCGTTGCCGTCGCGCGGCTGTTGCAAGCGCGCGGAGTAAAGATCACGGATGATGCGATAGAGCAGGGAATTGCGAACGCGATCTGGCCGGGGCGAATCGAGAAACTTTGGTCGAATCCGGACATTTATCTGGACGGGGCGCACAACCCTTCCGCGGCGAGGGAATTGGCGGATTTTCTTAAGGAGAATTTCACGGGGCGGAACGTAACGCTGATTTTTGGCGCGATGCGGGACAAAGCCGTGGACGAAATAGCCGGGATTTTGTTTCCGCTTGCGGGCGAAGTGATTTTCACGCAGCCGAAGATTTCGCGGGCGATTTCCGCGGAACAACTTGCGGAAATCGCGGGGGAGTATGCGGCAAAGTTTCGCGTAATTTCAAGCGCGGAACGGGCGCTGGAAGAAGCGGCGGCTCATACGCTTTCTGGGGACGCGATATTCGTTACAGGTTCGCTCTATCTGGTGGGTGAGTTGCGGCAGTATTGGAAGACGCGGTTGCGGGTTGCCGCGCGGTGATTGGCTGACATCGCGCCACGGCCGGCTTCAGAAAGCCGGCCCTACAAGGACCGGAAGACGAGGAGGAACGTTCGGTGGAACCAGCGGCGGGGAAAGATAAGACGTTGGGCGAGCACATACGGGAGGTTGGGTCGCCGGCGGCGCGGCTGATTGGGTTTGAAGTGCCGGAGTCAGGCGGCGGGCGCGCGGTGGTGACGCTGCAGGCGGGGCCGCAGCATGCGAATCCGATGGGAACGATCCACGGGGGAATTTTGTGCGACATCGCGGATGCGGCAATGGGGATTGCGTTTTCTTCGACGCTAGAGCCGGGCGAGACGTTTACGACGGTGGAGTTGAAGATTAATTTCTTGCGGCCGGTGCGGGAAGCCATGCTACGTGCGGAAGGAAAGGTTGTGCATCGCGGGCGAACGATCGGGTATGTGGAGTGCGATGTCGTGGATGAAAATGGGAAGTTGATTGCGAAGTCGAATTCGACATGTTTGGTTCTGCGCGGAGAAAAAGCGGCGGGGCGGTAAGCGAGCCGAGCGGATCGATCGAAGCGAGATTTCTCTCTGCACAAGCCGACCGATTCATCCGAATGAGTCGGAAAGTCAAAAGCGTCGGCTTGTTCCGTTCAAAATGACAAAAGTGGGTGCGTGGTGTTACGAAGGGAGAAGCCGGAGGGACGCTAATGAGCAACGCGATGTAGGGTTAGACGGGCCAGTGTTCATTTTGAGTTGGGCGGTGGCGAGATCAAGCCAAGATCCCTCCACTCCGCAGCCCGGCGTGCAAAAATCGCACGCAAGAAAAGGCCGGGCCGCTCCGGTCGGGATGACAAGAGTGGGCGTTTGCTGTTGCGAGAAGGAAAGGTGGCGGTAGCATGAGCCGGCGTGGCATTCCGCATCTTGTGTTCACATGATTTGCGTACGGCTGTCATCACGCCACGATCCCTCCCTTTAGTCGGGATGACAGGATCCTCAAAGTTGTGCTGATTGCCGAGTGAGGGCAGGATATATCGTGCCCCTGCGTAGGAGAATCCGGGCGACACGGAAGAGTGATGGCGAAAACGTCAAACGAAAAGAAGGGCAAGGTATTGGTGGGGATCATCATGGGGTCGACTTCCGATTGGGAGACGATGCAGCATGCGGCGCAGACCTTGGAAGAGCTTTGCGTGCCGCATGAGACGCGCGTCGTTTCGGCGCACCGGACGCCGGATTTGCTTTTTGAATATGCGGGGAGCGCGGAGAAGCGCGGGATTGAAGTGATTATCGCGGGAGCGGGCGGGGCGGCGCATTTGCCGGGGATGACGGCGGCGAAGACGGTGTTGCCGGTGTTGGGTGTGCCGGTGGAGTCGAAGGCACTGAAGGGACTCGATTCGCTGCTGTCGATTGCGCAGATGCCGGGCGGAATTCCGGTGGGGACACTGGCGATTGGAAAAGCTGGCGCGATTAATGCGGCTTTACTCGCGGCGGCGATGTTGGGCGCGAAGCATCCGGAGATTCGTGAAGCGCTGCGGAAGTTTCGGGCGAATCAGACGAAAAAAGTTTTGGCCACGCGCGATCCTGCAAAGACGTTGACGGCGCTCGTGCGCAAGAAGAAGTGAATGGGAGTTGGTCCGTTCAAAAGCGAAAAGCAGATTCCGAACCGCGCAAACTGCGCGCGTTTCGGAATGACAACTCTTGTTAAGCTTAAAATGGGGTCGAGCGTGGGTGAGGTAGGCGCGTGACGATTGGGATACTCGGCGGCGGGCAGCTTGGATACATGCTGGCGCTGGCGGGCTATCCGCTGGGATTGCATTTTCGTTTCCTGGATCCTTCGCCGCAAGCGCCGGTGGGAAGAATCGCACACCGCGTGACGGCGGAATATTCGGATCACGACGCGCTGGAGAAATTCGCGCACGGGTTGGAACTCGTGACGTACGAATTTGAGAATGTGCCTGTGGAGGCGGCGCGATTTTTGGCGAAGCATGTGCCGGTATATCCGCCGCCGGAGGCGCTGGAAGCCGCGCAGGACCGGCTAAACGAAAAGACTCTCTTCAAGAAGTTAGGGATCGCGACGACTTCGTTTGCGGAAGTGAACGGCGCCGGCGATGTAGATGCGGCAGTCAAGATGACAGGATTGCCGGCGGTGCTGAAGACGCGGCGCATGGGATACGACGGGAAAGGGCAATGGGTACTGCGAACCCGGGAAGACGCGGAATTCGTTAAGCGGGAATTCCCCACGACGCCATTGCTGCTGGAAAGTTTTGTGGCGTTCGAGAGAGAGCTTTCTGTACTCGCGGTGCGTAGCCGTTCCGGCGAAACCGCGTTTTATCCGCTGGTAGAAAATCATCATCGCGGGGGAATTTTGCGGTTATCGATCGCACCGGCGCCGAACTCGAGCGCGAAATTGCAGCAGGCGGCGGAGTCGGCGGCACGGCGCGTGATGGAAGAGTTGAATTATGTCGGAGTGCTGGCGATTGAATTTTTCGAGTGCAACGGCGAACTGGTGGCGAACGAAATGGCACCGAGGGTGCACAACTCGGGACATTGGTCGATTGAAGGGGCGGCGACGAGCCAGTTTGAGAATCATTTGCGGGCGGTGATGGAGTTGCCGCTGGGTTCGACGGCAACGCTGGGCGTTTCCGCAATGCTGAACCTGATTGGCGAGGTGCCAGAGCCGGAGGATGTGCTGGCGATTCCGGATGCGCACCTCCATTTGTATGGGAAGTCCTTGCGGCCGGGGCGAAAAGTGGGGCACCTAACGCTGCGAGCGGCGAATTTCGGAGAGTTGAAAGACCGGTTGGCGAAATTGCCGGGATTTTTTCAACGGCCAGAGTTTTGTTTGCCGGGGCGCCCCATCGCCACCGCCAGCTAGCGCTAACGTATTGAAAACTGAAGCGTTACGGGGGAATCCTCAGTCCGGATGGCTTGTGGTTGCCGCCCTTATGCGGCCAATGCTACGATTTGACGCTTCCCATGTCCCTCGAAAACTCCCACAAACTGCGGGTCGGCATTCCCTGGCGCACAAGCGAGGAAGAGCGAAACGGTGTACGGGAGAAGCTTGAGAATTATTTCGCGGCAGTGCGGCGGGCAGGGGCCGAGCCGACGGAGATTTCGCTAAGTCTTCCGGCGGAGAAACTGGCGGCGCAAATTGAGGGACTGGATGGGTTCGTCTTGCCGGGAAGTCCCGCCGATGTGGAACCGAGCCGGTACGGTGCTGCGCGGCATGAGAAGACGAAGACTTTGGATCCGGCACGGGATCGGACGGACAGCGCGATTTTGGATCACGCGATTGCGGAGCGGAAACCGGTGCTGGCGATTTGCTATGGCTGCCAGATTTTGAATGTGCACCAGCGCGGAACGCTGGTGCAGGACATTGCGGCGCAGCGGCCGGGCGATGAAGTGCACGGGAATACGGACTTGGCGGCGGGAGTAAAGACAGGTGACGCGGAGCATGACGCGGCGCTTGCGGCGGGAAGCCGGCTGGCGAAACTCGCAGGTACGCAGAGAGTGCACATTAATAGCAGCCATCACCAGTCGATTGACCGGCCGGGAGATGGATTGCGGGTAACGGCGCGGTCGGCGGAAGGAATTGTGGAAGGCATTGAGCTGGAGGACGAGCGCAACTGGGTGGTCGGCGTACAGTGGCATCCGGAACGGATGTCGGAGGACGCGTTCGCGCAGAAGATTTTTGGGGAGTTTGTCGCGGCCGTGGAACGGAATCGCGCGACGATTGCTCCGAAGCGATAGGGAGCAATTGACTATCGCGGGGAATTTAGGCGTACAGGCAGTGGCTCGACGACGCCAATCGGGAGATTGGCGTTCCCGGACTTCTTAAATCTCATTGGGGGAATCATGATTTCTTTGGCAGGCAAAGCTGCACTGATTACTGGAGGTTCGCGCGGGATTGGAGCGGCTGCCGTAAAACTGTTTGCGCAGGCCGGCGCTGACGTAATTTTCAATTACAACAAAGCGAAAGACGCAGCGGCGCAGATTGAAGCGGAAGCGAAAAAACACGGAACGCGCGTGGAAGCGTTCAAAGCGGACGTAAGCAAACATTCGGAAAACAAGAAATTGGTGGAGCAGACGATTGCGCGACTGGGGCGGCTGGATATTCTGGTGGCGAACGCGGGCGTGTGGAACGTGGAAGATTTGCCGATCGAGAAGATGACGGAAAAGCAGTGGGACGAAATGATGCAGGTGAATTTGAAAAGCGTGTACTCGATTATTCATTTCAGCGTGCCGCAGATGATCAAGCAGAAGTCGGGGAAAATTATTCCGATTGCGTCGACGGCGGCGCAGCGGGGCGAAGCGTTTCACACGCACTATGGCGCGTCGAAGGGCGCAATTGTGAGTTTGACGAAGGGATTGGCGACCGAACTGGCGCGGCACGGGATTTTGGTGAACTCGGTCGCGCCGGGTTGGGTGGCGACGGATATGTCGAATCCGGTGCTGGAGACGAAAGCGGGGCAAAAAATGGCGGCAGCGGCAATTCCGCTGGGCCGCCCGGCGACGGCGGAGGAGGTTGCAGGACCAATTTTGTTTGCGGCATCGGACCTAGCCAACTTCATGACCGGAGAGGTCATCAATGTAAATGGAGGCTCAGTGTTGTGCGGATAAGATTTTTCAATTGGGTGATAGCGTTGGCGATTTGCGCCGGCATGGCGGCTCCGCGCGGAAGCGCGCAGCAAGCGGAAACGATGATGCCGGAGCAGAGCGCGGCGAAGGCCAAGCAGGTGCTGAAGCAATTGATCAGCGCGATGGGCGGCGACGCGTATTTGCAGACGCGCGAAACGGATTGCACGGGACGGCTGGCGCAGTTCGAACACAACGGGGATTTATCCGGGTACACGAATTTTCGCGACTATTGGCATTTGCCGGACAAAAATCGAACCGAATATGAAGTGAAGGGCGCGAAGGGCGGGCTGCTGGGCGTGCTGATTGGGAGCATTCCGTTCAAAGGCGGAACGATTATTGAGATGTACAACGGCGACGACGGATGGACGATGGATCGCAGCGGCGTGAGCGAGCAGTCCGCAGTGAATATCGCCGATTTTAAGGAACAAACGAAGCGTGACATCGACAATGTGCTGCGATTCCGGTTGAAGGAAGAGGGAATGCTGTTCCGCTACGGTGGAATGGACCTGGTGGATATGAAGCCGGTGGAATGGGTGGAATTGGTGGACCGGGACGACCGGACGTTTCGCTACGCAGTGTTGCAAGGTTCCCATCTGCTGGCGCGGAGCATCGTGATTACGCGAGATGAAACGACACGCGAGCGGACGGAAGAAGTTACTTCGTACGGAAACTATCACATGCAAGGGCAGGTGATGGCGCCGCTGCAAGTGGAACGGAAGCGCGACGGGCGTAGATTGTTCCAAGCATTTTTCGATACATGCAGCTTCGACCAGCATTTTCCGCCGGATTTTTTTACGAAGGCGTCGCTGGAAAAGAAATATTCGGAAAGTTTCAGTAAGAAGGACCGCGAAAAAGCCTCGAAGCAACGAGAAAAAGAAGGGCGCGACAACTAGCGCGTAAACGCGGCCGTCTTGCCGCGAGGAAATTGCAGGATTGAAGTTGGCAAGAGTGCCGCGCTAGACTGCAACCCTCGCCATGCAGCTGACTCCCCGCCAAAAGCACGCACTAGAAGCAATTTGCGAAACATTTTTTCCGAGCTGTGGCGGCTGGCCCTCGGCTGTGGAAATGGGTGTGCCTGATGCTTTGGCGGAGGCGCTGGATTTTAATCCGCGGACGCGGGACCGAGCTCAATTTCTGAACTTGCTGGATATTTGGGACTCGAAGCTGCATGGATTTTTGCTGGCGGGGGAGTACGAACATTTTTCCCAATTGAATCGGGATGTACGCGAAGGAATGCTGCGGTCGTGGGCGGATAGTTCGCTGGTGAAACGAAGAGCGGCGTTTCAGGCGCTGCGGAAAGCAATTGGGTTTTTGTACGTGATGTTGCCGGAAGGCGGCGGAACGAGCCGCGTCTGGAAGAAGATTCGATTTCCCGGACCGTTGGGAGTGCAAAAGCCGGCGGCCGCGCGCGGATTGAAAGTGATTGTGCCGGAGAAAGAGACTTCGCTCGCGTGCGATGTTTGTGTGATTGGATCCGGCGCGGGCGGAGGAGTTGCGGCGGCGGAGCTGGTTGCGGCTGGAAAAGATGTGCTCGTGATGGAAGCGGGGAATTACTACGACGACGCGGATTTTGATGGAGCGGAGCTCGCGGGATTTCAGCGATTATACCTGGAAGGCGGATTTGCAGGGACGCAGGATCAGAGCGTGGGATTTTTGGCGGGCGAGTGTTTGGGCGGTGGGACGGTGGTGAATTACTGCACGTCGTTTCGAACGCCGGACGATGTGCGCGAAGAGTGGGCTGAGGCAGGAGTGAAATGGATTGCAGGGGCGGAGTACACAAAGAGTTTGGATGCGGTGTGCGAGCGGCTACACGTGAATCGCGAGCAGAATCGGGTTTCGGCGCGGGAGCGGGTGCTGGAGCGCGGGCTCAAGGCGCTTGGCTGGCATGTGGATGCGATGCCGCGAAATGTGAGGAGCTGCGATCAGGGAAAAATTTGCGGGTACTGCGGATATGGATGCGCGATTGGCGCGAAGCAATCGACCACTAAAACGTGGCTGGCGGATGCGCAGGCGAAGGGCGCGCGGATTTTGACGGGGACACGTGCGGAGCGGGTTCGCATCGAAGCGGGCAGGGCGATGGGGGTGGATGCGGTTTCGAAAGGCGGGCATCGGGTCAGCGTGAAATGCAAAGCGGTGGTGGTGGCTTGCGGGGCGATTCATACGGCGGCGTTGTTGTTGCGATCGGGACTCGACAACGGGCATATCGGGCGGCACCTGCATTTGCATCCGGTTTCGAACGTGTGCGGAATTTTTGAGGAAGAGATTCGTCCGTGGGAAGGGACGATGCAGGCGATTTATTCGGATGAATTCCGGCAGATGACGGGGAACTACGGTGTGAAATTCGAGACGACGGCGCTGCAGCCGGTGATTGCGATGGCGCCGCTGCCGTGGAGGAGTCCAGGGCAGTGCCGCGAGTTGATGGGGAAATTTGGAAATACATCCGCAATTGGCGTGCTGTTGCGAGATCGCTTCGGCGGGCGTGTGAAGATTGATTCGGAAGGGAATCCGGTTTCGCACTATTCGCTGTCGGAGTTTGACAGGGCGCATTTGCGGCGCGGGTTTTTGGGGGCGGCGCAAATTCTGGAAGCGGCCGGCGCGAAAATGATTTACTCGCCGCATGCGAAGTTTTGCTCGTATGAGCCAGGTAAGCGAGGCTCGACCGAAACGTTTGAACAGGAAATGGACCGGGCCGGCTGGGGTAACGGCGAGGTTTCACTGTTTTCGTTTCACATCATGGGAACGGCGCGGCTAGGCGATTCGCCGGCGACGAGCGCGACGAATCCCGACGGAGAGACGTGGGAAGCGAAAAATCTATACGTGATGGACGGCGCATCGTTTCCGTCCGCGTCCGGCGTGAATCCGATGGTTTCGATCGAAGCGATTGCGCACCGCAATGCAAGGGCGCTCGCTGCAAAAGTTACTTCGAATTGATGTACTTCTGGCCCTGCTCGTCCAGAAGTTCCAGCGGAAGCGCGCCGTCCCGCAAAACCACGTCGTGAAATTCACGGATATCGAATTTGGGGCCTAGTTTCAACTGTGCCTCCTTGCGCAGCTTCATGATTTCAAGCTGCCCCATTTTGTAGGCGAGTGCCTGGCCGGGCCACGAAATGTAACGATCGATCTCGGCGACAGATTCCTGCGGCGCGTGCTCCTGAAAAAAGGCGAGCGCTTGTTCGCGTGTCCAACCCATGGAGTGAATGCCGGTGTCCACGACCAAGCGGACGGCGCGAAAACGTTCGCTGGCGAGTTGGCCGAAGCGGTCGTAGGGATCCGTATAGAGACCCAATTGTCCTCCGAGCGATTCGACGTACAGCGCCCAGCCTTCGGCGTACGCGCTGTTGCCGTAAAATCTCCGAAATTCCGGCAGACCGGTCATGGAATGCGCGACCGCGCCTTGAAAGACGTGGCCCGGCACGGCTTCGTGCAAGACGAGGGCTTGTTTGTCGTAGCGAACCTGCTTTTCCGGTTGATAGGTATTCAGGTTGAACCAGCCGGGCGTGCTGCCGTCGGGCGAAGGAGCCTGGGCGTTCGTGGCGGTTGCAGCTTCGCGGTCCGGCGGAATGGGACGGACGCCATAAAGAAGAATTGGTATGCGTTTGAAAAGAGTCGGCAATTGCGGCTCGATAATTTT
>Ga0075436_100001505_pt1 | contig 15901 bp, 10 predicted proteins | sample RhiMethybrSRZTD5_FD_75303 | JGI IMG/M metagenome (GOLD analysis project Ga0075436, IMG submission 75303) | Populus rhizosphere microbial communities from Tennessee, USA - Rhizosphere MetaG P. TD hybrid SRZTD5 | ecosystem: Host-associated > Plants > Roots > Rhizosphere > Soil | place: USA...
GATGACTTGCAAAGATATTCGTAATGCGCTGCTTCGCCCGTGTCCTGAAAACGGCCCCAACGGCTCACGTCGTAGACCAGTACCGCGCGAAATTCCAACTAGCCCTCGACTACATCTTTCAACAACTGCTTGAGTCCGGCTCGATTCTTGAGCCGCAGCCCACTTCTTGCGGGGTCAGAGTAAGTCTTCACGATCTCAAATCCCTTTTCTGCTGCATATCGGCTCCCGAGCAAGTTTCTGACGATCTCACAACGCGCAAGGCAGTGCTGTTAGAAACTGATCTTCATCCCGAACTCAGCCTGGCGCGCAGTGCCAAGACTGAACAAGCTTGGTCCCTGGCTGGCCCTGAAATGATTAAGGTCACTAAGCGACGTCGAATAGCCGTTCACAGTATTGCCCCTTCCGCGTAGGGCCGTTGAAGGACGATTCAACGGGTCAATGTTGAAGTTAGCGAAGTTAAAAAGGTTGTAAACGGCTGCTGTGGGCTCCACGATGAACCTTTCCCCTACGTGAAGAGGTGCGGAAACCTTCAAATCAAATGTTTTGAGCCATCCCATATTTGCACGGTTCTTAAGCGGCTGAGGATCGTTGGGACCCAGAGGTATGCGATCGGCGACGGCGCCCAAAGCGATGAGCTGGTCCTTAGTAAACAGCTTCGCACCTATCAGAGCCTGGCCTGCGGGAAGTATCGTTCCCGCGATCGTGTTGTTATAGTTTTCGAGAAAGCCGGTCAGAGTGTCTGCTTTGATTTGTCTGCCATATACGCCTACGTTGGTTCCCGGCACGAGGTCGCCAGTGGTTCCGTCGCCATTGAAATCTGTATAAAAGATCTCTCCTAAGCGGAAGTTGTCCAAAATCACCATTGACTGCGAAAGAGGAGAGTAAACATGGCCGATTAGAGCTACCCTCAACGGCTTCACGAAATCAATGGTGGTGCCTACGGAGAACTGGTGCGTTCGGTCAAAAGCTGTGGGACCGAAATGAGAGAGCGGATTACGATAATCCTTTCCTCCGGCTGCAAGTCCGCTATTCCCTCCGCCTAAACTGCGGCTGTCCTGGTCATCGTTTTGATCGAAAGACAACGGCGTCGAATACCTCGACAAGGTATAAGAAAACTGCAAGTATATGTTCCTTGTGAATGGAAGCGGATCGCGCCTCTGCTGCCGCAAAGACACTTGCAAAGCATTGTACGTGGCTCGTCCGATAGGTAAATTGAAGAGTCCCTGCGCCACACTAGGCTTGATACCTGCAAACGCTGCTGCGTGGTCAGGATCCAGCCCAAGCATCGAGGGTGGGACGAATGAAAAATCTGTAGTCGATGTCAGGCCATTGCCAGCAAAATCTTCCATGCTTGCGCCAGCGCCGATAGAGCAGTCAATGCCAGCCGTTCCGGCCGGACAACCAAAGGCAGCATTAGTAGCGTCGATTGCATTGTTCGCTGCATTGAGATTCAAATAACGGCTGTCGCCAACGTGATTGACGTCTATAAGCATGGGAAAATGCAAGCTTACGTTGCGGACAAAATCCGCAGATAGCACCGTCCCATTACGGATTTCGTGCTGTATTCCCACGTTCATCTGGTAAGAGTACGGTGTGCGGTAGTGAGCATCCAAGCCTGTCGGATCGAGAGTGTTTCCAAGAAACGATTGATTGCTCTGCGGACCGGCCGCTGTTGTGGCAGCTTGATACGCTTGCTGCAGTGCCACTACATCAGAGGCAATGGTTCCGACTGTGTAGCCAGGTACGAAATCAGTGTTGCATATGGATCCGGTCCCATTCTGCGGCGAAGCGATCGGTAGTCCGTTTGGGTGAGCGGCCGTCGGCGGCGTGTTGGGCTGAAGCTGCAGGCCGCCATTGGCGGTGGGGAAAAAAATGTCGTCATCTGGACAGGCAACCGGGGCAAGGTTGAATAGGCCCTTCGAGAGCAGCGAAAGCCGGCCCGAAAGTCCGGCGTTCGATGACGGCGAATAAGTTTTTGAGGCGCCGGCCCTGACTACGGTCTTGCCGTTCTTAAATATGTCCCAGGCGATCCCGACTTGCGGCGCAAAATTCTTGCTTGGGTCATGTGGCCGCGCGCTCAGGCCTGGACCAAACATGTCCAGTATGTTTCCGGTGCAGGGTGGGAGGGGGTTAAAGATGTCGGGGTTGATGGCCGAGCACGGAATTGGAGCTATGTCACTGTTGGTGATCCCCGTATCACGAATGTAGTGCACACCGAAGCTCAGCGTAAGATTCGGCTTCATCTTCCATGTATCAGCTAAATACCACTGAATACGATTGTCGGGGCGGTTTGCGCCCGCAGGCAAACCAAATCCGGGAATTTCCGTGAGGAAGCCCTGGCCGTTTCCGATTTGAAGTGTTCCTCCGCCCCCGAGTGGATAGTTCAATGGATTATTAACCCCGCCCGGGAAACATGGCATGAGCGTTGCCGGAAGCGGCTGACTCACGTCGAAACTGGGATCACAAGAATCGGCAGCAAACTTTAGGGTGTCTGTCGTGACTTGGGCATCGAGCTCTGGCCCAGCCCCTAGAAAGTTCGAAACGAACGCACTCGTCGCTCGCGTGTAGCTAAAGCCGTAACGCAAAATATGAGAAGTAAAACTATGGGCGCCGTCGTACTTGACTTGTTTGCGGCTGCGATAAGTCGCGGCGGGTACATTAGGGTTGATGCCGGCTTCAAAATCGTTAATCCTTAAGTGGATCTGCGGCAGAGGATCGTAAATGCCAGGTTGCGGCGCATTCTGCAGGACTTCGGTGTTCTTTGCATACAAGAACCTGATACTGTGCGTGAAACGGCCCGAGCTGAAATCAGCGCCCAACGTGTGCGTGGGAGTATTATCAAAAAGGCGATCAGTAAGGGGTGGATCACCTACGATCTTGCTGTTGTCGTAGGAAAATTTATAAAAGAGATGCGCTCCTTTAGGCGCGTTATAGTCCGACCGACCTGTCAAAAGGGTCTGCCGCAATGGCTGGTTTACGACCGCCGATCCAATAGTCAAGGGTGGGGATACGACGCTCGGAAAACCCAAGTCTTGTTTGAAGCGCTCGCCATTTACAAAGAAGAAACACTTGTTCTTAACCAGCGGCCCACCCAGACTTCCTTCAAAATCGTGCCGCTGATAAGGCGGATGTGTTCCCCCATTGAAGTTTGCAGAGAGACTCTTGTCCCGGAACAGATACAGACCTTCGCCATGTAACGCGTTAGTTCCCAATCGCGTCGTAATATTTACCGCTCCTGAGTTGGTGGATTCGGAAGATGGATCCATTGTGGACTGCTGCAAGCTGAATTCCTGAATGGCGCTGGTTGAAAGGCCCGCAAATGTGGAGCCGTTATCGTCTGACAGATCCACGCCGTCCACCTCAACTCGGGTGCTCTCGCTATAGCGCCCTCCCACCGAAATACCAGAGTGACCAATTCTGCCGGTGGATTTGCCCACGTCCTGGGTTTGGACACCTGGCTCGAGCTGGGCCAAATCGATGAAGTTCCGCCCGTTGATGGGAAGGGTGTCGATCTGCTGTTGTGTCAAGACGCCTTGAATCGTCGCTTGTTCAGTATTAACCCGAACATCGGACCCATGCACCTCTACAACTTCACTGGTATTGCCAAGCTGCAGGGTGACGTTGCCGGAGGAAGTCACGGCAACTTGTACGACCACAGAGCGCTCCACGGTTTTGAAGCCTTCAACTTGTACGCGGACCGTGTAGTGGCCGGGCGTCAGAGAACCAGAGGTATAGAGGCCGGCAGACGTAGTTTTCAAGCGGACCACCTGACCCGTCTCCTCACTCGTAATTGTGACGTTCGCATCCGCCATGATCGCTCCGCTCGGATCTGACACCGTTCCCTGAATGCTGCCGGTGGAGATGGTTGTTTGGCCGCGGCCTGCCAATGTTATGGCCAGCACTACAGTGAACACGAGTGCGGCCATTCTCAATGTCGTGCACATGTGCGACCACGAATTCGACGAAAACATTGCGTTCCCCCCTGTCGTATAGAACCAGCCCAAATCAGATCAGGATGCGACGTCTGTGCCTTGAGTGCCTGAGTGCCGTGAGTTCGAGCACTTTCGCTCTTGCCGAAACTTTTGCGCGGCCTTGGGACTGTACTGCGGCGGTCGTAAGCTCCAGAATCGACCGCTCGACATTTTGCTTTAATGGACCCTTTTTGGTGATGCGCCTAGTAAGGACATTTGAAGATTCTGGACCGCTCCCCAGATGGCATGCAATAGGTTCGGTATCCTCCGAAAGCAGGGTGGGCGCGCGCTTCGTCCGGGCGTTACTGACATTGGTCCAGAATCACCGATGTTCGCTGGATCGAGGTCTCATTTCGGCTCAGTATTCCGTAGTTTGGAAGCCGGCAAAGTGACTAGCCTATATGGTCCCAAGCACTCGCCTTGGGGCAAATGATTCGCTGTCGTCCGAACACATGATTTCCCCGCGACTGCGCAGGAAACGCCGTGGACATAAGTGTCGTCCTGCGCACAAGAACTTTTCTTCATACGCCAGAATCTCCGTCTGGGTGAGGTGTGCGACAGATGCATTTTGCCGATACCGAATCGTTGGACTTCTCAACAGCGGCCGAGTATAGAGGATTGGCGCTGCGCACCCGCATTTGGCTTGGCTCTGCCATGGGAGGCAAGAGTGGAGATGAGGACAAGAGTGCGGCTTATGGCCGGGCTTACCCCCTACCTTGTGCTCGTATTATGCGCAATGTCGATTCGGGCATCAGCTGAGAATCTGTCCCTTCGCAACCAGCAGGTAGTTGCGATCGAGGATCTTTCTGTCCGACTCGCAATCCCACTACTGTCCGATCTGCTGAAGTTTTTGCTCTGTTTTCTTCTTTCTGTTCTTCCCTTTGAGTCAATCTTCGATTCGGATCTCCTGTTTAGTCTGCCGTTTGCGAGAAGCCTCTGGCAATGACGATTGAAGAAGCAGAGCAGATGGCCATGACCCCGATGGTCACTCTGCGGCGCACAGCCTAAACCGCTGGCGTACCGTGAGTTCTGGTGAAGGCTTATACACGCTATCTCGCGTCAAATGAGGGGGTTACCGTGTGCGCGTAAGCTATTCATTACACGCGCGTCAGGTTACGGACCCGCGCAAATGTAACGTTTTGATTTACACGCGACATAGGGCACGAACTTCTACTTGATATTTTCGGATCATGCCGAATCTGTTGTCGTTTCGGTATAGAGAGGCTATACGTTCCCTATTGCGATGCGCCGCCGAGAATCGGTAACGTGGACCCCATGTCACCACGCATCGCTTCACCGACGGTATCGCTGCAGTTGCAAGAAGGGAGGGAAATGGATTATTGCAGAGAATGGATTATTGCAGAGAAATGTGTAACGACAGGAAGTCTTCCCTCCTAGATGGGTGGCGCGAAGATATCAACCGCACCACGTAGAGACAGACCTCCCGCCGGCGCGGTTGAGCTTTGTATTAAGAGGAAAGAGAATCGTCAACATGGCAGGTCAAGGAATTGAACGGCGCGAGGTTATGCGCATGATCGCAATGGCCTCGGCGGCAGCGGCTTTTCCTGGGTTTCGCCGCTGGGCATTCGCTTTCAGGCAGGAAGATGCCCAAGGCCAGGACACAGCTCCGCCGACTGATCCTTATCAGCCGCAATTCTTCACGGCGGAGGAATTTCGCTTAGTCGATTGTTTGGCGGAACTGATTATCCCGGCGGATCGCAGTCCCGGCGCCCACGCCGCCGGCGTGGCTGAGTTCATTGATTTCATGGTGTTCAATGGCGCCGACTTATCCGGCGGAGGATTAGGCGGACTGGGGACTCGCTTCCGTTCCGGCCTGAAGTGGATGAACACTCGTTCCCAGCAGCTCTACGGGCGTCCACTCTTGGAATGTCCGGAACAGCAACAGAATGAATTGCTGGAGCACCTAGCGTACAAAAGCCAGTTTCGCAGTGGAGAAGAAGATGGGCAAGAGTTTCTCCAGCTCATGCGCGACTATACGGTGAAAGGCTATTACACCTCGCGGATCGGATTGGAAGAGTTGGACTATCCGGGTCTGCAAACCGTGTGGGCGGAGATGCCCGGTTGTCCCCATACGGGCGATCCAGAGCATCTGCATCTGCCGCCACCGATCAGCTAGGAAGGCGTTACCCGGTTAGCGTCATAGTGGGGAGGGTGAGCTTGCTCAAAAGAATGGTATGCGCGGGCTTACTGCTTATAAGTATGGGATCGAAAGCCTGTGGGCAAACCGCTCCCCACGAATCGGCAGAGTGGAAGCAGTTATTCAACGGCAAGGACCTCACAGGCTGGAGGCATGTGGGCCCGGGTTCGATGTTGGTTGAAGATGGATTGATCGAGACCCATACGAGAAAGAAATGTGGGTTGCTTTACTGGACCGGCGGCAAGTTAGACAACTGCGTGATTCGAGTGGTGTACCGGTTGAGCAACGATTACGCGGGTTCGGGGATATACGTGGAAATCCCGATTGAGCCGAACGAAGCGGAAATGCCGGTGCACTACGGATATGAGGTGCAGATAGACAACCATCCTGACCCCGGGGACGAGTACGGAGAAACCGGCGCTCTTTATGGAATGACGAAAACACTAGCCAAGGCATGGAAGCCAGGAGCCGAGTGGAATGCAATGGAAATCACGCTGGACGGCCCGCGCACGATCGTGCTGCTGAACGGGGTGAAAGTAACCGACTATACCGAGGGCGATCCGACTCCTCGCGACGACGATGGCCGCCATTTTGCCCGGCCCAATGAAGGTTGGTTCGGTCTGCAAAATCATCAAGACGATCACGGCCAAGGGGACGCCGTTTTCTTCAAAGAAATTGCGGTCAAGCCGTTGCGCTGATTTGGTGGGTTCAACAACCAATCAACCTCGTTTGCTGGGGGGACCATCATGAGAATGCTGTGCAGTCTTAGATCCAGTTTTGTTGTTGCAATAATTTGTGCGCTTCTTACCGTTCCGCTATCCGCCCAAGCCGATCAAGACGGCTGGATTACCTTGTTCAATGGGAAAAACTTTGACGGCTGGTACAAGTTCCTCCTCGCCACTGGCAAAAATAGCGATCCGAAGAGTGTTTTCAAAGTTGAGAACGGAATGATTCACGTTCTTGGCATTCCAGGAAATAGCGCGATCGAGCGGGAAGTTGAAGGATATCTTGCCACTAATCAGGAGTATTCCGACGTCCGAATCCACGTGGAATACAAATGGGGCACCAGGCGGATTCCATCAGACGACGAAAGCAAGAAAAATAGCGGCCTGTTTTATCTGGTTTCTGGTCCTGATAAAAACCCGCAAGCGGTGCAATGCCAAATCGAGGAGAGCGACACCGGAGACCTGGAACTTGATGGAGGAAGCTTATCGGCAACCACTCAAGTTGTACAAATGCCATTTCCAATGTACTCCGAAGACGACTACGGGCCTTCCTACCATTTGACAATCGGAGGGCCGCTCGAAACCCGCGATGTGCGGATCATTAAAAACGGGGATTTTGAGGACCGCAGAGACTGGAACACGGTAGACGTTGTGCTCGAGGGCAATCAATCCACACATATTGTGAATAGCAGGATCGTAAACCGGGTTTGGGACATTAGACAGCGCAGCCCACATAAGCCGTATCCGATGATTCCTTTGACACGAGGACATATTTATCTGGAATCAACCGGGGCCGAAATTTGGTTCAGAAATGTAAAAATCAAGCCGCTCAAGCCGTCCGCGCAATCTGCGAAATCCGCGTCGGGAAGTGCCGCCGAACTGGCTGGACAATGAGCAATAATGTGATTGGCGATCCACCGATAGTTGTGTTGTATGAGTCGTAACCTCTTACAACTTTGCAGAAAAGGGGCCTGGATGAAATTCACAAGTCTTCTTGGGTTCTTTTGGGTAATGGCATTTGGCTGCGTGCTTGCGCCGCCTCCGGCTGTAGCAGCTGACGATGGCTGGATTCCCCTATTTAACGGGAAGAACCTGGATGGCTGGTACACCTACCTGCTTGCGACCGGGAAGAACAATGATCCGCTAGGGGTTTTTAAAATAGAGGACGGAATGATCCATATTTTGGGTATTCCGGAAACGGGTGAGACTAGCCGTCAAATTGACGGCTTCCTCATCTCGAACCAGGAATATTCAAATGTTCGCATTCATGCCGAATACAAGTGGGGAACGAGACGATTTCCGGCAGGAAGTGAAGACAAACGCAATAGTGGTCTTTTTTATCTTTATGCCGCCGGGACCGACAACGATCCGCGCGCAATACAGTTTCAAATTGAAGAAAGCGATACGGGCGATGTCGAACTGATTGGAGGCCATATGGCGGTCACTACGCAGGTTGTGAGCCCGCCTTTTCCGCTCTACTCCGAGGACGACTACGGTCCCTCCTATCATCAGACAATTGGAGGCCCACAGGAAAGCAATAACCTGCGGGTTATCAAAAATGCTGACTTCGAAGACCGCACGGGGTGGAATTCAATCGACGTGATACTTGATGGCACTGAGTCCACTCACGTTGTAAATGGCAGAGTCGTGAACCACATCTGGGACATTAGACAACAGGACCCCAAACATCCATCGCAGATGATTGCTTTGACAACCGGGCGCATTGTTCTGGAAGTGGAGGGGGCAGAGATCTGGTTTCGAAACATAAAGATCAAACCACTAAAACCGGCGGGGAAGTAAGCAATTCGAAGTTTGTTATACGGGAGAGCGTTACCGAAGCAGCGATTGTTGGAAATCATCGGCGTTAGTTAATGGGAAAACCCTATGCCAAAAAAAATCTATGATGCCATCGTAATCGGAACCGGAGCAGGCGGGGGCACTGCCCTCAAGCTACTCTGTGAAGCGGGATTGAAGGTTCTTGCCCTGAACTCTGGGCCTCGCATGCAGCCGGGTAAGGATTTCCCTTTTCATCGCCAGACCTATGATTTGAAATACCGGGGATTCGGCGATCCGCACATTCGCGCCAAGTATCCTCCACCAGAGAACAAATTGCAGGAGCACGCCGGCGAATGGAGCGAAGGGCCGTTGTATTGGGAACATGAGATTCCGTATACCAATGCTCCTGGATCCAAGTGGGCCTACACGCGCTGTAAAGTCACTGGCGGGAAAACGAATTTTTGGGGTCGTGGTTCGGCCCGTTTTGGAGACATTGATTTTAAGGCCGCGAGCCTGGATGGATTTGATGTGGACTGGCCCGTGGATTACGCAGAAATGGCGCCTTATTTCGCGCGTGCGGAGAAATACATGGGCGTGGCTAGCACAGTGCAAAACCGCCCAAGTAATCCGGATGGAGAGTATCTGCCACCACTTCCACTACGCTGTTACGACCACATTCTGCAGGAAGGGGCGGGAAAAGTTGGCGTACCTTACTTGCCCTACAGGCTTGCCCAATTGACTACCCGGCACAATAATCATCCAGCCTGTCACTTCTGCGGAAACTGTGGAAAAACCGGCTGTGACGCCGGTTCCTTTTTCTCACCTACCTGGTTCACACTTCCTGATGCCAGGAAAACTGGAAATCTCGAACTGAGGACGGACGCACTCGCCAAAGAGGTGATTGTCGATGAAAACGGCCAGGCACAAGGCGTCGCCTACATTGATAGAACAACGAGGCAGGAAGTGGAGGTATACGCGAGGGTAGTTGTAATGGCGGCATCTTGTATCGAAACTGCACACATAATGCTGAATTCAAAATCGCGGTATTGGCCGACGGGCATCGCCAATTCCAGCGGTCAGTTAGGGCGCAATCTTTGTGAACACCTCATGTGCAGCATGAACGAAGGCTTTATTCCGCGGTTGAAAGGACAGCCGGTTCGGCCGGATATGATTGCAGGCACGAACGAGATTGCATGGTTCCCGCGCTGGCAGAACTTGAAGGACCCCCATGAAGAAAAGTTCATCCGGGGGTATTCAATGTTCCCTGAGGGAGGTAGTGAAGAAACCATCATGTACTACCATTATCTCGAAGGATTCGGCAAAGAATTCAAACGTGATTTCAAACGCTATTATCCCGCTCGGGTAGGGTTTTATCTTCAGGCCCCAACTCTCCCCAGTCTAAGCAACTATGTGGATCTTGATCCGGAAGTAAAGGACGTGTACGGCATTCCTGCCGTGCGGATCCACTTCCAATGGGGGCAAAACGAGCTGCTGATGCTGGAACATGCGAAGCAAAAGACTGCTGAGATTTTAAAAGCTTGTGGCGGAGAAATTTGGAACGCAGGAGGCGAACCAGACGACCCCGGTGCCAGTATTCATGAAACCGGGGTATGCCGGATGGGCAACGATCCGAAGAAGTTCGTGACCAACCGCTGGGCACAATGTCACGACGTGAAAAATCTATACATATGCGACGCGAGCATCTTTACCAATCAGACTGACAAGACGACAACTATGCCTCTCATCGCGTTTGCGATGCGTACCTGCGATCACATACTGGAAAGCTTTCGCAGCGGAGAACACAAGCGGGCCTGAGAGAGTTGCGCGACAAAAAAAATATTGTGCCACCTCGAAACAATTGCTTTCTAAGGCCAAGATTCAAAGCTTGGCGCCTCCCCAACGAGCGTACTGGTGCCCAAGACCTCAAGCTCAAAGAGGGTCGCCATTCTCATACGCACACCTTATGAACGCGGCCGCGAACTGGAAGACAAGCTCATCCGCCCACTGCTCGAGCATGGATAACCGTCCGCACCGTAGACTTCGATTGTCGTCCATTTCCCCCCGCTGACCCCCAGATGTTCTCAATAATGCCGAGTGCACCACCCTCGAATTCCAGAAGGTAGTAAGCTTCATCTTCGCCCTGGGTCTTGTCAGTAATGAACATAGGTGCCCATCTGACAATAGACAGACTGAATCGCGTGGGCGTCCGAGAAACCAATAACAGAAGGCGATCCCGTGACAGCCCAAATCCATGAGAGCTCCGCCGCCGCAGCGATTCACATCCCAGAACCATGCAGCATGCGGGCCAAAATGCTTTTCACTCTGCTTGACCACATGGATTTTTCCGAATGCGCCATCGTCCGCCATTTCTTTAGCCTTTAAATACTTCGGCGTGAAGAAGAGTTCTTCGGCGTAAAGCAGTAGAACGCCTGCTTTGCGGGTGTCATGAATCAGATGTATTATCCTGATCCCTCCGACAAGGTGATGTTCAGTCCTGCGCAGCGCGAGGAATTTTTAAAAGCTCGTTACGAGAATCTCATGAAGTTCAGCCAAGGTACGGAAAAGCTCGAACACGTAATCCGCGAATACTTGAAGGGCGCTGATTTCACCCGACATTGAAGGTTTAAACCCCCTCTACCCGACCATGATCTCAGCGCCGATCATCCTCAATCGCGTCCAGGAATTGCTGCCCTGGAACATCAACTTCCCTTTGTTTGAGCTATCGCGCCCTCACTCGTGCCTCTTCACATCTTTCGACGCCGCAAACCTCTACAAACGGGCGTGGCCTTGCTCTCGTCTAAATTAAATATTGTTGATGTCGAATTGTTAAATCCTGCAAACTTGCAATCGCTCTGGGAGCCTTTTTCTGTTACCGCTTGTTACCGCGTGAACGGTAACTCGTTGATTTTAAGTGAGGGGAAATGGCGTCAAATATCGCGTAACGTGCTCAATTTTCAGAGGTACAACGCAATTACGAATCGGCTGCTCTACCAACTGAGCTACGTCGGCGCTGGCGAAGCAATCCCATTATGCCACACCAGTTTCTCGATTCCGGCGGGGCGCTCGAGCCGGGTTAATGTCCGTTAGGATCTCCGCAAGCACTCCGTTTCTTTTGTATAAAACACAACCCCTAAGCATGGCTCAGGGGTTGCGACCTTTCGCTTGAGTGACTTCTTCGCCAGATATCGGCCACCAGTCGACGCCCAGCAGCCGACGCCTGAGCAGAAGGTCCACTCAGTTTGGGTTCACGTTAAAGCCGTCGAGATGCACCGTCGCCCCGCTCGGCGGCGCGGCATTGTTGAAGTAACTTGCCGTGAGCGTCCGGCTTTCTCCCGGCAACAAAGTGATGTAGTTGTCGCTCCACCACACCGGCAGCACTTCATTTGCACCATTGTCAAGAACTCGCGCGCGAACCAGAAACGCCAGGCTGCTGCTCGAGTTGGTCAGGGTTGAGCTCACCGAGGTGGCGCCGACCGTATCGGTATGCGAGACCGTGATCATCGGCAAGGTTGCAAGCGAAGTCATGTTCGCCGACTTGCTGGCTCCGCAGTAGTACCACTTGCAGGCGTTTTTGACTGCGTCCGCGGTGGTCGAGTACCAATAGAAGTTACGGCTCACCACGTTGCTGGAAGAGTCGGTCAGCTTCAAATTAATAAAGTAGGTGGTCGACAGATTCGCGATCGCGGGCAGAGTCACCACCGCAGTGCTGCTCGCCGGTCCCGCTGTTACCGCGAATGTGTTGTGATACGCGCTGGTGAGATTGAAATTCAGCACGTCCACCGTCGCCGTCAGGCCCGAATGCGTGGTGTAATCGTCGTTGGTGACGTAGACCGTCCCCGGCCCGCCGTTCAACCCTCCGTAGTCCCACGCAATGTGCGTAATTTCATCCGCCTTTTTGGTGGCGAAGTACGTCGGCCCTGGCCGGTAGAAGTAATCGAACAGCTGCCAGTGCAGCGAGAACCAGCCTTTGTTGAACATCCAATCAATCATGCCCATGGCAGCGTCGCCGGTGCGTCCGTTGGCGGCTCCGGTCTTGTTGATCTCATAAGCCTCATGCTGTACGCGCCATCCCTCGTAATCCATGACCATGGCTTTGCGCATGTAGTCGGCGGAGTTAGTCGGCGAGCCGTAGCGGTTGCTCAGCGCCGAATTGAAGACGCCCAGGTTTGTGAATGGAGTTCCGCCCAGGTGGTAATCCCAGGTAGCGTCTTCAGGATAGTTAATTGGATCCTCGACCAGTCCGGCGATCATGCTCTCGGTCGGCGGAATCATTGGGCCCACGCTGGCTTCGTCCACAAAGCCGCGCGCCAGTCCCTGGGTAGTGTTGTTGTAGAAATAATTCGGAGGCTCCCACTCGTAAGGACCGCCTTCACGAATGCCGTTCAGTCCGGTCACACTTGACGTTCCGTAATTGGCCATGTCCAGCACGACATTCGGCCAATGGTCGGCCGTCTCAATGTTGACTTCCTGCTGTTCATTCGCCGAGGGTGGCAGCAGATCGCTGGAGTTGAGCCAGAGAAATGCGCTGGGATGGTTACGCAGTTCACGCATCTGCGTATCGAGAGAGGAGTTCGCCACGGTCTGGCTTTCTGTACTCCAACTTCTCCATTGCTCCCATGAAGTGCAGCAGCACCATCCTGCCATCAGCAGAATTCCGTTCTGGTCGGCAAGATCATAGAAGGTCTGGTCTTCCATCTTGCCCTCGAAGCGCATGGTGTTCAGGCCCATATCGAGCGCGTACTGCAGTTGCTCCTGCAATTGTGTGTTGTCAAAGTCATATTTCAGGAGCATGTCATAAGCCCAGCCGCCGCCTTTGATCACGAAGGGCTGATTGTTGATCTTGAACCAGCGCCACTGATTTCCCGAAGGATCAACCGGATTAAGTCCGGTGTCGAGTTTGCGAACGCCGAAATTAAAGCTCTGGCTGTCAGAGACGGTCCCGCCGATCGAGAACTGCACCGTGGCCTGATACAAATTCTGCGGCCCCAGCTTGGCTGGCCACCACAGTAGTGGGCTGGCAATATTCAGTTGTGGATAAGTTGCCGGCGCGAAGGTGAAGAGTTGGTGACTGGTTCCCGCTGGCAAGGTTACGGCTTGCGAGAACGTGACGTTGCCAGGGGTTATAGTCCCGCTCAGCGTGCCAGAAACGCTGGCGTTCGTCGGATTCGAAAGTTCAGCGGTTACGGTAAGTGCCGCGGAACTCAAATTCGAGCTGACCGTCGTTTGCACCTGCGGATCTCTCACGTTTACGGCGCCGCTGTTGGTGATCCACGCGTCACGCCACACACCCTCGTTGCGGTCCGGCGCCATCAACTGCCAGTCGACATAAGTGATCGCCAACTCCTGATTGCCTCCGTTGGGACCGGTAATCTGCAGCGCCACAGCATTGTTGCCGCCGATTACCGCGACACTGGTGATGTCGTACTCGTAACGCGCATAGGTGCCGACCATTTGTGTGTTGGTCGCGATCTGCGTTCCATTTACCCACAAGTTCGCGCGGTAGTTGATGCCATCGAAGTGGATGTATATCCGCTGTCCGGCCAAAGTTGAAGGAATGGTGAACTGGTTGAGGAACCACCACGGCGTCGGGCCATACGGACTGCCGCTGCACCATGCCGAATTCGCGTAGTTGGTGCTGACGGTGTAGCAAGTGCCCGGAATCTGCGCCGCGTTTTGGTTCACGTACGGCGACGGCACCAGGTTGTTGTCGAATTGCGCTCCGACCGGAGTGGCAGGAATATTCGTCTGCAACCAGCCGCTGTGCGCATAACCGGGTGTCGAGATCGTTGCCCCGGTATCGGTCACACTTGCCGACGATTGTACGAACCAGTTGTTGTGCAGGTTGACTGCTACTTTTTCCAATCTGCCTTGGCCCGCGGCGGGAAGCACGCCGGCGAAGAGTACGAAGAGAAACTGCAGGGCGGGACTGTTAAACCGGAGTCTTACGGATGACATAAGCTCCTCCTTCATTTTGCGCGTGGCCGGGTCGCAACCCATGGGCACCAGCAAACTTGGAGAGCTACTCCGGTCAGGGCGGGAGTAAGTGTATCGTTTTAATAAAACGCGTCAATGGGGACATACTGTAGTTTTCAAAAACCGAATGTGCAGAGTTCCTGAGATTTCGACGTAGCTGGTATTAGAGCTGAATTTGAGTGGCTGACGCTTTGCAGAGCAGTGCTTGTGAGCTAGCTCGCGTGGGCCAGTCACTCCGCAATCAGGTCCGCGTATACAAACTGATCGCGCGTGACAATCTCCCCAACTTCAATAGCCACAGGACGCTCGAACATCGGTCCCGCATACACGAAGGAATGGAATTCCCCGTTCTCGCCACACGGATCTGCGCTGGCAGGCAAATCGGAGAGCAACCGCCCATCGAACTCGCGCCCGGCAAAATCGGCACTGATCTGCTTGGTATCAATGCAAGCCAGCTTTGCCCGCAAGCCTGACCCGATCATCTCCTCTGCCAGTTCCCGCGTGGGGATTTCCCACACCGGAAAGAGCGGCTGTAATCCAGTGTCGCGCAATTGTTTCTCGCGATACTCGCGAATGTCGCGCAGGAACAGATCGCCAAAGGCAACGAACTTAATACCACTTGCGACCGCCTTCTTGCAGGTCGCGAGCATCGCGCGTTCATAATCTTCATTCGAGCACGGCCACGGCAGGTCAACTTCCCACAGGGGAATGCCCGCGGTTACTGCCTGAGCTTGAACCAGGGCACGTCGAACTCCGTGCATCGCCACGCGATCAGCCTCGCGGTTGAAAGTCGTCAGCAGGCCGACAATTTCGTATTCCGGATTTTGCCGGAGAAGATACAGACTCCAGGCGCTATCTTTCCCACTGCTCCAGGAGAGCAAAGTACGTTTCATAGGAATGTGGATCGCGTTCAGCGCCGCTTTACCGCCGAGGGTGGATATCTATGCCGCACTGGCCCGCCGATAATTCTCGTACTCTTCTTCGGCGCGTGCAGGTAGCAATACCCAAAGCGTGTACACGCCCAGCGCTGTGCCAAATGGTACATGGATAAGCGCCAGGAACGCGAGGATCAAGGCCAGGACGCGCGCCCATGGCTCACGCTGCAATAGGCCCCATGCCACCAGAACGCCGGCTGCAGCCTTTGTCAGCACAAACAATCCCACGACAGTCAGCAATGGATGGAGAAACGCAGTCGGCGCTTGCGGAGCTCCCATTTGGTGGAAATGAATAAAGAGGGTATTGGCTAAGATAATCAGCACCACCCCCTCAAGCGCGCTCAGCGCAGAAAATGCAAACCA
>Ga0075436_100001507_pt1 | contig 15880 bp, 9 predicted proteins | sample RhiMethybrSRZTD5_FD_75303 | JGI IMG/M metagenome (GOLD analysis project Ga0075436, IMG submission 75303) | Populus rhizosphere microbial communities from Tennessee, USA - Rhizosphere MetaG P. TD hybrid SRZTD5 | ecosystem: Host-associated > Plants > Roots > Rhizosphere > Soil | place: USA...
AATTCGACAATCAAAATCGAGTTCTTCGCCGAGAGCCCAATCAGCATGACCAGGCCGATTTGCACATAGACGTCGTCGACCAAGCCGCGTGCGGAGATGAGAAGCAGCGCGCCCAGTACCGCCATGGGAACGGCAAGCAAAATAATGAAGGGCAGGGCGAAGCTCTCGTATTGCGCAGAAAGCGTGAGATAGACGACCAGGATGCCAAGGCCGAAGATGATGATCGCCTTGCCTGAGGCCTCAACTTCTTCGAGCGCCAGACCGGTCCAGCTGAAGGTCATACCTTGCAGCATGTTTTGCTTCGACAGTTCCTCCATGGCTTTCAAGCCTTGTCCGGAACTGAATCCGGGCGCGGCGGCGCCATCGATTTCCGCAGAGCGAAACAGGTTGTAGTGATTGATAACCTGTGGACCAGAAGTTTCGTCCAGAGCAACAATATTTGCGAGCGGGACTAATCCATTGGTGTCAGAGCGCACATAGTATTGACGCAGATCACGAGCGCTCATGCGAAATGGCTGGTCGGCCTGCACATACACCCGATACGAACGGTTGTTGAAATCGAAATCATTCACATACTGTGAGCCCATGTATACGCCGAGTGCCTGCGTGATCTGATTAATCGGAACTCCAATGGCTTTTGCTTTCTCGCGATCAATCTGCACTAACTGCTGCGGGTCATTAGCAGTGAAGCTGGTGAACAAACCCCGTAGATCCTGGCGCTGGCGGCTACCAGCTACGATTTTGTGAGCAACGGTGTCGATGTCCTGCAAAGTGTTGCGGCCCAGGTCTTGCAATTCAAATTGAAATCCGCCGAAGCTTCCGATGCCATTGACCGCGGGCGGTTCGAACGCGGCCACAATGGCCCCGGGGATGGCAAAGAGTTTCGGCGAGACGCGCGCGACAATGTCGCTTGAAGCGTGTCCTTTTCCTCGGCGCTCGTCTATTGGCCTGAGCGGAGCAAACACCAAGCCATAGTTGGATGAGCTGCCTCCGGAGAGAGAGAAGCCGGGAACAGCGAAGGTTCCGAAGACGTCGGGATCGGCGCGCAGAATCTGCTCGGCTTGACGGGCGATATTCGTGGTGTAACTGAGCGAAGCTCCGGGCGGCGCTTGCACGACGACAATGAAATAATTCTGATCTTCCTGCGGTACGAATCCGGTCGGCACGTGAACATACATGTAGGCAGTCGCGGCCAGACCAATGAAGAACAGCACGACCATTGCGTAGCGAAAACTCAATACTTTGCAAATCGCTTTCCCGTATCCATTCGCGAGGGCCTCGATCCCGCGGGTGACGCCGTGAGCGAACTTCCGGTAACCGTTTGAAATCCAGCCGATATGTGTCCAGTCAAAAACTGAATATTTCTTTTCTTCGCTGCGCAACAGGATGGCGGCCAGAGCTGGCGACAAGGTGAGTGCGTTGAACAGCGAGATGGCGATTGAAAATGCGATGGTCAGGGAGAATTGTTTGTAGAGAATTCCAGTGGTTCCGGGGAAAAAGGAGACCGGCACAAACACTGAAATAAGGACCAACGATGTCGCCACCACCGCGCTTGCCACTTCAGCCATAGCCGCCGAGGTCGCCGCATGTGGATTGGTGTGGTCGGCGTCGATATGACGTTGAGCGTTCTCAATGACAACGATCGCGTCGTCGACCACTAATCCGGTCGCGAGAGTAATGCCGAATAGGGTCAGCGAATTAACCGAGAAGTCAAATATCTTAATAAACGCGAATGTTCCAATAAGCGACACCGGAATGGTTACGGCGGGAATGATAGTGGCGCGCCAGTCCAGCAGGAATAGAAAGATCACAATGATAACGATGAGGACTGCCTCTTCCAAGGTGGTGACAACTTCTTTGACTGAATCGCCTACGACGGTTGTGGTGTCGAAGGCAATCACGTACTTGATTCCAGGTGGGAAGGACTTGGAGAGTTCCTCCAGAGCGGCTTTAGCTTTTTTGTCCACGTCAAGTGCGTTGGCATTGGAAAGTTGCTGAACGCCAACACCAATGGCTTCGTGCCCGCTATAGAGAAGATTGGTGTCGTAGCTTTCGGCGCCGATCTCGGCACGTCCGACATCTTTAAGCTGCACGATGCCGTTCCGCGTGTTCTTGATGATGATGCTTTCGAACTCTTTTGGATCGGAGAGGCGTCCTACCACGCGCAAGGTTACCTGGAAATTTTGCTTCGGATCGGCGGGAGGACGTCCCAGTTGGCCGGCTGGAATTTCAACGTTTTGCTCCTGTAACGCCGAAACTACATCGGCTGCTGTCAATTGCCGCGAAGCCAATTTTGTCGGGTCGAGCCAGATGCGCATGGCGTATTTGCGCTCGCCGAAGATCAGGACGTCGCCGACGCCTTGGATACGCTTCAAGGCGTCCTTTACATAAACGTCCAGATAATTAGAGATGTACTGGTTACTAAGGCTGTTGTCGGGTGAGTAAAATCCGGCGGCGAAGACAAAGTTTGGATTCGCCTTAGTAATTGTCACGCCTGTGTTCTTGATTTCCTGCGGAAGACGGCCTTGCGCAGTGGCTACGCGGTTCTGCACGTCGACCGCCGCGATGTTCAAGTCGTATCCGGTGCGGAAGGTCACGTTGATGTTGCTGGTACCGTCGTTCGAGCTGGTCGAGGTGATATAGTGCATGCCCTCGACACCGTTGATTTGTTGCTCGAGAGGCGTCGTAACCGCTGACTCAACCACACCGGCGTTTGCGCCCACGTAGTTGCTACTGACCGTGACCTGCGGCGGAGCTAGCGCGGGATACAGCGAGATCGGCAGCGTGGGAATGGAAACCGCACCTGCCAGGATGATCAGCAACGCGCAAACCGTCGCGAAAATGGGCCGTCGAATGAAAAAATCTACCAAAGAGGACCCTCCTCTGTAGCCGCGTCTGACCGCGGGAATACCAGAAATCCGCGAGTTAACTGATTGGCTTTACGGGCACGCCATCGATCAAGAATTGAATGCCAGAGATTATGACTTTGTCACCGACCTTCAACCCCTCCATCACCGCATAATCGTTGCCAATGGTATCTCCCAGAATGACGGCCCGTTGCTTGGCTACCGTTCCTTTGTCCGAATCGGCTGCGACATAAACGAAGGACTGGCCTCCGATGCGCGTGACTGCCAGCACGGGTACCGTCGGCGTGGGAGCGGTGCTCCAAACGACTCGCGCTTTCACTAATTGTTCATTGCGGAATGTGTCCAAGGATTTGTGGACCGGAGCTTTGACCAGAATGCCCTGGAGCCCGTTATCTACCTGCGGCGAAATAAAATTTATGTTTGTTTTTTCGATGGTTTCGCCACGGCTGGTAACGATCAGCACCGGAAGCGCTGGGCGAATGTCGCGTGACCGCTCAGTTGGAATATATATGTACGCTTCGAGGTCGGCATTTTCATCCACTGTGGTCAGCAATGTCTGCTGAGAAACGTAATCACCGATGTGGACGGGGATGTCGCCGACAATTCCAGTGAAGGGCGCGGTCAAGTTGTAGTAGGCAAGCTGGCGCTCCTGCGTAACCCGCGCCGCCTGGGCTGACTCCCAATCTGCCTTGGAGTTCTCATATGCCTGGATGGCGAGATCATAATTCTGCTTGCTGGTCACACCACCTTCATACAAACCCTTCTGTCGTTCCACTTCGGCTTTGTTGTAATCGAAGGTTGCTTTTTTCTGCGCTTCGGTGCTGCGTTGCTGGTCTACGGTGGCCTGCTGCTTCAGCGGATCAATGGTCATCAAGATCTGTCCGGCGCGCACGTGATCGCCGGATTTCACCAGAATTCTGGTCAGAGAGCCATCCACTTGCGGCTGGATACTCGCCGATCGGCGGGACTTGATGGTGGCAACATACTCGTCGGCGCGTGGCACCGCGGCCAGCCCAATGGTCTGGGTATTTACAGGCATTGCCTGCGGAGCCGGTTGCTTTGCCTCTGTATTACTGCATCCAGTGCTCAGAAAAGAGAGGAATAGAATCACCGGACCCACAAGAATAAGAAAGAACGGCTTCATCTTCGCACCTCGAAATTCTTCCGTTGAACTAAAGATGCTTGCGAGCTAAGGAGGGATTCAGATTTGGCGGCAAACGCACACTCACACAGGGCCTTCGAATCTCCCGCCGCAGAACTCCGCCCAACCCGAATTCCCGTCGTCGTTCCGGGCAATAAACGGACTCAGCACAGCATGTCTAATTCGAGAACTGGCCGTGCCCGCTCCCGGGCAGAAGCAGCGAGGATACTGGTGCAGCAGCGACGGTAAATGGTTGTCGGTAAAACCATCCGCGGCAGTTACACCAACGCGCTTGCCATCGACGTCCCAGCCCTGGTGCTTCGAGACAAATGTCCGCGTTTTGATCTTCAACCGTCTTTAGTTCGTGGCACACAATCGAGTAAGGAGAAACGATCATGAGCGAATATGTATTTCTTTATCGGTGGTGGCGAGGCTGGGAGATCGCCTGAGCGCATGAACCTGAAGGTCTAGGCCTGATCCACACGTTTCGCCCCCAGATTTTTTCCGCGTGAAGCACATCTCCAATTCTGTCAGCCAAGGCCGCGTTGACGAACCATCGCTGCTGCTAAACAATGGCGCCTTCCTTTGCTAAGTTGTCGCTGACATGCCAGGTCAGGATCATCTTGAGGGTTCACGGCTCGCCATTTGGCCCAGTTTATTGCTCCCTGTGGCATTGATTCTCATTCCCCTTTCGCTGGCTAACAACGCGACCGGATTGCTCGCAGGTTTTCTGCTTCTTGCTGTTCTATTCTTTTTCCCCGGCTACGCGTTCCTGAGCCTATTGGGAACTCCTGACGGGCCCTTACGGATTCTCTTGAGCCCCGTTTTCGGCATCGCCATTATTGTGACGGCCTACGATGTTTCGGTTCGCCTGTCCATAGGGACTCATTTCCCGTATGTTGCGGCGGTATTTTCATGCGCTGGATTGTTACTTTTGCTTAGTCATTTAAGGCGAATCGCAGCGCCCGGCTTCTGGAAACCTGAGGATATGCAGGGCGTGATTGCGGGAGGCTTGACTGCTCTGAGCGTCGCGCTCCTTTACTGGAGAAGTGGGCGCTTTTCGGGTAGCAACTTCGTCTTCTATGGCCCGGCCGGGCAGGATCCTCTTTTTCACGTGACTTTGCTGCAACGCCTCTTGCATCACGTGCCGCCCGACAACTTCATCATGGCGGGTTTTCGTGCGCCGGTGTATCACTACTTTGACGACCTTACGCTCGCGCTCATTCTGAGTGCACAACGCACACTTCACCTCGGCAGCACCGATATCTTCGACCTGTACTACCGGTGCTACCCCACTCTCCTGTATTTCCTTCTCGGTGCTTTGGCCTATCGCGTCGGCCAGCAGTTACTCGGGAAAACGATCGGCGGAGTCCTGAGCGTCTTGGTGATTCTGGGCGGGGGCGGCTTGGGCTGGCTGCTGGGTGCCTTGCAGACTGTCGCGCACGCGTCACATTTTGTTGCGGCACGAGGGCGGCTATTTTCTGAGTGGACATCGTGGAACGGAGTAGATGTCATCCTGCCACTGGTTCATCGCCCCGCACACTACCACAGTCTGTTGATTTCCCTGGCTGCAATCACGCTCCTCCTGCAGATCCAGCGAGGCCGTCGCGACTGGATCGCAGCCGGCCTGCTGCTGGGATTGATCGCCGGATTCAACTTTACTCTTGCGGCAACTTTTGGCGTTTCCGCTGTGCTTTCCGCCGCATTTTTCTGGTGGCGGCAGCAGAAAGACCACGCGCGTGACCTCGCCTGGCTCGCTTCGTTCATTCTGATCGGCAGCTTCGCCGTGATTCTGTCAATGCTGCTTGCGGGATTCCATAATCCCGCACCTGGCTTTCCCTTCCGTGGGCCGAATCTTAAGTTCACAACGAGCTTGTGGGGCGGATTGTTGGGGCGAGTCTTGCCGGCTGTGCTGGTGCCGATCACTGCCCTGGTTCTGTTTCTAATCCTGGCCTATGGAGTCAGACTGTTCGGTTTTCTAAGAATGCTGCATGCCGACTTGGGCGAGCCACGGCACCGGAGCTTCGCAATGATGCTCGCCATTGCTCTGGTTTTGTCATTCCTCGTGGGCACGTTCTTCCCCTACAAGGCCCTGGGCGGAGTTGCAGTCATTTTTGTTCAGCCGACACTCTGGATACTCGGTCTGTTCTCTCTTATTCCAATTGTCACCTGGCTGGAACGCCATAAAGCAAGCGTATGGCCGTTTGCGCTTTGGGGACTGCTCGGGATCGCCTGGCTACAGGCCCTCGGCGCATTCAACTTCGGACGCAGAGCGACCTTTAATGGTGAGACGGTGAATGCCTTAGCCGAGATTCACACCCTGGCTCCGTCAGACCAAGTTGTTGCCTACATGCCAAGTGGGTTGATCGAAGATCCCGTTCTGGGTCGTGCAAGCGAAACAACCAACTTCACTATCTCTGCATTGACGGGCCTTGACGGCTACGTCTCATCCGAAACGTACTCAATCGCCTTTGCGGTTCCAGGGCTGCACGGGCGGGACGACGCGGACGTGCTTGAGCAGGCGAAACGGATCTACGAGCAAAGGCGCGCAGATGTCCAATCGTTTCTGGACGGCACGATCAGCGACGCTGGATATGGGCGGCTGTCGAAGGACCGGGTTTGCTGGATCGTCGCATCCGGCGATGCATTGCAGCACTTGAGTACCACATTGACGCCATGGAGAAAGACTCCAGATACGGCTATCTACAGGTTGTGCCCATAACGGCAGTTCAGTCAATTTTTCTTCTGGTTCCGGAGTTCCCAGCGACGGCAGTTTTCAACAGGGCCGCGTCACTGGAAAAGCAACAGAGGCCGCAGCGGGACTGTGTTAGATATCAACGAACAGTTGAATTTCGCGAGCTAGCTCGCGATTCGGATGGCGCAAGATGCTGCGTTCCTTTCGTTCCATTTTGGCCGCGCCCGCGGCCTACAGGCTGTGGTGGAAGCTGGTGGGTGGACCGGCGTGGGCCCAGGTGCTGGTTCAGGAGTACATCCAGCCCATGCCCGGAGCGCACATCCTTGAAATCGGTTGTGGGCCTGGAACCATCCTGCGATATCTGCCGCAATCTGAGTACCTGGGATTCGATTTGAGTTCCAAGTACATCGCCATGGCGAAGAAGCGCTTCCCTCACGCGCAGTTCGTTTGCGAACGTGTCAGCCAGTTCTCGTTGGCAAAACACCACAGCTTTGACCTGGTGCTTGCCCTCGGTATCGTTCACCACCTGGAAGATGGTGAGGCGACGCAGTTGTTTCAGATTGGATACGATGCACTGAAGCCTGGAGGCAAGCTGGTCACCGTCGATGGCGTGTGGACTCGCGATCAGTCACAAGCGGCCCGCTGGCTGCTGGCGAGAGATCGCGGTGAGTTTGTCCGCAGCGAAAAGGAATACCTTGGAATCGCGTCGCAAGTGTTCGGGAGAGTTAAACCGAGCGTGCGGCATGACCTGCTGCGCATTCCCTACTCGCACATGATCATGGAGTGCGTGCGATGAACGTCACTGTCATCGCGCCGGGTGACAGGTCGCAAGCGGGAGTGGTCGGTATCTCGGTTGTGATTCCGGTTTATCGCAGCGAGAAGATCCTCCCGGAACTGGTGCGGCGACTGAATGTAGTCTTGCCAGGAATTGCAGCCAAGCGCGAGATCATTCTGGTGAACGACTGCAGCCCGGATGCCAGTTGGGAGGCGATTGTGCAGTTGGCCGCCCTCCACCCTGAGATCAAGCCAATCAATTTGATGCGCAACTACGGGCAGCACAATGCACTGCTGTGCGGGATTCGCGCTGCGTCTTACGACGTGATCGTTACGATGGATGACGATCTGCAGCACCCGCCTGAGGAGATTCCCAAACTGCTGGGGGAACTCGCCAAGGGCGCCGATGTTGTATATGGCGTTCCTGAGCGTGAAGAGCATGGTTTTTTACGCGACATAGCTTCGATCACGACCAAGATCACTTTGCAGAACGTCATGGGAGCCGAAATCGCTCGAAATGTTTGTGCGTTCCGCGCATTCCGCGGCGAAGTGTGTACTTCCTTTGCGCATTACGAGGGATATTTCGTATCTATTGACGTTTTACTTACCTGGGGAACCAACCGCTTTTCCGTCATTCCAGTCCGGCACCAGCCACGCGCCCAGGGCACTTCTGGATATACGTTCCACAAACTGCTCACGCATGCGATGAACATGATGACCGGCTTTACAACCATGCCCCTGCAGATTGCAAGTTGGGTGGGCTTCGCATTCACGTTCTTTTCGTTCGTCGTGTTTTCTTATGTTGTGCTGCGATTCCTTTTCAGCGGAAACCCTGTACCAGGTTTCCCCTTCCTGGCATCGATCGTTGGGCTCTTCGCGGGTGCACAGTTGTTTGCCCTCGGAATCATCGGCGAATACCTGGCGAGGATTCACCTAAGAAGCATGCAGAAACCACCTTACGTAGTCCGGCAGTTTAGAGCGCAGGGCCAAGCCAAGAGAGTGGGAACTGGTTCTTTATGACAGCAAGGTTGAGCAACACGGAAATCTATGATTTCTGGACGAAGCAAGCGGCCGAACACCGCCAGTCTGCTTCGGCATCATGGTCTGACATTCGCGTCATTGAAATGGAAGTTGCAGAGATCAGCCAGCGACTCAATGAAGGGGACCGCGTTCTGGATATTGGCTGCGCAAACGGCTTTTCATCAGTGCAATTTGCATCTCGACGAAAGATCCGTCTGCGCGGGCTAGATTACATCCCTCGCATGATTGAGGAAGCCCGCGAACGGGTTCAACTGGCGAAGGACGAAATGCAAGGCACCGTGGAGTTTGAGGTCGGCAACATCACCGAACTTAGAGAACGAGACGCCTCTTTCGACAAGGTTGTTGTCATTCGCGTCCTGATCAATTTGGGTAGCTGGGACCGGCAACAACAAGCTTTGCACGAGTGTGCTCGTGTTCTTCGTCGGGGAGGAATGTTTCTTCTGTCAGAAGCTACGCTCCAAGGTTGGAACCGGCTCAACTCAATGCGAGCAGAATGGGGACTCCAGGACATTCCTATTCCCCCGTTCAATGATTATTTGGACGAAGACAGGGTCGCGCAAGAACTGGCTGGCACCATGAAGCTGGTGGAAGTCTCGAACTTCGCGAGCACGTATTACGTAGGCACTCGAGTGCTGAAACCTCTCTTGGCGAAAGCCACAAACGCGCCCCTGAATATCGCTGATCCCCATGCCGAGTGGAATCGCTGGTTTTCGCAGCTACCTGCAGCCGGAGACTACGGAACTCAGAAACTGTTCGTCTTCGAGAAACTATGAGTTATGCAATCCCATTTAACCGGCCTTGCCTAACCGGTAATGAGTATAGGTACATTGCCGAGGCCATTGCCAACGGCCATGCCTCCGGTGATGGTCCTTTCACAAAGAGGTGCCACCGCCTTCTTGAATCTGAATTGGGGACAATGAAGGCGCTGCTTACTACCTCATGCACGCACGCGCTCGAAATGGCCGCCCTGCTGCTCGACTGCGGTCCCGAGGACGAGGTGATTGTTCCTTCCTACACGTTCGTTTCGACTGCAAATGCGTTTGCCTTACGAGGCGCGCGAATCGTTTTTTGCGACATTCGGTCGGACACGCTCAACCTGGATGAACAACAACTAGAGTCGCTGATCACCGGCCGGACCAAGGCCATTGTTCCGGTTCACTATGCCGGCGTCCCCTGCGCCATGGACCGGATCATGGCCATAGCGGATCGCAACGGCATTCACGTTGTCGAGGACAACGCACACGGTCTTTTCGCCACGTTTCAGAACCAATACACCGGAACGTTCGGTTGTCTGGCGACGCAGAGCTTCCATGAAACCAAGAACTTCACCTGCGGCGAAGGCGGGGCTTTGCTGGTGAACGACCCGAAACTGGTGGAACGCGCCATCATTATTCGCGATAAGGGCACAAACCGCAGCCAGTTCCTTCGTGGCATGGTGGACAAGTACACGTGGATCGACATCGGCTCCAGCTATCTGCCGTCCGATCTTCTGGCGGCTTTCTTGTACGCGCAACTGGAAGCACGAGAAGACATTCAGGCAAAGCGGCATGATGTTTGGAATCTCTATTTTGAAATGTTGCAGGAATGGGCCGAGGAGATCGGGGCCAGCCTGCCGGTTGTTCCGCCCGACTGCAAGCAGGCTTACCACATGTTCTACGTCGTGCTACCCTCGAGCGATTACCGCGACGGAATCATTTCCCACCTAAAGTCCAGAGGGATCCTGTCGGTATTCCACTATGTTCCGCTGCATTCTTCCGGGGCGGGAAAGAAGTTCGGGGCGCGTTCAGCTGAATGTCCGGTCGCCGAAGACATGAGCGGACGGCTGTTGCGACTGCCATTTTACAACGACATTACGCCCCATGAACAGGAGATGGTAGTCTCGCAGCTGAGCAGCTACCGCCATTTCCACAGAATGAAGGCCGTTTAGAGGGTAGCGCTGATAGGGCCTTTCCGTGATGTGGTGGGTCTGGCAAGGAGGAGTGCAACAGAATCCCAGCGCGGCTTACGAATAGGCTTGAGCCGGGAAATCTCGCATTCTTCCCCCTTTTTCCAGGAAGGTATAGGCGATCACCAATGCCGACCAACCTAATCGAATACATCTGGCCAGGCATCATTGCATCGGAGGCGATCCATGTTGCAGCAAGCGGCGATGATTGTCATCCGGTCCCCAAGATTACAGCTCAGTCAGCTCCAGATGAGTGGTGAACAATTCCAGGTTGCGCCGAACAAGCGATTCACCCCATGCACTCCTACGGACTCACGGTCTGCGTAACCGATCCCGAGCTCCCGGTAAAGTTAGCTGATCCGCCATAAGCCGCCATAATCGCATGCGCCCCGGAAGCAAGCGCTGAAGTCGCATAAGTCGCAGTGCCGTTCACCAACGCCAGTGTTACCAGCGTGGTCGAACCCTGCTTTAGGCTGACAGTTCCTGTTGGAATGCCGGAAAACTGGGGCGCAACAGAAATAGTGAAAGTCACTAGTCCACCAACAGTCGAGGGATTAAAGTTGGAAGTAATCGTCGTCGTGCTCGCGGCTTTGTTTACCACCTGAGAGAGCACTGCCGATGTGCTTGCCGCATATTTGCCATCGCCGCTGTATGTAGCAGTAATTGATCTAGTCCCACCGGCCAAGGTGCTAGTAGAAAAGGATGCAGCTCCTCCACTAAGCGCTACTCCCTTGCCTAAGATCGTTGTTCCGTTCTTAAAGGTGACGGTCCCGGTTGGTACGCCGCTGTTGGTAGGGTCGCTTACTATCGCGGAAAATGTGACCGTTTGCCCATAAATAGATGGGTTGAGGCTGGAACTAACCCCGGTTGTCGTCGGGACTCCCCGGACTGTCTGGCTCAAAATAGTGCTGGAGCTACTGCCAAACGTTTTGTCGCCAGCATAAGTTGCTTTAACCTTATGCGCACCAGCACTTAAGTTGGAAGTAGTAAATGATGCAGAGCCTGCCAACAGCGCGGCCGTACCCAAAACCGTAGAACCGTCCAGGAATTTAACCATGTCGCCATCGGCAGGCGTCCCGAAGGCGGAGGTTACCGTAGCAGTGAACGTCACCGAGGCTGCATAGTTTGACGGATTATTCGAAGACGATACTGTAGTTGCGGTCGGAGCCCTGGAAACTGTCTGGGTCAAAGCTCCAGAAGTGCTGGCATTGTAATCTACGTCTCCGTTGTAAACTGCTGTCACTAGCCGGTTGCCCGACGAGACAAAGGTTGTCATGAATGTCGCGTTACCACTTACCAATGGCGCAGTTGCCGGCACAACCGTACCTCCTTTGAATGTCACTGTCCCGCTGGGGGTACCATCGAATTCTCCGGTCACGGTCGCTGTAAACATCACCGACTGGGTTGCAATGGACGGGTTCAGGCTAGAAGCCAAAGCGGTACTGGTGTTGGCCCGATTTACGGTCTGTGACAAAACTGATGAACTACTCGGGGAGAAGTTCGTATCTCCACCGTAATCCGCAGTAATTGAGTGTGGCCCTACCGTCAGGCTTGAGGTGGACAAGCTTGCCACCCCGCCACTGACCGAACCCGTGCCAAGCAGGCTCGATCCGTCCTTAAATGTGACAATGCCCGTTGGCGCTCCGGATGTCGCGGTTACTACCGCGCTGAACGTCACTTGCTGGTAAAAAGCCGAAGGACTAGGCGATGAACTCAGGACGGTTGTGGTGGTCGTCTTTCCTCCGGTAACTGTAACCGCCGCGGCGCCCGCCGTGCTCGGCTGGTTCGCATCCTCTACAGTGATCGTCTGGCGTCCGCTTGTGGCAAGTGTGACACCGCTTGGAAATGTATGAGTACCGGCATCCTCTGAAGTGAGGATGTAATCACTAGGAAGTGTAACGCCAGAATCACTGCTGCTGAAATGCGCAGTTCCGTGATATTGACTACCATCGCTGTTCGTGACTTTGACAGTTACGTCAAATGGAGTTCCTGCGCTGGCGCTCGCAGGTGCCGTTAAGGTAAAGGTTAATGCTCCCGGCGACACGCAGCCCAAGCTGTGATTTGCGTTGTAGGCCTTTATCGAGAATTCCTGTTGAAAGGTGTACGTTATCGAGTCGTAGGTGATGGTATCAGTTTTCTGATTACACGGATCCCCGATTTCCCCATTATTCGTGTCGTACCACGCCAGGGGGAAATCAAGGCTGGCAGCTAGTCCAACCGCGGTATCAGTAATAGATTCTGCCAGCTCATGACTGCTTGCGCTGGTAATGTTTTGGAATTGAGTTCCACCACCGCAGCCGGTATGGCACCCGGTGCCTGTGCCGAAGTCTGGCACAACTCCATACGGAACATCCTGGGTGTTCAATACAAATGTATTGTGATATGCGCAAAACTGTACACAGCTGGTTCCGATGGAAGGATCGGAAATTACTAATCCGGGAGGGAAGTACACAACGTACAGAGTATTCACGTCTCCGGAGCTGTCGGTAGCTGGTGGCGGCAAAGTTCCGCCCTGGATCTGAAGGTCGATTTCATTTTGAATGTTGGCATCCATGATGGTCGAGCCAGCGTTGGCCGGATGAGGAGTAATTACAAATGGAGAACCGGCATGCAGGGAACCACGGCCGATGGTCTGAGTTCCCACCGTTCCCTTGTGAGTTCCAGCTGTAGCCTGCACTCCAGCCGTGTTGTACTCCTGGAGCATGTCGAGGAAAGTGCTGTTTGCCGCCGATCCTAGAAACTGGCTGACGCCGATGCAGTTTCCGCTCGAATCGTGCCCGCCGCCACAATTGACAGTACTGCTCACGTTACTCCCCCAATACACGACAACTATGTCCACATTCGATATAACCGGCCCACTGTAATAATTAAAGCTACAAGCTCCTAATTGTCCAAGTGAGTTGTGGCAAGCTGGGGCTGATGCGCTGGTATTTCTAGCGTCCCGCTGAACGGTGCCGGTCCCTTTGGGAACAATATGCACAAGGTGCGCACCTGATTGTCCGCCGGCTAACACAGCAGACTGAGGGCTCTGGGCCTGCGTGACCGGAACAGCTGCGGTAATCAATATAGTTACGCAAACAGCTCTAACAATGGGACTTAGACGATACAAATCTGGTAAGACGGTACCTTCAGAAACAGGCATTCGGAAATCCTCCGCCTTTGGGGACGGTTTCATACTCGTTAATCGAGGGCCAGGCGAATGGGGGTTGCGGGGCCTAAGTGGGAGAGAGTCTATTTCAGAAACCAGGAACTTGCAAACAAAATCGGTTCCTCAGCGTTGAGGTAATGGCGAACGTAGGCCCACTCGCGTAGGGCGGTTTGGATGAATCGTTCGGCCTTGCCGTTGGTGCGGGGAGTATAGGGACGAGTAAAGCCGTGCCGGATGCCGAGTTGGAGGCAAGCGGCACGGAAGTGGCGGTGCACTTCGGCGCAGCGTAAGGAATTGGTGACAATGAATATGGCGGAGAGAGAGGGATTCGAATCCGCGTGAAAACGTAAATTCAACAACATGCAAGGCCACGGATGGCATAGAAGTGCATGGAAAGCAGCAGTAAACCGATTAACGGATCGCAAACGGATCGCGCAAGCGCCGATCAAGAGCCGAACTTTGACGAAGATCATGGCAAGGTTGCTCATTTGTGGAACATCACATCTACATTTGGCGGGCGAAAGCCGAGCAGAAAATTCGTAATGACCAAATCGGGTTTGCCATCCCTATTTAAGTCGGTCGCGATCATCGATCCACCATCATCCGCACCAGAAGCGAAAAATGCACGTTTGAACTCGCCAGTTCCAGCATTAAACAAAATGCATATCTGATGGCTTGTTATAAGTCCGACTGCAATATCTGTGCGACCATCGCCATCAAAATCTCCTACTGCCAGATTGAATAGAAGCTGGCCGGCATCAACTTCGCTTACGCTATAGAAGGTGCCGTCTCCATTGCTGTAATAGATTGAAATGACTGTTTCGCCCGGAAGATTTACAGCAATGTCATCTTTACCATCACCATTGAAATCTCCGGCCACGGCCACTGCCCCTTGAAGCAAAGGAACAGTGTTGCGGACAGCCTGAAAACTTCGATTGCCCGTGTTCAAATACGTAAACGCGCCTGACGCAATATCTAGTCGACCGTCCCCATTGAAATCACCTATGACATACGGCTCCGATACGGCTTGGGTTGACATCAACGTAAATTGATACGATCCATCGCCGTAGAAGACTTGCCCCGGTGACACGATATCGGCGTGTCCATCGCTGTCCATATCTGCGACCGTCACAAAACCGTTCACAGGCTGGGGAACAGGGACCGGAGTTGAGGAAAAATCGAGCGAACCATTGTTTGGCGAGATCGACAACGTATTGCCGTTTCCCACTAAAAGATCAACTACTCCCCTGCCGGCGAAGTCTGCCAGCGAAAACGCACCGGGATCGAGCAATGCCACTGCTTTGAAAGAGTTGTTCTGCAAATTCTGGAATACGGTCGATGGAACACTGTGAATCGGGTCTCCCACGATCAAGAGGTCGGGCCATCCATCGCCATCGATATCCCCCGCCCCTATTCCCGTTGCTGTCGCCGGAGTCAAAGAAACTACCGACGGAAAATTTCGGTCTCCCCGCCCCAGCGACAGTGAAACAAAGTTGAACCTATCGGGCACAACTACATCAGGAATGCCGTCGCCATTGAAATCGCCGACAGCTGCTAGGAAACCTTCTGGACCCACGACCTCTTGAGCAGAGAAATTTCCGTGTCCATCGCCCAACAAATAGAGCAAGTGCGATGGCTCAGTTTCCCCATTCACTCCCGCGAGATCGGGGAATCCGTCGTGATCAAAATCGCCTGCGACTAGCTGATATGGCGCAAATCCCGGCGAGCCGAAATTGCTGGTTGCAACTTGCGTAAAGGAACCATTCCCATTCCCCGCGAACGAGTACAGCGCAATTGAATTAGTCTGCTGAACTTGGATTACCAGATCGGGAATGCCATCCAGGTTGAAGTCAACGACGTTCACGGTCCCCGCGAGACCGTTCAGCCCCGAAGCGGCCTGATCGGTGAAATTGCCGCCGCCTTGATTCATCAGAATGTGGATTGATTGCGGGGACCCTGGCGTTGAGTAAACAATGTCGGGCCTGCCGTCGCCTTTGAAATCGGCAATAGCGAATGGTTGAAGCGCGGATGTGGCCAACGATACTGGCGCGGCAAAGTTACCACCGCCCATATTTTTCAGCCAGGCTATTGAGTTGCCGCCGGTGAATAGCTGGTAGGCGACAACCAAATCCGGTTTGCCGTCGCCATCAATATCGACCAGAACTGTAGGACCGGGAAAAGCGCCCACGAACGTCTGTTGGGCTGAAGTCTCTTGAAAGTTCCCGTGCCCGTCCCCTAAAAGCGTCTTCACCGTGGGAGTTCCATTAGG
>Ga0075436_100001515_pt1 | contig 15851 bp, 11 predicted proteins | sample RhiMethybrSRZTD5_FD_75303 | JGI IMG/M metagenome (GOLD analysis project Ga0075436, IMG submission 75303) | Populus rhizosphere microbial communities from Tennessee, USA - Rhizosphere MetaG P. TD hybrid SRZTD5 | ecosystem: Host-associated > Plants > Roots > Rhizosphere > Soil | place: USA...
CAAAGGACCTGAGATTTCATCGGCAGAAAGCAAGCCTGTTGCGGCCTGGTACAACATCGGCCGAAAGAGGTGGTAATTGCGCTTATCGATCAGCGTCACCCGAACGGGAGCGTTGCGCAGGGAACGAGCTGCGGAGAGTCCTCCGAAGCCGCCGCCGACAATGACTACGCGAGGCAACATTCACTGCAACCATCATCCAAGCATCCCATGAGATGAGACACGAGAACGCTTCGATGCTGTTTCCTCTTCTTACTCTTGGATAAGAACGGTTGTTTGGAACTGCATGGCTTCGCAGATTCCTTCTATCGTCACAACATCTGAAGCTGCAGCAAGGAGAAACAGAGATGCCGGTACGCGACGCACAACATTCTATTTGAATCGCGAAGGGTCCCTGAAAATCTAATGGAGCTAATCGGAAACGTAGACGCACAACGGATAAATTCAGAAAGGAGATCTAGTATGGCAAGTGCAGGAGCACCTCTACCGCAAACCGCTTCCTCTCTTCGCTTTCACATCGAGACCAGTGAACATGATGATGGTCTTTCGGCCTTTACCCCTGTGCGTCCGCGTCTGTTCGGCATCGCTTACCGGATGCTCGGAAGTGCAGCGGAAGCTGAGGATATCGTGCAAGACGTTTGGGTGCGGTGGCAGTCTACCAATCGAAGAGCAGTTGAGAACCCACCCGCTTTCCTGGCGACGACAACCACACGACTTTGTATCAACCTCTCCCAGTCCGCTCAGTTGCGCCGTGAAACCTACATCGGGACCTGGCTACCCGAACCTGTGGACATTAGCAGCGATCCGGGATTAGGTGCCGAGCGCGGTGAATCGCTGAAACTTGCGGTCCTGCTACTGCTTGAGAAACTCTCTCCAACAGAACGCGCCGCGTATGTTCTGCGAGAAGCATTCGATTACCCCTACCGCCAGATCGCAGACATTCTGAAGATGGAGGAAGCAAATACTCGCCAACTGGTCTCTCGCGCGCGTAAGCACATTGCCGACGGCCGGCGCACGTGCGTAAGTGCAGGCGAGCAGCGGCGTTTATTGGAAGCATTTATTACAGCCGCCCAACAGGACGATATGGCTGGCCTCGAAGATCTATTCGCCGAGGACATTGTTTCTTACTCGGATGGCGGAGGCATTGTGCGTGCGGCACGCGTGCCGATTTCCGGACGCACGCGTGTCGAGACGTTCATTGCCGCCGCCGCGGCACATTTCTGGACAGGCGTGACGCTTGCCTGGGTGGAGACAAACGGACAGGCGTCTGTTCTCATGTCGCGCGATGGGGCTCCCGTGGCGCTCACAACCATCGATGCTTCCGAGGATGGCATCCATCAGATCATGTGGATCATGAGGCCAAGTAAACTCGCTGCAATCTCAAGCTCACGTCATCGACTGGCAGCCGATTTTGCGAATGGTGACGAACCTTCCATCAAGCGATAGCGGCCATTGGTCATTAACAAGACATTCTTTATCGCTCCGCGTGCGTCCCCTTCGTTCCTGATTTCCAACCAGAAGCTACATAGTCCTCGATCTCCGGCCCTAGCCCTTCCTGCGTATCAGATAACGTGCGGGCCACGGTGGCAGTTATCTCCTCGCGAGGTATGTCGTCGAACATTACGCTGATGCGATCACCGATCAATAGCTCTTCAATTGTGACCTCGTTCTCATGCACGAGCTTCGACTCGCATTTCCGAACCTGCCGGTTTCCTGCCGCTTTTTCTAGCCCGGCCAGCCGTAACTTGCCGCGAGAGTTTGCAGAGCTTCCAGATCGACCGATTCCCCGGAACCGGAGATGTCGCTCGATGTGCTGTCCTGCGGACATGGAGGGGCGTCGGCCACGAACGGCGACGGAAGATTCGGGAGAGAAGCATCTGGCTCCCGGAAATTCAGTGCCACTTTGAGATTCGCAATTTGGTCGGAGGCGTCGCGCGCGGTGAGTGGCTCTAATCCGAAACGCCACTCAAGCAGCTTGAGAATAGACGTGTGATCAAACACCTGGTGCATCACGCGCGGGCTCTGCGGATTGCCGCGGGAAAAGGGCGACACCACCACCGGGGGAATACGCATGCCAAGAAGAGCGTTTCCATTTACCAGATCGGGATCGACATTATTAGGCGCAATCACGCGCGGAGGTGGAACATGCTCGAAAAATCCTCCCCACTCATCGAAGGTGAAGATCAGCACGGTGCTCGACCACGCAGGCGATTGCGAGACCGCATTGAAGACTTCCGCCATGAAAGTATCACCGGCGCGCATGTCGGCATGGGGATGGTCGTCGTTGCCATCGCCTGTGTTCACCGTTGTATAGCGTGGATCAAGGAAGGAGAATGCAGGCAGCGTGCCCGCGGCAGCAGCGGCTAAGAACTGCGGATAGGTGGCGGAAATCGGACTGTACTTCGAGCCCCAGAGTGCCAGAAAGGGAATATTGGAGAAGTAATAACGGGCGCTGACGCCTGCCTGCGCAAATCGATCCCAGATGGTTGGCAAGGTGGAGATCGTATATGTATTGCTCAAGCGATCGGTCTGCGCAGCGTGCTGGAAGATCCGATTCGGGAATGTGGAGCTCATGATCGAGCAGAAATACCGGTCGAACGAAGTGTAGTTTTTGGCCAGGGCGTTGTAAAAAGGCAGGTCCTGCTCGACGTAGTAGCCGATCGAGTAAGTATCGTTCTGTCCAGCGCGCAGGAAGCCATCCATCAGCCCATTGTCATACTCAACCCGCCCGCCGCTATAAGAATGGTCAGGCACGGGATGCGGACATCCGGTGTAATCGGGTGCGAGCGGATAGGTTTGATGCGATACTCCTTGCGAATCAACGTATGTGAGACCTGCCTGCTTTCCGTCGGCATTCGGCAACCATCCCAGAAGATGATCGAAGCTGCGGTTCTCCATCATCACCACCACAATGTGATCGATGGCGCCTTTGCCGCCCGCCTTGAGGCCGGCATCTTTCTGTGTTTGGGCAAACAGTTGTTCGCTGAGAAGATCCGAGTTTTGTGCCAGGAGTGCTCCGCCGGCAGCACCAACTATTCCACGCAGAAAATTCCGCCGATCCATACCTTTTGCTCCGTGTCCGCTTTGTACCTATGGAAATGCTTTGATGGCCGCGACGCCGGTAGGGAAGTCCGGAAAAGATGAATATCAGCTCACAAGTCGGACTCCCAATCTCCGTAGCCGAATCAGGGCAGATCAGGACGTCAGGGTTTTCGTTACTCAGGACATGAATCGTCCCGAATTCGAATTTCTCGTCCGCGATGATGTGAAGTCGAAATGAGTCATCGACGGCACAGGAACTTACTGCCCTATGCCAAAGACGCACTGAATAGTTGCGCTGACGGTAAGCTTGCCTGGCTGCACTGGTGGTGGCGGAGGAGTGGCTCGTTTGTTGTGTGAGAAGATGCCGCCAACACCGGCGACTTCGGAAGAGCTCACCTCGACCGTTTGGTTCACCGAAGGAACGTAGGCCATCTCGATCGGCGTCGCTCCAACCAGATTTCTGACTTCCACATTCACATACCGCGTCGGACCAAGTTTCTGTTTGCTCTGCTCGAGGGCCGCTGTGGCGCGACCGATAGCGCGGCGCATCGCGTCGGCGACAGCCTTCTGCTTGGCACTCTCTTCATTGGCGAGCGAGTAGGTCAACGAGCGGAAGTCGGCGATGCCGTCCTGCACCGAGTCGTCGATGACCGGACCAACCTTGGGAAAGTCCTGCACCTTGAGCGTGACTTGTCCTTGCACCAGATATGCCCGCGCGCGCCGCTTGCGGTCACCCTCATAAAAAGGAGTCACTGTGAGCACGCCGGTTTGGATCACGTCTTTCGTCATGCCATTGCGCTGCGCAACCGCCACGATGTTGCTCATCGACTGCGACGCTTTGCCGTAAGCGTCCTTGAGCTGCTTCTCCTGGCTCGACACGTCGAAGGTCAGCGTGGCCAGATCAGGATCGGTCTCATAACTTCCTTCGGCCTGCACGATCAGCGTGTCGGCCACAAACTTCACATCGGAATTGGACTGGTTCTGAGCCGCGGCGGAGAGCCCGATCAAGACGATGGCGAACAAGCTTGCTCTGAACATGGCGAAATTATCGCGCGTGCCGCTTGCGTTTGATCTTCAAATTCGCCGAACAGGTGTTGGGAGAGTAAATGGATAATCCTTCGCTGCGCCGTTTGAAACGAAGTGCCCGAAGCGGGAGAGTGTTGGATCACCGCCCCAATTCCGCCGCTATTCCAGGCGACTATGTTGCCGCCACTTCTTCACGAACTCGTTTGGCGGGCAGACGTTCATGTTGTAGCGTCCCATTCTGGGCTTGAAGTGCCTGAGATTGTCGGTGATGAGAGCTTCGGCGCTACCAAGGACGGCAACTTCTAAAAACGGCAAATCAGTGGGATCCGGCAACACGACTCCGATCTCTCGTGTGCTCACGTGCTCTCCGCTGGAGACGGCGATGCCGTTCGAGAACGATCCGCCGCTCGAGTAGGTTTTGACATTCTGGGAGCTGCTGATCACGGTCGCTCTCACCTGGTTTTGCTCGCCGTCGGTGAACAGGAGCATGGTGCTGTCGTTGGTAGCGGCGAGACCTTGAATGCCGGTGTCACTGCCGGCGGGAAAGACGGAGCTCTTGCCGTCGACCGAGCCATCGGTATGGCGGGTGTAACAGAACGCGCCTTCGTTGGTGCGCGCCAGTTCCATGGACACGCAGACCTATGATCCATTGGCAGTCACCACTGGATTCATCGCCGGCCCCATGCCTCCATTGAGGAAGTAAGGCGAACCGGGTAGAGCAGTAAGCGTTCCCGAAATGGTATCGATGGAGAAGCCAAAGATCGCGGGCTGAGTGCCTGACTGTCCGGCGGGCGTGGCTTCGGCTGTTCCATAAAGGAACTTGCCGGTTGAGTCGGTTGTGATTCTCATTCCGCCTGAGCTCGGAACGGTGCTTGTGCTGACTTGCCTAAGCGCGCCGTTATCATCGGCCCGGTAGCTCGTGATGGTGCCGTTCTGGAATGGGGAAGCGACGGTGGAGACGAACAACAGCTTGCCCGAGGTGGCGAATCCGAGCAGGTTGCCGGTGATGCTGTACGGCGATCCCGAAACGGTACTGACGTTTTGGGAGCTGTCGACGCGGATGCCGTAGAAAGCGTTGTTGCCGGCAACGTAGGCCAGCGCGACGGTCGTTGCTGCGCTGCCGCCGCTTCCACCCGAGCTTGTCCCGCCGGAGCTGCCGCTTCCGCCGGTGCCGCCGGTCGATCCGGTGCTACCTCCCGATCCGCTTCCGCCGCTCGTGCCGCCGGAGCCTCCGGACGCCGGTGGCTGTGAGCCTGAGGGCGCAGGCGATGCAGGTTGCGAGTTGCTGGCTGAGCTGCCGCTGCTTCCGCAGTTGGTCGTGACCAACGTTAGGCCAAGCAGCATGGCAAATACACAGACGGGCGAGAAGTGACGCGCAGGCATCTTCATCGAATGTTTTCCTGAAAATCGGAAGTGTTTGAAGGAAGAACATGTCCTGCGGCAGGTCTGGGTTGGCGCAGGGCAAAGCGCTGGGGACAGATCGTTGGCACCACGGTGTTAGCGGCGCGAAGACTCGCAGTTTGGTGAGATCGCAATGAGATTGACGGTCAGGCAAGGCTTTGACCAGATGACCAGTCGCTGGTATTTGCCAGTCGATAGCACGGTCTCAACGCCGACCGTCTGATAGGCGCGGATCGATGCCTCCGAACACTCTTCAATTCGCTTTACTGCGTGGAGATTTGCTTCGTCGGACTGCTCGTTCTCTTGAATTCAGACGGCGAGAAGATCGGGATTGATGATCCAGAAAGGGCGTTCTGAATTTTGGAAAAGCACGCCCTGGTAAAGAGTGCTCTCCCCGCGACATCACTCGCCGCGTAGAACCGTCGCTGGTTGTACGCGCGAGGCGCGCCACGCGGGTAGCAGGCACGCCACCGTTGCAACGCCGAACAGCAGTGCGATGACGCCGGCGAACACAACCGGGTCGAGCGGTTTAGTGGCATACAAGCTGGAGCGGATCAGTTGCGCGGCGGCGATGGCGAGGAGCGAGCCTGCGGCAGCCCCGCCGAGCGCGGGAGTGAGACCATCGAGCATCATCAGACGCAGGACATGTTCTCGTTGCGCCCCGAGCGCCAGCCGGATACCGATCTCGGTGCGGCGCTGCGTCACCAGGTATGCGAGCACACCGAACAGACCCACCGCAGCCAGCAACAGCGATATGCCGGCGAAAGCCGCCAGCAACGTCGCTTCGAAATTTGCGTCGAGCGATGATTGGTTGATGATCTGATCCATCGTGAGCACGTCGGAGACGGCGAGTTCGCGATCCATGTGCTGGATGATCTTCTGAATCGGAAGTGCGAAGCTCTCGGGATCGCGCCGGGTGCGAACGACGAGCGCGGCTTGGCCGGACATGCCACTATCGATGGGGGCATAGATCGTCGGCGCTGTCGGCTGCTTGAGCTCAAACCGGGTGTCGCCCACGACGCCGACGATTTCGTAGCTATGGTGACTTCGCCCCACTCCACCTAAATCGCCGTTGGTGATGAGCTGTTTGCCGATCGGGTCCTCATTCGGCAAGTACTGCCGCGCGAACTCAGCGCTGACAATGACTTCGTTGGCGGCATTGAGACGCTGATCGGAACCGAAGGTGCGGCCGCGGAGCAATGGGATCTTGATCGCGGCGAAATAGCCGGGATCGGCCCAGCGGGAGAGCGCCAGCTGCTCCTGCCCCTGCGGCAAGGGCGGATGCTCACCGATGGTCACGTCGACGTCACCGAACCATCCTTCGCCGGGAACCGCCCGCGTCAATCCGGCCGCCTCGACTCCCGGCAATGCACGCACGCGCGCGAGCAGGTCGTCGAAGAATGCCACGCGCTGCGCCGGCTTGCCGTGCTGCGCTTCGGGAAGACTGAAATGCATGGTAAGAATGTTGTTGGTGGCGCTGCCCAGGTCGCTCGACCGCAGCCGCATGTAGCTCTTGAGCAGCAAGCCGGCGCTGACGAGCAGAACCACGGTGAACGCAACTTCCGCGCCCACGAGGACTTTGCGCACACCGGTACGCGAGTGACCCGAAGTGGAACTGCGCGAGGACTCTTGCAACGCCGCGAGCAGGTCCTCGGAGCGGCTGGCCAGCATCGGGATGAGTCCGGCAAACAGTGCGCAAGCCAACACTAGGCCCACGACGGTGGCGATCACGACGCCGTCAATGCCGATTGACTCCGCGCGTACCATGTCGCTTCGCGTTATGACCAACCATCGGAGAGCCGCGTAGGCGAGAGCGAGGCCGGCTGCTCCTCCGACCGAGAAGAGCAGGAACGTCTCGCTGAGCTGCTCACGAATCAGCCGGAAGCGACCGCCACCGAGCGCTGTCCGGATGGCAATTTCGCGTCGTCGTGCCGCCGAGCGGGCGATCAGCAGGTTGGAGACGTTGAGGCAGGCGATCAGCAACATGCATCCAGTGGCGGCCAGCAACATGTACAACGCGGGCTTAATGTCGCCGACCAGGTAATCGATCAGCGGCTGGATCCCCGCTCCACTGCCGACTCCCGGATGATCGAGATGGGCGTCATGGATGCCGCGCACGATCAGGGAGACTTCCTGCCCGGCCTGCTGGCGACTGACGCCGGGCTTCAGTCTTCCAATCACCCTCCACCCGTGATTGTCGATCGAGGCCATCTCCTTGGGCGTTTTCTCGTGGTAGATGGGAACAAAGATCTGCTCTTTCTCGTCGGACAAGGCGAACCAACGCGGCATCACGCCGATAACGGTGTAGGGCTTCGCGTCAAGATTGATTTTGCGGCCGATGACGGAAGCGTCGCCCCCGAATCGGCGATTCCAAAGCGTCCAACTGAGGATGACGGTGCCGTTGGCGGACGGCTGATCATCTTCGGCCGTGAACGAGCGTCCGATGAGGGGCTGAATGCCGAGCGTGGCGAACAGGTCCCAGGAACAGGTGGCGGCGCGGACCTGCTCCGGCAGCGCACCTCCCTCGGACAGGTTGAACCGAGACCAGGGTTTATACAGCGCGAGGCTGGAGAACGACCTGCTCTGGCGTTTCCATTCGGCATAAATGCCCGGCGCAGGCCCGTTCGCCGGGAACAGCTCGCTAGTCTCGTAGAGTCGAACGAGTTGCTCCGGGTGATCGAACGGCAGAGGTTTCAGCAGAACCGACCAGACGACGGTGAACAGCGAGATGGTCGCCCCGATGCCGACGGCGATCACCAGCATCGCCACCGCTGAAAATCCAGGCTGCCGCGCGAGCGTGCGGATGATGATTCTTAGATCGCGGAGAAGAGTCTCAACCCGGTCCCAACTCCAGACCTCGCGAGTTTGCTCGCTAATCACACTGGGATTGCCGAAGGCGCGCAGGGCGGCATAGCGGGCCTCTTCCGGCGCGACCCCGCGTTCCCGCTGCTCTTCTTCTTCCAGCTCGAGATCGGATTGCAGTTCCCGTTCCAAATCGGCATCGCGTTTTCCGATCTTCCACCATTTCATCTCAGCTCTCCTCAGCTGCGGGCCACATCACCCGCGCCACAGCTTCTGCCATCTGCTTCCATTGAGATTCTTCGACGACAAGCTGTTTTCTTCCCTTGTCCGTAAGCCGGTAGTACTTGAATTCCCGATTCCGATCTGGAGCCATCTCCCATTTCGAGCTGACCCATCCCCTTCGCTCCAGCCGGTGTAACGCGGGGTAAAGCGAGCCGTGCTGCATCTGGAGAAAATCATTCGTGGTCCGCTGAATATGCTTGCCGATCTGGTGGCCGTGAGCAGGACCATAAAGAAGAGTTCGCAAGATCAACATGTCAAGGGTGCCTTGAAGAAGGTTCGCGCGTTCGGGTGTGTGTTTGGGCATGGAAGATGTTCGACCATCAGTCGGACATAATGGTAGGCACTCGACCATCAGCAGGTCAAGATGGGACTTCCTCAATAAAAATCCAGGAGACGCTTGTGTGGAACCCAGTCACAGCGAAGATGTGGCTGAGCTGAGAAAATTGAGCGTAGACTGTTACGAGACGTGAAGATCATTTCTCAACTCGCGAGCGTCCTGCTGCTGATCGTTTTGCTTGGTCTTCCAGCAATGGCATGTCTAACACCAGGCGCCGAGATGACCGAAGCTGAGCGCGAGTGCTGCAAAACTATGGCTGAGCAGTGCGACTCGATGAACATGACGTCGTCGCATTCTTGCTGTCAGAAGGAAGTTAGTCGCCCGAATTCGATGTTGGGCGCAACATTTGCGCAACTCATAGCGCCAGCGCTGAGTGGTGCCGTCGTTAGCGAACCGCAGCAGCCTTTTGTCACTGCGCCGATCTTTTCATCATTCGCGTTACACCCGCCTGAGAGTCCGCCAGGCACCTCTTCCATTCTTAGAATCTAGCCCGGCTTTCGTCTTTCCGGCACACCCGGTCGTGTGCCTCTCCTTTGCTGTCTGTTCTTGGAGGAACGATGAAAGCCTTTCTCATTTGCGTACTTATCTGTGTTTTTGCTGCGGTTGCGATCGCGGCAGACGATCCGTATGAAGCTGCGCTCACTGCGCTCTCCCAGCAGCATTCGCACACCAATTCGAACGCGCCGCCGATCACGCTCGAGCAAGCCGAACAGATCGCGCTGCAGGCCAATCCCGAAATTCGAGTCGCCGCAGAGAAGGTCGCGATGGCGGAAGCCCACGTTTCTGGCGCTGGCGCTCTTGACGATCCTTCTGTGATGTATAGGGGATGGCAGGTTCGGCTGACGAAACCGTGGGACTACAACGCCGCTATGAACATGTTCATGATCGGCCAATCATTTCCCGGACCGGGAAAACGGATGCTGCGCTCGCAAGTCGCAACGGACGCGATCCGCGTTGCCAAAGCTGACCTTGACGCCAAGAAGCACGAGATATCCGCAGCGGTTCGCAAGGCGTTCTACGACCTGCTACGCACAGCGGATGAGCTGAAGGTCCACGATGAGCAGGCAGGCATCGCGCGGCTGGCATTCGAGGCGGCGCGGATTAAGTATTCCGTGGGCAAAGTGCCGCAGCAAGACGTTCTGAAAGCTCAGGTCGCACTGACGAAGCTGATCGAACACCTGGTGATGCTCGAACAAGATGCTGACCTGAGCAGAACAACACTGAACACGCTACTCGGCCGCAGTCCTGACACGCCGCTCGAAGTCTCAGGTCAACACACCGGACCAATACAGGTTCCAACACTTGCTGAGCTTAAGCAACTCGCAGTTCAGAGCCGTCCTGAACTGATGGCTTCTGCGGCAACCATCAAGCAGGCGCAGGACGAAGTCACGCTCGCCCGAAAGCAATACACACCCGACTTCTCCGCCAATGTCGGCTACATGCTGACGCCGAGCGGCTCGCAATTCCGCAACAACTACATGATCGAAGGATCGATTACGCTACCGTGGATCAATCGGCGCAAACATGAGTCCGAGATAAATGAAGCGCAAGCTGCAGTTGCGGAACGTCAATCTGAATTCGACGCCATGCGTTTGGCTGTTTTCCAGCAGATTCAGGAGGCGCTCGTACGCGCAAAATCCGCCAAGCGTCTCGTCGAGTTGTATCAGGACTCACTTCGTCCTCAATCGGAAGCGACGCTGCGCTCCACAGTCATTGCATACGAGAGCGACCGCACCGACATTCTTAATCTGCTCGACAGCCAGAACACTACGCTCGACGTTGACTATAGCTATTTCCGCGCGCTTGCCGATTTCGAGGAGCGCGTGGCCGAACTGGAATTGGCGGTGGGCGCTCCGGTGCCAACATCCGGTCCAATTGCGACGGTCTCGCCGAAGGTGGCGCAATGAACTACCGCAAGGCTTTCTTTGCAACGGTGGTTGTTGCAGCCGCACTCGCCCTCGCGCTTGTTTATTACGCGTGGCAGCTGCGTGCAATGCCGCCGCAATCGACATCGGGAACTGCTTCGCAACCCCGAACTTCGGCGCCTCCTACTCAACCAGCAGCGCAGCAGACCGAGAATCTCGCACCCAAGTTGTCGGCGGTCCAGCTTTCTCCCGAACGACTGCAGAGAATCGGCGTGAAATTCGCGGAGGTGGAGCGCCAACCCGTGCAGGACGGGATTCGAGTCACGGGCAATGTTGATGTAAATGAAGGGCGGCTCGCGTCTGTGCAGACTCGTTTTCCCGGATGGATACAGAAGGTGTTTGCCGACGCGACTTATCAGTATGTTCGTAAAGGCCAGCCGTTATTCACCATCTACAGTCAGGAACTCTTGAGCACCGAGCAAGAATTCCTGCTTGCGCTCAAAAATCGCCAGACGCTCGCAAAGGTCCAAATCGGTACTGCCTCAAGCGAAGCCGACTGGCTGCTCGATGCCGCGCGGCAGCGTCTGCGGCAGTGGAACGTATCTGATGGCGAAATCGCGCGACTCGAAAAAACAGGAGAAGTGCAGCGCGACATCAGCGTCTATTCGCCGTTTTCCGGCTACATCACGGAACGTAATGCGCTGCCCAACCAGTTCGTTCAACCGGAAACCAAGCTGTACACGATTGCCGATCTCTCGCAAGTGTGGGTCTACGCGCAGGTCTTCCAGATGGATACTGGCCGACTGAAAACTGGCGATCCTGCGATCGTCACTGTCGATGCCTACCCTCGCCGTACTTTTCGAGGTCGAGTACAGCAGATTCTGCCGCAGGTTGATGCGACAACTCGCACAGTACGCGTGCGATTGGTCTTCGACAATCCTAGCCTCCTGCTCAAACCCGGCATGTACGTCAACGTAATTTTGGATGTGCCGCTTGGGGCTCAACTCATCATTCCCGCTTCGGGCGTATTGCAGTCTGGCAGCCGGCAGATTGCATTTGTGGATCACGGCAATGGCTACCTGGAACCGCGCCAGATCGAAACCGGATCGCATATTGGCGACAACTTTGTCGTACTCAAGGGACTCAGGGCTGGCGAGCGCATCGTTGCGTCTGCCAACTTCCTCATCGATTCTGAAGCTCAATTGCAAGCAGTCATCGGGCAATTTGCACCGCCTCCACCGGGTGCAGGTGGTGCGGGCGGAACCGCAGCAATGCCGATGACTCAAGCTGCGAATCTCGACTTCACCACCGAGCCCTCACCGCCACAGAAAGGCGGCAACACGCTTCGCGTCAAGCTCACCGATGCTTCCGGCAAGGCGATAACCGGCGCACAGGTGATGGTTACGTTCTACATGCCTGCAATGCCCGCAATGGGAATGGCAGCAATGAAGACAACTGCAACGCTCACCGATAAAGGCCGCGGTCTCTATGAAGGTACAGGCGAGTTGGGCAGCGGCGGCACTTGGCAGGTGACGATCACGGTGCAGAAGAGCGGACAGACGCTTGCGACGAAGCAAATGAACGTGAGCGCCACGGGAGGCATGTAGCCATGATCGCTCGCGTGATCGAATGGTGTGCTCGCAATCGTTTCCTAGTATTTACAGGAACAGTCTTGCTGGTAATTGCCGGCATTTGGTCGTTGCAACACGTTCCGCTTGACGCCCTACCCGACATCTCGGATGTGCAGGTTGTAATTCACACGGAGTGGGCGGGTGAGCCGCCCAACATCATCGAGGATCAAGTGACGTACCCGCTCGTCACCACATTCCTCGCTGCACCGCGCGTAAAAGCTGTCCGCGCACAGACGATGTTTGGTGACTCCTATGTCTTTGTTGTTTTCGAAGATGGCACTGATCTCTACTGGGCGCGTTCACGCGTAACCGAATACCTGCAACAGCTCACAGGTCGCCTGCCCAGAAATGTCCATCCGGTGATTGGTCCCGATGCCACCGGAGCAGGTTGGGTTTACGAATACGTTCTGGTTGACCGCTCTCATCAGCAGAGTCTTGCTGATCTGCGGTCCCTCCAAGACTGGTACTTGCGATATCAGCTTGCCACCGTTCCCGGAGTTGCAGAGGTGGCAACCATCGGCGGCTTCGTCCGCCAATATCAGGTGAAGCTCGATCCCAACAAGTTGTTGGCTTACGGCATTCCGCTTTCAATGGTGATTGATCGCGTGCAGCAGAGCACCAACGAAGTTGGTGGCAGTGTGCTGGAGATGAACGGAGCCGAATACATGATTCGTGGCTTGGGCTATATGCGCTCGCTCGATGACCTCGCGAATGTCGCAGTAAATGCGAAGAACGGCACACCTGTTCTGATTCGTGATTTGGGCACCGTTTCGTTCGGCCCAGATGTTCGGCGCGGAGTGGCGGAGTGGAACGGCGAAGGAGAAACCGTCGGCGGCATCGTAGTGATGCGCTTCGGCCAGAACGCGCTGGATGTAATCAATGGAGTCAAACAAAAGCTGCGCGAAATCCGCGGGTCACTGCCTTCCGGCGTTGAGGTCGTTGCGGGCTATGACCGCTCGGGATTAATTCAGGCTTCAATCAAAACCTTGCAACGCGATCTGTTGGAAGAGGCAGTCATCGTCAGTTTGGTGACAATCTTTTTCCTATTTCACTTCCGCTCGGCGTTCATTCCCATTCTCACTGTGCCGGTTGCAGTGCTTGCGTCTTTTATTCCGATGTACTACCTGCACGTCAGCTCCAACATCATGTCGCTCGGCGGATTGGCCCTCGCGATCGGCGTGCTGATTGATGCTGGATTGGTTATTGTCGAAAACGGCTATCGGCATGTTGCAGAAGCGCAAGCTGCACTCCGCGATCGCGATCCCAATGACAAGCTGCCACCCAAGGAGCACTATCGCCTGCTTATCTCGGCCGCACAGACGGTCGGACCAGCGATTTTTTATTCGCTGCTGATAATTGTCGTGTCATTCATTCCAGTGTTTCTATTGCAGGCGCAGGAAGGCCGCATGTTTCGCCCTTTGGCTTGGACCAAGACGCTCTCCGTCGCGTTCTCGTCTCTTCTTGCGATCACATTGGTTCCCGCACTGATGCCGCTGTTTATTCGTGGTCGCCTGCGGCCTGAGTCGGAAAATCCCGCTGCGCGGTTCATGCAGCGACTCTATCTTCCAGTTCTCAATTTTGCATTGCGTCACCGCAAGCTGACGATCTTCATCAACCTGTTGTTTCTGGCGATCACAATTCCACTGTTTTGGCGATTGGGCAGTCAGTTTATGCCACCGCTGTTTGAGGGCTCTTCGCTGTACATGCCAAGCGCGTTGCCCGGAATCTCGATCACGCAAGCCGGCCGGTTGCTTCAGGAGCAGGATCGAATCATCCGGTCATTTCCCGAAGTGGAAACAGTCTTCGGCACAGTAGGACGCTCTAATAGCGCAACCGACAATGCTCCGCTCGATATGTACGACACGACAATCATGCTTAAGCCGCGGGAGCAATGGCGTGCGGGCATGACATACGAGAAGTTGATCGCGGAAATGGATTCCAAGCTTCAGTTTCCTGGTCTTGCGAACACCTGGACGATGCCGGTTGAGAACCGGCTGGATATGGAGCTGACTGGCATCAAGACCCCGGTTGGCTTGAAGGTCCAAGGAACGAACCTCGACCAGATTCAGCAGGTCGCGGCACAAATTCAGCAGATTCTGAGCACTCTGCCGGAGATGCGCTCAGGGTTTGCGGAGAAAGTCGGGCAGGGATTCTACATCAATATTGATGTTAACCGTGCCGAGGCTGCGCGTTACGGGCTCACGATTGCCGACGCTCAGCGCGTCATTACCTCAGGCATCGGCGGAGAAGACATTGCCGAGAACGTCGAAGGTCGTCAGCGTTATCCGATCAACGTGCGTTACGAACGCGATTTTCGTGACAGCTTAGAAGAACTCGGTCGCGTGCTGATAGCAACTCCTTCGGGCGCGCAGATTCCACTCGCTCAGATTGCGCGGCTTTCATATTCGCGAGGGCCAACGATGATTCGCGACGAGGATGGCGCGCTGACTGCTTACGTTTACCTCGACCTCAACACGCGGAACTTCGGCGGATTTGTTGGCAAGGCTGAACGTCTGCTCCGTGACAAACTCCGCTTACCTGCCGGCTGCAGCTATCGGTGGGCTGGCGAGTACGAGTTCGAGCAGCGAGCCAAAGCACGACTGAAAATTGTTTTGCCAGTCGTATTCTTCATCATCTTTATGCTGCTGTACATGGTGTTTGGCTCAGTTGCGGAAGCGGCTGTCCTGATTCTCCCGACAATCTACGCCCTCACTGGCGGTCTCATTCTGCAATGGGCGCTAGGGTACAACTTCAGCGTAGCGGTGTGGGTGGGCTACATCGCGCTCTTTGGAATTGCAGTCGAAACCGGGGTCGTGATGGTGGTCTACCTCCACGAAGCGCTGCAGCGCAGGATTGCACGCGGTGTGCGGATCACCGAAGACGAAGTTCATGCGGCGGCTGTTGAGGGTGCTGTGCATCGGCTACGACCTAAACTGATGACGGTCACTGCGGTTCTCGCCAGCCTCACGCCCATCTTGGCCGAAACAGGAATCGGCTCGGATGTAATGAAGCCGATTGCAGCACCTATAGTGGGCGGAATGATTACGTCAACGATCCACGTCATGATCCTGGTTCCAGTGTTCTTCGTGATGTTGAAGGAGCGAGCCCTTCATCGTGGGACTCTCGGAGTTACAGCTGAGACCGAGCTTGAGAATGCGTAAATCGGGCAACAAAAAACCCGATTGCATCATGACTCCCACGCGCTTAGTCAGAGCAGGGAATAGTGGCCAGCACGAATTGCAAATCCCGAACACCCACGGGGCCGCTCTCAATCGTTTCAAACCCAGCCTCAGTTAACAGAGCAATGATGTCGCTCCTCCTGACGCAGCCATGAGGGCGGTGGAAATGCGAGAGGAAGGTCCTTTTTTGATTGCTGAATCCCTCGAAATCAACGGCGAGCACACGACCACCCGGCTTCAGGACTCTTCGAATTTCAATAGCGCAGAGCCGCCGTGTTTGTGCGGGTAG
>Ga0075436_100001517_pt1 | contig 15846 bp, 15 predicted proteins | sample RhiMethybrSRZTD5_FD_75303 | JGI IMG/M metagenome (GOLD analysis project Ga0075436, IMG submission 75303) | Populus rhizosphere microbial communities from Tennessee, USA - Rhizosphere MetaG P. TD hybrid SRZTD5 | ecosystem: Host-associated > Plants > Roots > Rhizosphere > Soil | place: USA...
GAACCCGACCACGATGTTCATCGCGTAGTAGGGCTGCACCTCGAAGAACTCGCCGTCGTCAACGACCATCCGCAGCACGTCCTTGATGTCGTACGACTCCTTCGAGCTGTCCGGGATGATCGTGGAGAGTCGCGGATCCTCCCGGTCCGGATCGTCCGTGGGCTCGCTGCGCGGCGGCTGCCGGTCGGAGCTCTGCGGGATGTAGGCGAGCAGCTTGCGCACCTGCGCGAAGCACTCGTCCTCACTCTCAGCCAGGAAGTGCGCGACGCCCGACTGCGTGTTGTGCACCTCCGCTCCGCCGAGGGAGTCAAACGTCACCTCCTCGCCGGTGGTGACGCGGATGACCTCGGGGCCGGTGATGAACATGTAGCCGATGCCGTGGACCATGAAGGTGAAATCCGTGATCGCCGGCGAATAGACCGCGCCACCGGTGCACGGCCCGAGGATCAGGCTCAGCTGCGGGATCACGCCGCTGGCTTCGACGTTGCGCCAGAAGATCTCCGCATAACCCGCCAGAGAGACGACCCCCTCCTGGATGCGCGCGCCGCCCGAGTCGTTGATGCCGATGATCGGGATGCGGTTGCGCACCGCGAGGTCCATCACCTTGATGACCTTCTCGGCGAAAACCTCACCAAGAGATCCGCCGAAGACCGACGCGTCGTGGCTGAACAGCATCACGTCGCGGCCGTCGATCTTGGCCATGCCTGTGACCACACCGTCGCCGGCGATCCGCTTCGACTCCAGCCCGAAACCCCTGGCCCGGTGCGTGGCAAAGATGTCGATCTCCTCGAAGGAGTTGCGGTCGACCAACCGGGAGATGCGCTCGCGCGCGGTCAGCTTGTGCTTGGCGTGCTGGCGGTTGAACGCTTCGGCGTCGCCGTGCCCGGCCTCGTACTTCCGCTGCCGCAGCAGGTTGAGAGGATCGACCTTGCGTGGGCGCGGCTCTCCGTCGCCCACCTAGCCGCCCTTGCGCATGAACATCCACCGATGGCCCTCGAGGTCCTCGGCGCGGTAGCGCCGGCCGTCGGGGCTGGTCTCGAGCTCTGACAGGATCCTCGCGCCACCGTCGCGTGCGCGCGCGAAGTGCGCGTCCAGGTCGTCGACGAACACCAGGATGCCGTCGATGATGTACGGCACCTCGGACCACTTCGCCGCGGCCTCACACGTTTCGCGGTGCCGCTTCGGGCCCTGGTAGTCAGGCGAGGGCGTCGCGAGCATGACCAGACCGTGGCCGGTGTCGAGCTCGCCGTGCTCGAGGCGACCCTCCGGGGTCACCCGGCGCTCACGCTCGCGAAATCCGAACACGCGGGTGAGCCAATCCATGGCCGCGGGGCCGTCGGCGTAGGCGATCATCGGGATGACTGCCGGGTAGTCCAAGCTCATGCCTCCGTGGGTCGATATTCGCCGAAGACGCCGCGCAGGACGCTGCAGCACTCGCCGATCGTGACGTAATCCGCAAGCGCGGCCTTCAGGACCGGAAGAAGGTTGTCGGTGCCCCGAGCCGCCTGCTCGATCGCCCTCAGATGGCGCTCGACGACGTCTCCGGACCGGCGAGAGCGCAGACGCCTCACGGCGTCGATCTGCTGCTCCTGGCCGTGCGGGCTGATCCTCATGATCTCGACCTTGTCCGCGTCGTCCTTCACGTATTTGTTCATGCCGACCACGACCCGAACGCCCGACTCCACGCGCTGCTGGAATCGGAACGCGCTCTCGGCGATGCGCTTCATGGTCCAGCCGCTCTCGATGCACCGCACGGCGCCCCCGCGGCCGTCGACCTCGGCCATGATCGCCTGAGCCTCCTCCTCGACGCGGTCCGTGAGGTTCTCGACGTAGTACGAACCGCCGAACGGGTCGGCCACCTGGGACACCGCGGTCTCGTAGCCGATCATCTGCTGGGTCCGCAGCGCGAGCTCGGCCGCCGGCTGCGACGGCAAGCCGAGCGCCTCGTCATACGCGTTGGTGTGCAGCGACTGCGTGCCACCGAGCACGGCGCTCATCGCCTCGAGCGTCGTGCGCACCACGTTGTTCAGGGGCTGCTGCGCCGTCAGCGTCACCCCACCCGTCTGCGTGTGAAAGCGCAGTGCCTGCGAACGTGGGTCCTTCGCGCCGAAGCGATCGCGCATTATCCGCGCCCACATCCGCCGGGCGGCGCGGAACTTCGCGACCTCCTCGAAGAAGTCCATGTGGCACGCAAAGAAAAAGGAGAGCCGCGGGGCGAAGTCGTCGACCGCAAGCCCCGCGGCAACGGCCGCCTCCACGTAAGCGACGGCGTGGCTCAGCGTGAATGCGATCTCCTCCGCCGCCGTCGCGCCCGCCTCGCGCATGTGGTAGCCGGAGATCGAGATCGTGTTCCAGTTCGGCAGCTCGCCGCGGCAGTAGCGGAAGAGGTCCGTCACGAGCCGCATCGAGGGTCCTGGCGGAAAGATGTACGTGCCGCGCGCCGCGTACTCCTTGAGGATGTCGTTTTGCACTGTGCCCGTGATCTTTGCGGCAGGCACTCCCTGCTTCTCCGCGACTAGCTGGTAGAGGAGCAGCAGCATCGATGCCGTGGCGTTGATCGTCATCGAGGTAGACACCTGGTCGAGCGGGATGCCGTCCAGCAGGATCTCCATGTCCTCGAGCGAATCGATGGCGACCCCGACCTTCCCCACCTCGCCGCGGGACATCGGGTCGTCGGAGTCGTACCCGATCTGAGTCGGAAGGTCAAACGCGACCGAGAGTCCGGTCTGGCCCTGCTTGAGCAGGAACTGATAGCGCTTGTTCGACTCGGCGGCGGTGCCGAACCCTGCGTACTGGCGCATGGTCCACAGGCGGCCGCGGTACATGTCCTTGTGGATCCCGCGCGTGAACGGGAAAGTCCCCGGCCGTGGCTCCTCTGCGCGGCGGTCCCCGACCGCGTAGACGGGCTTCAGCGTCAGCCCCGAGTCGTTCGCCTCCACCGCTTGCGGGGGAGGGCCAGCGTGGGGGCTGCTCATGCCTCCACCAGCTCAGTCAGCACGCCGCCCACGCTCTTGGGGTGGATGAAGGCGATGCGCGTGCCGTGCATGCCGCGCCGCGGCGCCTCGTCGATCAGCTGCAGGCCGGCCTCCCGCGCCTGCGCAAGCGCCTGATCGATGTCAGGGACCGCGTACGCGACGTGGTGCAGCCCAGGACCGCGCTTGGCCAGAAACTTGCCCACAGGTGAATCGTCGCGCGTGGCGCTCATCAGCTCGACCTCACCGTCGCCCGTCCTCATGAAGGCGGCCTCGAGCCCCTCTGACTCGTTGGCGGCCCGGTGCACCAGCTCGGCGCCGAACACGCCGCGGTAGAGCTCGATCGAAGCGTCCAGGTCCGTCACCGCGACGCCGACATGGTGAATCCTCATTTCTCGTAGGTGTACCAGCCCTCGCCGGTCTTGCGGCCGAGCTTGCCCGCCTTGACCTTTGCCTCGAGCTGCGGCGATGGCCGGTAGCGCTCGTCGCCGGTGGTCTCGTACATGTGCCGGCGCGCGTTGTAGGTCACGTCGAGGCCGCTGAAGTCGCCGAGGCGGAACGGGCCCAGCGGCCAGTTGAGGCCCTTCTCGACGGCGATGTCGATGTCCTCGAAAGACGCAACCCCGCCGTCGAGCAACCGGTAGGCCTCCTGCGAGGCCGCGTGCAGGATGCGGTTGACGATGAAGCCGTCGATCTCCTTGTTCAGCACCACCGCGGTCCGGCCCATCTCGCGGGCCATCACTAGGGCGCGTTGCACGGTTTCATCCGACGTGTGCGGCCCGCGCACGACCTCGACCAGGTCCATCACCAGGACCGGGTAGAAGAAGTGCATGTTGACGCAGCGTTCCGGGCGTTTCGTGACGTCCGCGATCTTGCTGATTCCCATGGTCGAAGAGTTGCTGGCCAGCACCGCATCCGGCGGCGCGGCGCGGTCGATTGCCTCGAATGTCGCGCGCTTGATCTCGAGGTTCTCGAAGACGGCCTCGATGACAAAGTCCGACTGCTCGACGGCGCCCTCGAGGCTGGTGATAGCCATCACCCGGCCGAGCGCGGCGGCGGCCTCGGGCTCCGTCATGCGCCCCTTCTCGACGCGTCGCGCCAGGTGGCCGCGGTTCGACTCGACCGCCCTCCGCAGCTGCGCGGAGTCCTTGTCGTGAAGCATCACGAACACGCCGTTCAGCGCGGCCTGCTGGGCAATCTGCGCGCCCATCGACCCGGCGCCGATCACTGCGAGCTTCGTCAAGCGCGCTGGCCTCGCCGAGAGAATTGGCGGATCGGGTGCCCAGATGCTAGGAGCCGACGAGCACACGAGGGAGCGCATTCGCCATGCGCGACCGAGGGCGCGCAGGAGGCGACAACGCAGATGGGCGCCCTAGACGCCAAGGATCCGGCGAGGATCGGCGCGCTTGACGCGATCACTGCACGGAGAAGATTCGGGTCACCGCGTTGAGCGTCAGCAGGTTCGGGAGAAGGCCGTCGATCTTGAGATTGCCGCGCAGGAGCTTGCTCGCCACGCCGCGCCCCGTCTCGTCGAAGTAGACGGGGAGGCCGAGCGGCCCGATCCTGAGATTGCTGAGGCTCATGACCGTCTCCGCGTCGGCGCGGATCGTGATCGTCCGCTTGGCCGACAGCCCGTTGTGAACGACGAGATCGCCACCCTTGAAATCGAGAGTCACGCCCTCATCGATGTCCGTGACCCAGATCCCGACCCGGGCGACGAGGTTGTCGAAATCGGTCTGCTTGTCCGCGCTTCCCTTGACGTTGGCCTCGATCAGGCCCCCGAGCATCGAGGCAAAGGCGCTCGGCTCCGGATCCGCGTAGGTGACGAGCTCCTCGTCAGCCGCTTTTACTTTTCGTCGGGCCATTCGACCGGTACCCGCGTCGTGCACTCGGTCATCTCCTGCGATGCCTTCGTGTAGCGCACGATGGTCGGCAGGTCGCCCTTCAGCTTGAGCTTGCCCTGGAGCATGCCCCTGGTGGCGTCGAGCTGCTTGGTCGCGACCTCCTTCCACCGCGTGTACGGCGCGGTGATCACGAAATCGCATTTCTGCGCGTCGGCCGCCGGCCCAACCTTGATGTCGCGCGCCGCCCCGTCGAAGAGATCCATCACGATGCCCCTCGACTCGGGGAAGTTCTTGTTGGGCTCAGCCTCGACCACGAGGCCGACGGTCCACTTCCATCCCTTCGCCGCGGTCTTGTAGACCGCCGACTTGTTGACCTCGTCCTTGAACGCGTCCGCCCACTCTTCGGTAAAAGCTTTGATCGCCATGCTCTCCTCCTCGTACTGAGGAAGAGCCTAGCGGTTAGTTGAGAGTGAAGCGGATCGTGTTCTGGCCGATGGAGATCACGTCTCCATGGCTCAGCTGCTTGTCGATGATCGGCTCGCCGTTGACGAGGGTGCCGTTGGTGCTGCCGAGGTCGCTGATCCAGTAGCCGCCGCCACGCATCTCGATGCGGGCGTGGCGGCCAGAGGTCGCGGGGTCGCCGATGATTATGTCGTTCGACGGCGCGCGGCCGACCGACGCGGATTCGTGCGGCACGCCCGCCACCCTTCCCGCGAACGGCCCGGTCTCGAAGGTGAGCTTGGCCGGTGCTGCAGCGGCGATCTGGTCGGCCGTCACTGAGTTGAGGGCCAGCGTCTCCTTCGTCGCGGCCGCCTGGGGAGGCTGCCACGCGGGCATGATCGACGTGGCGGCCTCGGCTTCCGCGGAAGACGGAGCCGGCCCGTTGCCCTGTGCGCCCCCCGGCCACGCGACCACGGTTGAACCGATGCCGGCCGCGGGCGGGACCGTCGGCGCGGCCGGCGGAGGCGCCTGCTGCGCCACGACAGGCTCAGGCTCGGGTGTGGCAGGTGCATCCCACGTCGGCGGCGCCGGGGTCTGGACCGGCTGCGGCTCGTCCCAGCTGGAAGGCGGCTCCGAGGTGGGGGCGGCGGGCTGCGAGTCCCACGCCGGCTGCTGCTGCGGCGCCGAAGGCTCGTCCCACGTGGGGCTGGAAGCCGGCGCCGGCGCGGATGCGGCCTGGCCCCAGTCTGGGATGGCAGGTTCGCCGGCCGCCTCGGCCGCGGCGGCGGGCTCGGCGGCAACGGGTGCCTCGGGGGCCGCGGGTGCCTCGGCGGCAGCGGCCGGCTGCGACTCAAACGACGGCGGGATCCGGATCGTCTGCGTGGCCTCTTCGTCCGGCGCGGCTTCTGACTCGACGGCCGCCGGACCCGGGGTCGCCGCGAACGCGCCCGAGTCGAGGACCATCGTCTCGAACTGGGGAGTTGGAATCGCGACCGTCTCCTGCGCGGGCTCGGGCGCCGGCTCGGGCTCGGCCGCCGCCTCAGCAGCGGGTGGCACCGTGTCGGCGACCTGCGCCACGGGCTCGGGCTGTGGTTCCGGCTGGGGCTCAGGCTGGGGCTCAGGCTCCAACACCGGCTCTTCCGCGGCCGGCTCGGGCGGCACGGTCGCCGCAAGCTCGGGTTCCGGCTCCGGAACGGCCGTGATCACCGGCTCCATCTCCGGCTCGGACTCCGCGGTCGGTTCCGGTGCGGGCATCGGCTCCTCGACGGGGGCCGGTTCAGCAACCATTTCGGCAGCCATCGGCTCAGGCTCCTCGGCAAGAACCGGTTCCGGCTCCGGAACCTGCTCCGCCGCGGCCGGCTCGGGCTCGGCCACCATCACGGCTTCCTCAGCCGCGCGCGGCTCGACCTCCCGCTTTTCCGAGGTCTGAGTGCCGAGATAGCGCTCGTACCAGTCGGCGATCCGCCTCAGCCGCTCGACCCTGCGGTCCGGCCGGCCGATGCGCGACAGGTCGTGCGTCTCTTCGGGGAAGCGGACCATCTCGACGGTCTTGCCGAGCAGGCGCAGCGCTCCGAACATCTCCTCGGTTTGCGACATCGCGCAGCGGAGGTCCATCTCGCCGGCAGTGAGGAGCAGGGGCGTCTTGACGTTGTTCGCATAGCGGATCGGCGATCGCTTCCACAGCTCATCCATGTCCGGCCATGGCGCTGGACCCAGCTCGAGCTGGCCCCACGTGACGATGTCGTGCTGCGCGTACTCGCTGACGAGGTTCGCGATCGAGCGCATCGCCACCGCGGCGGCAAACCGGTCGGTCTGGCCGATGATCCAGTTGGTCATGTAGCCGCCGTACGAGCCGCCGCCGATTCCCATGCGCGATGTATCCACGTTTCCGGTGCGCTCGATCAGCTGGTCTAGCGCGGTCATCAGGTCCGTGAAGTCCTTGCCGCCCCAGTCGCGCACCACCGCGCGCCGGAAAACCTCGCCGTAACCGTCTGAGCCCCGCGGATTCATGAAGAAGACCAGGAAGCCCATGCCCGCGAGGATCTGGAGCTCGTGGAAGAAGGCCAACCCGTACTCGGCGTGCGGGCCGCCGTGCACCATCATCACCAGCGGGTAGGCGCGCTCGGTATCGAACCCGGCCGGCTTCAGGACCCATCCCTGAAGGACCCAGCCGTCGGGAGCTGTGAACGACATCTCCTCGGCCTTGGCGATGTAGCGGTCGCGGAGCCAGGGGTTGAGGTCGGTGAGCCGGGCCTCTGCGCCCTGCATCAGGACGTGCAGCTCGCCCGGGTCAGTCGGCTCCGACGCGCAGAACGCGATGACTCCGTTCCGGACGTCGAAATCGAAAACCCGGCGATCGCCGCCAACCTCGGCGCGCGTGGTGCCCTCGAGGTCGACCGAGTAGATGCCGGTCACCCCAGGGCCGCTGGCGGTGAAGTAGACGCGGTCGCCCTCTTTGGACCAGCAGATGCGGACGCCGTGACCGGCGCGCATGTCAGTGACGATGCCGTCTCCGACCCCGAGGTCGAGGCTCTGCGTCAGGCAGCGCGGCTGGCCTCCGTTGGCGGGCACCACGAAGATTCGGTCGAGCAGACCCGCCTCGTCGCTGTTGACCGCCACGAACGCGATCTGGTCGCCGCTCGGCGACCACGCGGGCGAGGTTATCTCCCAGCCGGAGTGAAGCTTCTCCATCGAGCCTGCAAGGTCGACCCAGTAGAGATTGATCGCGCGAGAAAGGTCTGCGTTCTCGTCGGCGTTGCCGATCACCGCCAGGCGCTGGCCATCGGCGGACCAGGAGAAGTCGGCCACGTCCCAGGACCCGTTGGTCACCTGGGTCGCGCCGCCGCCGTCGAAGCCAACGACGAAAAGGTGCGTGTGGCGGCCGTCGAAGTAGCCCTGTCCGTCGTGCTTGTAGTCGAGCCGCTTCGCGATCCTGGCGACCGGCGTGCGGCGCACGGTGTCGCTGCTTTCCGGAGGGCGCGGGTCGTCGACCACGCCATCGGGCTCGGTGACGACGGTGCCGAGGAACGCGAGGTGGCTGCCGTCCGGCGACCAGCGCGGACTGCCGGCGCCCTCGGGCAGGGAGCTGACCTGCACCGGCTCGCTGCCTGGAAGCTCGAGCACGAAGACCTGGTCGGCCGGACCTTTCTTGCTGACGAAAGCCAGGCGCCCGCCGTCGGGCGACCATTCCGGCGAGTGGTCACGCCGCGGACCGGCGGTTGCCTCAATGGGATCTGGGTCGAGCACCCTCCGCACGACGACGCGGCTCCGGTTCGTGCGCGACTCCGCGTCGGCCCACACCAGCTGGTATGCGACGCGCTCACCGTCCGGGCTCAACCGGACGTGATCGATCCAACGGAAGTGATAGATGTCCTCGGGACGGAGGGGGGAGCTCAAAGCGTCCCCCGATTTAAGCAGCAAAGCGCGTGAAATTGTCGCAGGCGCCGGATGCGTAACGACATCGGGGTACCCGGCACCAGTAAAACAATGTGAAATGGGCACCATGACCGCTCGCGCCGCGGCGAAGTCCGGCTTCCTCTGGGGCATGATCGCCGGCCTCGTGCTGGTGGGCCTGATGTACCTCGCAGGCGCGATCCTCGGCCTGCGCCCCCTGACCCAGGCCCTGAACGAGCCGCTCCTGTCGATCATGCCCGGCTTCGTGTTCGGCTTCCTGATCGACACCCTGCAGCACGCGGGAAAGGTCGTCGAGGAGGCCGGCCTGATTGTCGCGATGGTCATGGCGCTGGGTGTGCTTGGGGCGGCGTGGTCGGTGAGCGAGCTCCGGCGGCCCTTCGCCCACTCCGCGCTGGTGTTCGCGGGTGCCGGATGGCTCGTGGTCGTCCTGATCCTCCTTCCAATCGCCGGGCTCGGGCTGCTCGGCCTCAACGACGGATTCACCACACCGATCGAATGGGCCGTGCTGTTCGTGGCTTACGGGATGGTCCTGGAGCTCAGCGCATCGCCCGAGCCCGCCGCCACCGACCTGCAGCGGCGCCGCCTGCTGGGCGCGCTGCCCCTGGGAATTGGCGCCGCGGCGCTAGGCCTGACGGGCCTCCTTCGCGTGCCGAACTGGTACGGGGCGATTGCCAACGCGCCCGGCTCCGGCCTCACCGGTCCCTCACCGGCCATCACGCCGGTCGCGGACTTCTACGTCGTCTCGAAGAATTTCTCCGACCCGGTGGTGGACGGCAGCTCGTGGCGCCTGTCGATCGGCGGGATGGTCGACCACCCGCAACAGCTGAGCCTCTCCGACCTGCGCGGTCTGCCGAGAACCACCGAGATCGTGACCCTCGAATGCATAAGCAATGACGTCGGCGGTCCGCAGATGAGCACGGGCTCGTTCACCGGCGTGAAGCTCTCCGACCTGATCGCGATGGCATCGCCGCAGTCTTCCGGCAGCTGGGCCGCCTTCAAGTCGGTGGACGCCTACGCGGAGAGCCTGCCCCTGAGCCTCATTAATGGCCAGGCATCGATCATGGTCGTGTACGACCTCAACGGCTCGCCGCTGCCGACCGGACATGGCTTTCCCGCGCGGGTCCTGGTGCCGGGCCACTATGGGATGAAGGGGCCGAAGTGGCTGCAGTCCATCGACGTGGTCGACCACGAAAGTGGCGGTTACTGGGAACAGCAGGGCTGGGACCACAACGCCCTCGTGAAGACGACCTCACGATTTGATGTGCCGGTTGACGGCGTGATCCTGAGGATGGGCGCCATCCAGCTCGCAGGTGTCGCGTTCGCCGGGACGCGCGGGATCGGCAAGGTCGAGTACAGCACCGACGGCGGACGCAGCTGGAGCGCGGCCGCTCTCGATCAGCCCCTGTCGCCACTCACGTGGGTGCTGTGGCACGCGGCCTGGACACCGGCTGCGGAGGGGTCATACACGCTGGTCGTGCGCGCGACCGACGGAGCGGGTTCGCTCCAGTCCGCGTCCAACGCCGCGAGCTTTCCGAGCGGCTCGTCGGGCTATCACACCGTCCGGATCGACGTCTCCAAATAGATCAGGCTCCGGGGGCGAAACATCACCACCTGCCGAAATGAAACATGTCCTCGAACGCGCGGCGACGGCTGTTGAAGCGGGCGACGTTCGGCTTGCTCTCCGGCGACGGGTAGCCCAGCGCGATCACGCCCAGGAGCTTGCAGTCGGCCGGCACGCCCAGCTCGCGCAGCGCCTCCTCCTCGCCGTTTGTGATCCCGAGGTACCACGCGCCCAATCCCGCGTCGACGGCCGCCAGCAGGATCAAGAGGATCGCCATCGACGTGTCCACGGTCCAGAACGGCACGGGCCAGTTCTCCTCTTTGTCCATGCCGAACTCGATCTTGTCGGGCTGGCTGTAGCGCTCGAGATACATACGCTTGTTGGCGAAGGGGAGGACGATCGCCGCCGGGATCCGTTCCGGCTCCCTTCCGATGAATGACTCAGGATCCGTCGGATCGTCGGTCGTGCGACAGAACCACGCCACCTCCTCCGGCTTGTTCAGGACGACGAAGTCGAAGCCCTGGCTGAAGCCGCCAGACGGCGCGTGGCGCGCCACCTCGAGCACGCTGCGCAGCACCTCGTCGGGGATGGGCTTTGACTCGTACTCCCGGACCATCCTGCGTCGCCGCACGACATCGCGAAACTCCATGCGCTAACCCGCCCTTCCGAGCAGATCCTCGACGATCTCGCGCTCGTGCACCAGCGACGCGAAGTGACCCTCTGCGTGCCAGACATTGAGCGTGCATATCGGAATCCGATCAGCCACGCGACGCGCGGCGGAAAGCGGCGCGTTCTTGTCGTCGTCGCCGTGCCACCACGTGACGCTCGGCTCGATGGTGGAAGGGTCGAAGTCCCACTCGCGGTGAAACGCCATCGACTCGTCGGTCCAGCCTTCGGCGCCCTGCTTCAAAGCCTCGTTGGTGTTCGCGCGATTCATGCGCTGCCAAACCGGGTCGCTCATGATCTCGCGGTCTTTCGCCGGCGCGTCGCTGAGCACCCCGGCCATCCCCTCAGGACCGAGCAACCTCTCCCGAACCGCCTTCAGCAGCTCATGCAACGCGTCCCATCCTTTCTCGGATGCCTCCCAGCCGGAGGCGTTGACGCCGACGAGCTTTGCCGCCTCTTGAGCTTCGAGGGGCGCGCCACCGACGATCACCGCGGCGGCCGCTGTGCGCTCGGGATGCAGCGCAGCGAAACCAAGCGCATGGGGACCGCCGCCGCTCGTGCCCATGACGGGCACGCGGTCGAGGCCGTTGGCGTCGAGCAGGGCCGCGAGGTCGTCCGCGAACTGACCGATTCCGCGGTTCGGCAGGCGTGTCGAGCCGCCATACCCAGGCCGGTCGGCCAGCAGATAGCGCACGCCGAGCTGTTTCTGGATGCTGGCGTTCGGATGCCGGTACAGGCGCGACGCCGGCGTGCCCTGCAGGCGCAGCACGGGACGCGCGTCCGCGGGCCCCCACCACCGCCACGCGAGGATGCGGCCGTCGGCAAGCGTCAGCTGGCCATCCTCGAACTCCAGACCGTCTTCGACGCCGGTGTTGGTGTTGACCGCCCTCACTTCATTGCCCAGAGGGCCTTGAAGGTGTCCCAGCCCATCCTGAACATGCCCTCCTTGCGGACCATCTTCAGGATGTTTCCCTGCTTGTCCCACTTCGACGTCCCGTCGACGCGGAAGAACTCGTCCAGCGCGCGGTCCGCGACCTGCGGGTACTTCGTCAGCATCTGCGGGTTGTGCTCGAGCAGCGGCACTGCCTTGTCGTACTTCTTCATGTCGGCCATGATCCAGGAGTTGTCGAGCTTGCCTCGATACTCCGCGAGGCGATGCTCCGAGAAGTCTTCCGCCTCCTTGGCGTGGATCACCGTCTCGCCGGCGAGGCGCCCTGAAACCATCGCGAGGTTCGAGCCCTCGCGGTGGACCGGGTTCGAAAGCATCGCCGCATCCCCGCACACGAGGTAGCCGGGCCCATGGACCTTGGGAATGCCTCGATAACCGCCCTCGGGGATCAGGTGCCCGAGGTACTCGACGGTTTCCGCTCCCCGAAGCAGTGGTCTCACCGCCGGGTGATTCTTGAAGTGCTCGAGCAGATCGTTGGGGCTGCGCAGCGTCTTGTTGAACTCGCTCAGCAGCGCGCCGCCCCCGACGGACAGCGTGTCCTTGTTCGTGTAGATGAACATGAACCCGGACATGCCCATGGTCGAATCGCCGAAGCACTCGATCGTGCAGCCCTCCCCCGGCTCGCAGTTGAACCGCTCCTCGATGAGTCCAGGCTCGAGCTGCATGTCCTCCTTCACGGCCATGGCCACCTCGTTGGCGCGAAGCTTGCGGCGGAGCGGCTTGCCGTCGATGACCGTTTTCTCCATCAGCGACGCGCCGAGACCGATGCCCTCGCAAATGATCACGACGTTCGCGTAGAGGTCGTCGCCGCGACCTGTGGCGACGCCGACCACGCGGTTGTTCTTGACGATCAGGCGATCGACGACGGTTTCCGGCACGACCATCGCGCCCGCCTTCTCGGCCTGTTCGGCGAGCCAGGGGTCGAAGCGCGCGCGCAGCACGGAGTAGGAGTGCGGCTTTTCACGGCTACGCAGGTTTTTGTAGTCGATGCCGATGTACGCCTCGGGTGTCATCAGCCAGCGCCGCTCCTCGATGATCGGGCGCTCGAGCGGCGCCTCCTTCCAGGCGTCGCCTACGATCTCCTCGAGATAGTGGTTGTAGAGGATGCCGCCCATGACGTTCTTCGACCCTGGCTTGTTGCCACGCTCGAGCAGCGCGACCTGGAGGCCGGCCTTGGCCATCGTGATGGCGGCAGCGCTTCCGGCCGGGCCGGCGCCCACGACCACCGCGTCGAATTTCTCCTCGTCAGCCACTGGTACCTAAATTGAAGCTGATCGGGTTGACCGGCGGGGTGGGGTCGGGCAAGTCGACGGTCGCCGGGATGCTGCTCGAGCTGGGCGCGCTCCTCATTGACGCCGACCAGGCCACGCACGAGGTGTATGCGCCGGGGACCCCCGGATTCGACGCGGTCGTCCGCGAGTTCGGCCCGGAGTTCGTCCGGGACGGGGCGATCGACCGCCGGCTGCTCGGGGGGCTGATCTTCGCGGACGAGGAGGCGCGGCAGCGGCTGAACGCCATCGTCCACCCGCTCGTACGCGACTGGATGGCCGAGCGCACCCGCGAGGCCTTCGAGCGCGGGGCCGAGATCGTGGTCCAGGACGTTCCGCTGCTTTACGAAAGCGGCCTGGAGGGCCTCTTTTCGAGCGTATTGCTGGTGTGGGCGCCACCGGAGACGCAGCTCGAGCGGCTCGTCAGGGGCCGCGGCCTACCGGCCGGTCGGGCTCAGGCGATGATCGCGGCGCAGATGCCGATCGATGAGAAGCGCCGGCGCTCGCATCACGTCATCGACAACAGCGGTTCGGTGGAGGAGACGCGCAAACAGGTCGAGGAGGTCTGGGCCCAGATGTCGGGCCGCTAGGCACAGTTTCCCCGGCGGAAATGCACATATCACCCGGAATCTGGGTCAATTTCCGGCGGATATGCGCATATCGGCCGACTCAGGCGGTCACTCCGCCCGCCCGAAGTTCCTCGAACCGCGGCGCATCAACCCCAACCTCGGAAAGGATCGCCGCCGAGTGCTCCCCGAGTCCCGGCGGTTCTCGCCGGCGCCACTCCTGCTGCAGCAGCACCGCCGGCCGGACCTCCCCATCGTTCAGCAGCCCGCGCGCGGCAATCTGTGGATGCGACGACACCTCGTCCAGCTCGAGCACCGGCTCGCAGCAGGCGTCGAGGGGAGCGAGGATCTCTTCCCATTCGGCTCGGGAGTGGGTCATGAAGATGTCCTCGAAGATGGCCTGGAAGGCGGGCTCTTCTGAGAACTGGCGCTCCGCGAGCTCAGGTCTTTCCAGGGCTTCGCACAGCGCAACCCAGAACTTCGGCTCCAGGGCGCCGACGCTGTAGAAGCCGCCGCCCCTGCACTCGTACACGCGGTAGCACGCGTAGCGCCCTGCGAGGCGCTGGTCGCCGCGCCCAACCTTCTCGCCGGCGGCGTGCGCAGCGAACAGCAACGAGAGCCAGCTCACGGCGCCATCCAGCATCGAGGCGTCGATCCAGCGCCCATCGCCGCCGCGCTGCACATCGATCAGCGCGCCAAGAATCGCCACCGCCGCCTGGAGGCCGCCACCGCCGATGTCCGCGACCTGCACAGATAAAGGAATCGGCGGCCCGTCATGCGGACCGTTGAGCCCCAGCGCACCGGCCACCGCCATGTAGTTGATGTCATGGCCGGCTCGTGACGCGAACGGTCCGTCCTGGCCATAGCCGGTTATCGAGCACATGACCAGCTTCTTGTTTGCGGCGTGCAGCACCGGCCATCCCAGCCCCAGGCGATCCATCACGCCGGGCCGGTTGCCTTCGACCAGCACGTCCGCCGTCCTGGCCAGCTCCAGCAGCAGCTCGCGGCCGGCGTCGAGCTTGAGGTTGAGGGCAAGGCTGCGCTTGTTGCGGTTCAACGCGTTGAACAGCGCGCTCTGTCCCTCCACCAGCGGAGGGGTCCATCGCATGTAATCGCCGCCACTCGGATCCTCGACCTTCACGACGTCGGCCCCCATGTCGGCGAGCTGCATCGTGCAGAAGGCGCCCGGGAGGAGCCGGGTCAGATCAAGAATTCGTATTCCTGAGAGGGGCATCGTGCGTTAATACAGCATGCAAGACCCGGAATCCAGCATGCGTCAAAGCAACACAAGCCTGAGGGAGATCTCGATCAAGGTGCCCGGCCCGTTCGCCGGCGTCTCGAACCTTGGTTTCACCACGCAGTACCGCGCCCAGGCGCTGAGCCAGGCAATGCGCGACGTCCCTCTTGTCATCGAGGGGCCTCCGCCGCCCCTGCACAGGCTCGCCGAGCTTCTCCAGGCTCTCGCCCAGTCAAGCGAGGCGTCTTACTCCTGGAGCGATCCGATCCAGGTCTCAGACGAGGTCGTGCTGCTGGCGTTTCGGGACCGCAGTCTCAAGGAGCTCGCCGCCGGCGCCCAGTCACTGTCCGATTACGTGCTCAACCTGATCCGGCCCGTCGTCTTCCCATTCCTGCACGACTGCGCGGCCATCGCGCACCTGCGCCTCTCGGACGTCATCGAGATGCGCCTTTCGACCGAGACAGAGACGTTGGCGACCATGAACGTGCCGCTGGGCGCGATAGTGCCGGCCAACGGAGATCGCCTGCTCTGGGGGCTCGCCTCCTAAGAAGCTTTGGCGCTCGGGCTCGGTGAGACGCTCGGCGTCGGAGTCGGCGTGGTGCGCACGCTGCTGGCCGCGGACGAGGCGGTGTTCGACGGCGGCAGGACGAGCGGCCCCGGTCCCTGGTTGACGAGATAGAGGGCAAGGGGCACGACGACCAAGCCGACCAGCACGGTCAGGATGAAGGTGACGGCGCCCCACTCGCGGCGCACGAATGCCCAGTTCACGAGGGATGAAGTTTAGAGGCTCGGCCGAAACGTCATCGCCGGCGCTCGACGCTGAGTTTCGGCCGCGCCTCTAGAGAAATCCCGAGGACGACCGCGACTCAGTAGTCGTCGTCGCCGCCGCCGAGCCCCTCTTCTTCCTTCTTCTTGCGCTGGTTCAGGA
>Ga0075436_100001520_pt1 | contig 15834 bp, 16 predicted proteins | sample RhiMethybrSRZTD5_FD_75303 | JGI IMG/M metagenome (GOLD analysis project Ga0075436, IMG submission 75303) | Populus rhizosphere microbial communities from Tennessee, USA - Rhizosphere MetaG P. TD hybrid SRZTD5 | ecosystem: Host-associated > Plants > Roots > Rhizosphere > Soil | place: USA...
GCGTACACCTCGATCCCGAGATTGTCTGGGTCCTGCAGGTAGAACGCTTCGCTGACGAGGTGATCCGCCGAGCCGGCGCGCACGCCCGCGCGAGCGAGATGCCGCACGAAACGGCCGAGCGACGCGCGGTCCGGCAGCAGGATCGCGAAGTGGTAGAGGCCGAGTCGACCGCGTCGCGGTGCCGGCGCGGCGCCCGCACGCTCGTCGAGGACGACCAGCGGCCTAACGGAAGCCTGCGGCGCCAGCACGGCCCGTCGCCCCTCGCGGTCGAGCACGCGGAGGCCGAGGACCCCGGTATAGAAGTCCACCGAACGCGCGAGGTCGGCGATCTCGAGGCGCACGGGACCGACGCGCGTGTCGGCCGACAGCCGAAAGCCCGGCGGCGCCTGGCCGAAACTGCCCGGCGTCGCAGGCTCGTCGCCGCCGCCGCTGCCGAAGATATCGTTCGTCGTTGCGCCCATGGTCTCGCTCGTCGGTCACGTGCTGCGCGGTGTCGCCGGCCGCGACACGCTTCCCGAACTGGGCATGCGTTCACGGCGCGCCATGTCGCCGGCGCCGGGACGCCGCCGAGCGTACGCTCGGCGAACGTGCCTGCGAATCGGTCGCGGACGTTCGATACGACGCGCACCAGAAGGATACCGCGTCCTTGCCAGGAGGGGGATATGGTCGATGACATGGGCCTCTTTCGCACCACCATCACCATCGCGCCGCTCATGGCGCCGGACCGGCAGATCGAAGTGGCTGATGTGCTCGTCGACACCGGCAGCGAATACAACTGGTTCCCGACCAGTTTGCTCGAGCGGCTCGGCATCACGCGAGTGCGCGTCGATCGATTCGAGACGACGGATGGACGCGTTCTCGAGCGCGACGTCGGGTTCGCGATCATCCATGGCGACGGTCGATCGACCCCGACGCTCGTCGTCTTTGCCAAAGACGGCGACATGGTGCTCCTGGGCGCCATCGCGCTCGAGGGACTCAACCTGCGTGTCGACCCGCTGCGCCGGCAACTCGTGAGTGCCGGCCCCGTACCCGTCGCGCAGCTCGCTCTCGCCTAACTCACGCCGGCCGCGTCGGTCGGGTACGCGCGGGTACGGCACGCGCGCGGTCTGGCCATTTTCACCACAAGTCCAGACTCGGCTTTGACGAAACGCGAGCTGTGTTGCACAGGACCGGACTCGACTATACGGTGCTCGACTCCGGATGCTGCGGCATGGCTGGTGCGTTCGGCTATGAGCGGGGCGCGCACTACCGCGTGTCCATCGCCAGTGCCGAACGCGTGCTGCTGCCGGCCATACGCGGTTCGACCGCCGACACGCTGATCATCGCCGACGGATTCAGTTGCCGGGAGCAGATCATCCAGACCACGAACCGGCAGCCCATGCACCTGGCCGAAGTCTTGAAGCTGGCCCTCGACCAAGAGGCACCATGAAAGAAGTCATCGTCGTCACCGGCGCGTCGGCTGGGTTAGGCAGGTCGATCGTCCGCCGCTTCGCGCGCGACGGCAGCGCCATCGGACTCATCGCGCGCGGGCGCGAGCGTCTCGATCAAACCCTCGTCGAAGTGGAGTCGTTGGGCGGCCGCGGCTTGGTGCTGCCCCTGGATGTTGCCGATGCGGACGCGGTGGAGGCAGCCGCGGCGCGCGTCGAGCTGGAGCTCGGACCGATCGACGTGTGGATCAACAACGCCATGGTCTCGGTCTACTCGCCGATCAAGCAGATGACCGCCGCCGAGTTTCGCCGAGTGACCGAAGTGACGTATCTCGGCTACGTCCACGGAACGCTCGCGGCGCTCAAGCGCATGCTCCCGAGAAACCGCGGCGTGATCATTCAAGTTGGGTCGGCGCTCGCCCATCGGAGCATCCCGCTGCAGTCCGCGTACTGTGCATCCAAACACGCGATCATGGGATTCCACGAATCGCTGTTGAGCGAGCTCATCCACGACGGGAGCAAGGTGCGCACCACCATGGTGCAGATGCCGGCCATGAACACGCCGCAATTCGAGTGGGCGAAGAGCCGACTACCGCGGAAGCCGCAACCGGTGCCGCCCATCTACCAACCCGAGGTGGGCGCCGACGCCGTGCACCACGCCGTTAGGCACGACGTGGGCCGCGAATTTCTCGTGAGCTGGTCGACCATCAAGGCGGTGGTCGGAGAGAAGCTCGTGCCCGCGTACATCGACCGCGACCTCGGACGGACGGGCTATGCGGCTGAAGAAACCAAGGTGCCGGCCGATACGGGCCGACCCGACAATCTCTGGTATCCGGTGGCGGGCGATTTCGCCGCGCACGGGCGATTCGACGATCGCGCCCGGTCGGCCAGCCCCGAGCTCTGGATGGCCAAGCGCAAACCCTGGCTTGCGTTAGGCGCCGCGATGCTCGGAGCGGTCATCGCCGGGGCCGCGGTCACCGCCCGGCACGATGATGACTGAGCGCCTGCCGCGCTGAATTTCGCGGATCCGCTCCATGACCGGCGTGCCGATGGAGGCACGACGGGCCATCATCGCCGAGAGCGAGAACGCAAACGGCCGGCTGATGGCGAAGGTGGCAAAGCACATCGCCAGCACCAGATGGTCCAAGGACGCGCCGAGGTATTGCCACGGTGCGACCTGCGCACCGGGATAGTTCGACGAGAACAACAGCGCGAGCATGTAGACCAGTCCGGCGACGCTGGCGGTGCGAATCAGCACCCCGAGCACCAGCGCCACGCCGATCGCGAGCTCGCCGTACGCCACCAGGAACGCGATGGCTACTTTGTGCTGCAGCACGAACCCGCGCAGCACCGGAACCATGAACGGATAGGCGGCGCCCTCGGCGAGAAAGCGGTGGATCCATCCCTCGAAGCCGCCGCCTAACGTGAACTGCGTCCCGACTACCTTGTACTCGCCGAAAAAGAGGAACAGCACGCCCACGGCGATGCGCAGGAGCGACAGCGTTCGGGTGTTCCGGTCGGCGGTGCCGGGCTGCTCGCTCGTAATCGTCATGCACCTCGGGTTCGGAGCATCGATCGCCGCATCCTGCGCGAGCGGGGTCCCGCACGTCGAGTGCCGCCGCCGGTTGCCGGCGGCGGATCGTCACTCCTCGCGGAGGGCGCTGATCGGATCGATCCGCGTCGCCCGACGCGCCGGAACGAGCACAGCCGCCGCGGCCGCCGCCAACAACACGCCGATCGCCACCGCGATGGACACCGCATCGCTCGAGATGTCGTTGAGATGGTGCTGCAGAAGTCGCACGGCCGCAATGGACACCGGGAAGCCGAGCATGACGCCGATCGCGACCGGACGCAGGCCGTCGCGGAGCACCATCCACGCAATCGCCGACCGTTCCGCGCCTAACGCCGAACGCACGCCGATCTCGTTCGTGCGCCGCCCCACACTGTAGCTCATCACGCCGAACAGGCCGATCGCCGCGAGCACGAGCGCGAGGGCGCCGAGTGCCGTCGCCAACTGGGCCACGAGCCGCTCATCTCGAATGGAAAAACGAATGAGGTGTGTGACCGACTCCAGGTCGTCGATCGCGATCGCCGGATCGGTCGCCACGATTGCACGCCGAACCGCGTGCAACAACCGGTCGGGATCACCGCTCGTGCCTACGAGGAGCCGTAGCTCGGTGGGCTGCGGGAACTTGGTCGTGCCGCTCCGATAGAGATAAGGGATGTAGATGCGTCGCGCCGCGCCGGATGTGCCCGTCGTGTCGAGCGCCTGTCCGCGGACGTCCGCGATTTCGCCGATGATGTGGACGATACTCGAGTCGTCGAAGTGCACCAGCTGCCCGATCGGATTGGCGCCGTGAAAATAGAACTTCGCGAACGATTCGTTGACGAGCGCCGTTGCCGGCGGGACGCCTTCGTCTTGCGGGCCGAAATCCCGGCCGGCAATGAGATGCGCCCCGATCGTGTGCGCGTAACCAGAACCCACCTTGTCCGCAGCAGTCGAGCTGTCGCGCATGCTGAGCGTTAGGCCGGCGACGCCGATGTCCGTGTGCCACTCGGTGCCCGAGAAAATTCCGTTCTGCGAATACGACACGCCGGCCACGCCGGGAACCGACGACAGATGGTCGCGGAGCGCATGCACCGCGCTGGCGAGGCGGTCCGACGCATATCCCGGCGTCGCTATGTCGAGATCGGCGACAATGAGATGCGAGCGATCGAAGCCGAGGGGCAGCGACTCGGTTTTCACCAGGCTGCGCGTAAGGATCGATGCGCCGACCAACAGCAACAGCGACAGCGCGACCTGACACGTAATGAGCACCGTGCCGAATCGCGCCCCGTGCGCGATGGATCGGCCCGTCGCACGCAACGCCGCTGCGAGATCGATGCGCGACGCGCGCAGCGCCGGCATGAGCCCGAACAGCAGCGCCGACGCCATCGACACTGCGAGCGTGAACGCGACCACGTGCGCGTTCGGTCCGACGTCGAGCGAAATCGAGTCGCCATCCGCCGCCATGTGGAGAAGGGTGCGGCTCCCCCACCACGCGACGCCCACCGCGAGTGCGCCGCTCGAGACCGCGAGCACGATGCTTTCCGTTAGGAGCTGGCGCACGACGCGCGCGTGGTTGGCACCGAGCGCCAGGCGCAGCGAAATCTCGCGGCGGCGCGCCAGGCCGCGGGCGAGCAGCACGTTCGCCACGTTCACCAACACGATGCAGAGAAGCACGGCAACGCCGAGCATGAGCGTAATGAGCGGGGCGCGAAACGTCTCGCGAAGCCCCGACAGCCCGCGCGCACCGGGCGCGAAGGCGATCGTGAAACCGCGATCCTTGATTTCTGCCAACTCGTCGGGCCGTGCGCTGGCGAGGATCGACGACCGCACGAGTGGCGTCGTTCGCGCACGAACCTGTTCGAGCGTCAGCCCGCGCTTGACGCGTCCGATACCGAGCAGCCACATCGCCCGCCGGTCGCGCAGCGCGGGAACGTTCGGGTGCATCCGATCGTTGAGTCCGACCGGTAGATAGATGTCGATCGATTGCCCGACGACGTCGCCGGTGAAGCCGCGCGCCGTGACACCGGTTATCGTTAGGCGGACGCCGTCGACAAGGATGTCGCGCCCGACGATGGCCGGGTCGCGGGCGAACCGCCGGACCCAATAGTCGTAGCTGATGGTCGCTTGCGGCGGTGCGCCGGGATCGTCGGCGGTGCTGTCGAAGGTACGGCCGGCCGCGGCGGCCACGCCGAGCACGGCGAAATAGTTCCCGGACACCTCTCGCCCAACGGGATGCTCGGCGTCCGCAGACGCGCCGTTGATCCGTGCGTCGACGCGTCCCGTTTCGCCGACGGCCGCGAGCCCATCGAACGCCGGCGCGCTTCGGCGCACGTCCAGATAGAGCGGATACGAATATGATAGCCCGTCGGGTGTGCCGTGTCCCCGCGAATAGACGTAGCCCGGATCGCCGACGATGACGAGCCCGTCGGGATCTCGCACCGGCAACTTGCGGTTGAGGACGGCGTCGATGAGCGAAAAGATGGTGGCGTTGATGCCGATGCCGAGGGCGAGCGACAGCGCGATCACGGCCGTGATCCCGGGCGCGCGCCGCATGTTGCGCACGGCGAACCGCACGTCACGCTCGACCGTGTCGAGCCATAGGAACGCGGACATGCGCCTCGCCTCCTCACGTAGATACGTGACGTTGCCGAACCGTCGGCGCGCGGCGAGCTCCGCGTCGCGGCGCGAGACCATTCCGCCTCCCGTGCGCTCGCGTTGCACGGCATCGAGCTCGAGGTGGAACTGCATTTCCCGCTCACGGTCGCGCGCGTACCGCGACCGGTGGAGCAGCGCCGCGATGCGATAGCGGATCCCATCGAGCCGAGACATGCGTTAGGCGCTCCGCATGACGCGGGCGACCGCGAGCGCGATGCGATCGTACTCCGCCTTGCGTTCGCCGAGCTGTTTGCGGCCGGCGGCGGTGATCGTGTAGTAGCGTGCCTGCCGGCCCGTGGGGGTGGGCCCCCACTTGGACGTGACCCAACCTTTGACTTGCAGCCGCTCGAGCGCGGGATAGAGCGAGCCTTGTTCGACGGACAAAACATCGTGCGACAGCCGTTCGATGTGCTGCGCGATCGCGTAGCCGTGCATCGACGCGGCGCTGAGGGACTTGAGAATCAGCATCTCCAGCGTGCCGGCGCCCAACGGGCCGCGTCCGCCGGACTCATCGCGGGCCATAGGTGCTCCTCTACAGGTAGCTGGCCACAATATGTAGTGAGCTACCTATTGGCGCAAGCAGCATGCACTGCGCACGCCGGCTGACGATTCCCTAATGAATTGCGCGTGAGTTCAGGGTACGCACGCGTCCGGCATCTACGCTCATGGAGAAACGGACACTGCGGACACAGCGGACAAAGCACGGACCGCTCGGCTGCGGGGCAGGCCTTACTCTGACGTTAGTAGCTTGTCCCGCATTTTGTATTGGTAAAAAAGACACTCCTTTTTGTTCCCTGCCGCAGCAGACACTTCCCGGCAGCCGAGCGGTCCGTGCTTTGTCCGCCTTGTCCGCGCAGTGTCCGCTTCTCGATGAGCGTAGATGCCGGGACACACCCGCTGTCGTGCACCCTGACTATATGTGGCTAGCGGCGCCAGACGCTACGGAAGATCGCGGCCAGCCGATCGAACGCCGTCGTGTGCAACGATTGAATGGGCGGTTGGTGCAAGAGGCGCAGCGTGCCGTCGAGCTCGACGATCTCCGCCTGCCCCCGGCCATCGTCGCCGCGCGCGAAACGAACCGTCGCCGTCGCGTCACCCACGCGAAGCTTGCGGACCACGATCGCCGGTAGCCACGATGGAAGCACCGGATCGACGACGAGCGTGCGCAGAGGCGCCAGCGGCTGCAAGCCTAACAGAACGTGTATGAGCAGGACATACGCCGTCTGGTTCCAGAGTTGCAGCGGATTCGCGCGCGGGTAGGCGCCGGGCTGCGGGAATTCCGTGCGCGCGTATCCGCCCACACACTCGGGGATGCGACCGTAGTCGTAGAGCTGACCGAGATCGAAGAGGCCGCCGGCTAACGAGGCCGCGCGCTCATCGAAGCCGTAGCGTCTCAAACCGAACGCGATCGTGGCGTTCTCGACGGGCCACACACTCCCCAAGTGGTAGGCAAGCGGGCTGTACGATGGATGCTCGGCCGACAGCGTGCGGATCCCCCACCCGCTGAACATATCCGGCGCAAACAGCCGCTCGACGACGCGCGGAACGTGCCCATCATCAATGATGCCGGCCGCGAGGCAATGCCCGACGTTCGACGAAATGCTGCGCGCCAATCGCTTCTTCGCGTCGAGCGCGAGCGCAAAAAAGCCCTCGCCTTCCATCCACCAATCGCGGTTGAATCGTTCCTTGAGCGCGAGCGATGCATCCCATAGCGCGCGGGCCTCATCGCGTTGGCCCTGGGCCCAACTAAGCACCGCCATGAATTGCTGCGCCGCGAACCAGTAGCCCTGCAGTTCACACGTGCCGAGCGGCGCCGGCACCGTCGCGCCGTCTTCGTACACGATGGCGTTGCCGCTGTCCTTCCACCCCTGATTCTTCGTGCCGACCGTCGATCGAGTGTGATACTCGAGGTAGCCGTCGCCGTCCATGTCGCCATAATCGCGAGCCCAATCGAGAATGCGGCGCGCGGTATCCCAGTGCCGTGCGAGCAATGCCCTGTCCCCCGACCACGCGAACGTGTGGCCGAGTGCGATGATGTACATGAATGGGCTGGCGAAGTCCGCGTAGTACGCGCTGAACGGATTGAGGTTGAGACGGGCGAGCGGACCGCGTCGCATCTGGAACGGGATGCGACCCGGTTGGGCATCGGTCCAGTCGTCGACGCGATTGGCCTGGAGACGGCCGAGTTTCGCCAGCGCAGCCTCGGTCATGGCACCGGCGTCGAGCATCGCGGCCTGCCACCCCGCGGTGAGCGCGTCGCGGCCAAACAGCGCCGGATAGAACGGCAGGCCGGCCTGCGGCATCAACCACTCGTCCTCGGGGCCTTCCAGCAGCACGAGTGACGTCACGTCGGACGCCGCGTTGCGCACGATGCGCTCGAGGACTCCGTTAGACGGAATCTCGATCGTCGCGAGCGACGCCCGCCACGCGTGGAGTCTGCGCGCACGACGCGCGTCGCGTTGGTCGTCGTTAGGCGAGGCGCCATCGAGCGCCGTGATCTGGAGACCCGCCTCGAGTGCCGTGCGCGGCTCCAGGCGCACGTGCGCGACGAGGCGATCCTGAGACGCGGTCCATGTCGCGCCGCCCGTAGCGCTGATCATCGTCGACAGCGGCAGTTGCGGATGGCCATATCGGAGGCGAACGCCGTGCTCGAGAGGCTCTCGCTCCACCGGCGCCTCCTGCTGACGCGAGCCGGCAAGCGCCTCTTGCAGATCGGCGAAATCGGCGGCGACCGTCCAGGCGATCTCGAGATCGGCGGCCAGCGCCGTTCGATTCGCCACGACGAGCCCGACGTCGAGCCCATCGAAGCGTACGCGCTCCCGAACGCGAACGTCGATACCGCGTTGGATCACGCCGTGCGGATCCCGCAAGGTCGTGTCATCGGAGACGTCGGTGCCGCCACCACCGAATTGCGTCAGCTCCGGATACACGTACACGAAGTCGAGCTGGTGCTGCGACGTGACACCCTCGGCGCACAGCCACGGCGCGGCGCCGTTCACCTCGAGGCGCAGCGCCGAGAGATGGCGCGCTTCGCGAAAATAGAAACCGGTGAGAAAGTCCTGTTCGGAGCACTCGCCGCGGGCCGTCGTGATGAGCAGCGACGGACCGTACCAGACATAGCGTACGTCGGCCAGAACGTGGCAGAGCGGAGTCGTCATCGTCGGATGGCGGATGGGCCGTGATACAGCGAGCGCCGTGCCGGGCGACCGTGATCATGGCGGGAGCGCGGGCCAGCGGCGCGTCTTATGCAATCGGACCGCCGAGGTCGCCGCCGGGGGGGACGCGCACGGGAGCGACCATCGTTAGGCATCCGCTCGCGCCCACAAAGGGGGACCGATGGCAAAGATCGTTGGCCACTACATCCACCCGATGCTCATCGTATTTCCGCTCGGGCTCTTCGTGACCGCGCTCATCTTCGACATCATCCACTTCATCTGGGGCGCGCCATCGTTGCCCATCGCGAGCTTCTGGATGATTGCCGCCGGCGTGATCGGCGGATTGCTTGCCGCCGTGTTTGGTCTGGCTGACTGGCTGTCGGTGACGACCGGCACGCGCGCGCGCCGCGTCGGAATGTGGCACGGCCTCGGCAACGTGGTCGTCGTCGTACTGTTCGCCGTTAGCTGGTTTCTTCGGCGCGGCGATCCGGCCTCGCCGACTGTCACGGCGTTCGTCCTCGTGATCATCGGCGGCGCGCTGGGCCTGGTGACGAGCTGGCTCGGCGGCGAGCTGATCGAACGGTTGGGCGTGGGAATCGATAAGGGCGCAAACCCGAACGCGCCGAGCTCGCTCGCCACAAAAACGATCGACCGCGCGTGAGCTGTATGCCTAACGCAGGACCGGGCCGCGTCCGCCGTTGTCCGATACGAGCGGACAGCTGGCGCACAGACTGCCGGCGGGCACGAGGTAGAAGCGACAGCAGCTCGCGCGCCGCAGATGGAGGTGCACGCCGGCGCCCGACTCGCTGCGCGTGACCTCGGGACGCATCTCCGCCACGACGTCATCGCCCGCGAAGAAATCGTCGAGCATCTGCGCGACCGATCGTTGATCGTCATGGATGGGCCACAGCGCGACGAAGTGCGACGCCCACAAGGACGTCAACACTCCCCAGATCGCGCGCTCGGCGAAGGCGGACCACGCGAACACCGCCGCGACGACGGGCGCCGACTGTGCGACGAGCGTCGCGCGCAGCACACGCAGCAGCGCCCGATCGTTAGGCACAGTCCGCATCGACGGGTGGCGCGCGCACGGGTCGTCCGCCACCACCGTCCCCCGCGCCTCGCAAATGGCCGTGCCATCGACATACGCCGATTGGTTGAATCGAAGTGCGATGTTGCCGAGCGAGCAATCGGGCACGCAGCGAAAACGCAGGAACGGCGCGATCGCCATCGCCGATGTCCATCCGAGATGCAGCGCGAACGAGCCCGCGATCGTGCGACGGTCGTCGGTCTGCGAGCGCGTACCGATGCGCTCGAGGAGTGTGCGGAATGGCCCCGTCGTGGCGTCGCGAAACTGGTCGCCGGCGATCCAGCCGGCTCCCGTTGGGCGTCCGACCTCGACCGTCCAGCCCGCGCGGAGCGCGCGGAGCTTCTCGTACATCGCCGCGACGGGTGATCGGTCGAGCTCGCTCACGCGACGCCGATGGACGCAGGTGGGCAGCGGCCGTACACGTGCCTTACGGATGTTTTTCCAGCGCGGCGAGCGAGTCGGCCTGGTGCCGCCGCGCGGCGGCGATCGAATCGAGACGCTGGCGAACGCGCACCAGCACCGCCTTCGTCTGCGCATTGATGGTGCTGTCGCGTTTGCGCTGTGCGTTCGACGGACCGCCGAACGGAATTGGGGCGTCGATGCTGATGCCGCCGTGAGCCGATGGCGGCATCGGCGCACCAGCGGCGCGCGCGGCCCTGTCCGCCATTTCTTGCGCTCGTAGCTGGGCATCGCGATCGACTGCGGAACTCGGCAGCCGCACGGTCGGCCCCGGGGGAGTCGTGCCGCCGGCCAAGGCCGGGGCTGAGGGCGTGCTGGGCAAAAGCAGCGGCGACACACCGTGCGCCGTCCAGCGCTCCTCGAACTCCGCGACCGCCGATCGTCTCACGTTAGGCGGAGGCGGCGCGCCCGCGCTCGAATCGGCAGCGACGGGCTTGGGTGGCGGATCCGTCAACCGTCGCTGCGCGGGAGCGCTAGGCTCGGGCCGTCGCGACACCCGCGCGGGCGTGGGCGACTCGGACCTGCGCGGCACCGCGGGCGCCTTTGGAGTCGGACTCACGTACGCGATGCGGTGCGCGCGTTCTGTCTCGTGCGCCGTCGGCGGAGCCGACAACGGCGCAATATGCGCGGGCACGCTCGTGAGGACCATGAGCGCGGTCGCGATTGTAACACCGGACGCAGCTGCAGTGCTTGCCACGCGGTCGGTTTTCGAAACAGGGTCTGCTCGGAGCCGCATATCGCACGTTCGCGACTGCTCCCGGCTGCGTCAACTGCAGAACCCGCTAACTCGACCTCGAATTTGTCCGCATCAGCGTGCATCGGCGCACGACGATTGCACCATGACGTTTGCTTTCCCGATCGCAGTGGTGCTGTATGTTGTCCGCCGTTCGGCAATCCGTTGCGCTCTCCGCCGCAGCCCTGTCCTTTGTCACCGTGGTGAGCGGCAGGAGCAATGCGCATGGCAGAGTGCCGCCCGAGAGCGAACACGTCGTCCTCGCACAAGTGCCAACCGACGCCGACCTCCTCGGCACGCTGCACCAGATGAACCTGAACGAGATCAAAGCCGCACAGCTCGCGGAGACGATGTCGCGCAACAACAACGTGCGCGCGCTGGCAAGTCAGATCATCTCCGATCACACGACGCTCGATCAGCAAACGACCGCGCTCGCCGCGCAACTCGGCATCACGCCGACGACCGGCGACAGCACGATCGCGCGACAGGGGTCGGCCGAGCTCGACAACCTGCGCGCGCGAAACGGGGGCGCGACGTTCGATCTTGCGTTCAGCGGCGCGCAGGTGCAGGACCATATGCAAGCGCTGGCGCTGGTCGAGTCGGCGAGGCGGACCGCGCAGAACGTGGAGCTCAAGACGGCACTCGTTAGGCAGATCCGCCCGGTGATCGCCCGTCACCTGCAGATGGCAAAGAGCATCCGGGCCGGCCTCGGGCACTGATCGTACCGGCACCGGATCACAGGCGGAGCCCTGCCAATCCTGCCTAGCCGGCCGTCACGGCCGGCGAACCGCGCGAACGGTCCCGCTTTTCCCGCCTCCACAATAGAAGCGGTCCTTCCCATCCGACTCTAGCCCGGAGACGCCGACGCCGTTAGGCATCTCGAGTCGCTCGAGCACCGCGCCGCTCCGCGGATCGATGCGCCGCAGGTCGCTCTCCTCGCCCTCCCACGTGGCGTGCCATAGCTCGCCGTCCACCCACGTCACTCCGGTGACGAACCGGTTCGACTCGATCGTGCGAAGGATCGCGCCCGTGTTCGGGTCCACCTGATGAATCTTGCGCGCGCGGTATTCGCCGACCCACAGCGTCCCTTCCGCCCACGCCAATCCCGAATCGCCACCGGCGCCCGGCGCTGGAATCGTCGACACGACGCGCCGCGTCCGTGGATCGATCTTTTGAATGCGCTGCTCGGCGATCTGATAGAGGAATTCGCCATCGAACGCCGTCCCGGCATGTGCCGGCACGTCGATCGCGTCCTGTTCCTCGCCGGTCGCGGGGTCGAAGGCGCGCACCGCATCCCCGGCGGCAAACCATACCGACCGGCCGTCGTACGTGACGCCGCCGACGTTGTTCGCCCGAGGAAACGGTCCGTATTCGCGAACGATCTCGGCCATGGATTTACGCATGACGTTAGCCTAACCGATCGGCAGCGCGGCGGGGAGTAACAATGCTGTCGTGAATCCGGAGACCGGCAGCATGATCCAGCGCCGGGACCGGCCGCGGCCGAACGGCTGCACCTTCCCTTCCCGCGCGAGATCCTCGAGCGCTCGCTGCAGCGTGCGCTGACTCGCGCCGAGTGCGAGGGCCAGCGCCGAAGTGGACCAGGCTTCGCCGTCGTCGAGCAACGCGAGGACCGATGCATGCGCTTCCTCGACGGGCCGCGCGAGCACTACCACGTCGCTCGTGCGCCGCGGCTCGAGCGCGAATCCTCGCTTCGTGGCGCGGATCTCGGCCAACCGGGTGAGCGCCGCACGAAGCCGGCCGATCTCGACGCGCAACCGCGCGCGGTGTGAATCATCCACCGACGTGGCGCCGAATGCGCGCGCGAGGAGGACATCGCGTGCGACGTCGTGAGGCCATGCTTCGCCCAGGCCACGCGCGAGGGCGAAGAGCACCGGACGCGTCGCGAGCGAAACCAACGCCCCCGCGTGCCTAACGCAATTGCGGCAGGCATCCACGATCAGCGCGTCCGATGCCAGTACGGCTTCGACCTCTTCGAGCAGGAGCGGTCGCTCGGCGCCGCGCCCAACGAGTCGCGCCGCCGGCGCGTCCAGTACGACCGACGCCCGTTCCACCTCGGCCGCGAGCGACGCGATACCGGCCGCTTCGGCCGCGAAGGCGGCTCGTGCAAGCGCGTCGCGCGCCGCACGAGTGCGCAGCCGCCGGAGCGCGATACCCGCGACGACGAGCTCGAGTGCCGCTCGCGACGCCGGCGGAAGCAGGGACACATCGAGGTCGGCGATCGCCCGCTCCGCGTCATCCACGCGACCGGTGAGGAGGAGCCGCCGCGCGATGAGGTACCGGGCATGCGCGGCGTTCCGCACATCGCCGGCGCGCGCGAGCGTCGCATGCGCCGTCTCGAGCGTCGCGAGCGGCCAGCCGAGGTCGCGCGTGACGAGTGCGATCTCCGCTTCGGCGATGGCGCAGCGCGCGCGGGCGACGGCCTCCCGCGGCCCGAAGGCTTTCGCCGCGCGCCTGAGCAATGCGCGCGCGCGCTCGAGGTCGCCGAGCTGCGCCATGGCGATCCCGCGCAGGGCGAGCGCGGACGCGTCGTCGCGCAGCGCCACGCGATTGAGCGCGCCTAACGCGTCGCCGGCGGCGAGCGCGCGGGCGGCGGCCACGATCATGGAGTCCATCGGGAATCCCGTCACACTTGTTACTCACACCCTCGGATGGCCCGCGCCTAATCTAGGCTCGTACACCGGCCGCTCGTCAAACCACGGCGCGTCGGACACAGGCAAACACCGGAGAGACAAACCATGACCACGATGACGACCGGAACGCGCGAAGAATGGCTCACGGCTCGACTCGAGCTGCTCGAAGCCGAAAAGGAATTGACCCGCCGCGGCGACGAGATCGCGCGCCGGCGACAGGCGCTGCCGTGGGTTCCCGTAGAGAAGGACTACCGCTTCGACACCGAGCACGGAAGCGCGACGTTGGCCGACATGTTCCGCGGGCGCTCGCAGCTCCTCGTCTACCACTTCATGTTCGGCCCCGACTACACCGCGGGCTGCCCATCGTGCTCGAGCATCGCCGATGGCTTCAACGGATTCGTCGTGCACCTCGAGAACCACGATGTGTCGATGTTCGCGGTCTCGCGCGCTCCGCTGGCCAAGCTCACGGCGTACAAGCAGCGCATGGGGTGGACGTTCCCCTGGGCGTCGTCGTTCGGCGACAACTTCAACTTCGACTTCAGCGTCGCGTTCACGGAGGTCGAGCAGCGGAGCGGGGCGATCGAATACAACTATCGGCGCGAATCCGCGATGCCGGACGCGGTGATGAAGCGGACGCTCGCGGAGTGGAAGCAGCTCGGCCCCGAAGCACCGGTTGGCCAGTACGCCGCATCCACCGGCACCGACGTGGCCACGTATCTGCGCGAGCGGCCGGGCATGAGCGCGTTCGCGCTGCGCGACGGCCGCGTGTACCACACGTATTCGACATTCGCGCGGGGTCTCGACGGTCTGTGGGGCATGTACCAGTGGCTCGACCGCGCTCCGTTGGGCCGCAACGAGACCGGCATGTGGCTGCGCCACCGCGACCAATACTCGGCGCGTTAGGCAAATGGCGATATCACCGGCGATCATGGCGCTCGAGATGGTCGCGATGATGGTGGCGATGATGCTGCCGTCGCTCGCGTTCACCGCATGGGGCGTTCATCGCCGGCTGCGCGCGATGCGGGTGCCGCGCGCCGCCCAGCGGATTGCGCTCCTCTCCATCGGCTATGCGAGTGTGTGGAGCGTCATCGGTCTCGCGCTGTTCGTATCGGACATGGCACTCTCGCCGACACGAGTGGCATTGTCTGCAGAGTCGCGCGTCGCCGCATGGACGGTAGGGGCAGTCATGGTGTGCGCAGGTCTCGTCCAACGCTCACGCTGGAAGGCGAATCAGCTGCTTCGCTGCCGCCGCGAGGCGGTCGCGGTCCGAGCGATCGGCGGGTCCGTCATGATGGCGTTGCTCGACGGCTACCGTCTGGGCGCGGCCTGTGCACTCAGCTGCGCTGCGCCCATGGCAGTTCTCATCGCCGCGGGGCTCATGGACACGCGAATGACCTTGGTCATCACCGCGGCGATCAGCGCCGAACGGGTCGCACCGGGCGGCGCACGCATCGCGCGATTCACCGGCGCCGTCGCACTGGTCGTAGGATCAGTGATGTGCCTGCGAGCCGTTTCGATGGTTGCAAACGCCGGCCATTATCCGGCCGGCTCGAGTTCGCGTGTCATCTCGACCATGGTTCGGCGAAAGCCGGCGCTCGCGAACAGGCGTTGCGCCGGCTCGTTCCGCTCTGCCGTCGACAACACCACTTGCGATGAGCCGCCCGTGCGAAGCGATTCGAGTGTTGCAGTCAACAGCTGGCGGCCAATGCCGCGACCGCGGAACTGGGGGTCAACGATGATGTCCTGGATGACTCCGGCCGGTCCGCGAAGCGCCATGTAGTCGTAGCCTTCGATCGTCGCGTACGCGTAGCCGACCACGTCCCCGTGGTCGTCGGCGACGAGAACAATCGCATGCGGGTCGGCTAACTGCCTGACGAGGAATGCCGCGTAGTCGGCTGGCGTGCGATCGCGCGTCGGGAGGAACCGCCGCTCGTCGAAGTTGTGGTGCTCCTCGACCAACAGCGCGCCGAGTCTGCCCAGGCGGGGCAAATCGGTGGTCGACGCGCGCCGGATCGTCGTGGGCTGCGTTCTCGACATAGGAGTCTCTCGTTAGGCTGTTTGACGTCGCCAACGCCGCCTCGCCGGGTCTGGGTCGCCCATCAGCGAGTCGCCGTT
>Ga0075436_100001521_pt1 | contig 15816 bp, 11 predicted proteins | sample RhiMethybrSRZTD5_FD_75303 | JGI IMG/M metagenome (GOLD analysis project Ga0075436, IMG submission 75303) | Populus rhizosphere microbial communities from Tennessee, USA - Rhizosphere MetaG P. TD hybrid SRZTD5 | ecosystem: Host-associated > Plants > Roots > Rhizosphere > Soil | place: USA...
GCGATCAGGTCATGCGCTGCGTCTGGAGCAGGGACATCCGATTCCAGAATGATTTTTGCGGCGCTCGTCGATTTGCCGTACAGCTTACGATTGGCTTCCTCGTCGGGCCGGAGGGTAGAGCCATCGAGGGAAATGCCGGCAAAGACACCTCTTGCGCGGGAATAGCTGAGAATCTCCGCGCGCATGTAAGCGTCCGTGTCGGCGGAAGCTGAACGGCCCTTGGGTCCGGCCGCGGCAGATGCATCCGCGCCCAGCCTCACTTTTGTATGAAGCAGGCTACCTGCGCCGCGGTCATTCATGATTAGAAAGACAAAGTCCGTGGCTTCGCCACCAATCTGCAAGCCAAAGCTGCCGCCTTCAAGAGCATACATGGCGGGGGCTCCCCAAGAACCGGTGAAGTCCTTACCGGTGCGGCACACCATGGCGCCGCGGCCGTAGCTGCCGCCAACAACAAATGCGGCTTTCAACACCGACGGCATCACGACAACGCAACGGGCCTTGTCGATCAGGTCTTGCGGAATGTCGTCAGGAACCTTGAGGATCTCTTGCATGACCGTTCCCGCGTTTTGAAGACGATCGTGCTCAGCCTTTGCTTCGCCCGGATTCTTTGCAGGCGACAATGGTCCCAAAGTCAGCAGGCCCGCCACTAAGACGATGCAGCCCTTTGTGAAGTTCATTCGAAGCGCCTCCTTTAAGCGCCGTTTGTTTCTCCATACACTGTGGTTTTCTCTTTTGAGCGGGCTGACGCTCTAAGAGCTTTTGGTCCCATGATTCGAAGCGCAACCTCGCTTCCAGACTCGCTTTGGATTGGTAATAGGCTTAAGATTCAATCACCTAGAACAGTCTCAGGTGGCAATAAGTGGTGAGACTCGAAATGCGCGGTGTGTAGAAAGTACAAACAAGAAAGAGGAAGTAGTCGGTTTCTGGGTACTGGAACCCATGCCCAGGAACACTGCCTAAGCTCACAAAATCCCTAAAACTCGTGACTTATATTGTTGGCGAACGACGTGCACCAGCCTCAGTGAAGGGAGAGAGAAATGAGCAACCAAGTCTCCGTCGAGACGGCGATATGTACAGAACATCAAACGCTGCTTGCAGAGTGTCAACGGGCCTTGGAAACCTGGAACGAGCACCGGGCCGAGTTTTGTCAGTATCGTTTCATCCGGAGGGAAGCAGGCGACGAACTCCTGCGATTGCAAGCGAAGTATGCTCGGGCTTACACAGTGTTACAAAACCACAAACGTAACTGCTCACTCTGTCAACTGGGGTCAAGAATCGAAGGGCGAGATTCTGAAGACAGTTCGGACATCCTCTCCGACTACGAAGTATGCACTTGAGCGGTGCCCTTCCCGTGAGGGGCCAGCAGGAGGCCGTGACACGACCAGAATATCCTTCGGGACATAGCCTATTCGCAAAAGGAGAATTTCATGAACAATTCCGGACGCACGACCGTTACCTTTCTCACAGGCCTTGGAATCGGAGCCGCAATCGCCGTTCTGTTTGCTCCTCGGTCGGGTGAAGAGACACGAGAATGGATCGCCGATACGACGGAACAGAAATTTAAGGCCTTGCGCCGCGTGGGCCGCCGGTCGCTCAGACAGCTACAAAACGCGGTAGCTGAAGGGGAAGATAAGGTCACAGAGGTTTTGAGAAATGGGAAGAAGGCGCTTGGATCGGTTGCTGCCAAGTTGGATTAACGAAACATCGATAATCCGAGCGCCTGTTCATTTGAGATCAAGCGAAATTGATGAGTTGCAAGTGCTCAAGGGAATCACTCACCGTTGGCGGACGGAAAGCCTGTGAAAGTTCAAGGGGGGCCGAAAGACTCGTTGCAACGGCCTCAAGTATGGTTCGCTCAGGGCGGGAGCTATTCGCGAATTCTTATTTGATGGGGTTTCAGCAGGATGCGCCGCTAACGTCCCAGGCTTGATGGCCGAACTGCAACGATTGAGTAGCTACTCGCCGTAGGGGACCCAAATGTTCTTGATTTGCACGGTGTGATCGAGGAACCAGCGGCCTTCGCCCTGCTTTGCGTCGAACCAGTCGATAGCGCGGCCTTCGTTGGTGAATACCTGCTTCAAATTTCCAATGGACAGCGCCTTCGCAGCGGCGGCGCTGGCCTCATCGGTGAAGCTCCAAATCGCGTCCACGTCGTCGTGCTCCGCCAGCGTCTTCAGGAGCTCCGCAGCGCGGCCCGTGACGACATTCACTACGCCGCCGGGCAGGTCGCTGGTTTCAAAAACCTGGTACATATCGCCAGTAACAAGCGGATATTTCTCTGAAGGAATCGCAATCACCGTGTTGCCCATACAGATCGCAGGCATCACCAGCGAGAGAAAACCAAGCAACGGCGTGTCCGCAGGGCAGAGGATACCGACCGTGCCGACGGGCTCTTTCATGGCCAGGCTGACATTTCGAAACGGCGGATTGTGTACCGCGCCGTCAAATTTGTCGGCCCACGCGGCATAAGCGAAAATCCGCTCAATGCCAACGCTGACTTCCGCCTCAGCCTGTTTTCTCCCCACAACAGCAGCCAAGCGCGTAGCAATTTCTTCTCGGCGTTGCGACAGATTCTCCGCAATGTAGTAGAGCACCTGCGCGCGATTGTGCGCTGTAGTCTTTCCCCAGCCTTCCGCTTTGCGCGCCGCCTCGACGGCATTGCGAATATCCTTGCGATTACCAAGCGGCGCCTCGCCAAGCAGCCGGCCATCCGCACCCAGCACTGCCATGCTGCAGCCGGAATCCGGCCGCGCCTGTTTCCCGCCAATATAAAGTTTCACCGTGCGGTCAATCGCCGGCTCCTGCGAATCCGTCGCAGGTTCAGGCGGCTGTTCGATAGCCAACGGCGTCGAGCGAATCGGCGGGGCTCCTTTGAACCACGCCGGCTCCAAATATTCGAGCAAGCCTTCACGCCCGCCCTCGCGCCCGAATCCGCTTTCGCGGTAGCCGCCAAAACCGCACGCCGCATCAAAAAGATTCGTGCAGTTCACCCAAACCACGCCGGCCTTCAACTGTGCGGCGACATGCAGCCCGACGTTGATACTTTCGCTCCAAACGCACGCAGCCAGGCCATACACCGTGTTGTTCGCAAGCTCCACGGCTTCGCGGGGCGTTCGAAATGTCATTGCGGCAAGCACAGGCCCGAAAATCTCCTGTTGAGCTACAACCGAACTCGGATGCACGTTGCTCAGCAGCGTCGGCGGGAAATACAAACCACGCGTGGGAACCGGAATCGAAGGCTGCCAGCACGTTGCGCCTTCGGCCACGCCTTGATCCACTAACCGTTGGATTCGCTCAAGCTGCACACGCGCAACAATCGCGCCGATGTCAATCGCTTTGTCGAGCGGCGAGCCGATGCGGAGCATGTTCATGCGGTCCTGGATTTTGGCGATGAGCTTCTCCGCAACGCTCTCCTGCATCAGTAGGCGCGAACCGGCGCAACAAACCTGCCCTTGATTGAACCAGATGCCATCCACCAAACCTTCCACCGCGCTGTCCAGATCCGCATCCTCAAAAATGATGAATGGGGACTTGCCCCCAAGTTCGAGGGAAAGTTTCTTGTGACTCTGCGCCGTGGCTTTGCGGATGGCGCGCCCAACTTCCGTTGAACCGGTGAACGCAATCTTGTCCACGTCCGGATGCTTCACCAGCGCCTCGCCGGTCGATCCGTCGCCGGTCACAATGTTCACCACGCCGGGCGGCAGTGCAATTTCCCGGCAAATTTGCGCGAAGGCCAGCGCCGTCAGCGGAGTGAATTCCGCGGGCTTCAGAACTACGGTGTTTCCCGTGGCCAGGGCCGGAGCGATTTTCCAGGCCAGCATCAGCAATGGAAAGTTCCACGGGATGATCTGCCCTACTACTCCACAAGCCGTGTAACCGGGGAATTCTTGCTCCAGGATCTGGGCCCATCCCGCGTGATGATAGAAATGCCGGGCCACGAGCGGAATATCAATGTCACGGCTCTCGCGAATCGGCTTGCCGTTGTCCAGTGTTTCGAGCACGGCCAGCCAGCGCGAATGTTTTTGCACTTGCCGCGCCAGCGCGTAGAGGAATCGCGCGCGCGCATGAGGGGTGAGCGCCTGCCATCCCGGCAATGCCGCGCGAGCCGCCTTCACCGCGCCATCCACGTCCTCGGCAGAACCCTGCGCCACCGTCGCGAGTTTTTCCCTCGTAGAAGGGTCTGCCGTTTCAAAATAAGTTCCCGCGGCTGGCGCTTGCCAATCCCCATTGATGTAATGACCGAAGCGGCGCTGATGCAAGTCCAGCCACGCCAGAGCTTCCCGCGGATCCTCCGGAGCGGGACCATACTCCATGGTCATGAATTTTTCGACGATGCTCACAGGCTCTTTCTCGCTTCTATCTTCATCGTGCTAAAATCCATTCGCCTACGCAACCGGATGGCGGTAATCCGCCGAATAACGTCCCGTAACATAATGCTCAAGCTGGCGTTCAATATCAGCCAGCATCCCGCTTGCCCCGAAGCGGAACAATTCCGCTTTCATCCACGAAGTGCCTAGCTCTTCTTTCATCAGCGCCAGCCATTCGAGCGATTGCTTTGCCGTTCGAATGCCTCCTGCAGGCTTGAAGCCCACAGCCATTCCCGTCTCCTGTGCGTACTCGCGAATCGCCCGCACCATCACCAGGCTCACGGGCAGCGTGGCATTCACCGGCTCTTTGCCCGTGGAAGTCTTGATGAAGTCCGCTCCCGCCATCATCGCTACCAGGCTGGCACGCGCGACGTTGCGCAGCGTCAGCAAATCTCCCGTCCCCAGAATTACTTTCAGATGCGCCGGCCCGCAGGCATTCTTGAACGTCGCGATTTCATCATAAAGCGCCTGCCACCGCGCGCCAAAAACGTGGGCGCGCGTGATGACCACATCGATTTCGTCTGCCCCCGCTTCGACCGACCTGCGGATTTCATTCACGCGCTCTTGCAGCGGCGAAAGACCTGCGGGGAATCCCGTTGACACCGCCGCAACGTGAATCCCGCTGCCTTCCACGGCGCGCCGCGCAGTCTCCACGAACGTGTGATACACGCAAACGGCCGCCACCTTAATGTTCAGGCTCTCGACGCCAAGCTTTTGGACGATCTCTTGTTGAATCGGTTGCCGCGCCTTTGCGCACAACCGGCGCACACGCTCGTCCGTGTCGTCCCCCGAAAGCGTCGTCAGGTCCATGCACGTGATGGCGCGCAGCAGCCATGCCGCCTGCCACTGTTTCTTAACCGTTCGCCGCGTGACCAGCGTTTGTGCTCGCCGCTCGACCGCGCTGGTGTTCACGCGAACCGCATCGACCCAATCCGAATTCAGGGAAATCCCGCGGTTTGGTTGCAGATCGCGCCCGCCATATTGAGCAATCGCTGTGTCCGAGGGAGAAATCGAGTTCGTTGGAGGTGCCGACAGGCGGTCGAAGCTGGAATCATGCATTGCGGGCGGCTTGTCGCGAAGTGTCATGGAATCTCTGCACAAAATCAGGAAAACGGAATCGGTACCTCATCTTATCACCTTGCCATCGCGCATTTACAGACTGCCGCAGCGTTTATGCCACTCTTTCTCGAATTCCGGCCGGCTGCAGAACGATTTTTGCGTACCCACTTTGGTCGTCGAAAGGGCCGCGTAAAGACTTGCTCGCAGAACGGCTTCCATTTCGGAAAGCCCTTCGCCCAGAAACACAGCAAAACTGCCGATGAACGCATCCCCTGCGCCGGTCGTATCTACAGACTGCACATCGAACGGCGGCACTAGCTCCGTGCCATCGTTGTTTGCCAGAAGGCATCCGCGTTCGCCGCGGGTAATGATCACACGCTGCACGTCTCGCTCGAGCAGATACAGCGCACAGTCTTTCGCGTCGCTGGCCGTATGCACGGGCATTCCTGTGATTGTCTCCGCCTCGCTTTCGTTGGGAATGAAATAGTCCACGCCGTGCAGTTGCTTGAAGTCCACAGGTTGTGCCGGCGCGGGATTCACAATGCACCGAATCCCCTTGTCTTTCGCGAATTGCACCGTGTGATAGACCGTGCGCAAAGGGATTTCGAATTGCAGCACGATCGCGTTGGCTTTTCGTAAAAGCGGCTCTGCAGCATCCACATCCTCGGGAGACAGCAAATCATTAGCACCTTTCACCACAAAGATGCGGTTTTGCCCCTCGGGGTCCACGAAAATCGGAGCGACTCCGCTCGAAACGCCTTCGGCCGTGCTCACATAGCTGGTGTCGATTCCCAGCGATTCGAAATTCTTGATCGTGGCCGGGCCTAACAAATCATTCCCCACTTTCGCCACCATCGCCACATTGGCTCCGCACAAGCGTGCCGCCACCGCCTGGTTTGCGCCTTTTCCTCCGAACCCCAGGTCGAAGCTCTTGCCAAAAATCGTTTCTCCTGGTTTGGGAAACGCATCATGAAACGTGGTGAGGTCCACGTTCGCGCTTCCTACGACCGCGATAAGAGATTGGCTGGACATCCTCTAATCCTTGTTGGCTCGCGCGGATTATATAGGAACTGACGCTCAAGCAGAATCGGCCTCAAGTGCCCAATCATCCTCTCCGGTTACAAAAGCGCGGCACTTTGGCTCTTCGGTTTGTCCTTGACACTTGCGCTCGCCGTGATTATAAGCGCCCTCAGCATTCTTGAAACTGAAACCAATGTTTGTTCCCCACAGCCTCGCTTTCGCTCTTTTAATGATGGTTACGAGCGCCATCTGCTGGGGTTCTTGGGCAAACACCTACAAGGGAGTGAAGAATTATCGCTTTGAACTTTTCTATTGGGACTATGCCGCCGGGATTGTTCTTGTCTCCCTGGTGCTGGCCTTTACCATGGGCAGCACAGCCAACGATGCCTCCAGCTTCCTCAACAATGTCCATTCGGCTGACCGCTCGAATTTTCTCTATACACTCATTGGAGGCGCGGTCTTCAATCTCGCGAACCTCTTGTTGGTTGCCGCCATCGATATGGCCGGCTTGGCCACGGCGTTTCCCGTTTCCATTGGTATCGCTCTCGTCGTTGGGGTGGTCTCGAGTTTCGTCCTTCAACCCAAAGGAAACCCGATTTTGCTCGCCGCGGGAGTCACGTCTGCCATCATCGCCGTGATCCTTGACGGCAAGGCTTATGCCAGCCTTCAAAAAACCGCCAGCTCGCTGTCTCGCAAGAGCATCGTCGTCTCCGTCATTTCCGGAATCTTGATGGGCCTTTGGGCGCCCTTTGTTACGCATGCCATGACACACGGACATTCCCTCGGCCCATACACCACCGCCGTTTTCTTCACCCTTGGCGCACTTCTTTCCTGTTTTCTCTGGAACATTTATTTCATGAAGAATCCGCTGGTGGGCACCCCAGTGAACTTCAGCGGTTTTTTTCGCGGGCCGCTCTCGGGGCACCTGCTGGGCGTCTTGGGAGGAGTCATTTGGGGTACGGGGACCGTTTTCAATCTCGTCGCAGCAAATTTCACTGGCGTGGCCATTTCCTACGCCATCGGCCAATCAGCTCCGATGGTTGCTGCGCTCTGGGGTGTTCTTGTCTGGAAGGAGTTTCAGGGAGCTGGCCGCAGCGCCCAAATATTCCTCGCTCTCATGTTCGTGTTCTACATACTCGCGATTCTTATCGTCGCCAAAGCAAATACCGCGAGTTAGCTCGAACTACGCTTCTATCAGGCGAACACGTTCCGCGCAATAAACCAAAGATTCGCCGGGCGTTCCGCCAGCCGCCGCACGAACCAGGGATACCAGAACGTTCCGTACGCCACAAGAACAATGGACGTGCAGCCCTCCGCGGCCAGCCGTTCCTGTTCCGCGCGCTGGATGCCATAGAGCATTTGCACTTCGAAATCCGCCTTCGAAAAGCCTTCCTGTGCAGCTTGTTCGGAGAGTCGCCGGATCATCGCTACGTCGTGCGTCGCAAACGCCACTCGCATGCAAGCTTTCTCTTTCCTGGCTCGCAGCAGCGCTTTTCCCAGCTCGAAATAACTAGCATCCACGTCCGCCTTGCGTGGAAGCGCAATCTCCGGCGGCTCCATGTACGCGCCCTTCACCATGCGGATCGACGGCCGCAGTGGCAGCAATTTCGCGATATCATCCTTGGTCCGGTGAAGATACGCTTGCAGGCACACGCCCACGTTGGGAAACTCGGCCAGCGAACGCCGGTACAAATCGAGCGTCACATCCACGTAATTGCTCGCCTCCATGTCAATCCACACTGTGGAGTCCTTCGGCGCGCGCGCAATAATGGTTTTCAAATGGTCGAAGCAAAGATCGGGGGAAAGGTCCAGCCCCAGTTGTGTCAGCTTGACTGAAATCTCCGTCTGCAATCCTTTTTGTCCGATGCGCTCGAGAACTTCCAAGTAGTGATCTGCCACCTGCTGCGCTTCGGCGCGGTCGCCGATGTTTTCGCCCAGGTGCGTGAAAACCGTTCCGATTTTCTTTCCGCGCAGCGTCTGGGCGGCGATGAGAGCATCATCCAGCGTCTCCCCCGGCATGAAGCGCGCTACGCTCTTCCGCACAAATTTGTAATGCGAAGCGTGATCGCGCAGCCAGCGGTTTTGGGAAGCAGCCAACAGAAAGGAACGCATCAAACCCATGACGTCTTGCCCTCAAAATGTCGCATGCAAGCGCTTGCAGCAGCGCACTGGCACTCTAGATTCTAAACCACTCTTCCCTAAACTCCGAGCACGCGCAGCAGCGCTCCTGCCAGCAACCCTCCCGTCAGCGGCCCCAGCACCGGTATGGGCGCGTACGTCCAGTCGGATCCGCCCTTGCCCGCAATCGGAAGGATTGCGTGCGCCACCCGCGGCCCCAGATCCCTCGCCGGATTGATCGCGTAACCAGTTGGGCCGCCGAGCGACAATCCTATGCCCCACACCAGACTTCCCACCAGATAAGGTCCGAGCCCGGCCGCGGGCCCTCCTGCAGCAACGCTCTTTGAAAAAATCGCTCCCGCCACAAACACAAGCACGAACGTCGCAATCACCTCGCTCATGAAATTCGTAATCGTATTTCGAATCGCCGGCGCCGTGCAAAAGCATCCCAGCTTCACTCCTGTATCCGCCGTCTCCTTCCAGTGAGGATGATAATGCAGCCACACGAGCGTGGCGCCAACGATCGCTCCCAGCATTTGCGCCACGAGATACGGAATGAACTTTGCAACATTTCCATCGCGCAAGGCAAATCCCAGCGTCACCGCAGGATTCAAGTGTGCGTCGCTGCTCCCGCACGCAATAGCTGTGAACACTCCGGCCATCACCGCCAACGCCCATCCCGTCGTAATCACCATCCAGCCACTGCCCTCGGCTTTCGAGCGCTTCAGCAGCACGGCAGCCACCACTCCGTCGCCCAGCAAAATCAAAATCATCGTGCCAAGAAATTCGCCCAGCCATGGTGAAGTCATAAATCCTCGCCTCCTCAGGATTCCATCCAATCGAACGAGCGAGTTACCGCTTTCTTCCATTGCTGGTAAAGCCTTTCACGTCCGGCTTCTGCAAGGCACGGCTTCCAGGTACGGTCCACCACCCACTTCGCGCGCAATTCTTCCAGCCCCGCAAAAAATTTCACCGCCAAACCTGCCGCGTACGCCGCGCCCAACGCCGTCGTTTCCTGAATCACCGGCCGTACCACTTCGCGGTTCAAGACATCCGCCTGAAATTGCATCAACAGTTCGTTGGCCACCATGCCGCCGTCCACGCGCAGGCTCGCCAGCGCAATTTGCGAATCTTTTTCCATCGCTTCAATCACCTCGCGCGTCTGAAACGCACTGGCCTCCAGAGCCGCGCGCGCAATGTGTCCCTTGTTCGCAAAGCGCGTCAGACCCACAATTACCCCTCGCGCGCTCTCTTTCCAGTACGGAGCAAATAGTCCTGAAAAGGCCGGAACGAAATAAACGCCGCCATTGTCTTTGACCGTGCTCGCCAGCGCTTCCACTTCCGGACTCTTCGCAATAATTCCCAAATTGTCGCGCAGCCATTGCACAAGCGCCCCGGCAATCGCGACGCTTCCCTCCAGCGCGTAGTGCGCTGGCGTGCCGCCAAATTTGTATGCCAGCGTCGTAAGCAAGCCGAAGTTCGACGGCACCAGCCGCTCACCGGTATTCATCAACAAAAAGCAGCCTGTGCCGTAAGTGTTCTTCACCTCGCCGGGACGAAAGCACGCCTGCCCCACAAGCGCCGCCTGTTGATCTCCCAGAATTCCCGCCACCGGAACTCCAGCAATGGCCGCGAGTGTTGCCTCGCCATAAATTTCGCTGCTCGACCGCACTTGCGGCAGCACCGCCCGCGGAATCTCAAACGCCGCTAACAGCTTTTCGTCCCAATTTAGCGTCTTAATATTCAGGAGCTGCGTGCGGCTCGCATTCGTCACATCCGTCGCGTGCACGCCGCCCCGGGCTCCGCCTGTGAGGTTCCAGAGAAGAAACGTATCTATATTTCCGAAAAGCAATTCTCCGGCTGCGGCTTTTTCCTTCACACCGGGAACGTTTTGCAACAGCCAGCGCAGCTTCAGTCCGCTGAAGTATGTGCTCAGCGGCAGCCCGGTCTCCGCCCGGAAGCGGTCTTGTCCGCCCGCTGCGGAGAATCGCTTTACTTCCTCGGCCACCCGCGTGTCTTGCCAAACGATCGCGTTGGCAATCGGCTTTCCTGTCTTGCGATCCCAAACGATTGTCGTTTCCCGCTGATTCGTGATGCCGATCGCCGCCAAATCCGACGCGCGCAGTCCGCGCTGGGCCAGCGCTTCTGCAATCACTTCCTCCGTGCGCCGCAGGATTTCCAGCGCATCGTGCTCCACCCATCCGGGTTTCGGATAAATCTGCTCGTGCTCTTTCTGCGCCACCGCCACCACGCGGCCCGCTTGGTCAAACACCATAAACCGAGTGCTCGTTGTTCCCTGATCGATTGCCCCAACGTAGTTTTTCACCGGAGCCCTCTTTTTTCCCGCGCCGCAGCATACTACGCAATCCCTATATTTGAACTAGTGAAATCGTCTGCTGAACTCTTGACCCGGAAAGAAGGAAAATCCGCCTCCTCCAGCCTTCATGCCTCTTTACGGCTCCCCCCGCATCTAACGATAGGGAGAATTGAAATGATCATGAACATGCCCAGACGTACTTCTTTACTGCACTTCGTTGGTTTGTTTACTTTTCTGCTCGCGTTCTTCGCGCCAGGAGTTTCCGCCGCTGGCGCGGAAAACGTCAACCTCACCGTGACCGCGCTCGGCAAGAAAGATGCCGCACCGCCGGAAATAGCCAAGGGAGATGTCCAGTTTTTCGTGAACAAAGAGCGCACGCAAATCGCCAATTGGCGCCGTGGCGAGAAACTCTATCTCGCGGTACTGATTGATGATTCGCTGGACTCCAACGTTGCCAGCCAGTGGAACGATTTGAAGGGATTTTTCAACGCGCAGCCTTCAGAGACGTACATTTCGGTATCTTACGCGCGTAACGGCACCGCCAATGTGGTGCAAGATTTCACCAACAACCATGAGCTAGCCGCGAAAGCACTGCGCATCCCGATCGGACCCGGGGCCTTCTCTAGCCCGTATTTCGCTCTGATCGACCTGCTGAAGCGCATTCCTGGATCGCCTGCGGAGCGGCGCTCCATTTTGCTCGTCTCTTCCGGAATCGATTATTTCCACGGAAACTTCCCAGAAAGCCCTGACCTGCAGTCCGCCTACGAGCGCGCCCAGAAGCAGAACGTCAATGTGTGGTCCATTTATTATCCAGACGCCGGGCACTTGGGCCGCCGTTTCTTTCGCGCCTTCCGCGGGCAGAATGATCTCAGCCGCCTGGCAGAGGAAACCGGCGCCGAATCCTATTATCTCGGCACCACGGAAGCGGTTACTTTCAAGCCGTATCTGGACGAGCTGGCGGCGCACCTTCTCAACCAGTATCTTCTGACCTTCAAAGGCAGCGGAGGCCCGAAAGGCCGCTTTCAGCGCGTCAAGGTGGCCACGGAAGTTTCCGGCGTCCAGTTTCTGCACGCTCCCCAAGCTTTCCTGCCCTCGGCGAAATAAGCGGTAAGAAAAACACCCTGTTATCCGGAGGGCCCGATTTGATCGGGCCCTTCAGGCTCTCAGCCTTACTTTCAGCTTGATGTGTCCGCAAGGAGGGAGAGGGCCGTGAATTGATTGAGCTCTCAATCGTCCGCAGCCGACAGCATGGCTCTCGTCGAATCCCGAATCACCAATTCCGGTGTCATCTTGTGTCGCGAGATGCTCCAATCGCGCTTTTCCAGACCGGCCTTAATCCCCTCAACGACGAGGTTCACCGCAAGGTTTCCCATGGCCTCCAGCGGCTGCCGCACCGTAGTTAACGAAGGAGCCGCCAAAGCCGATAGCGGGACGTCGTCGAAGCCCACTACCGAGCATTGCTCCGGCACTTTAACGCCTGCCTTCGTTAGGGCGCGGATAGCGCCAAATGCCGTCAAATCATCGAACGCCAGCACCGCCGTGAACTTTTTCTTCCGCTCCAGCAATTCCTCGGTGATCCGGTAGCCGCCCTCGAATCCCGAGTTGGCTTCCAATTCGTCCGGCAGTTGCACGACAAGCGAGGGATCGACTTCCAATCCAACCGAGTGCGCGAATTTCTGGATGCCTTTCCACCGCGGCCCGCTGTCAATCAGCATTTTTGGCCCGCGGATGACCGCAATTCTCCGATGCCCCAGGTGATAAAGATGCTCGAGCGCCAGCCGTCCGCCCGTTTCGTTATCCACCATCACCGAGCTCACCGAATCCCCCGGCACCTCCCAGCCGATGGTTGCCGCGGTAATGTTTCTCTTGCTCAGGTCCGCCAGGAGCTGAATATCCACGAAGAGCCAGTTGGCCACTACAATCAATGCTTCGACGTGATGTTCCAGCAGCATTTCCAGGTAGCGCTCGAAGCGAGTTCGCTGGTTGTGCGCGTCGGCAAAGATCGGCAGGTACGATGATTGGTAAAGCGCGTTCTCGATACCCCGCAATACCGGGGTGCAGAAAGGATCGGTGATGTCGAAAAACATGACGCCAACGGTCTGGCTCCGCCGGCTGCGCAGGAACCGCGCCATGGCGTTCGGCCGGTAGCCCAGCTTTTTGGCCGCGTCTTCTATACGTTTTTTTGTGGCCGGGGCGATGTAGCGAGCAAGCGGCGCGTTGTTCAGCACGATGGAAACCGTGGCCGGAGAGAAACCGCTGGCCTGCGCCACGTCCCGCATCGTGACCATCTTGACCTTCCCGCTCACTCCGGTGGCACCTCAAAGGAAAGTTGTTCCCTGAATCCACGCGTTTTCCATACGCCGAACAGAATTCCGGCGATCATCCACACAGTTCCCCATTTGAGAGCGCGTGCACTCAGATGCCACCACAGGCCCAGACAAACAAAGAATCCGACCATCGGTACCATGAAATTCAGTACCGTCCTCTCGCCCTTTCTCAGGAAGTAATGCACGAATGATGAGGCATTGACACCCATAAATGCCAGCAACGCGCCATAGTTCAGCAGCCCAACGCCGTCCCCGTACGTTAGGCTAAAAGATCCCAGGAGAACGATCGCTCCGATGAAGATCACATTATTCCTGGGAACTTGATGCTTTGGATCCACTGCACCAAAGAAGGAACGGGGTAACGCGTTGCTCCTTCCCATGCCATAGAGCAGCCGAGCCGCGCCGATCTGGGCTCCCATCCCCGAACCAAAATTGGCCACCAACAAGGTAAGCCCAACAATGCTAAAAAGCGGCGCCCATGTTCGCGCGGCCATAAACACATAGGCTTGATCCTCGTTCGGGAAAGGCTGAGACGCCGGCCATACAAGCTGCCCCACATAGACTTCCGCAGCCGAAAGAAACCCGACTACTAAGCAAGTCATCACGGTTGCGAGCATGATGTTTCGCCTCGGGTTTTCTGCTTCCTCGGAGAGCGTCGAGATTCCGTCGAATCCTATATATGTCAGCACCGCCAGCGACGTGCATCCAAACAGATCGTCAAACGTGAAGGTTTGCGGATCATAGAACGGTCGCATGAAAAATCCAGGGTCGCTGTGCGGATGCCCGAAGATATAGCGAATCGTGGTAACAAAAACGACCACAACCACTACGCTCATCGCCGCCGCCAGCCCCGCGTTCACCCGCGCTGAAGTCTTGATACCTTGGAGATTCAGGAGTGTAAACACAACCGCAAAAAAAATCTTCCAGCCCCACTCGGGCATAGCCGGCGCGAAGCTGTAGGCCTGTCCCGCGCACCAAACTGTGCAGATCAGCGGATTCACAATGTAATCCATGACCATGCTCCACCCGGTGACGTACCCGGCAGCGGGATGGATTTCGCGAGCAACGTAAGTAAACGCGGAACCTGCACTGGGATAAACTCGCGCCATTTTGCCGTAACTAACTGCCGTCGCGAGCATCGCTACCATGGCGATAAGGATCGCCGTCACGACGAGCCCGTGCCCTCGGTTGCTTAGCACTCCAAATGCCGACATCGGCGCGACAGGCTGCAGTACGATCACGCCGTAAAGGATGAGATCCCACAGCGTGAGCGTCCGCCGAAGCTGTGGCCCTGCACTTACGTTGCTTTCTTTGTCCAAGCAATTCTCCTATTTGGGAGACAAATCTATGCTGCGATGGGCCCTGCAATTTGAATCGTTTCAAGTCAGACAATTCTGCGCACTCTCGCCTTTTGCTGCAACAACAAAAGTTTTTCGCTCCGTCCGCACTGCTCCTCGCATCTTTCCGTCAATTTTTGACCTGTTCTTTCGGGCAGGTAAGGAAATCCACAGTAAGTGTCGTTTATCTCACCCTGCCGTTGATTCTTACGCAACGCGTGCAGGTACTTTGTAGTCTAATCTAATAGGCGCCCCGCCGGAGAATCGGGGACAAGAATCGAAAAAGGACTCATGGGCCAAACTTCCCTCTCACACGCGCGCACCCGCACGACAATATTCTTGTCGCATGTTGCGGCGTTTTTGTTTGTCATTCTCGCCGCCTATTGGCTGCGTGGCCTCTCGATTCCTCCCGACGCCCTCCTTCAGGGCTACCTCGAGGTCATCAGCAGCCTGCTGGCCTTCGTTTTTGCCGCCGTCACCCTCGTTCGCTTCCAGGGAACCCAGGACCGCATCTCCCTGATCCTCGGCGCCGGTTTCTTTCTATGCGGCGGCGTCCTGATCGCCACGAGCTTGCTCTTCTTTCAGTTCCTTCCCGAAACGTCTCTGCGTCTGCCTTCCGCTCACATTGCTTGGTGGCTCGGCCGGCTGATTCTGGCGGTCTTGGTGGTCGCCGCGCTTCTTGTCGAACACTTCATGCCCCGTTCGCGGCATCCCAAACGGGAAATTGCCGGCGCCTTGGTCGCTGCGATTGCGGTTACCTATGGGCTCGCCGCGGCCCTTCGTCACTTGCCCCAGGAAGTCTCTCCACACCCCAGTGCGTTTTTCCCTAGCCCGCAGCAGTTGCTGCCCGGCGGGCTTTTTCTGGTAAGTCTGTTTTGGTACCGCCGCCGTTTGACCGTGGAGGATTCTTCCTTTGACCGCACCATGTACGCCGCCGTCTGGCTGAACGTCGCGGCGCAGTTTGCCGCCGCCCAGTCCGCGCGCCTGATGGATGCTCCTTTTGTGTTCGCCCAGGGCCTCATGGTTTTGGGCTACACCGTCGCGCTTGGCGGCGCGCTGCTCGATAACGCCCGCCTCTTCGAGCGCGTCCGCCACATGGCGGTCAGCGACCCCCTCACGGGCCTGGCCAACTACCGCCGCCTGCTCGACGTTCTCGAGAATGAAACCGAGCGTACCGATCGTTCCGGCCGCCCTTTTGCCGTCCTGCTACTCGACCTCGATGGCTTGAAATTAATCAACGATAGCTACGGCCATCTGGTCGGCAGCCGTGC
>Ga0075436_100001523_pt1 | contig 15811 bp, 14 predicted proteins | sample RhiMethybrSRZTD5_FD_75303 | JGI IMG/M metagenome (GOLD analysis project Ga0075436, IMG submission 75303) | Populus rhizosphere microbial communities from Tennessee, USA - Rhizosphere MetaG P. TD hybrid SRZTD5 | ecosystem: Host-associated > Plants > Roots > Rhizosphere > Soil | place: USA...
GACGGCTCCTACCACGATGTCGACTCGAACGAAATGTCGTTCAAGATGGCGGGGATCCTCGCCTTCCGAAACGTGAGCCCGAATTGCCGGCCCGTGCTCCTCGAGCCGATCCTCGAGCTTGAAGTCTGGACGCCGGACGAATACCAGGGCGCGGTCATGGGCGATCTCTCATCGCGACGCGGCCACATCCTCGGTACGGAGAAGGACGGCCGCCTGACGAAGGTGCGAGCGCTCGTGCCGGAGGCGGAGCTCGATCGGTACGCGACGGCGCTGCACTCGCTCACACACGGGCGCGGCACCTACCGGCAGAAGTTCCACGTGTACCAGGAAGTCCCGCCCGACGCGGCGCACAAGGTCGTGGAAGTTCGGAAAAAGGAGCTGGAGGAGGCGAAGGCTTGACGGTCGGGCGCGCGCTGCGCCTCTGGTTCTCCGAACGAGACCCGATCGACCGGCGTACGTATCTGTTGCACGGCGCCGGGCTGATGCTCTTCAAGTACGCGGTGGACGCCGTGACCGTGTGGGTTTTCACCGGTCACGTGTGGACGCCGCTCGACTACGCGAACCCCGTTTGGTCGCTCCGCGAGCGCGTGCTGCGCGACGGCCCTGCCTGGCTGGCCCCGGCGCTGATCCTGTGGACGCTGCCGTTCCTGTGGATCGGTGTGAGCATGACGCTGCGCCGGGCCGTGGATGCCGGACGCTCGCCCTGGTTGGCGCTCGTCTTCTTTGTGCCGTACCTGAACTACGCGGTGATGCTGGCGCTCGCGCTGCTGCCGTCCCGGCCGCGGCCGGCCGGGTCGACCGCGGCCGCGCAGGGGATCGACTCCCGCCTCATCGCGGGGCTCCTGGGCGTGGCCGCGGCGCTCGCCATAACGATTCCGACGGTCGTGATCGGCGTGTACGTGCGCCGCCTCTATTCGGCGGGACTGTTCCTCGGCACGCCATTCACCATCGGATACATCAGCGCGTACGTCTTCAACGCGCATGGCGAACAGAGCATGCGCGAGACGATTCAGGTCGCGTTCCTCGGCGTGCTGATCGTCGCGAGCGCGATGCTCCTGTTTGCGTTGGAGGGCGTGGTCTGTCTCGCGCTGGCGTTCCCGCTCGCGGCGTTGCTCGCGATACCGGGGGCGGTGCTGGGGCGAGCGATGGCCCGCCGCCGCGTGGATCCGTCGTGGGGAGCCGGTGCGGCCGCGCTGCTCGCGCCGCTCGTGGTGCTGGCGAGCCCGGAGCAACGCGCGCCGCTGCACGAGGTGGTCACCGTGGTCGAGATCGACGCACCGCCGGCAACGGTCTGGCGCCACGTGGTAACGTTCCCGAAGCTCGCGCCACCCCACGAATGGCTGTTTCGGCTGGGCGTGGCGGCACCCATCGGCGCGCGGATCGAGGGGACGGGCGTGGGCGCGACCCGCTACTGCGATTTTACCACGGGCAGCTTCGTGGAGCCGGTCACGGTGTGGGAAGAGAACCGGCGGCTCGAATTCGATATCGCCGCCCAGGCGCCCCCCATGCGGGAGTTGAGCCCCTACCGGGAAGTGAACCCGCCGCACCTCGCCGGGTACTTCCGAGCGACCCACGGCGTGTTCCGGCTCATTCCATTACCGGGCGGTCGCACCCGGCTCGAGGGACGGACTCGTTACGTGGTCGAGATGTTCCCGCAGAGCTACTGGACGCTCCCCGCCGGATTGATCATCGGGGCGATCCATACGCGGGTGCTCCGGCATATCCAAGCACTGGCTGAGGAGGCAGATCACCCATGAGACAGACCGTCCTCTGGGCCGTACTCGCCGCCTTTGTCGCATGCCAGCGGGTGGACAACACCCCGCAGGCGTCGCAATCGCCCGCGGCCGCGGATACGGGGAAGGTATCGGCGGCTCCCGCGGCCCCCGCGGTCCCGACGCCGCCTCCCGCGCCCGTCGCCACGAAGGTGACGGTGGTGGAAGGTTTCCTCTCACCCGAATCCGTCAAGTACGACTCGGGGCAGGACGTGTACTTCGTCTCGAACATCAACGGCGGCCCGTTGACGAAGGACAACAACGGCTTCATCAGCCGCGTGCGGCCGGATGGCGCCATCGAGAACCTGAAGTTCGTGGAGGGTGGGCACAACGGCGTCACCCTGAATGCCCCGAAGGGAATGGCGCTCCGCGGCGATACACTGTGGGTGGCGGACATCGACGTGGTGCGGGCCTTCGACGCGAAGACGGGCGTGCCGCGCGACAGCGTGAGCCTGGCGAACCTGGGAGCGGTCTTTCTGAATGATATCGCCGCAGCGCCGACCGGCGCGCTGTATATCACGGACACCGGTATCCGCTTCGACGACGTGGGAAACGTATTGCATCCCGGCCCCGACCGCGTCTTTCGCATCGGGCCGGATCGGCAGGTGACGGTGGCCGTGCGCGGCGACACGCTGGGTCGCCCGAACGGGATCACGCTCGACTCCGTGGGCAAGCGGTTGATCATCGTGCAATTCGGTGGCCGCTCGATACTGGCGTGGAAGCCGGGCGAGAAGGCGCCGACCGTGATCGCGAAGGGCCCGGGTGGATTCGACGGGGTGGAGGTCGCGGGGACCAGGCTCCTGGTCTCGAGCTGGGCCGATTCGACCGTGTCGAGTTACGAGACCGGCCAGGAGGTCAAGATCATCAGCGGCGTGCCGAGTCCGGCGGATATCGGCTATGACGCGAAGCGGAAGCGGGTCTTGGTTCCGATCCTTTCGGGGAACCGGGTGGAGATTTGGCAGCTGCCGTGAGCCGTTTGGCGGTCAGTGCCAGCCTTCCTCCTTTACGTCTGCGAGGACCGACTCCAGAGGGTTAAGCACGAGTTTGGCAGGCTCGCTGGCGATCTGGAGTTGCGCGTCGGTCACCGCTCCGCGCACGGTCACGCGCACGGTGGCATGGCCCCCGCTCTTGAACTCGATGTCCAGCGGGACGGGCATCACGAAATCGTCCGGCACCTCTTCTTGCCGCACCCTGACATGCAACAGGTACCGATGGTCCGGGGCGGGCTCGGCGTGCCATGAGAGAATGTAGGTCGGGATCGCGGTGCCATTCCCCCACTCGTTGAAGAACCAGTCCATCGGCAGATCGAGGTGCTGCTCGACTACACGTTGGAAATCATGCGTGGAGGCGCGGCGTCCACGATACTGCTTATAGAAATCCTGCATCATCGCGGTGAACGCATCTTCCTTCATTGTCCGGAAGTCGATCATCATGTTGCGCAACATCTGGAGGACCCAAGCCCCCTTTGCGTAAATCATGAGCGAATAGTCCTGCGGGTGGTCCACACCCGCGAGTCGGGTTCCCAGACGCAGCGGAGCGACGTCGCCGCGCCGCGCTCGGATTTCCCGCTTCCGGTCCTCCAGCAGCTTGAAGAACTTCTCGTTGTCCTTCAGGAACACCTGCGTGTACCAGAGACCGGAGAACTCGGCGAACCCTTCGGACAGCCACGCGTCCCTGTATGTGGCGGCGTCCACGCCGATCCCCCACCATTGATGCGCCATCTCGTGTGAGCGAAACGTTTCCTCATTCCCGCTCTCGTTGATCGTCTGAAACGTCCCTAACGACAAGTAGATCAACCCGGGAAACGCCTGGCCGTAGGAGTACGGGATCTCGGTCGCGTAGAACTGCTGAGGGAGCGGTGGACCGTACACCTGCGAGAAGAACCCGAGACTGTTCGCCACGTCCGCGCCGACGTCCTCCGCATTGTCCCCGCCGAGGAACCCAGTCGCGCGAAGGGCGCGATGACCATCGCCGTTCACCTGCAGGGTGACCGGCGGTATTCGAGGATCGCGTATCTGTGACTCTTCGAAGGCGCCGATATTGAAAGACGCCTCCGCGGTGGGCTGTTCACTCACCCAGTGAGTGGTTTGCACGTCGCCGTCCGTATGCGAGTCGACGAGGCGGCCTATGCTCGCGAGGCGGTACCGGCTGGGGCTGTGGAACGTCAGGTCCATGTCCGCCGGCTGCGACGCGCCGTATGTCGCGGGGCCCACCCGTGGGAACCACGTGTTCGGGTCTCGCATGAAGTACCATTGGCTGGTCCCGAGTGGCTCTCCAACAATCGGCGTGCCACGCGGCGGACCACGAGGCGTGAAGATGCGACGCTCCACCCTCGGCCGCCCGAGCGTGCCGAACGTGATCAGGTCACCATGGTAGACGACCCGCACCGACCGCGTCTCGCCTGCCCGCAGCGCCGTCGCGAGCCGCACCCAGAACTCGGGACTCTTGGCGGCACGGTAGAAGGTATCCACCGCTCCTGTCTCATCGACCACCGAGTCGACCTCGAGCTCCTTGAACAGGTTGAAGCGCGCCCAGCGGACACCGTCGCGCCGCGCCGTCACGCGCATGGTCGCCGCCGCGGCAAAGCCCACGCTCTTGCCAATGGTTGCCTCGATCCGAAATGCCTCGATCTTCAAGGGATTCCGGTCGCCGTCGGAGGCGGGCACGCTGTCTTCGAGGTCAGCGGCCAGTGGGAACTGACACAGCGTCTGCACCTTCTGTCCGTCCAACCGGCCCCCGCGTTGCAAGAGCACTTGCTCGCCCTGCTCGGGGTCCACCTCGAAGATCAGGTCTTCGCCACTCTGTCGTTTCACGTAGGCGTAGAAGAAGCCGTTTGCATCTCCATTCAACAGCGCCGCCATGAGAGTCGAGTGGACGCTATGGGTTCGGCCCTCGATCAGGTGGTCGACGGCGTCCCCGGCGACGCCGCCGGCCCCCGGCGCGACGCTTCCGGCTCCAAACGTGAACCGGTGCTCGAGCTCCGCCTGGGTCGAATCCGCGAAAACGAATGCGACGGCCGAGATGCGGACGTTGAGTACCGAATCCCCGAGCACGTGCAGGAGCTGGGCGCGCTCGACGTCCCAGGGTGGCGCGAAGGCCACCGAGCCGCTGCCTACGAAAACCGCCCCCACTGTGCGACCGCCAACTGACGTGAGGAACGACAACTGGCCCTGGTCTAGCTTGAACTCGATCGCGTCGCGCCGCAGGGTCAGGTCGTGGACCGGCGCGACGCGATCTTTGCGAGGCGTCATGTTTCGCAATTCGTCGTACACGGGAGCGTATCTATCCGCTGCGACCAGGTGAGACGGTGGCGTTGAGGTCGTATCGGACCGCTGTGCTACTGCCTTCGCCGCGGGGTTCGAGACCAGGAGAACAGCCGCGAATGAAACGGAGACGGGAGACGAACGGGCCATCGGGATGCGTCCGGGTTACGACCACTGAAAACATGTAGCGCCGGACGCGGTACCGTCAGGGCGTTTTTGCGACAGTAGGGGGTGAAAATGCGGCAACCGGGAGCCCAGTGTTGGGCGGGCACCATGACGCTCAGCCGACCAAGATGCCCTCCGAAGCTCCGGGCTGCTTGTAGACGAACCGCTTGCCCGCGTAGTTCCGTAGAATAACCCGATCATCCTCGATGGACTCGACGTACTCCGGGAGGAGCGGGATCTTGCCGCCACCCCCGGGCGCATCGATCACGAAGTGGGGCACCGCCAGGCCTGACGTCCACCCGCGGAGCGCCCGGATGATCTCGAGCCCCTTCTCGACTGTCGTGCGGAAGTGCTCCGCCCCAGCCACCTGGTCGCACATATAGATGTAGTAAGGCCGCACCCGCGCGGCGAGCAGCCGCTGCATGAGCCGCTTCATCACTTCCGGATCATCGTTCACGCCCTTTAACAGGACGGTCTGGCAGCCGAGCGGGATGCCGGCATCGGCGAGCCGGCCGAGGGCCAGGACGGCGGCGGGCGTGAGCTCGTCGGGATGATTGAAGTGCGTGTTGATGTAGAGCGGGTGGTACCGCTTCAGGATCTCGCACAGCTCGGGGGTGATGCGCTCGGGCAGATGGCACGGCACCCGGCTGCCGATGCGGATGACCTCGATGTGAGGGATCGCGCGGAGGCGGCGGCACAGCTCGTCGATCCGCCGGTCGGAGAGGAGCAGCGGATCACCACCGGACATGATCACGTCGCGGATTTCGGTGTGCTCCTCCAGGTACCGGAAGGCGGACTCGAGCTGCGTCATCGGAATCTTCTCGGGATCACCCACCTTGCGGCGGCGGGTGCAGAAGCGACAGTACGACGCGCACACCGGGGACACGAGAAACAGCGCCCGATCGGGATAGCGATGGGTGATGTTCGGCACCGGTGAATCGGCGTCCTCGGCGAGCGAGTCCACGAGGCCGTCGCGCACGTCGAGCTCCTGGAGGTCGGGCACGTACTGCCGCCAGATCGGGTCGCCCGGTGCCTGGATCAAGTCCACCATGGCGGGCGAGATCCGGAACTCGAAGTTTTCCGCCGCCTGGCGCAGGCGCTCGAGGTCGGGGAAATGCGCGGGGCCGAACTTGGCCACGAGCGCCTCGAGCGATGCGATGCTTCGTTTACGCAGTAGCTCCTGCCAGGACTCCATGGGTCAGGTCCTTGAGATAGATCACCAGGTCGTCGCCGGGAGCGTAGTACCCCGGGAGGCAAGCCGCCCGGGCATAGCCGCGCCGCTCGTAGAAGGCGCGCGTGGGGGTGTATTCGGGACGGGACGACGTTTCGACGACGATGAGTCGTCCGTCATCCGTCGTCAGCTTGCTCTCCACGGCTTGCAGCAGTTGCGTCCCGACTCCCTTCCCCTGGCGCGTCGGATCCACGACGATCCAGTAAAGATCGAACGTGCCCGTCGTACCCGGGGTCGGTCCCCAACAGGCGTACCCCAAGAGCTCGTCGTCCGTGTAAGCGCCGAGGAAGCGGTAGTCGTCGTCCCCGGCGAGGGCTTCGTCGAGCAGGTCCACGGCGATGGCGACTTCCGCCGGCCGGAACAGGCCGGTGGCCGCCGTGAGCCGCTCAAGCGGTCCGCGTTGCGCGCGGCCGACGGGACGGAGCGAGCAGCTCACGCGCCGCCTTGGCGCCCTGCGCCTCGCGGAGCGCCACCTCGGCGATCCGGCGGACCAGCTCCGCGTAATCCCAACCCGCGACGCGCGCCATGCGCGACAGGCCGGCGTCGTCGTTCAGGTCCGGGTTGGGATTCACTTCGAGCACCCACGGCCGGCCCTGGTCGTCGACGCGGAGGTCGACCCGCCCGTACCCCTTGCCCTGCATGGTGCGCCACGCGATCTCTGCCGTGCGGACCAGGCGGTCGGCGAGCTTCTGGGGAATCGCAGCGGGGCACACCGGCACCGAGCCGAGGTCGTCGAGCGAGCCGATCTCCCACTTCCCGGCGTAGGTGAGAATCGGCCACGCCCCCTCGGGCATGCGGTCGAAGTCGATCTCCGAGATGGGGAGCACTCGGTTCCCGACGAACCCGACGTTGAACTCCCGGCCGGCGATGTACTCCTGGACCAGGACGTCGTCGAACTGCTCCGTCATCGCCGCCACGCGGGCGCGCAGCGACTTCCGGTCGCTCACCACGGAGCCGCGGTCGAGCCCCGCGCTCGCGTCCTCCGCCGCCGGCTTCACGATGGCCGGCAGCGGGAAGTCGTCCTCGATCTTGCCCTGGGCCACGGTCCACCGGGGGATCGAGAGGCCCGCCTGTTTGAGCAGGGCGTTCGCGATCGGCTTGCGGCGACACGCCGCGATGGTCCAGAGGCTCGCTCCGGTGCTCGGGATCCCGGCGAATTCGAGTGTCCCGATGACGTGCTCTTCCCATTCGCTCTTGCCGTGCACGCCTTCGCACAGGTTGAAGACGAGGTCGGCGCGCCGCGCCACCTGGAACCAGCGCATGTCGTGGCGCACCGGCACTTTGCGGAGCTCATGCCCCATCGCGCCGAAGATCGCACCGATTTCGTCCACGGCCTTCATGACGCCGCGGATGTCCTCCGGCGTCCAGTCCTCGGCGCCGGGATCGAAGAGGATGGCGACCCTCACGCTGGTACCGCCGCCGCCCGGCGTAAGGGCACGGCATGCCTTGCCCCGACCTCGTCGGCGATCTCCCGCCCCGTAATGCGCCGCCACGCGATCCGGACCACCTCCTGGATCAGCTCGTCGTAGGCGAACCCGGCGGCGCGCGCGGCCTTCGGGAAGCACGAGTTCATGGCCGGGTCGGGAATGACGCCGGGGAGCGGATTGAGCTCGAGAATGTTCGGGACGCCGAAGCGATCGACCCTGAGGTCGACCCGGCACCAGTCGCGACACCCCAGCGCGTGATAGGCGTCCAGGGCGGTGCGCTCCACTTCACGGTACAGCGCGGCCGGCACGGGCGCGGGGCACTGGAAGATGGCGAGCGGCGCCTCCGGCCGGTCCCAGACCCATTTCGCCTCGTAGCCGTAGACCGGCGCCGCCCCCTGCGGCAGCGTCGAGAAGTCGAACCCGACGACCGGCAGGCAGTACGCCTCCACGCCGTTCCCGAGGATGGCGACCGTGAACTCCGGGCCCGGCAGGTAGGTCTCGATCAGCACGGGCTCGGCGTAGCGCTCCAGCAGGAACGCAACCCGCTCGCGGAGCGCCTGTGGGGTGGCGCACAGGTTGGTCGTGAACACGCCCTTGCCCGATCCTTCGGCGATGGGCTTCACGAACACCGGAAACGGCAGCGCCATCCGCTCCAGGCCGGCCAGGGCGTCGACACAGGTGAACGGCGCCGTTGGCACGCCGCGGTACGCCAGGGTCTCCTTGGTACGTCCCTTGTGGAGGGACAGGGCCAGCGTGAGCGGGTCGGAGCCGGTGTAGGGAACGGCCAGGTACTCACAGATGGCGGGGACGAGCGCCTCGCGGCTCTGGCCGTGGAGACCCTCGGCCATGTTGAACACGAGATCGGGTCGGGCGAGGGCGAGGTTCTGCGGCAAGTACCGGTCGGCTTCGAGTCGGATGACGCTGCCGAAGAGACCGAGAGCCTGCTCCACCGCAGCGATTGTGGATGGATCGTCCCACTCAGCGAACGCGTCGTTACTGCTTTCGAGCGCTTCGGCAGACGCGGACTCGGGTTTTTCGTTGTATGCGAGACCTATTCGCATGTGGTCTCGGATTGCCTCCTACAAAAAAAGGCCGCTCGTGCGGTCTGTGAATCGAAAGTCATCGTCGAGTAGAGAATAAGGAAGACCGCAGCGATGCGCAATAGGGAAAGTGAAAATTTTTTTCGCGTGTCGACGCGTCAGACTTTGTGAAACGCGACGCGCGCCGAGTCCTGTTTGTCGTCGCCGACGTAGATCTCGAAGTCGGAGAAGAGCGCGGGCGCTTCGTGCTGCAGAACGCGGAGACACGCGATCGCCATGCGTCGGATCTCGAGCTCGGCCCCCTCGCTGGTGCGAAGCTCGAGCATGGTGCGCCACGCGCGCGCGTTTGCCGACACGACGATCTTCACCTCGGTCGCGTTGGGGAGCACACTGCGTGCCGCTTCGCGCGCCACTTTGCGTCGATGCACCTTGTCCGTGATCCATGCGTAGCGTTGCATGAGCGCCTCGACCGCGCGCACGTATGCCGCCTGCGCGTCCGCGACTTGCTTTTCCCATTCCGCTTCGAGCGCCGGGTCACCGGCCATCGCCGGCGGCAGGACGAACGCCGCGTGCGACTCGTCCACGTACCGCTGGGAAAGCTGCGAGTAGCCGAAGCCGGCTCGATGCCGCACCAGCTCATGTGAGCAGGAGCGCGAGATCCCCTCGATCAAGAGCACGTACACGGCGTGCTCCAGCACCGAGCCGTGGCCCTGCTTCTTGATGTTCTCCAGGTACTCGGCGGTCGACCGGCTCGCTGGATTGTGCTGGCTCATGTAGCAGATCCGGCCGGCGAACTCTGCCAGCCGCTCGCCGGCCGATGCCGCCCCTTGCCACTGAACCCGTAGGTGCTCGGGCTCGAGGAACTCGGGGCGGGCGATGAGCGTGACCTGGGGAGCGCGAAAGATTTCCATAGAGCCCGTGTCAGGTGCTCGGTGTCGGGTGTCCGGTGGTGGTCTCGGCCAGCTCGCTCTTCGGGGTCGCCCAGCCTCCCGTACGCTCGATCTCTCGCAGCCGCGTGGCGATGTCGTCGGGAACGGGGGCCGCCGCCGGACCCACTTTCAAGTCGGCCAGGGGCGTCCAGTCGGGCGCGGGGATTATAACACCCGGATTGAGCATGCCGCGGGGGTCGTAATCGCTCTTTACGTCGCGAAACAGCGCCATCACCTCGGTGCCGTAGAACCGTTCGAGCAAGCCAGCGCGCAGCCGGCCGACCCCGTGCTCGCCGCTCGGCGTGCCTCCGAGCACCAGCAGAAGATCGGCCGCGTCGCCGTACAGGCCTGCGAGCGCCTCGAGCCACCCGGAGCCTGTAACGTCGGGGAGCGCGTTGACGTGCACGTGGCCGTCGCCCGCATGCCCGAAGATCGCGACGGGTACGTCCCGCCGGCGAGCGGCTTCGCGAATCCCTGTGACGTACGCGCCGAGCCGCTCCAGCGGCACACAGCCGTCCTCGATCACCTGCAGCGAGCGGCGCGTCTCCGGGAGGCGGGCCAGCGCCGGGCTCGCCATGCGGCGGACCGTCCACAGCGCCTCGAGGCCAGCGCGATCGACGGCCGTGGCCACGTGCGCCGTGAAGTCCCGCAAGCCACGGACGGCGTCCCCAACCACGCCCCGCGCCGCCGCTTGGGTATCCCGCTCGAACTCGACCAACACCAGACCCTCGAGCCCGTCGGGCAGCCCGCTGTCGCCCGCGTCCTTGACGAAATCGAGCAAGGTGCGGTCCAGCAGCTCCACGGCGGAGGGGTTCAACGCGACGAGATAGGGCACGGCTTCCACGAGCTGCTCGAGGGCGCGGAACCCGAGGGCCACGCCCGCCGCGTCGGTGGGGATCGGCTCGAGCCGCCATTCGACCGCCGTAATGAACGCGAGCGTTCCCTCAGAGCCGATGAAGAGATCGAGCTCGTCGCCCGAGTCGGCGAATCGATCCAGGGCGTAGCCGGCCGAGTTCTTCCGTGTTTTCGGAAAGTGGGCATTGACGAGCCGTCGTTGGTCCGCTGACAGGGCGAACCTCTCCCCACTCCCCTCTCCCCGTTTGACCTGCCTCGCGTCCCCATCCGCGTCGATGATGTCGATGGCTTCGACCCAGTTGCGCACGCTCCCGCACCGCACGGAGCGGGGGCCCGCGGCGTTGGTGGACACCATTCCGCCGCATGACGCGAAGGCACCGGAGGAAGGATCGGGTGGAAGCCGCAGGCCGAATGGCCGCGCGGCGGCCGTCAATTCCGCCCAGGTGGCGGACGCGCCCGTCCAGACGGTTCGGCGGGACCAGTCGGGCGCGATCCAGCGGAATCCCTGGCTGAGATCCACCACCACCCCGTGCCCTACGTTCCCCCCCGGCATGCCGCTCCCCGCCCCTCGAGGCACCAACGGCACGCCGCACTCGGCCGCCCAGCGGACCAAACGTTGCAACTCCTCGACACCGCGGGGGACGGCTACCGCCGCCGGGAGAATCCGATACATGCCGGCACCCTCGGCGTAGGCCGCACGCATTCTGGCGTCGGTTGACACGCTAGGATCGAGTAAGCGAGGAAGAGCGACGGGCACGGTGGAAAGTACCATGGGTCGTCTCAGCTTGACACCGTCGGAGGCACGAGTGAAGCTTGACGCGCAATGACTACCGACGCGCCGCGCGCCCAGCTCATCCACATCGAAACCGACCGCCGCCTCGGCCACGAGTGGGACGAGTGGGACGGACGGCCGCTCCCCAAGAACGGGGACTTTTCGGCGCCGCATGCACTGTTCTTCCGGTTCGGGGCGCTGACGTTGGCACTCGTGCTCGCCATGGGTGCCGCCCTGATCTACGTGCTGAGCCCACGGCTGGGGGCACTCTGGTCCAGGCTTCCCGGGTTCCTGTGGCTCGGGCTGGGCGCCGTGGGCGGGGCCAGCTGGCTCTGGCTCGGTCTCCTCCTGCTTTCTTTCTATGGAAGCGTCCTGCTGCTCCCGGAGGCGTGGCTCGAGCGCGGGCCCTACCTCCGGCTCATGAACCTGACGTCCTACGTCTCCCGAGCGTTCGGTAAACGGGACTGGGTGGAGCACGCGGCGATCGACGTGTACAACGCGCTCGCGGAACGCCGGGGACGCACCGTCGGCAAGGGTGAGCTTCTGGTGCTCATCCCGCGCTGCCTGTCCAAACAGGCGCTCGATGGCGTGCTCGCCATCGCGGGCCGCTACGAGGTACCCGTGTTCGTGGCGACGCGGGGCCAGCTGGCGCGACGGGTGATCCGAGAGCGCCGGCCACGGGCGGTGGTGGCGGTGGCCTGCGAGCGCGACATGATGACCGGACTGCGCGACGTGGCCGGGCGCCTCCCGGTGTTGGGCCTCACGATGCGCCTCCCCAACGGGCCCTGTCGGGACGCCGTCATCGACCTCGATATGATGGAGCGCTGGGTAAAAGGGTGGATCCGCGCCTAACTGCCTTGGGCAGCCTTCGGCACACCAAATCGCTTCTTCAGTTTCTCCACCAGGCTCATGGCAATCTTGTAGCCCTCGTCCTCCTTGGAGAGGATCACCTCGAGGTCCCGCTCCGTCCTTGAGGGGTCGAACCGCGGGCGGTACACCGGCTCCACGGTGAGCCGAGTCTGACCGGGGACCCAGGGATCCGCCCAGAACCGGAGTTTGACGGTCGCGTCGAGGTCGTGAATCTCGCGCTCATAATGAGCCGAGCGGTGCGTTTTCGTGTCGTACCACGCCGTTTCGACGTACCCGTCCCGCACGTTGACGTGCGCCACCTCGAGGCTCTCCGCGCGCACGAGGCTGTCGATGCCGACGGTAACCGGCTCGGGCCTCGCATTGAGCGTGACCACCGGGGCCCGGCGATCGGGGAAGAACGGCGGTCGCGTGGTGATGGGGGTGCAGGAAGCGAGGAGCAGACAAATGCGGAGTGCGGAATGCGGAGTGCGGAATCGCAGTGAGAGCCCGCGCGCCACCTTGCCCACCCTAACATTCCGCATTCCGCACTCCCCATTCCGCACTTGGTTAGTGCTGGTGCGGCGGCGTTCCTGACGGGTGCGTATGCGCCTTCGCCGTATCCGCATGCTCGTGCTCGTCTTCGTCGGCCTCGCCCGACTCGTGGTGGTGCCCCGCTTCGCGGTCCTTCATCTCCGTTTCCATCGTGGCGTTGCGGATGCCCGCGGCGTGCTCGAACATGAGCTTGCCGCCGAGCACGCCGGTCCAGATGATGGTGACGAACCCGGCAACGCTCAGCACGCGCAGGGCGGCCTCCTCGCCACTCGTGACCTTCGCCCGCCGGAACAGCCGCCACGCGAGCACCGCGGTGAAGATCCCCATCGTCGTGAGCGCGAGGGTCTCGTGCGTCTCCATCAGCTCGTGAATCGCTTCGCCGTGCTCGATGACGTCTTCGGCCTGAAGACCCGCGATCACCGCGATCCACCCGCCGATCACGCCGGCCCAGAGCGTCCAGAGGGCCGCCGCCTTGAGCGACTCGCGCTTGGTGAACCAGCCCGCGAAGTCGAATAGGACCGTCACGAAGAGCAGCGCCGCGGGGAGGTCGTTTACCGCCGCGTGAAAGCGTGGCCAGTCATAGCCGAACATGCCGTGTGATTCCTCGCTGGTTGGAGTGAGTCGTCGGAGCGCTTAGACGCCGAGGCCCTGCACCCTCGGGGGATCGACGGAGTAGTCGTAGAAGCCCTTGCCGCTCTTGCGGCCGTTCATCCCGGCGAGGACCATACGCTTCAGGAGCGGCGGTGGCGCGTACCGCTGCTCGCGGTACTCGGCGAACATGATCTCCGCGATCTTGTACGTCGTGTCGAGCCCCACGAAGTCGAGCAAGGTGAGAGGGCCCATCGGGTAACCGCACCCGAGCTGCATCGCCTTGTCGATATCGGGCACGCTCCCTACGCCGCGCTCGACCGCCCGGATTGCGTCGAGCAGGTAGGGCACGAGCAGCAGGTTCACGATGAAGCCCGAGTTGTCCTTCGCCGCCACGGCCTCCTTGCGGAGCGAGATGGCGAACCCGAAGGCGCGCCGGAAAGCCTCCTCCGAGGTGGTCACCGTGCGGACCACCTCGACGAGTGGCATCAGCGGCACCGGGTTGAAGAAATGGAGGCCCACGAAGCGGTCGGCGCGCTTGGTGGCGGCCGCCATGGCGGCGATCGTGAGACTCGATGTGTTCGACGCGAAGATCGTGGCTGGGCCGCACAGAGCGTCGAGCTCCTTCCACAGGCCGTTCTTGAGATCGAGATCTTCCGTGACGGCTTCGATCACGATGTCGCAGGGCTTGAGGTCGGCCGTATTGGTGGTGAAGTGGAGCCGCTTGAGGGTGGCGTCACGGTCCGGCGCGGTGAGCTTTCCCTTCTCCACGAACTTGGCGAGCGATTTCTCGATCCCCCCACGCGCCTTGTCCCAGATGGCCTGGGACACGTCGCGCACGGTCGTGTCGTACCCCGCCATGGCCGCGGTCTGTGCGATGCCGCTGCCCATGAGGCCGCACCCCAGCACCCCAACCCGTTTGATGTCGGTCATTGTCTCGCTCAGATGATTTCGAACGTCTTGCGAATCTCGTCGGCAATGCGGACGAACGCGCCCGCGCGGGGCCCTGCGATCTGCCGTCCCGGTCGGATCTCGCCCCGCTCCAGCCGGTCGAGCACCTGCTCGAGTCCCACATGGACGCGCTCGTTGTCGTGCCGGTGGCGGCGGGCGACACCGAGCGCGGCCGCCCACGCCGCCACGGGCGGTACGAACGACCAGGGCGCCAGGGCGCCGAGAATGGGCACGACGCCGGCGAGGGCCAGGCCGAACGCCGTCAGCGCCGCGGCCCCCCAGAGCCGCTGCGCCCGCGGGCCGCGGACGCTCGCCGTGAGGCGAACGTGGCAGAAGCCGGCCTCGAGCGGCGTCACTTGGCCGGCCACCTCGGTGGCGCGGGCGAGGGCGAAGCTCTTGCCGCCGGCGCCGAGCGCCCGCTGGATCGAAGCGAAGGCGCCGATGCGGGGCTCCCACGTGGTGTGATCGGCGTAACGACGCTTCACTTGCAACGATTCCTCGCTCTCCATCCAGGCCGAGAGGGCCCGCTCGACGTCCTGGCGCTCCCCGGGCACGACGCGCTCGGCCGCGAGCGTCGCGGGACCGGCGAGCCATGCCAACGCACCACGCGTCTCTGGCGCGACGCTCCGCGTGCGTTCCTCGAGCATAGCCTGACGGAGGTAGCGAGCGGGAATTCCTACGTCGTTGCCGAGGGCGAGCAGTTCCGGCTCGGTGAGTCCCTCGCCGATGTCGTGCTCCCCGGCCTGCAGCTCCGCCGCGCGCTGGATGATACGCTCGAGCGCCTCCCGGCGGATCAACTCTCCCGGCATCCTTAGACCTCGGCTTTCGCCTTGGCCGGCGTGGCGGGGAGGGTTTCACCCGAGGTCTTCTCGGGGAGCGCCGCAGCCGCAGCCCGTTTGCTCACGCCTTCGAGAAATCCCCGGAACAGCTCGAGCGGCAAGGGGAAGATGGTGGTCGAGTTGTTCTCGGACGCGATCTCCGTCACGGTCTGGAGGAAGCGGAGCTGGATGGCCGCGGGCTCGGACCCGATAATGTGGGCGGCTTGGGCGAGCTTTTCGGACGCCTGCAGCTCGCCCTCGGCGTTGATCACCTTGGCCCGGCGTTCGCGCTCCGCTTCAGCCTGGCGGGCAATGGCGCGCTTCATCTCGGGCGGCAGGTCCACGTCCTTCACTTCTACGGCCGAGACCTCGATGCCCCAATCCTCCGCTCGTTTGTCGATGATGTTCTTGAGGATGTTGTTGATCTTTTCCCGGTTCATGAGTAGCTCGTCCAGCTCGGTTTCACCGAGCACCGACCGGAGCGTGGTCTGGGCCAGCTGGCTGGTGGCGTACAGGTAATTCTCGACCCCGATCACGGCCTTCACCGGCTCCTTCACGCGCATGTACAGGACGGCGTTCACCTTGATGGAGATGTTGTC
>Ga0075436_100001525_pt1 | contig 15809 bp, 15 predicted proteins | sample RhiMethybrSRZTD5_FD_75303 | JGI IMG/M metagenome (GOLD analysis project Ga0075436, IMG submission 75303) | Populus rhizosphere microbial communities from Tennessee, USA - Rhizosphere MetaG P. TD hybrid SRZTD5 | ecosystem: Host-associated > Plants > Roots > Rhizosphere > Soil | place: USA...
ATCCACCTGCCCACGGCAGAGCGAGCGAATGACAAGCACACTGGCGCCCGATAGTCGGCGTTCGGGGCTGACTGGCGGCGCTACGGCTAGCGAACCTGATCACTGTCTGTGATGGCCACGGAGCCGACTTCGTGGCCGCCGCTGGGCAGATCCTGATGGCCGTCAACAGTCAACCCACCCCACCTCGTCGCGCTCGTCCGCGCCCGGGCACCTTTCGTCAACGGCAAGCTGATCGAGGGGGCCAGCCGAGGAGAACCAGCCGCAAGCCGCCTAAAACGATCTTGATCCACAGGTCTTGACAATTACTCGTGGCCCGGGCCTGGGTGACCCTGTCCGGCTGCCCTGTGCGGATCGCTGACAGCGGATCCGGCCGGCTGCTGAGGCAAAGCCCAGCCAGGTGTGCCGGTTGCCGGCCCAGCACCATCCGACTTTGGGGGCATGACGGTTCTGCGGGCCGTCCCGGCTAGTGCCATTGCTAATCCACAGCGCCGGGGCCCGCGCATCGACCGAGCCATCTGCCCTGCGCAGCCGCGACCCGATGGTCATGAAACAGTGGCCGCGGTCGAGCACCTCGGGCCGCTGGAGCAGCCAATGGATGCCTTCGCCCAGGGTGAGCGGGGTCCTCCCGGCGGCCAGAAGCGCAGGCAGCGCCTCATCGGGGCTCCAGCCGGCCAGGTGATCGCCCCGGTCGAGGTCCACGGCCACATAGACCGGGCCCGCCGGCAATGCCACCGGCTCGATCGGCGCGAAGTCATCGGCGTCACGCATGTCCGCCACGACGAACCCGCGCTTGCCGTTGCGCTCGATCAACGGCGCGAGCCTGGACACATGCGCACGGGCTGGATGTATCACCAACAGCCCCCGGCCGGTGCAGGCCCGCGCCGCGCCACGAAGCTGAGCGATAGGGACGCCGCCGATCTCATGGGCGCCGGCTTCGATCAGCCGCTCGGCTTGCTCCGCAAGCGACGGCAACGGCGGCAACTCGGTGGGCACGCCGGGCCTCCAACGGCAGGTTCGGCCAGCGGACTCGGATATAACGAAGCAGCGCACGACCCGGTTCCCAGAGGCCCTAGCGCTGTGCGACCGCGGAAGCTCCTGCCGATCCTCGGTGCCGTCTTCCGGAGCTGCGGCTGATCCACCACTTCGCATGTGGGTTACAGGTCCGTACACACAGCGTGCTTGCCACGCCCCTGGCAGCATTGCATTTTTTCGCCCGTGCATCGCAAATAGTGCGGAGACTTGACGCCGTTCATGAGGTCAGACTCACGCTGGTGTATGCACGGCCCGGCCGGCGCCGACTGCACCTGTCTTGTACTGCAGCCAGGCGAATCAGGCGGGCCCTTCGGGTTTGTGTCGGACGGGGTGCCGCCACCTGCGCCACCGCCGCCGGGTTCGCCGCTGCCAGGTTCGCCACCGCCTGTGGTGCCGGGGCCGGTATGCCCGCCCCACGGGGCCGGCCACCATGGCGCGTCATCCTCGATTTCGATCACTTCTCCCGGCACGTCTATCTCGGAAAGGCGGATCGTGCCGATCGTGTGTCCGGGCAGGCCTGGTGCGCGGTAACTGGCCCGGTAGTGTCCGCTGGTGCTGTAGAGCGAGGCCTCGGCGGTGAATGCGGGCAAATTTCCGGCGTACATTGTCTTTTCTCCCAACCCTGGTATCTTGTCGCGTTCGGGCTTTTCCGTCAGTCACCCGCCATCACTATTCATTGCGCGGCGCGCAGACACACTCCCAGCCGCTGCCCTCGTTCCAGCAGACGCAGGTTTGGTAGGCGGTTTGGAACAAGCACGCGTCCACGCCGGTGCTGGTGCGGTAGCACTGCACTCCCGGAGGCAGCGCTGGCTCGACGACGGCGGGTAGCTTGGCGCCTCGATCAACGGGCTTGTGGCGGTAGGTTCTGGTGTTGTGGATACTCGCATCAGCGGTGAATCCTGGGATCTTGTTTCCAACGGGCATGGTGTCGTCCCTTCTCGACCAGGCTAGTCATTCGGGTCACAATTCTTTGCACACAGTGCGCTTGCCGCGCTGCTGGCAGCATTGCATTCTTGGGTGCACCACGTTGCCCTGCCTCTTGCCCGTGCATCGCAGGTAGTGCGGATTCTCGACGCCGCGGTCGATGTCCTCGTGCCGGCTTTTGAGGCATGGCCCGGCCGCACTTGAGGCAGTTTGATGAACACTACAGCCATGGAAAACGGGCAGGGGCTTATCCTCCGGGTCTATCTTTGGCGGGGTGCCGCCACTTGTGCCACCGCCGCCGGGCTCGCCGCCGCCGGTTTCGGGCGGCGGGCTGGTGGTGCCGGGGCCGGTATGCCCGCCCCAGGAGGGCGGGGACCAGGGTGCGTCGTCTTCGATTTCGATCACTTCTCCCGGTACGTCTATCTCGGATAGGCGAATTGTGCCCATCGTGTGCGCGGATAGGTTGGGCGGACGGGTAGTGGTCCGGTAGTGCCCGTGTGTGGCGTGGAGCGAATCCTCGGCGGTGAATCCCGGCGTGTTCATGGTCATGGTGTCTGTCCTGTCGATCAGGCGTGGTTCAGCGGTCGTAGTACGGCGTCATCTTGGTGACCAGGAACGGGAATTCCTCGGTCACGTCTACGCGCACGCAGAATTGCTCGGTGAAGTCGGTGTTGCGGTTGGTGTAGGCGAATATGACGTCGACGATGTCGTGCGCGCTGGCCAGGGGCGAGGGGCGCACGTCCACCCCGCTCAGCGAGAAGTCGCGCACGAATTCGTCCGCTGCGGTCGCGTAGATGCCGGGATAGCGCATGGCGAGGTAGTTGAGGGCGCGGTGCTCGCTGGTCGCGCCGGCGTTGTCGGTCATTTGCATGATCCTGGTGAACACTTCCTCGGCGGCCGGCCGGAACCGTTCGGCGCTGGTCTTTTCCGGCTTCGGGATGGCTTTGATGAGCGCCTCGCGGTCGAAGGAGTAGATCTGGTCGAAGGCGACGATCGGCACCATCAGGCCGTTGCACAGTTCCGGCGGGGCGAGGGGACCGCGCCAGCCGATGACGACATCGACGTCGTTGGGGCTGGGTGCGGGACGGATGGCGTCCACCAGCAGGTCGATGTCGGCCGGGTCGCGCGGCCGCAGCAGGTAGGTTTCCAGTCCCTGGACGGTCAGCACCCAGCACAACTGGCGGACCAGGTAGCGGTTGTCCCGCTCGGACAGCACCGCGTGGAAGGTTTCTTGATCGGTCTTGCCGACGGTGTCGGTCCGTCCGCTCGCCTGGGCGAACTCCTTTTCCGCGGCGAGGCTCGGGAACCGCGCTTCGATCCGCCCCAAGGCGTAGACGTGCCGGGCAGCAGTCGCGCCGGCGCCATCGGTTGGCGAGCCGGGCGCGCTGCTACAGGTGCGGCACGGCACCCCGGTTTGCGGGGACACCGAGTTGCCGGTCGGATCGAGGGGGGACGGCGCGATGGGCGCCGTGCCGGGTTCGGTTGTTTGCGGTTCCGATGGGTCGGGGTGGTTGGTGGCTTCCATGACAGGTCTCCCAAAGGTTGCGGTTGGTCTTGCTAGGCCGTCCACGCCGGTCCGGGGATTTTCGGGTCAATGCGTGCTCGCGAGGTCGCCCGGCCACTCAGGGTCGGTGCGGTCGGCCGTCGAATGTCATCCAGCGGTTGAGCATCGCGGCGCGGCGGCGACAGCCGCCGCAGGTCCGGATGCCGAGCGTCGAGGTCAGGCGCTTGAGGACATCCCCGAGGCCAATTTCCTGGTCGCTGACGAACCCTGGCAGTCGCACCCGGTACTGTGCCGGGCTGGCCTCTGGGCGTTCGCTGATGCGTGTGGTCATCTCGATTTCCTCCTCGGTCTGGTTGCACGCAGGACGTGATACGCGCGCCAGGCATTCATCAGCGGCGGGACAACCGTGGCTGGTCGTCCTGCCCGCGCCGCCAGCAGTGCGGACTTGATCTCATGTCCGGAGGCATCAGGGAATTCGGCGCAAAGCAGCGCGACGGCGCCGGTGACAAAGGGGGCGGCCGCACTGGTGCCGCTGGCCGTTACCGGCCTTCCTCTCGTACCGAGGCTGGTGATTTCGACGCCGGGTGCACCCAGTCCCGACCGGCCTATTGACCTGCCGATGGTGGAGTGATCTTGCGGGCGGGCGTGGTCGTCATAGCTCACGACCGGGATGACCCAGGGGTGGCGGGTGATGGCGGTGGCCGCGAGGGTTGCCTGATTGCCGGCTGCGGCTACGACGATCACCTCGCGCCGCGCGGCGTGTTCCAGTGCGGCGGTCAGGGCGCCTTCATCCTTGATGGCCGCCCGTGCCAGTGCGGCGCTCAGGTTGACCACGCGCGCTCCTGCGTCGGTGCATTCCGTCAGGGCTTGCGCGAGGTCCTCCGGCTGCGCCCGAGGATCGTCGCTGCCGGTGGTCGCGTCGAGGAAGATGGGACGCACGAGCAGGACGCAGTCCGGGCAGATCGCTGGTGCGGGTGAGTTGCGGCGGGCGATGAGGATCCCCGCGACGTAGGTACCGTGTGCGCACGCGACGCTGGCGCCGTGGTTGCAGGCGACGGTACGGCTCGGCCCGATGCCCCTGATGGCCTGCGCGGGCAGGTCGGGATGGTTCGTGGCAACCGGGCCGTCGATCAGGCCGATCGCAACCTCCGAAGTGCCGGTTGTGACCTCCATCAAAGGCGTGAGGCCCACCAGGTCGAGCCCCGCCTGAAAGCGCGCCGGGCGCACTGGGCGCGCGGCTGACCTGGCGCTGGTGGTGGAAGCCTGCATGTGATTCTCGTTATGGGTGGAGGATGACCGGTAGTTCGGTCAGGCCGCGCAGTATCAGCCCGTCGCCGTGGTCCCAGTGCAGCGCCGACGGTGGGACGGCCAGCCGCATGGCGGGGAAGCGGGCGTGCAGGGTGGTGAGCGCTATCACGCCTTCGAGCCGGGCAAGCCTTGCACCCAGGCAATGGTGAATGCCGTGGCCGAAGGCCAGGTGGCTGGTGTCCGTCCGGGTGATGTCGAGGGCTCCCGGGTTGTCGTACCGGGCCGGGTCCCGGTTGGCCGCGGCCAGCGAGATGATCACCTGGGTGAAGGCGGGGAGGACGGTCCCGCCGAAGGCGACGTCCTGGGTGGTGTACCTGAACGTCGAGTGCGGCACCGGTGCGTCCCATCGCAGGATTTCCTCGATCGCGTGCGGTACCAGGGACGGGTCGGCGGCGAGTGCGTCGCGTTGCTGCGGGTGGGTCAGCAGGGCGACCGTCCCGTTGCCGATCAGGCTCGTCGTGGTGTCGTGCCCGGCGACCACTAGTTGGAAAATCGTTGAGAGCATCTCCTGCTCGGACAACGCGCCGCCCTGATCAGCCGCGCGTACCAGGTCGGTGACTAGATCCTCGTCCGGGGCGGCCCGCTTACGGGCGAGGAGCTCGGTCAGATACTGAACGATGTTCGCTGAAGCCGCCACCGCCTCAGCCGGTGGCTCGGGTGCCGACGACGGCGCGAGCAGCGTGGTGAACCAGTTTCCGAGGCGGTCCTGGTCTGGTTCCGGGACGCCGAGCAGTTCGCTGATCACGGTGAATGGCAGCGGAAATGCGAAGCCCTTGATCAGGTCGACTATGGTGTCGCCGCACGCCTTGAGGTCGTCCAGCAGGCCGTCGGCGATCTGCTGGACACGAGGCCGGAGGGCCTCGATCCGACGCCGGCTGAAGGCAGCCGAGGCCAGCCGGCGCAGCCGGGTATGGTCAGGCGGGTCGACGCTGAGCATGTGCCGGGCGAAGGTGGGGCCGGGCAGCCCCTCGGCGACGACCGCCCCGTCACGGGCAAGTGCGGCGTGCATGTCCTTGGACAGGGCGGCGTGGTTGAGAGCGGCCTTGGCCTCCTCGTGGCGGACGATCAACCACGCGCGGTGCCCGTCGGCAAGCGTGACCTCGTGCACCGGGCCATCCGCCTGAACCTGTGCGAACAGCGGGTACGGGTCGTCTTGGTCGTAATCGCCCCACGCGTCGAGTGCCGGGTTGCGCATCTTGATCACCTAGATCTCGCGGAAGCCCGAACACAGCAGATCGATCGTGGCCAGCCGCCCATCGATGACCTTGCAGATCGAGGTGTGTGTGCAGGCCCAGCGGGTGTCGCACTGCGCCAGGTCCAGCCGGTAGTGGATCAGGAACCGGTCGGCCATCGCCTCGCCTGCCGACTCCACCAGGCCGACGGTGTCCATATCGGCGAACCATCCGCCGAAGCGGGCGACGACGGCATCGCGGCCATGCTCTTCGATCGGGCCGCCGGGCAGCAACGCCCGCAGCCGGACGGTGTCGGTGACCGCAGCGGCCAGCTGGACGCTGTCCCGGTCGGCCACGGCCTCGGCGATCGCCGTGGCCAGGGGGTGCTTATTCATGACGCGCTCCTTTCGCGCCGGCCGGCCAGTGCGTCGAGATAACCGGCGAGGTGCGTGGTCAGCTCGGCGGCGTCATCAGCCGCCCCGTCTATCAGACTCGACTTGCGGCGGCGCAGGAACGGCATGCCGATCAAGTACAGGCCTGGGCAAGCCGTCACACCGCCGTCGTGGACGACCCGGCCCTTGCGTTCGAGCACCGGGACGTGCAGCCAGGACAGATCAGGCCGGTACCCCGTCGCCCATACGATCGTGCTGATCTCCCCGGACCGCAGGTCTAGGCCCAGCGGTGTGCTGTGCACGGCCGTCGGCGCGAACCGTTCACCGGCCGCCCCCGCCCAGGCATCGACCGTGTTCAGCAGCCGGCCCAGCTTCAGGTCGGCCAGCGCGCACACGTTGGGCAGGGAGCCAGAGAACTGGGCGACCCCGTCGGCGATCCCGGCCAAGCGGCCGACCAGCCGCACCCCGGCCGAGCTCAATGCGTTCAGGTCGACCGTCCGGCCCGGCGAGCCGACCAGCTGCATGGACGGCACCTTCCGCGCCCGCACCAGATCATCGACCTCGTCGTAGCGCTGGTCCAGCACCCCTGAGGCGTCCAGCCACCACAAGATGTCCCGGCCGCGATAGGTACGCGGCATGCGGACGTGCTCGCCGACGGCGAGCGTGACCGGGTGCCCGCAGCGGTGCAGCTCGTCGGCGAGCTGGATCCCGCTAGCCGAGGCGCCGACCACCAGGACGCCGCCGCCGGGCAGGTCGCCTGGGTTGCGGTAGCCCACCGGGGTGAGGCAGGTGAGCCCGGCCGGCACCAGCCGCGCCAGCGCGGGCACCGCCGGCACCGCCGCCGCTCCGCTGGCCAGCACTACCGTCCGCGCGCGCCAGGTGCCCTGGTCGGTTCGCACGACGTATCCGCCTCCGGCTGCCCGGACCGAGGTCACCGTCGTGCTGGTCAGTACCGGTGCCGCGGATGTATCGGCGTAGTCCCCCAGCATCGCCGCAACCTCCGGGGCGCTGAGGTAGCCGTCCGGGTCGTCACCGCGGTACCTGTAACCGGGCAGCCGGGTCATCCAGTTCGGGCTGAGCAGCCGCAGCGAGTCCCACCGCTGCGTACGCCACGAGTTCGCCACCTCTGCGCGTTCCAGGACGATGTGGTCGATCGAACGCGCCGCGAGGCAATGGCTCATGGCCAGCCCGCAGTGGCCCGCACCGACGATCACGGTGGTCGTACTCGGCACGGCTGCGCCTCCCCCTGCTCGATCGGCCTGTATCAGTGGACCTCGACGGTGACGCTGGTCGGGTTGGTGATGATGTCGTAGACGGCGGAGCGCTTCTGCGACTGCGCGACCAGCGCCTGGATCTCCTCGGCAGTGGCGTCTGCGTCGATCTGGTAGCTGACCGTGACACCGCTGAAGCCGTTCCGAACATCCGGGTCAGCGCCGAGAATCCCGTGCAGGTCCATCTCGGCGGCGAGGGTGGCCCGCACCGACCGCAGCTGGATCGACCTCTGCTGGGCGACGGCGGCCACGCCAGCGGTAAGGCAGCCGCCGAGGGCGGCCAGGACAACCTCCACCGGCGTGGCACCCTTGTCCTGCGCGGCGAACTGCAGCGGATGGTCGATGTCGTAACTGAACGTCGTGTGGTGCTGTTGTTCGTCGCCGAAGCCGTAGAACGTCTCGACATCCGAGCGACTGTGCGTGCCGTTGACCCAGGACACCGTGGAACGCCACTGGAACTTCGCGATCTCCGGGGTGCCGGGCAGGGCGTCACGCACGCCGAGCAGCGCTTCTACGTTGACACCGTTGTCGACTGGGGTCTCGGTAGTGGTCATGTGGTGCCTCCTTGATGTGATTCCGGTCTTCATCTCGGCCGACCTGCTTGTTACGCAGTAGGACTTCGGCGCCCGTACGCGGCGATTGTCGAGTGCAGGTCTTGTCGTTACGTTGGCCAGCAGGTTGTCGGAACGTTGAAACCAACACGGACGGAATCGCTCCAAGGCCAGCCTCGCCATGCGGGACCGGCGGCGCATCCGTGCCTGCCACGGATCCGTGACACCCGTGCTCAGCACGGACGGCACGGGGGACACTGGATGGTGTGACGACTACGGGGCCGGTCAGGGGTGCGGAGGTCACGGCGCGGGAGGCCGAGATCCTTGCCCTGATTGCCCGGCACCTGACGAATGCGCAGATCGCCGATGCGCTGTTCATCTCGACGCGCACCGTCGAGAGCCACGTCTCCGCGATGCTTCGGAAGCTGCAACTTCCCGATCGCCGCAGTCTGGCCCGGCACGCCGAGGCGATGCCGGGCCTTCTGGTCAAATCCGGCAGCCGTGGCCTGCCCGTTCCGGTCACCCCGTTCATCGGGCGCACCGGCGAGCGGGCGGCACTGGCTGCGGCGCTGGCCGGGCACCGTCTGGTGACCGCGACCGGCCCGGGTGGCATTGGCAAGACCCGGCTCGCGCTGAGCGTCGCGGCCGAGGTCGCCCCGGCCCGCCGTGAGGGGGTGTGGTTCGTGGATCTGATCCACGTGACCGACCCGGCGATGGTCACCGCGGCGGTCGCCGAAACCGTTGGCGTCCCTGAGCAGCGGACCACCTCTGTCGGCCGCGCGCTAGTCGCTGCGCTCGCTGCCAGCGATGCGCTGCTGGTCCTCGATAATTGCGAGCACGTGCTCGACGGCGTCCGCGTCTGCGTCGAGCGCATCATCGCCGGGTGCCCGGAGGTCACCGTGCTGACGACCAGCCGGACCCGGCTCCTGCTTCCGTACGAGCGGGTGTACGTCGTACCGGGCCTGTCGGTCATCGGCGGCGGCGGCGATGCGGTCGACCTGTTCGCCGCCCGGGTGGCCGCGGCGACGGGCGACCCGGTTCCGCCGGACCCCGTCCGGGTGGCCGCGCTATGCCGGGCGCTGGATGGCATGGCGCTGGCCATCGAGCTCGCTGCCGCCCGGTTCGCCGCGCTCGGCCTCGACGGACTGGAATCCGGCCTGGACCAGCGGTTGCGGCTCCTCACCACCGGCCCGCGGGCAGCCGACCGCCACGGCTCGCTACGTGCCGCGATCGGCTGGAGCTATGAGCTGCTCTCCTCCGCCGATCGCAGGCTGCTGCGCGGTGTCGCCGTGTTCGCCTCGTGGTTCGACGTCGACGCAGCCCGCGCCGTCGCGGGCGCCGGCCGCGAACAAGCCGAGATCGCCGACGGGCTCGCCCGCCTGGCCGAGCACAGCCTGCTGGTCGTCGAGCGGGGCGGGCGGACCAGGTACCGGGCGTTGGAGACGATCCGACAATACGGCGTCGAGCGGCTGGACGAGGCTGGTGAACTGGGCCAGATCCGGGCCGGCCACGAGCAGTGGTGCCGGCGCTCCCTCGCCGCGCTCCGCCAGACCGAAACCGCCGCAACCGGCGATGCGTGGTGCGCCCGGCTCGACCGGATCGCCGACGACGCCGGTGCCGCGCTCGCCTGGTCCGCCGGCGTGGCGAGCCGGCGGGCGCAGGCGGCGGAGTTGGCCGCCGAGTTGGCCGGCCTGCTGTTCCTGCGCGGCCGGCAGGCACAGGCGCAGCAACGTTACGAGCAGGGCGGCGGACTCGCCGCGACGGCGGCCGAGCGGGCGGCCCTCCTGAGGCTGGCCGCCGGCGCAGCCGCCAGCCGATTCGTGGGCGACGACACGCTGCGGCTGCTGCGGATGGCAGCCGATGCCGCATTGGCCGCCGGCGATCGGACTGGTGCGGCGCGGGACCTGGCGACGATGGCGATGTACATCAACCGCGCGCCGGGAATCATGGCCACGCCGCACTCGCAAGCTGAAGCCGACGCCTTGGTCGCCGAAGTCCGAGCCCTGTCCGATGACTCGCCGCCGATACCGGCAGCGATCGCTGTGGCGACGGCGTGGACACCCCCGCCCGGACCAGCCGAGGCGCGACGTGTCGTCGATCTCGCCGAGCGAGCCGGCGACGGAATCGTGCACAGCATCGCACTGGACTTGTTGACCCTCACCAACCTCGTCAACGACGACGTCGCCGAAGCGGTGCGGACGGCTTGCAGGCGGCTCGAGTTGCTCGACACGCTCCCGGTCAGCCCGCTCACCGGGTTCGAGTTCGCCGACGGCCATCTCATGGCCGCCGAGACCGCCCTGGGTGCGGGCGACCTGGCTAGTGCCGCCGCTCACGCGGAGGCGCTCGCCCGCCTCCCGTTCTACCGCGACGAGGATCACCTGGCCATCTCCCGGCGCCTGCTCGTCGACGCGCTGGCCGGCCATTTCGACGATGTCGTCCGGACCGGGGAGCGCTTCCGCGCCGGCTGGGAGCGCGCGGGACGACCGGTCGCCCGGAACCTGGCTCGTACGTCGTACGCCGTTGCGATGGTGCACGGCATGCGCGGCGACGACGGCCGTCGGGCGGCCTGGGTGCGCCTGACGATCGAGCTCGGCATCGACCCTGAGCAGCTCGCCGGATGCCTGCTGGGCTGGCCTCCGGTATTCGACGGCCTGCTCGAGCTGCATCGCAACGACGCGGCCGGGGCCATGCGGCGACTCGCCGTCGATATCGACGACCTGGAGATGTTCTCGGCCATAGCCAGCTGGGAGTACCGACCGTGGTACGCCGCGCTGTGGGCAGAGGCCGCCGTGCTCGACCACCACCCCAGCGCCGCCGCCCGTGTCGAGCGAAGCCGCCACGCTGCCCGCGACAACCCGATCGCCACCGCCATGGTCGAACGCGCCGCCGCGATTATCACCGGCGACCACGAGACGCTCGCCCGCCTCGCGATCACCTTCGCCCGCCTCGGTTGCCCCTACCAGCAGGCAAGAACCAGCCGCATCGCAGCCGGGCCGCTTGCTCGGCACCACTCTCCGTAACCGCCAAGAACCGTGCCGAGTCGGCAAAGGATTCTCGGCGCCCCCGGTGGACACTTTCACCATGCGCGGCTTCGGCCGCCCCAGAAGCCACCATCGGCGCTATCCGGGAGAAGGGTCCCTTGGCGGGACGCTCACTTCCCGAATCGTTGCGACGACGAGCAGACTAGACGAGTGGGGACGCGTGGCACAGCGCTGACGGCACGGGAGTCGGAGGTCGCGGCGCTCCTCTGTAAGCATCTGACGAATGCGCAGATCGCCGGGGCCCTTTTTATCTCGGAGCGGACGGTGGAGAGCCACGTGACGGCTCTGCTGCGCAAGTACGAGGTGCCGGACCGGCGTAGTTTGGCCCGGCTCGTCGCTGCGGCAGGGGGCGCGCCGGCTCGCGCAGGGCTGCCTGTGCCGGTGACAGCGTTTCTCGGCCGGGTGGCCGAGCGCGCGGCGCTCTTGGAGACCCTGGCCGGGCATCGGCTTGTCACTGCGGTGGGACCGGGCGGGGTCGGCAAGACGCGGCTAGCGATCAGTGTCGCCGCCGACTTGGCCGAGGAGCGGCGGGATGGGGCGTGGTTCGTCGATCTCGTTCGGGTGGCGGATCCCGCGGTGGTGGTCGCGGCTGTGGCTGAGGCGGTGGGGGTGCCCGAGCGGCTGATGGCCTCACCGGAGGCGGCGCTTGTGGCTTCGCTGGCCCGGTGTGACGGGCTGCTAGTGCTGGACAACTGCGAGCACCTGCTCGAGGGGGTCCGCGCGTGCGTGGAGTTGGTCGTCGGCGGCTGTCCCGGAGTCACGGTGCTGGCGACCAGCCGGGCCCGGCTGATGCTCGCGTACGAGCGGGTCTACCGTGTGCCCGGGTTGTCGGTCACCAATGACGGCGGCGGGGATGCGGTGGCCCTGTTCGCGGCCCGCGCGGCTGGGGCGACCGGCGAGGCAATCTCACTGGACAAGCGCCGGGCGGCGGCCCTGTGCCGCGGATTGGACGGCATGGCGCTGGCCATCGAGCTAGCCGCGTCCCGCTACCCTACGCTGGGGCTGGACGGGTTGGAGGCCGGTCTCCACGAGCGGCTGCGATTCCTCACCGTCGGCGGCCTCGCGGACGACCGGCACCGCTCGTTGCGCGACACGATCGGCTGGAGCTACGACCTGCTCACCCCCGCCGATCAGGCACTGCTCCGCGGCGTCGCCGTCTTCGCGTCCTGGTGCCAGGTCGCCGCCGCCCGGGCGGTCGCCAGTCCTGCGCGCAGCCATGCCGAGGTCGCCGACGGGCTGTCGCGCCTTGCCGATCACAGCCTGCTCATCGTCGACCGAGGTGAGCCGACCAGCTACCGGCTGCCGGAGACGATCCGGCAGTACGCCGAGGAACGTCTCGGCGCGGCGGGCGAGCTGGCTGCCGTTCAGGCCCGGCACGACGCATGGTGCCGCGCCGTCCTCACCGATCTCGCGGCCCCACCGCCCGACGGCGCGTGGCGCGCCAGGTTTGACCGGGTCGCCGACGATGCCCGGGCCGCGTTGCTCCGGTGCGCGGCAGACCCCGAGCGCTGCGGACAGGCCGCGGAACTCGCGGCCCAGCTGGCCGGACAGCTATGGCTGCGTGGACGGCTGATCGAGGCCAAGAACCGCTACGAGCAGGCCGCCGCGCTCAGCCCGTCACCCGCCGACCGGGTGGAGTACCTCCGGATGGCGGCTGGCGCGGCGGGTTCCGGCTTCTTCGGGACCGACATGCTGCGCTTGCTCCGCGAGTCCGCCGACCTGGCCCGGTCACTCGGAGACGTGGGCGGCGCCGCCCGCGACCTGGCCCGGATGTCGCTGTTCATCACCCGGGCTCCGGGAATCATGACGGAGACGCGCACCGGCGAAGAGGCAGCCGCCCTGCTCGCCGAGGCCGCCGCACTCTCGGACGGCTCTACCTTGGCCGAAGCCGCGCTCGTCGTCGCGAAGGCGTTCGCCGGCTATCGCGGCCTGACAGTCGAGCGGTCCGAGCACGCCGTCAGCGTCGCGGCGGAGGCTGGCGACCCCGCGCTGGAAGACGCCGCGCTGGACTTGCTGACCGCTGTCCACCTGAGGCTCGATGACATCCCTGCCGCGGTGGCGGCGGTGTGGCGCCGCGATGCGGTGATCGGCTCGCTGCCGATGGTGGCAACGCATGGCTTCGGACACGGGGACCACAGACAGTACGGTTGCGAGGTCCTGCTCGCGGCCGGCGACCTGGCCGGCGCGTCCGACTACGCCGACCGGCTGGCGCGGCTGCCGTTCAACCGTGAGGAGGACTTCTTCGGCCGGGCCCCGCGGCTCAAGGTCGACGCCCTCGCCGGCCAATTCGACGCGGTGCTCCATAATGGACCGCTGTTCCGCGATAGCTGGGAACGCTGTGGCCGGCCCGTAGTCCCGAACCTGGCGAGCTCGGCGAGTGCTGTAGCGATGGTGCACGGCATCCTGGGCGACGATGCGGGTCGCGCCGAGTGGCTGGGACTTACCAGAGACCTCCTCGGCGTGAATCCGGGCCCGGCCTCCAAGGCCTGGGCGCCGACATTCGACGCTGTCGTCGCCCTCCATCGGGGAGACTTCCGTGCAGCGGTGGACCGCCTCGCCGCCGATCTCGACGACCCAGAGACATGGTGGCACGCGGGCCAGATCCTGTACCGGCCGTGGTACGCCGCGCTATGGGCGGAGGCGGCCGTCCTCGGCCGGCGCGACGACGCGCTGTCGCGCATCGACCGCGCCCGGCACGCAGCGCGCGACAATCAGATTGCGTCCGCCATGGTCGAGCGTGCCGCCGCGGTGGCAGCGGGTGACCGGAGCTCCGTCGAGAGCCTGGCAGCGAGGTTCGCGCGGCTGCGCTGCCCGTACCAGGAGGCCCGTACCCATACCCTCGTCCGCATGACTCCGGGCCGGTGAATCAGGCCAGCGGGCCATCCGCTGGCCAACCGCCAGGGCTGGGTTACGGGGGAACCGTTCACCCGCGTCCGGGTTGGCATGGCTCCTCGTTTCGTCGCAGAAGGCCAGATGATAGAGCTGCCACCATCGCGGGGCGGTTGCTGCCCGGCCTCGATCCAGCCGCATTGGGCCTGAGAAGGATCGCAAGCGCCGGTCCCTCGTGAAGGTGCCCGGCCGCCTCCGAACTCCGCTCGGGGCCGGGGATGGTTTGCCTGCTGGCCCTACGGGTGCCCGGCTCCGAACGGGTCACCAACGGATGTCACGCGAGCCCGCGCGCCGGCGGGCTGGGTCAGGCCTCTATGGTGGACCGATGCCGTCGGTCAAACAGATCCAAGTCACCTTCGACTGCGCAGAACCTGAGCGCGTCGCTCGTTTTTGGTGCGAGGTGCTGGGGTACGTCGTGCCGGCGCCACCGGAGGGGTTTGCTACCTGGGACGATTTCGATCGCTCGCTGCCGCCTGAGGATCAGGGTTCGTGGTTCGCATGCATTGATCCCTCAGGTGCGGGCCCGCGGCTGTTCTTCCAGCGCGTTCCCGAACGCAAGGTCGTCAAGAACCGGCTGCATCTTGACGTGCGGGTCGGTACCGGGCTCGTGGGTGACGAGCGCCTGGCCGTGCTTGAGGCCGAATGCGCACGACTGGTCGCGCTCGGCGCGGTACGCGTGCGGCTACTGCCTGCCGATGAGGACAACGAGTCGTGCATCCTGATGCAGGACATCGAGGGCAACGAGTTCGATCTCGACTTAGTTGACCAGGCAGAATGCGTGCCACCATGTTAGCGCGGCGACTTGAACGCCCCTCGGATCTCAGTCGCGAACACCTCAGGCTCCTCCCAGGCGGCAAAGTGCCCGCCCTTGTCGGCCTCGTGGAAATAGGTGAGGGTGGGGTACGCCTTCTCAGCCCAGCTGCGCGGGGCCTGGAAGATCTCGCCCGGGAAACGAAAGGGACGGATCTCTGTTTCGCCGGACATGGGTTTCCACCTCCATGGATTGGATAACGACGGCGGACGGCCGGGGCCGGAGGGACTAGCGCCCACTCCGCCAGCGTGAGGAGCGGCTTTCGGTGAGACCTCAGGCGCTGCCTTCGAGGGGCGTTCCCACGGCGGCTGTGGCCTCCTGGATTTTGGCGGGCCCGCGCAGCACGTAGGCCACGCCGACGGCGATGATGGCTCCGGCCAGTGGCCCGACCAGGTAGACCCACCAGGTGGACAGGTCTCCGATAGCGACGTCGGGGCCGAAGCTCCGCGCGGGGTTCATCGATGCGCCGTCGTAAGGGCCGCCCATGGTGCCCCAGGCCAGGATGTAGGCGCCGACGGCCAGCGGCACGAACGGGCCGTTGAGCTTGGGCCCGTTGGCCAGGTTGAGGACCATGAGCACCAGCCCGAAGGTGAGGATGGCCTCGAAGCCGGCGGCCTGCCAGGAGTCGCCGGGCTTGGGCATGGTGGCAGCCAGGTTCCCCGCCGGACCGAAGAACCCGCGAGCCAAAAGAGACCCGCAGACGGCAGCCGCGAACTGGATGACCCAGTAGGCACCGGCCATCACCCAGCCCATGTCGCGGCGCAGTGCGAACGCCAGCGTCGTCGCCGGGTTGAAATGGGCCGAGATGTCCCCGAGGAAGTAGACGGCGACCACCAGCCACAACGCGGAGATGAGGGAGAGCACTAGGACGGTTTGCCAGGGCTGCAGCGCGTGGCCGCCGTAGCGGGCCAGGA